>Ga0137360_10000590_pt1 | contig 21049 bp, 19 predicted proteins | sample Mad1_60_16metaG_FD_104924 | JGI IMG/M metagenome (GOLD analysis project Ga0137360, IMG submission 104924) | Vadose zone soil microbial communities from Angelo Coast Range Reserve, California, USA - Mad1_60_16 metaG | ecosystem: Environmental > Terrestrial > Soil > Vadose zone | place: USA... | reverse complement strand
GACGCAATCGATGCAACCACTTTCGTCCGCGCAGCGCCCATGCTCACGCTCAGTCCCGTTTGCTCCAGCACTTCCGCCTGCACGCGCCGCAGCGCCGCCTCATAATTCGGGTACAGCCGCTCTGTCCCAGCGAAATCCAGATAGAAATCGTCCAGCGCCGCCGTCTCGACCGCGGGTGTAAACGTCTCCAGAATCCGACGCACGCGCTCCGCAAAATCCGCGTAGTGCTCGTACTGTCCCGGCACGACCACGGCCTTCGGGCAAATTCGCATCGCCTCGCGAAACGTCATGGCGGTTTTCACGCCGCACATCTTTGCTTCGTAGCTCGCCGACGCCACCACGCCACGCCCGACCAGCACCGGTTTGCCGCGCAGCTTGGGGTTGAGCACCTGCTCGACTGAAGCAAAAAACGCGTCCACATCCACGTGCACGATGTTCGGAATCGCCCTGGAGCGCGGCGCGTCAGCTCCGCGGCCTTTCTCTTCACGCGCCTCTTCGCGAAAAGGACTGAAGGGCATCGCCACTGCTGGGAATACGTTTTCGATACAGACGTCCATAACGGCTCCTGACAAGGAAACGGACCGAGTACAATCTTTTCGGGAGTCGAGGGATCTCTCTTTCGAGCTGACCCCTCACCCCGCTTAGGGCTCGGAATTTTCAACGAGCGACGCCCAGTTCGTGAGAGCCAAAAATGGCAATGGAGCCGAACGCCGCCCGTTTCCCGTTTCCTCTACCGCCCCGCACTATAGGAGAACAAAAAGCGAAAGTCAAGAGCTTTTCAGATAGGCGTAGTGGGTCAATTTCCGGTAACCCTAACCAGCGTTGTCCCCAAGGGGCCGTGAAGTTACGCTTTCGCTTGTGTACCAAATTGAACAGAACGATTTCGGTTTCGGTGCAACGCTGAACGAATCCCTATGAAGACTGTGCGGAAAGAGTCAGGCGAAGCGTGTCATTTAGTCCGCGTTCTCGTCGTTGATGATTTCGAACCAATTCGGCAATTCGTCTGTGAAACGCTGGGGAAAAGACCGGACTTGCAGGTTGTGGGCGAAGCCTCAGACGGATTAGAAGCGGTTCAGAAAGCGGTGGAGCTGAAGCCGGATTTGATTCTACTGGACATCGGTCTCCCAACACTAAGTGGAATCGAAGCCGCTCGACAAATCGGCAAACTTGCCCCGGAATCCAAAATAATTTTCTTGAGTCAGGAGTCTTCTGCTCACGTTATGCAAGAAGCTCTTCGTTTGGGGGCGTGGGACTACGTTGTGAAAGCGAAGGCCGGAAGCGGGCTGCTCGCTGCTGTGGAAACAGTCATTTCTGGAAAGAAGTTTGTCAGTAGCAAATAGGCAAACTTCATTTCAACTCGAAGCCTCGCCCGGTGGGCGTAATGCAACAACGTCAACACTCCACTAACCGGCTGAGGCTCCTTTTGTCCCAGTACCCCTTGCAAGCAACGCCAATTCGGATTCCGGGATCGTAAACTGCGAGAAGCCGCAATCGAAGCGGACCAAGAGGTTCGGGAATACCCAGACGCCAGGTTTGTCCAGATTTTTGAGGTCGGAGAAGGAGAAATGAATGACCATCTCACCGACAAATTCCGCCTCATTACCGGACCCATATAATAGGCAAGACATAACCGCCTCCCAGGGGAACGGAGGACTCATGGGACATTCGAAGCCCGCTACGCGCCTTTGCCCGACCCGACCAATCAAGTGGAATCGCCGCCGAGATCACTTGGTTTGAAGTCCGGCAACCCGGCTTATCTCCAAACGGCGAGGATAGCGCCCATGGCAAGGTAGCAGGCCAGTTGGTATCCCGTGTTGATGGCGAAGAGCTTCATGCTTTGTTTCATGAACAGGACACCGGTCAGTTGCACCGTCGCGACGAAACCAAGCCAAACGTGAAAAGCAACCAGCAAGCCCAATTCGAGGCTTTGTACGTGGAGCCAGTGAAAAAACAACGCCAGGATGAAGGCCGACACCAGACTGGCAATGAAGGCGCCAGAATAGGCGGGGCCGACACTCTTCTGCATCTCTTGGACTTTGGCTTTATCATTTGGGTCATAGCCCATTTCGCGCATCCAGGACTTCGCGAAAAGTATTGGTGAATACCACAGGAAACCAACAACCATCGTGGAAATCGCGGCGACAAGAACGGCGAGCAGGTTGAGATTGTGCATATGCACGGAGGAGCTCCTCTGAGTTAACGGCGGGAATAGGGTGAGCCACATCCTATGCCGAGTTTCAGCCGGACGCAAAGGAAGACGATGGAAACCATTTGAAAAAAACAGCTGTTTCCGAGAACAAGCCCTCCGAGTGGTGTCGTGCGGCAACAATTTGAACCTGCTGGTGTCCTAGGCTAGACTTCGCGGCAATCGCCCTCCGGAGAGGTGGTTTACCATGCGGAACCTTGTGATTCTGTTTTGTTCTTTCACTGCTATTGCGGTCTGCACTTTGGCACAGCAGAACCCTTCGAGCAGCGGAAAAAACAGTCAGACTACCCTCGAATACATGGGAGCAGCGGGATGGAGAATCACGGACGGCACGACCGTCATTCTCATTGATCCCTATCTTTCTCGCATACTTGGGCCGCCTCCGCCCCTTGCACCACCATATTCACGACTGCCGGGAGACACGCGGCCTGTGTACGGGTGGAATGATGTCGCCGTACCGGATGTGTCGGCCATCGACTCCCACGTCCCGCGGGCAGACTTCATCCTCGTGACTCACACGCATTACGACCACGTTCTGGATGTTCCTCATATCGCCGTGAAAACTCACTCTCTGGTCATCGGAACCGAGAGCACGGAAAATGTAATGCGAGCCTACAGCGTGCCCGAAGAACAATTGATTACCGTGCGTGGCGGAGAGGATTACGACTTCGGAGCTTTTTCGGTGAGAGTGATTCCCAGTCTTCACAGCCCCCTGGACCATAAACGCTATTTCAGCTCCGAGACGGCTCCGGCAGGCATGAAAGCTCCATTGACCTTGCTACAGATGCACCCCGAGGGAGGTACGCTTGCCTACTTGATTCGTTTCCGCGGGCATAAGATTCTCGTGTTTGGCGGAATGAACTACATCGAGCGCGAGATCGAAGGATTGGATCCGGACGTGGTTCTCGCAGGTGCCGCATCCTCTCGAAAGGAAATTTACGATTACAGCGGCCGACTCATGCGGGACCTGCATTTTCCGCCGCTAGTGCTCCCAACACATTGGGACAACTTCTTTGCCCCCTATGGAATTTCTCAGCAGCCTTCCGTGGACGCACTGCAATCCTTCGTACGGGAGATTAAAGCGGCTTCGCCGAACACGAAGGTAATCGTGCCGAAGTACTTCGAGCCGATTCCGTTGGAACCCGCGGCGAAATGAGTACGCGAGAATGAAATAGTCCTGGCCGCGTATTCGCGCCACAGCATTTCACGGCCGCGCTCCCTTAAGAACTTCTGCATCTCTCGCTTGCCTCGCCGCCACCAATCAGGGAAAATTCCGCTTGACCAGCGCTCACGGCTAGACCGCTCTTTCTTAGGAGGCACCATGGCAACGCCGCAACAAGCACCGCTGCATTCTGTTCGTTTTCCTGGCGAAAGCGACACCTACCGGGCCGCGCGCAACGAGTTGCTGCAAGCGGAGATGGCTTTGCGCAAACAGATTGAAAACGTGGCGGAACTGCGGCGTAAGCTCCCTCTGGGAGGCGTGGTGCCACAGGACTATGTCTTCGAGGAAGGCGCAACGGACCTCAGTGATTCCTGTGCCACGCGTACAGTGCGCATGTCGGAATTCTTTCAGCCCGGCAAAGATACGCTGGTCATTTACAATTTCATGTACGGACCGGAGATGAAATCAGCCTGTACGTCGTGCACGTCCATTCTGGATGGACTGAACGGCACCGCGCCGCATATCCTGGACCGCGTGAATTTTGTAGTCGTCGCTAAATCTCCGCTTGAACGCATTCGCACGTTTGCGAAGGGGCGCGGCTGGCGCAATCACCGCCTGCTTTCCTCCGCTTCCAATACGTATAACCGCGATTACCATGGCGAATCGGCCGATGGGAAACAGATACCAGCACTGAATGTCTTCTTGCGGCGCGACGGTACGATCCGCCATTTCTACCAATCTGAACTTATGTTTGCGCCCAAGGAGCCGGGGCAGGATCCGCGCCATGTGGACATGATCTGGCCGCTGTGGAACCTCTTCGATTACACGCCAGAAGGCCGCGGCGAGACGTGGCGTCCGAAACTGTCCTACTAGGAAGTGACCGTTCGTAGGCACAGCCGCGGGAGACTACGGCGGTTGCTTTCTACTCTCGGAAAAAAGTAGTTGCGGTTGCCGCCGTCGTACTTACCTGTGCGCAGACAGCAGCGCTTGAAACCGGCGCCCGGAGCCGCATGGACACAAGTCATTCCGCCCGAGTTTTTCCACGAGCTCTTTCTCTCCGTGGACAACTCGATGCCCTTTCTTTACCTTTGTTTCGGACGGATAGCCCTTTCGCCGCTTACTGCTGCGCTCGAAAGCAGTGTTGTTCGTCGAAATGTTCGTCTGCGCATGGCGTGCCTCCCATTGGATTTCAACATTGAATGCATCGTGAGCCGCAGCCTCCCGCTTTGGAAAGGCGCGGCCCTTTGCTTACTCTTTCAACTTTGGTTCATTAGAAACTGCCGGAAGAATCTCCGGATCTTTGCTTTCGAGTTCCACAAGATTCGCACCACTCGCAAAGCCGACATTCCGAGCCGGCTTCCCCGTGGTGCTCCTCAAACGCCAGGCGATTTCTTCCATGTCTTCCTTGCTCGCCAATCGCTTGTCCTCGTAGAACGTGCACTCGCGTACCGGAAAGCGAATCTCGCGCTCGATAAAGAAAGCTCTGCAAAAAACTTCCTCTTCCGTGGCGCGGAATCCGCTTATGATGTGGCCGCGTGTGCAGGTCCGGCAAAGAGATTCATACCCTTCCGGAGTTCCCGCTTTGATTTTGATCGTGACCATACATTTCTCTTTTCTAAGAAGCGCTCCATCGCTTCGGATCGTGCTCTTCGCATTCCCACAAGCCGTTTGGACACACGAAGAGCTGTGACTCGCGCGAACGAAAAAATTGCGCGACAGGGCTCAGATAGCCGTTCAACGCCGAAATAATTTTGAAAATAATTGCCGATTGAGCAGGGAACTAGTGGAAGCGAGCAGATGACGTCCGTTCGCTGCCGAGGTTCAGCCCCGCCGGCAACGCCGCGATACGGCCTATATGGTGCAACCGCTGCATGGGACGTAGTCCTCCTTAGGACGTCTTAGAAAATGCCACAAAATTCGCGCGATGAAAATAAGAAAACATCGAATGGTCGCCAGAAAGGGTTGAACGGCAGAATTCCGCCGCCGAACGGCCTGCACCACCTTCTTCCATCTCTTAATTCTTGACACACTCCGTCATCAGAGATACATCTCTCACTCCATGAGCACCTCTTTCGTTCTCTTTCTGGCCTTCGCTATCGGCATCGTGTCTGGCATGCGCTCTTTGACTGCGCCGGCGGTTGCCGCTTGGGCGGCGCACCGCAACTGGCTCAACCTCGCCGGCTCCCGTCTCGCGTTCATGGGATCGACCGCGGCTGTCGCCATCTTCATCGTGCTTGCCATTGCCGAACTCATCACAGACAAGCTCCCCTCGACGCCCAGCCGTACCAAGCCTGCTGGCCTGATTGCCCGCTTCGTGTGCGGCGCTCTTTCCGGCGCGTGTGTCGGCGTATCTGCCGGACAGACTCCTCCATACGGCGCCATTCTCGGCGCTGCCGGAGGCATCGCGGGAGCCTTCGCGGGCTATCAATGGCGCAGCGGCCTCGTGAGGGCGCTCAAGGTCCCCGACTTTGTCATCGCTCTTGTTGAGGACGCCGTCACGATCGCAGCAGGCCTCTTCATCGTTTCTCGACACTAAACCTGAGGCCTTCCTCAAAATTGCCGCATGAGGGGCCGCCCCTCGGCGTTTTATCATTTCTAATGAGTGCGAATTATAGCTACCCTTTGTGCATCGAATTGTGGGCAGAAAATTAGAGTGTCTAGAAGCGGAGGACATCCATGAGCGCACCCGACCACTATCAGGCCATCGTCATCGGCGCCGGCCAAGCAGGCACGCCGCTTTGCCAGGCATTGGCCAATGCGGGACTGCGCACTGCTCTTATCGAACGCGCGCACGTCGGCGGCACTTGCGTCAACGAGGGCTGCACTCCCACCAAAACGATGGTCGCGAGCGGCCGCGCGGCCTACCTCGCGCGCCGTGGGGCGGATTACGGCGTCCACACCGGCGACATCACCATTGACTTGAACCGCGTCCGCCAGCGGAAGCGCGACATCGTCACCAGCTTCCGCAACGGCAACCAATCGCGGATTGAAAAAACTTCCAATCTCGATCTTCTCTTCGGCGAAGCAAGCTTCACCGGCCCGCGCTCGATTCAAGTCCGCCTCAAGGACGATTCCAAGCGCACTCTAACCGCCGATCAATTTTTCATCAATGCGGGTTGCCGCGCATCTGTGCCTTCGCTTGAAGGACTGCAAAGAGTGCCGTATCTCGACAGCACTTCTATCATGGAACTTGATGGCGTTCCCGAGCATCTTCTGGTGATCGGCGGCGGCTACATCGGGCTCGAATTTGGCCAGCTCTTCCGCCGCTTTGGCAGCCGCGTCACTATCGTGCAACAAGGCCCGCAGCTACTCCGCGGCGAAGACGCCGACGTTGCCGCCGAAGTTCTGGCCATCATGCAGCAGGATGGCATCGACGTTCTGCTGAACACCAAAGGGCAGCGCATCGCAAAGGAAGGCCCGCAAATCAAACTTGCCGTCGCTTCAACCGGTGAAAGCGAGAGCCGAACCATTAGCGGATCTCACGTGCTCGTCGCCACCGGCCGCGTGCCCAACTCAGACACTCTCAACATCTCCGCCGCAGGCATCGCCGCGGACAAACGCGGGTTTATTCAGGTCAACGCAAAGCTCGAAACAAATGTGGCCGGAATTTACGCGCTTGGCGACATCAAGGGCGGTCCTGCGTTCACGCACATTTCTTACGATGACTTCCGTATCATCCGCACAAATCTTATCGAAAAGGGCAGCGCCAGCATTGAAGGTCGCCTCGTTCCCTATACCGTTTTCATCGATCCACAGCTCGGCCGCGTGGGATTGTCCGAGGAGGAGGCGCGCGCACAAAATCGCAAGATACGCGTCGCCAAAATGCCTATGTCGCACGTTGCCCGCGCACTGGAAGTCGACGAAACGCGGGGCTTCATGAAGGCCATCGTCGATGCGGGCACAAAGCAAATCCTTGGTGCAGCTGTTCTCGGTCTCGAAGGGGGCGAAGTGATGTCCATGATTCAGCTAGCCATGGTGGGCAAGATGCCTTACACCGTTCTCCACAACGCGGTTTTCGCCCACCCCAATCTTTCCGAAGCCCTTAACAATCTTTTCATTGAATCCAACTTCGTTTCCTAACGTCACGCCAAGCCCGCACCGCTCTTCGCGATCGGCGCTGCGATCCTCAGCCGGCGCGCCAAGTTCCTAGCCAGCGCCGCGTTCCAATTCCTTGCGGTTCCACTTTGCAAGGTCTGCTCCTGCGTCATACGTGCTCTGCAAAAATGCCAGCAACGTCCCTCCGGGCGAAGCAGCCCGCCGCACATCGTCGTACATCAAAATAAATTCCTTTAGCTGTGGATGATAGAACGCCTCGGCGGGGCGCACCGGAATCTGTGCGAACCCCGGCGGTTCCGGCGCGGCATAAGCGTAAAACGCAGCTCCCTTGATATCGCCGCCTCCAGGCCAAAATCCCGCGCTGATGACTTCGTGCGAATACGCTTCCCGAGTGATCGAGTCCGCCTCTACCCGCTCCGGCGCGCGCCGTCCCGAGAAGCGCGTCGCCGCCAGATCAAAGCTCCCCCAGAAAAAATGCACGGGGCTTGCTTTTCCGATGAACCCGGCGCGGAACTCTTTGAAGATAGTTTCGCAGCACACGAGGATCCGCCAGAATCGATTCGCGTATTCGGGATCATAAGAGGCGTGCTTCGTATCTTGATCGAACGGGATCGGGTCGGGAATCTCGACCGGCATCTTCCAGATCTTCACCGCAATCCCCAGCGAAGCCAAAGCCGCCATGAACTCGCGATAAAAATCGGCCACCGAACGCGGCGCCAATGTCAGCCTAAGGATGGCATCGTTGCTGGTTCGAATGACGAGTTGATGATGGACGAAATCAAACTGAATCTCGAAATTCCCTCCCGCGTACGGAATTGCCGAGGTCGTCAGGCCCAAAGCGTTCACATAGAGCGGCACGCCCCACCAATGATTGATTTTCGGAGTCAGCGCCAGCCGCACTTTGCCGACGATTTGCGTCCACATGTGCAGCGTGCTGTAGGTGTCCTGCCAAGCTTCAAGAGGAAGTTCGGGCCAGAGTTCGTGCCCGGCGCGGGCTATGCTTGCGTTCATAGATCCTCCGCAGAGACCAAACGACGATATGGCTGGGACTCAAGCCGCCACGACTCGGGGCGCTTCGGCGGCAGGGCTTCTGTTCAGAAGTTGGCTTGGCGCGCCGCACGACAGAACTACGCTTCCAAGAAAGCTAGCGCTGCACTTATTGGTTGGGTCGACCGAGGCCACCGCACATGGGCATCACTTTTCTGACAAACTGCACCAGCCCAAAATTTGGGACCGCGCAAACGCGAAACGCTATCTAGCGCGGCGATTCGCCTGCTTTTCCGCCTTCGGCCGTGCCTTCGCGTACTTCTTCATTCCTTTCCGCTGCTGCTTGGCTGCCTTCTTTAACAGCTTTCGCTGCTGCTTGGCTGCCTTCTTGTCCGTTTCCCGAGACGCACGCGCATACTCCGCGACGCCGGGGCTTTGCGCACTAGCCGCCATCGACCATGTAACACTTGAGGCGACCAGCAACGTGAAAAACGCGATTCGTCTCATCTGAAATTTCCCTTTTGACTTTAAAGACTGAACCAGTTTACTCCCTCTTGGCCACTCGTGAAATTGTGAACCGTCTCAGAACACGCGGCCCAGTTGGAAGAACCACTTATGGTGCCCGGTGTCGCCTACGCTGCCGCCTACGAAGAGCGGGCCGATCACCGTCTCGGCCAGCACGCCGGCGGCAAAATCATTTGGGAATTTGCTCGCATTTGGCGCTCCGTACATTTTTGCGAATTCGTACGAGCCGATCACGAAGACCCTTTTTCCAGCGAGCGGAGGCAGCGTCCAAAGATCGTGCAGATACCCGGCCCGAAACAAGTAATACTTATTTCCTTGTAGCTCATTCAAACCGTAGGCGCTGAGAGTCAGCGGTCCGCCCAAAAAGAATTGCGGAATTCCCGTATTGTTAAACCCAAACGTTGTTCCACCCTCTCCGTTCACAAACACGGAACCCAACTCCGAGACAGGTTGAAAATATTCGAGATTCGTTTGCAGCGAAGGGAAGGCGCTCACTGTGCCGGGGCTAGTGTCAAACCATCGAAAGGTCGTTTCCGAGCGCACCCCGCTCCGCGGAATCACCGGATCGTCCGTGTGGTCAAACTGATAATGCAGCCTCGCATCGCCCACGCGTCCATTCACGGAATTAAACACCGGTGTGCCTAGACGCAGCTTGGCATCCAGATAGCCCACCTCGTAGCCGAACCGCAACTCGCTGAAGCGGTTGAATCCGTAGCCCATGTCCATCCCGATGTCGGCTTGGCCCAGCTTGTAGTCGGCTAGTGGATTGCCTTTCTCATAAATTTTGAATACACGTGTGGTGGCCACGCCGTGCGGCGCGACGAACCACTTGCTCACCGGTGTGAGCGGCCGGTACAACTCGCTTCCCAACCCGTACGTGTTTCCAAACAGAAAATCGGTCCGCCATTCAGAGCGAAATCCCGCGACGTCCAAAAATGTCAGCCGCGTGCCCAGCGTAAAGGCCACTTCTTCACTCTCCGAGCCATCCACCTCAAACCCCGGCTGGATCGTGGGCGGCGCATAGTTTTTCTCGCCCACCTGAATCAGAAGTCCCTGTTTTCCGTCGTGCTGCATGATTTGGTAGCCCACCGTGTCATAGCGACCCAATCCCGTGAGGCGGGTCAGCGCACGATCCAGTTTTTCCGTGTCCAGCGGTTTGCCTGCCAGCGGTGCCAGATAATGCTCGACGCTCTCGGTCTGCTGCGCCGTGTCCGCCCCTTCTACCCTGATAAATTGCGGCACTGGCGCAACGATCTTTTTGCGCGCCTCGCGATTCCGCACGTAGTCTTGCCATTCTGCGTCGCTGAGCGCGAACTTTTCGAGCAGCCGCGATTTCCCGTCGGCGGCCTTGTAGCCCTTTTGCATGATCGGTCCGTTCTTTTTGTAGTCTGTCGAGCTGTATCCTCCGAGGTTTACGCTGACCACTGCGTCTGCGTGCGCAAGCCCGTGGACTTCGTTCTCTGCAACTACCACGCGAACAGATTGATTGAGCACATTGAAAAGAGACTTGATGTCTTTTGCTTCCACCGGTTGCGTTTCTAGATGGACCGCGATCACGATATCCGCTCCCATCTGCTTTACAACGTCGGTCGGCAAGTTGTTCACCAATCCGCCGTCCACCAGCACCTGGTCCTTCTCGAACACCGGCTTGAACGCGCCGGGAATCGACATCGTCGAGCGCAAGGCTTCGGCCAGCGAGCCTTGTTCGAGTACAACTTGCTGGCCGCTCACCAGATCCGTGGCCACGCAGCGAAACGGCGTTGGCAGCGCTTCGAACGATTCGAGGCTGTAATACGGCAGCGTAATTCGGTCGATCAACAAACCGATCTGATGGCCGGAATTTAGTCCGCTTGGAATCGACAGGCCATTTCGCAGGCCAAGAATGAAAGCATTCGGATAAGCCCGCTGATCTTCTTTTCTCCGGTAGGAAAGATCTTCGAACGGTGTTTCGTCACTTAGAATTTCCTTCCAATCCACCCCTTCGATCAATTTTTTCATTTCCGCCGGACTCATTCCCGTGGCATAAAATCCCCCAACGAGGCCACCCATGCTGGTTCCCGCGACATAGTCCACGGGGATATGGTGTTCTTCGAACCATTCGAGCACGCCAATGTGCGCCAGTCCCAGCGCCCCACCACCCTCCAAAGCCACACCAATGCGCGGCCGCCCGTTTTGCTTCTCCTGCGGAATCGCCGCTAGTGCAGCACTCGCTGTGTTCGGCGCCTTCGGCGTCGTGGTCACGTTTGGTGCGCTCGTTACTGGGACGGGCACTTGCGCGAGAGCAGAGAAGGGAAACAGCAACAAAAGAAAATAGCAATGAATGCGCGGCATGAGCGCCTCCTCGGCGTTACTTCCAGTAGAATCGACGCTGGAAGCGATTCCGAGTTTGTACGAGCACGCTCGTTCGAGCAAGCGGCGATGTCCGTATTGATAGGGGTTCCACAGTGCGGCATACGTCGCGCCGCACATACGCCGCTGGTATGTGAGTCTATTTTTTCTCTTCGAGATGCACCGTCGGTTTGATAGTTCTTTTTTCCCGTGCCACTTTCAGCAGTTCAGGATAGAACTGGACAAACGAATGTTCGACGGCCGCGTTCTGATCGTGGCAGTTCCAGCATCCATTTTTACCTGGCGTCATCGCGCTCGCCGTCTTTGCGGCATTATCGAAACCGAAATAAGCCCACTTGTCCGGAAAGCGAGACTGATCTTTCACTTCGACGTCCAATCCCACCAGAGACTCCTGATAGCTCCCCTTCTGATTGATTGAACCGTGCGATGTCGAACCGTAAATCTCCAGAACAAACATGGTCTTGTCGGGCCATGTTCCGTGGGCTTTGAAGAAGTCATACGCTTCAGGCGCGACGAACACATTCGTGAAGGCAGGCGCGCCGTTTCCTCCCGCGTCCGGGTTATAGCTCATCCCAAAACCGGAGGAGACGTACACCCAACGGCGATATCCTAGCGGACGAACGAGTTTGCCATCCGGCGAGAATTGCGCAGCGAGCGCCGTCTCCGAAGACGCGGGGCGTACGGGTTGCGTGTGAATCACGCGCAAAGAAGCTACGCTCGCTAGCAATCCCGCGAGCACAAGAACCATGGCCTTTTGCATCCGAGCCTCCCCAAAACCCTATCGCGAGAATGACCACACGAAGGGAAGCAACCCAATCGTGTGGTATATCGGCCGCCGAGGCACTATATCGACCGACGGTATAGTAGCTAGACGCTCCTGCGCTCGCTCTGTTTCTCGCTTTTTCTGCCCGGCGCGTCCTCCCGAGGGAGAGGTAGCCGCCCGATGGACAGGGACGTTCGGTCAGGTGCCGAGTTTGTGCTCCGGGTACTTTGGTTCTCTTGCCGCAGCCATCCGCAAACTCTAGGGTTAGTGGTAAGAGGGTAAGGGTACAACCCTGCGCGTCGTGGATAGCCCGCCGCTCACTAGCCGACGCGTTGAAAATACGAAACTTAGAGGCGGTAAGGCACATCCAACCTTTGGGGCAGAAGAGTAAGGAGTTGAGTCATGCCAAATATCGCCAACCCTCCCGGCGGCACCCCCGTGGTTGATCCCCGCTCGTCAAGGATCAGCACTCTGGTATTGATCTTCCGAATCGTCCGCTGGACCGTGTATGCCTGTGTTCTCATCGTGTTGATTCTATTGCTGCATAAGTCCGCGCCTCCGCAGGTATCGACCACTCCCGAGGCTGCTGCGCGAGCCGAACAAAAGTTCCAGGATGCACAGCAAGCCGTAGCCCAAGGCCAGCCGGCAACGCTGCGCATGGACGAGACCGAGTTGAACTCCTATTTGGCTTCTCACTTGGTTCTTACTGGAGGGCAGTCGGCTAGCGGGACGGTGAGTGCGGCCCCCAATGCTGCGCCTGGTGGAACGCCGAGCGGCGAACAGCCGACGGCAGACGACGTCGAGCAGATGCGCTCCAATATGAAGGACGTGAAAGTGCAATTAATCGATGACCATGTGCGCGCCTACGTCGTGTTCGACGTACACGGGAAGGACATGACGCTGCAGCTCGAAGGGAAACTGGGCGCGGAGAACGGTTTCCTGCGCTTTGAACCGGTGAGCGGCCAGATCGGAGCGCTGCCGATCCCACAGGCCACGCTCGAGGCGGCTGTCCGCAGGATGATGGAGTCGCCGGAAAATCGCGAGAAGCTCAAGCTTCCCTCGGACATTTCGGATTTGAAGATTGAAAATGGAGAAGTCGTCGCGAAGTATCAGTAAATGATCACCTGCGGCTTGTAACTCGCGCGGCGGAACGATTCCGCATTCCTGACCGTCGCCTCCGTTAAAGAGAACGCTCCCGCTTGCACTGCCTATCCCGCTAATGCACGCCGCTATTCCGGGAAATAGCCTTCTTTGGAGCGAATACGAAACCCCTTCTGCCCTGTCAGCACGACTTCGATCTTTCGCCATCGGTCCCCTTCTGAAATAGAGTCTGGCCGATACGTCAGCATGTACAAATGACGAAGGTCGACGGCAATTTTCTGAAACACCTCTTCAATATCGCCGGCCTTTCTCGCTTGATAAGAAGCGCCGCCAGTGCGCTTGCTTAAGTCATCGAGGAGCTTTCTCAACTCACGCGAACGTGTGGCTTCGCCTTCCGCGATTGCGTAGAGGGGGATTCCGGCCCTTTTAGCTCTTACGACCGCCGAGCTCGCGTTTAGAACACTCGCGTTATCGTCGCCATCTGAAAACACTACTAGAGCTTTTTTTCCCGGCCGCTCGGAAATCTCCTGGACGACCTCGGAAAGCGCATCGAACAAAGCCGTTTGCCCTTCGGGGCGTGTCCGCAAGACAGCGCGTTTAGCAGCGGCCTTGTCGGTGGTGAATTCTTGCCGCACAACTAAGCGGCGGTCAAAAGTGAAAATCGCTACAGCGTCCTCTGCACCGAGAATGTCGATGAGTTTGACAATCGAGTTCTTCACGCGCGGGAGCGCCTCGTTCATACTCCCCGTCGTGTCCAACAGAATGGCGCAGGAAAGGTTGCCGGAGTCGGCCTCGAAGTTCGTGATTTGCTGAGGTTTGCCGTCTTCGAAGACGCGGAAACTGTCGCGAGCGAGACCCTCGACGTACTGGCCACCGCGGTCGTACACGCTCGCGTAAACTTCGACGAGGGGTACTTTCACGCGGATCACAGGTTGCTGCGAATGCCCGGATACAGACGAGGCTATCACGAAAGCAACAGCGAAAATCCAAAGAGCAGGCGGCAAAAGGTTGTTCTTCATTGTTGAAGGGCTTCTCTTAAATCCGCTGCGGTAATGGAGGAGAATGCGGCAGCCACAGCCCGCCAATCGTGAGCGTCCATCATTTTCGCGTTGCGAAACGCCTTCGCAGCAAGCGGCTCCGCCACACGCGAGAGCGCCGAGGGCTGGACGCCCAAGCCGTCGGCCAGATACGCCAGGTAAAGCTTGAACTCCGCCACACGTTCTGCGAGTTCGGAAGGAAACATGTGTCGTTCGTACTCCTCGTAAGGAGCATCCTGCAATAGATGAGGATGGTCGCAGCCAAAAGAATGGCGGGGAATCGCACCGAGGATGTTGAGCCGTGAACCGTCGTTGAGAGTCGCTGTTTGCCGGAGCGCCGCTAGCGTTGGCGAGGGCCACGGGTCGCTCGGGAAACGTCCCAGAAACTTACCGGCTAGCGCGAAAAGGTCAGGCAATGTAACCGCATCCCAAGCTCTTCGCCAATCGCGGGTCTCGACCGCACTCAATAGATCGGCTCGCCTTGAGAGCGAGAGCAATCCCATGGTCTCTTCACTTAGAGCCTGGAAGGCATCGGGATCACTCGCGGACTCCTCGATCCACTCTCGCGCCAGTGTGCAGCGCAAACCAACCAGGCGTTGATCGGATTCCTCCAACCTGTCCCAGGTAGTGCCGCGAAGGGCGGCAATCTGCGCCGCAATGGCCTCCTCACCGGCGGGGCCGGAAGTTTTCCATCCCGCGCCGGCGGCAGTGCCGGACGCCAATCCAAATTGCGCGAATCCCCCGTTGAAATTACTTCCGCCGCCGGAACTGGACTGCTCAAAAGCGGATTCCGGCAGCTTCTCGAGATGCTCGCCCGCGCTGCCGAACCCAAAATAGTGATGCTTGCGGATCAGCATCTGATCCTCGGAAACTAACAAATCGGCCGGTCGCAGGAAATAAGCATAGACTTGACCCGCGAGAGCGAGCGTGACCTGGGGCTGGAGTTCAGCAAGCAGCTCCTGGGAAAGTTTCTCGACATCCCTCGGATTGGGCTTGTTCTTGGCAGTTTTTGCCGTCAGTTGGCCGACGACCTTGAGAACTGGGGCGGGATCGTACCGCGTAATAACTTCCTTGTCTTTAGCGGCTATTTTGCCGTTCTTCGGCAGCTCGACCAGCTGAAACGTGCTAGTAGCTTTCTGCAGCGCGGCGACACTTGCCGTTGCGTCGCTTGACAACGTCCTCCTCTGCTCGTAAATCGACAGCAGCGCTTCCAGACTCGGTATCTTTTGTAGCTCCAGGACCCGCTGGTAATCCACATTCCGGCGGCCCCGTTGCTGCGTCTCTGCACCAAGCAGGCAGCCACGGATGCGCTCGTCTACAGTGGAGGCCTGCTGCGCCGGCTGGCAAAAGGGGAGGATGGCGCGAATCGAATCGAGGGAAGCCGCCGTATAACCGGCTGGCCCGTTGGCGCCCGCAAAACGGTCGCTGACGAACCGGAAAAGCTTGGCGGCATCGTCCGCCCCAATCGCGCGGCGCCGGGCAAGGAGACTGATCCATTCGATCAGGGAATGAATTTGTCCAAGCTGCAAGTTTGCCTCGAGAGCCGGATGAGACTGGATCTGCTCCATAGCCGCGAAGAAACGAGAGAACTCTGCGGAGCCTATTGCCGTGATGTCGGTGAAATAGGCGTAGGAGCTGTAAAAATCGGAATAGTTCTGGGCCAGAATTAGGGCGGACTGTTCATCGAGAGGTTTTGCGCGGTGGGCATTGATGCGTGCTACGGCCAGGAAATTCGCAAGCTCCGTCTGTCTCGTGAATCTTCCCTTGTAGTGAGTCTGCACCAGGCGCAAGAGGATCTCATCCTCCAGTTCGGGCGCCACTACTTTCGCCATCTTGTTCAACATCTTGGCGGTCTGGGTGGTGCTTGTGGAGCGTCCCTTTGCGACCATCCACACCTCCGCCGCCCCCGGAAAATCGACGTGGCCGTCTGCGTCGAGCGGGATAGAACGCAGGAACTCCATGAAAGCGCTATTGCCGATCATTGAGGATGCCCCGCGCCGCATCTCTTCCGTCTCTGAGAAGAATTTGTAGAACTGCGAGGTGCGCGACGAAGTCGAAGTAAAGAACGCCTGGTGAGGCCGGTCCAATTGGGAAAGCGTAAAGAAGAATGCCAGCAACCTTCCTTCGGATTGCCTCAGCAGCGCGGCAAAAAATGGCCCAGGCTGCGCTGGATCTGCGCCGGTAAGGGTTGCCCATATCGGTTCTGCCTGCATGCCGCCAGGCACCGCGGCATGACTTCCTTGCAATGCAAATGCGGGAGCGTAGAAATAGATCAGATTGGCGTCATGTTCCTCGAGCGTCTTGATGTTGACCGCCGACAGAAGAGCCCCCACGGTTCTCCTATCCAACGAACTGAGTCCCACGTAGAGTCGCGCCATCTTCGGCATATGCAGCAGCGCAGTTGCAAATCCTCCCGCTCCGCTTCCGCTTGGGTAGAAGTTCTCACGCCAGACTTTCTCGCTTGGGTAGACTGCGGCGGGTTCGTCCCGGATTTCCAATTTATAGGGCTTGCCCGCTTGAAGAGCTTCCTGGATTCCAAGTTCGTCGACGGCCAGAGCAGAAGTGGTTTCTTGTTTCTTGGCCTGACTTTTTTTCTCCCCGCGATCCAATTCGATCTGACCTTTGGTGCTGTGGAGTTTGACGCCGAGCAGATTCAGCGCTTTTTCGGTGTCGCGACGTTCCCATTTGCCTCTAAGCGAAAGTGTAATGGTCACGGCGCTGCCGTTGCGTATTCCAAGGGCTTCCAGTGCGGAGACGCGCTGGAAGTGCTCGTCGATTTCCTCCATGTAACTTTTGTCCTTGCAGCCTGGGCCGGAGCAAACCCGATCGATCAACGCCCGGCAGTACTCGGCGAAGAACCGTTCCGGAGGAACTCCCTCTTTCGCGTGAGCGACAAATGCCAGGGCTTCCAGGCCACCCGCAACAAGCGTGTTATCCACCTCTTTTTGCTCAGCGCCCATTAACCGCCGAAACTCGGGATGTCCCGCAGCCTCGAGCATTGCCGCAAACTCTTCGGCGCGCTTGGAATTCGCATCACGGATCGAGACAGCAAATCCCCGCTCGAGTGCCGATAAGCGCAGTGTAGAGGCCGGACCGAGCGCCTCAACAAGCTTAGAGTAGGCTTCCGCTGCCGCACCGCCGTAGGAATCCTGCACACTTGCGAGTCGCGAGAGTAGCTCAGGGTCCGCCACCGCAGTAGCCCCCTGTTGGAGGGCATCTCGACTCTCGTACTTTCTTCCTTGCACCTCGAGCGCATCAGCTCGCACAACGTACAATCCAGCGGCTTTAGGCGCGACAGCTAAACCCTCATCAGCGGCTCGCTCCGACGCCCGAGCATCTCCGGATTCCAGCAGAAGCCTCGCGATCCGAGTGTGAGCGCGCTCGGAAGCAGGCTGCACTTCGAGAACGCGCTTCCAAGCAACCAGAGCAACGGGGCTCTGCTGCAAATCATCAAGAATTCCGGCGAATTGCGTTCGAACGGCCGGATCCGTAGGCAAACCTGCCGTAAATGTCTCGGCCAATTCCTGAGCTTTGCCAGTTTGTTTTGTGTCGAGGTACAGCTTCAGAAGCGAACCAAATTCGGGAACATGGGCGCCGCCGAGCGCGAGTCCATGCTCGAAAGACTGAATGGCAAGCGGCGAATTTGCCGTGCGTTCCGCGGCATGCGCCTGCAGAAACCAGAGATCCTGCCTGTTGACGTCGCCGCGTAGTGCCTGGTCCAAGAACGGAATCGCGCCCTTGTCGTCTTTCCGCGCCAAGTGGACATGGGCCAGGTCTTCTGCAATCGTCGCAGTCATCACATCCAGATCGACCGCATGCTTCAGCGCCTCGTCCGCTTTGTCGTAATCGGTTGCGAGGAGCAGTTCGTGTCCGAGCTCCACGAAAGCAGAACTGTCCAGCGGCCGCACTTCCACAAGCAACTTGCGAAACCGAGAGGCCGCCGCGTAGTCTCTTTGTTTTTCGTTATAAGCGGAGGCCGTAAGGAGCGCAGCCGGTTCCAACGGATTCATTTCCAACGCCGCGCGCAAGTCCTCGCGAATGCGCTGCGCGTCGGCCTCGCTGAGCACTTCTCGCTCCAGGAGTTTGCCGGCGTCGGCCACGTTAGCCTGAATACCCGCATATTGCCCTATGGTCGGGAGCGCGGAGCCATCCGGCGCTGCTATCTCCGAAACCTTAAAAAGTACCTGCCCGGACGAATCCGAAACCACGGAATGGGAGATGACGAAGCCGCTGGCAGGCACGGTCGGCATCCAGTCCACTTGAAACAACGATTGCGCGGGACCTTTCGACGGGCGGGCATACTCACGCACTTCGCCTGTGATTATCGTGCCGCCTGTCAACTCGAAGAAAGAGATCCAATCGTCGGATTTCCCGTCTGCTTCCAGCGAACTCACCTGAACATGCTGTGTGCAAAATGCGCGCAGTAGGATCGCCGCGGCGTAATCCCTGACGGTCGGCTCAAGCTGCGGCAAGTTTCCAATCAGAAGAACGCGCGACCAATTCGACCCCCACTGCACAACGCTGGAGGCAATCCTGTCGTAAACAGCAGCCGGTGAAATTGGCGTTGCACTATCGGCCGAGAGCTGGATTTTCTCGAAAGTGCTCTTCAGACGCGCGCGGCTCGCAAACGGGCCCTGCACCGAGATCGCTCCGTTCTGTAGCAAGGCAAGCCGAATCGGACGGCCATTCAAAGAAGCATACAAGTCGAATAAACTCTTGCCGACGCTTTCCAGGTCTGCTGCGTGCAGATTGTCCAAGAGCAAGACAACCGTTAAGGCATCCCCGGCTTTCACGGGCGAGACGATTGCCGCCGTCTTTCCGGCATAGGTTTCGACCGGGGCCACTTCGGGAATTGTTCGCTCGGTCGAGCGCAACAGTACCGTAGAGGCTTCTACCACACGGGGCATCGGGGGAAGAACGATGAGCACGCCAAACCACAAATAAAACCGGGCTAGTTTCATGGGAAGTCCGTCGCTGCGGAACCGCTCTGTGGGTCGGAATTGTAGCATAAGGCAAAAACCGGGACTTCAACAACTTGGCAAGGAATGATTAACGCTCGCGTCGGCGGCGAATTCTCAATGAACGTAGAAGCCGCTTTTCGAGAGCACCACGTACTCCCGCCCCTTTTTCCCGAAGGAAGAAGCAAGGCGAACATCGAGTTTATGCGGTTTGCCGAGGGCCGCCGAAGCGTTCGTGTAGTAGCCCAGCGTGTAACGCGTCTTAATGCGCTGAATCAGGGCGCGAAAGACGGAATCCAGGTGCGCGATGTCCTGGACGTCGAAGAGTTCGCCGCCCGTTTGGTCCATCACTTTGCGAATGTTGACCAGGCCGGGAATCATGCTGGCGGCAAAGAGTGTTTGCGGCGGGTTGTAGCCGGGGATCTTGAGATTGTAGAGGACAGCATCGGCGGCGATGGCCTCGGTGACGATGTCGTGCGTGCCTTGTCCGCCGGCGTCCGTGCCAACGTCATCGCTGATGAGAATGATCACGCGACGCCCCTTTGGGGGCAGTTTGAGGAGGTACTGAGACGCGAGAAAGATGCCGTCATTAATATTTGTGGCGCCGCCGGCGCGGAAGGAATTGATCTGATTTGCGATTTCCGTCTTGTCTTTCGTGAAGGGCACGCGCAACTGGGCTTCCGTGGAAAACGTAAAGAGCGCGGCTTGGTCATCGGGCTTGAGCGCGGCCAGAGCGGTGTTCGCGGCGTCCCGCAGCGGCCCGAGGAATGGACCGATGGAATCACTTAGGTCCAGCACGAGCGCCACATTGATAGGCAATTCGTCGCGGCTGAAAACTTCCACCTTTTCGGCGACGCCATCTTCACGAACTTCGAAGTCTTCCTTTTTCAGGTCGGCCATGATTTGCCCCGTTTTTGTTTTCACGGTCGCGTCAACGAGCACGAGGTTCACGCCGACACGAATCACACTTTGGTCTTGGCTTTGCACCTGAACGGGAACTCGGAAAACAAATAAAAAGAAAACGTACGAAAGGGAAAGCGCTAGAGCCGTCAAGGGGAGTCTGTTTCGCCAGAATTTAGACATGGCCATCGGTCTATTGTACGCGAGCGAGTACGCGAGACCAGCCGCGCCTTACCTCCACGCAATGGAGAGTTCGGAATAGCCTTTGCCTTCCTCGATGGGAGTGGAGAAGCGAATGACCACGTCCTTGGCGCCGGAAATCTCCAGGGCCTTCTTGAAGAATCCCACGATGGCGAATCCCATGATGCGGTGCTGTTTTTCAAAGCCGGCGTACTTGACAAGCGCTCTATTGTTTCCCTCGAGTTTCACATCGATGGGGACGCCCTGAAAATACGTGGCGTGAACGGCGGCAATGCGCTTGATTACGAATTCGGGCGAACCCAGTTTCACGAATGCTTTGTAGATACCGCGAAGCTGCCGCTCGATCACGGCTTCCGAGCCGCGCGTGACCATCTCCTCGTTGCCGTCTGCAAGGACTCTAATTTCGACTTCGAGAAAGCGCGTGAACAGATCGAGGGGGTACCAGGTGGAAGAGAAGATTTCGCCTTCGAAGATCTTCCGGGTCTCCTCGTCGAGAAGGCCGAGGATTTTCTGGAAAGCAGCATCTCCGGAGCGGCGCCTAATTTGGGCGATGGTTTCCTTGATTGCGGATCCCTTGATCTGCACCATTCAAGCGCTCCTCCGAGGGCACGTCAAACCATGCTCTATTGACATTACTATGTTTCATTGCGGACCACCGGAGCGCTTGTCCTAATCCGAACTGAGGGTTAGTTCTTGCGCCAGTACATCGCTGCAATTCGAGAAGGGCATCCACGGTTTACGAGTTGGCAAGGCGAAAGTGACTCGCAACCCGGACATCAGCGAAACAACCGTGGACTTCCCTGT
>Ga0137360_10000585_pt1 | contig 21119 bp, 19 predicted proteins | sample Mad1_60_16metaG_FD_104924 | JGI IMG/M metagenome (GOLD analysis project Ga0137360, IMG submission 104924) | Vadose zone soil microbial communities from Angelo Coast Range Reserve, California, USA - Mad1_60_16 metaG | ecosystem: Environmental > Terrestrial > Soil > Vadose zone | place: USA... | reverse complement strand
TAAAGCCACGGCAGCCGGATTCTTTCTCCGCTTCTTTACCTTTGGCAATGGTTGTCCGGTCGTGAGCGCCACAATCCGAGCAGCTCGCTGATTTACGTCGCTGGGCATCTTGCTTGAACGCGTAGGCATATCTAAGCATGCCGCATGATGCGAAGCCTTGCAACTGGGCTTTTGGCTCAGGAAAATTCATACTGAGCCACTACCAAAGAACGCTATTCACTTCGATTTCCAACATCGCTCGGTCAATCCCTACAATTTCGATCCTCCACAACGGCCAGCAGAGTACGATCGCGCTGCCCAGATCAAGATCACCGAGCAGATCATGAGCACGTTTCGAAAATTGTAGGCGCATTTTAGCAGCCCGAGAAAATCTCTTTTCCGCCGATAAACGTTCCCACGACTTCCAATCCCGGCGATAGGACGACAAAATCTGCGCCCGCGCCGACGGCGAGGCGACCCTTGGTTCCAAGGCCAACAGCATGCGCTGGGTTCTCCGTCGCCATCGTCACAGCCTCGTGCAGCGGAACACCAACATCGCGCACCATTGTCTGAACGAGATCGATCATGCGCGAGGCGCTACCAGCAAGCGCTGAGCAGTCGGCGAGAAGACAGACGCCTCCTTTAACAACGCAATCGTTGCCAAACAGCGAAAAGTGCGAGCCATCCGGCAGTCCGGCGCCCGCAGTTGCATCGGTCACGAGACAAATTCCGCCCGGGGCTTTCGCGCGATATAACATTTTCATTAACGTCGGCGAAACGTGATGACCGTCGGCGATGAGTTCGCAACTGATCTCCGGCTCACTCAATGCAAACTCGAGCAAACCGCCGACTCGATAGACTCCGCGCCGGCGCGCGTTCGACATGCAATTAAATGTGTGCGTTACACTGCGCATGCCACGTTCGAACGCGGCCCGCGCGTCTTCGTCCCACGCATCGCTATGTCCTCCGCTTACGCTAATTCCGTGCGTGTGAAAATTTTTGATCGCCTCGAGCGCGCCCGGCAGTTCAGGGGCGATCGTAACGCGCTTGATCACATCCGCGTGCTCGAGCAACTGCCGCACAGCTGCCGGTGATGGGTCCTGAATGAATTCCTGCCGCTGCGCGCCGCGTTTGGCCTTTGAGATGAACGGCCCTTCCACGTGAACGCCTGCAATCGCGCTGATCGAAGACCGACAGTCTCGAACCACGCCTAACACTTCAACGAGCTTCTCGATCGGCGCCGTAGCTGTGGTGAGCAGCAGCGACGTAGTGCCGCCGCTCGCATGAAAATCGCAAAGGGCGCGAAACGCTTCTGCCGATGCTTCGATCGTGTCCCGGCCAAGCGCGCCATGCACATGAAGATCAATAAAACCGGGCGCGAGATAATTTCCGCCAAGATCAACAATCTCTTCCTCGGGCGCCTGCGTTTGCTCACGAATTGCGACGATTTTTCCCTCGCGAACGACGACTTCAAGCCCATCGTGAACTCCATCGGGAAAAATCAAACGCGCGTTTGTAAAGATCACTCTGCCTAACGTTCACGCTCAAACGGCGTGCGCAATATGGCGTCGCCTTCAACGCGATTCTGGGGAGCACAGGCGAACCGGTTGCACCACTTCACTGCTTACGTTGCGTGGGCATTCGGCCAGCGGCCGATACTACAAGCTGGCGGCCTGTGCTCCCCAGAAAAGAATGCCGGGTTCGATCGGCATATCCCTGATTGTTCTCGGAACCGATTGCGTTTACGAGTCGCAGCATCCACTTTTCTTGGCTGCAATGAACCTCGACTATGATGTCGTAATCATCGGTGGCGCTTTTTCCGGCGCGGCGACGGCGATGATGCTCAAGCGCAAACGACCCGATGCACGTGTCCTCATCATCGAAAAAACAGCGGAGTTCGATCGCAAAGTCGGCGAATCGACCACAGAAGTGAGCAGTTGTTACATGACCCGGATTTTGGGTCTGACCCACTACCTGGGCCATCATCAGCTCGCAAAGCAGGGACTGCGCCTGTGGTTTTCGAATCGCCCTGATCAACGCTTCGATGATTGCGTCGAGGTCGGCACGCGTTATCAGAGCCGGTTGCCAGGCTTTCAAGTTGACCGGGCAAAACTCGACTCACACATCCTCAACCTCGCAGTGCAAGCGGGATGCAATCTCTGGCGTCCCGCAAAGGTGACAAACTTCGAGCTGAACAACGGGAATGGACAAAGAATCAGCGCCGTTGTCGACGGTGCCGAACGCACCGTCCATGCGGGTTGGATCGTCGATGCCACAGGGCGCGCGACGATGCTCGCGCGCAAGCTGGGACATCTTCGTCCGAACACCGAACATCCCATCAACGCTGTCTGGGCGCGATTCAACGGCGTCAAAGAGTGGGACAGCTATGAATGGCGACAACGTTTTCCGGATTATGCGAATGGTTGCCTCACCGCGCGCGAGTGGGCCACGAATCATCTTTTTGGGCGCGGCTGGTGGGTCTGGATCATTCCATTGCAAGGAGGAGACGTCAGCGCCGGCATCGTTTACGACAGCCGAATTTTCAAACTGCCGGAAGGACCGAGTCTTGGCCAACGATTGCACTCGCACATTCTCAGCAATCCCGTTGGCCGCGAGATTTTCGGGGCAGCACGCGTGATCGAAGGCGACGTGCACGCGTTGTCGATGCTGCCATATCACAGCGAAAAAGTTTGCGGCAACGGCTGGGCCGCAGTCGGCGACGCCGCCGGTTTCATCGATCCACTTTACAGTCCGGGTTTGGATTTTTGTTCCTACACCTCCTACTACGTGGCTGATTTGCTGGGGCGCAGTCTCGCCGGTGATGACGTCGCTGAGCAGCTTCGTCATTACAACGAGCAATTCCCCATCACCTACCGTTACTGGTTTGAGAGTCTGTACAAAGACAAATACTACTACATGGGCGACGCCGACCTGATGTCGGCCGCGCTTCTTCTCGATGTAAGCAGTTATTACCTCGGTTTGGTCCGCGCAGTTTATCGCGATCCGGAATGTGGATTTCTCAATCTGCCCTTCACAGGCATCGGCGGCAGATTCGCTCGGAACACAATGACGTTTTATGGCCGACGTCTCGTAGCATTGGCCAATCGCAGATGGGCGACTGGTTACTACGGAAGAAGAAATGCCGGCTGGCGCGAGCTCTATGATGGATTTGTTCCAGACAGCCGAATTCGCAAGCAGATTCGCCGCGGCCTGCTCCGCTGGTGGAAATGTGAATTGATCAATCTTGGATTGATGCTGCGTGGACGCGTAGCAACGCCGGCAAAGCAGGCTTCGGCAACCGTTCCAACAGAAGCATGGTAGGGCGCGACCGCCGGGCGCGCCGCTGGCACTACGGGCTGAGCAGCGTTCCGTACCAGCGCAGAAAAATCTCGCCAAAAAACATCCAGGTAACTGCGCCAAACGCCAGATAAGGTCCAAACGGCAATTTGGCTGACCAAACACGTTTTCCCGCCACGAGCGTGATCAATCCGACGATCGAACCGAGAAGCGATCCGGCGAAAAGACTAAACAAAACCGCGCGCCAGCCCAGAAACGCGCCGATCGCAGCCAAGAATTTTAAGTCGCCGCGTCCCATTGCCTCGCGCGGAATGACCAGTTCGCGCGCTACGCCGGAGATGTGCGTCACATCGTCGAGCATCATTACGTGGCCTTCGGCTGTGACGCGATCGTAGTGAAAATCCAGCGTCACATTCCCATATGTGTGGTGGTCGATTCTGACCTCGTCGCACTGGAGCAACAGCCGATCTTTTTCGCGCGCAAAATAATCGCTCCACAGACTTTCCTCAGCGCCTACCACGAAATCAGCGTCATCATCGCGTTTTGTCCACGTGAACGGCGTCGGCGCATCGAACCGAATTCTCTTTCTTCCGAAAGCAATTTTGCCCGCTTCCAAAACAATCAAAAGGATGACGTAACCGAGAGCAGCCGCGAGCGAAGCGCGAAGACCGGCCGCAAGCCGGGAATCGGTTCCCATCAAAGCCGGCACAGCAAAACTGCAAACGACGCCGGTGATTACTCCGCCGATTGTTATCCGGTCTGGAATAATGAAGTGCTCAAAATCGATAAACGTTCCGACGATGAGGAAGGAAACAAAAATCCAGTACGCGATCGATACCTGCCAGGGGAAGCTTTCCCAGATTGCCAGAAAGAGCAGCGCGGTCACCAGCTCCACGGCGAAATAGCGGAACGAAATTTTCGCGCCGCAATTTGCGCAGCGGCCGCGAAGCCAGAGCCAACTGACCAACGGCAGATTCTGATGCCAGGGAATCGGTTGCTTGCAGTTCGGGCAAAAAGACCGGCGTGGCCGGTTAATCGAAAGATCAACCGGCCACCGATAGATGCAGACATTCAAAAACGAGCCGACCGCTGCGCCAAGCACAAACGCAAACGCCCCGAAGAGGAATTTGGATGTGGGATCGTGCACGCGATTAGCCGGCGATCCGTTTTAGGCGGCGGCGCTCCATAAGCCACGCAATCCAGATGCAGCTTTCGTAAAGCAGACACATCGGGAGCGCCATTGCGACCAAGGTCAGAATGTCTGGCGTCGGCGTGATGATGGTCGCCATGATAAAGATCAGCACCACTGCGTACGGCCGCGTGCGTGCCATGAATCTGTATGTGATCAATCCGAATCGGACCAGCGCCAGGACTACCACTGGCAATTCGAACGCCAGACCGAAACCGAGGGTGAATCTCGTCACAAATGAATAGTACTGTTGCACGGTCCAGGTGGGCGCCCATCCGAGCGACTCGGTGTCGCGAAAGAAAAAGAGAATCGTTTTCGGCAACAGCCAAAAATAACAAACGAACACACCGAGAAGGAACAGCGCGAAGCTGACAGCGATCGCTGGAAATAAAAAGCGTCTTTCGACGGCGGTGAGCGCCGGCAAAACAAATTCCGCGAGGAAATACAGCAGTAGCGGAAAGGAGAGAACGATGCCGGCGTAAAACGCCAGATGAAATGAGATCACGATTGAATCAGTGATGCCGAGAGCCTTGAGCGTTCCGATTTGCGAACCAACATCGCGCAGCGGCGCCTGCAGGACGCGCACGAGCAACGAACGAAACGTGAAGCAAACAATCATCGCGATGCCGAGCGCGATTGCCATCTTCACAATCGTCCATCGCAGGTCTTCGAGATGTTCGAGAAACGGCTTGGAAGTTTCGCTCTCTGGAAGATCGCGAAATTTGAAAATGTCTCGCAGCGCCATTGGATGGAAGAATCAGCGCGGCGCGAGCGACAGAAGACCGCGTGCTGCGAGCGTGGCACAAATACCCAGCGTATTGGCGTCGCGAATTTCGTTCTCCGCGATCATGCGGCGAATTTCCTCCACAGAAAATTCGCGGCAATCGAGAATCGATTCTCCTTCGTCTCGCGCCGGGCCCTCTTCACACCGCTGAACTGGACGTGCGAGAAAAAAGTAGCCGCGCTCATCCGTAAATCCCGGTGATGAAAAATAATGACCGAGCGAAACGAGCTCGCCGTCTTTGGCCAGCTCGTAACCGGCTTCTTCGCGAAGTTCGCGCAACGCAACTTGTTCCATCGTCTCCCGTGCGGGGCCGGCGTCGGCGCCCCCGGCTACAGCATTGTCGATCTGGCCGGAGGGCATTTCCCAGATCGCCTGGCGGATCGGGACGCGTTCCTGGCGAATGAGGACAATTTTGTCGTCGCGTGTCATCGGAGTGACAATGACGGCTGCTTTGCGATGGACGACTGTCCACGTGCGCGGCTGGCTTCGCGATGGTGTTCGGACGAGATCGGTGACGACTTCGAGATGCGCGTTGGCAAAGTGCGGCTCGCTCGAGATGGTTTCCCACGTGCGCTCCTTCACGCGGAAAGATTATGAACGCGGGGCAGAAAAGCGAATGCTTAGGTAGGAGCGGTCACTCGTCTTCGCCAAGCTACGGCGCGCAGGCCCAAACCGGGTGACGGGGCAATTGAATCAATTGCAGGCGTGCCAGGATTTGTTGAATTCATTTCCCACTCAGTCCCCTGTGTGCCCAGTGTCATTCCAAAACCGGATCGCTGGCTGGGATAGATCATGTTCATAGCTGAGCGCGCTAAGACTAGCTGTGTTCAACATGAAAAACTTGCCGGCAAATGGTTCGAGTCCGAGCCAGCGGGCGGCGAACACTCGCAGGAAATGTCCGCTCGAAAAAATCAACACATTGCCTTTGATGGCACGCACCCGACTGACAACACGATCGGCTCGGGCGCCAATCTGCTCCGGCGATTCTCCGTTTGGGCAACCGTCGCGGAACAGTTGCCAGTCGGGTCGGGTCGCATGAATCTCCGCGGTTCGAATGCCTTCGTAATCGCCGTAGTTCCACTCGACCAGATCGGGATCGACTTCGGCTGCGCCGCCGAATCCTGCTAGTTCACAGGTTCGAACGGCGCGTTGCAACGGGCTGGTCAAAACCTTGGCGAAAACCAATCCGGCTAGCCGCTTCCCAAGTCGTAGGGCATTGCGTTCGCCGCGCTCTGTCAGAGGCAAATCGGTAAGTCCGGTGTGCTGACCCGTGACGCTCCAGGCAGTCTCCCCGTGGCGCGCTAAATAGATTACGGGAAGAATTTCGGATGCCATGACTGGTCCGCTGATCGGCTACTTCGAGTTGTTTTCATAAAATGTTCACTTGCCAATTGCGATTTTCCCAACGCTGATCGCGCTCCCAAAAAAATGTAAAGGCGAGCACTGAGCCCTGAGGCCATTCTGCGGTGGGAAAGTCCGCGAACCAGAGATTCAGTTCGCTCTCATGAGTAGTGTCCAACTGCTGAGTGCGCGTCCAGTCATTCGTTGACCAAACGATCCTGGCAGCCGTGGCGAGGATAACCCGCAAAATTTTTCCGCGAGGTACACGGCGCAGCGGATGGCGAAGAGACCAAATCTCGTACCGGCTTTGCACCGGGTTCGACACATAACGTTGGAACGCGGCTTCGACGTGATGAAAGCAGACGCCGTCGTGACGGCTGCGCACGAGCGCAATATATTCAGCGTGCGACCAGCAAAGCGGCATTGCCGCGCCGGTTGGGCAACCGCGTTTCATACGGCCATCCGGCAAGTCAGCTCCGTCCCATAATTGTTCGGTGATCATGCCACCCTGGTTCGCAAAATTTTCCATCGACGCGATGAAGGGTTTTGGGTCCCGTCTGGCAGCCAGTTCGTAGTGGCCGCGTTCTCCTGTCAAAATCGGCCAGCAGCGGCCTACGCCCGTGCCGTCGAAAGCGCTGCCGTCATCCTTCTGGCCGTAGCCATCATGATTGTAGCGACGCCACCCGGGGCCTTCCGGCAGATTATGTTTGAGCACGCGATCGATCACTTCGATTGAGTCGCGCACGATCGGATCGTTCGGGTCGCGAATGCCGAATCGCACCAGATGAAGAAAATCGCCGCCGACTACGTTTCGCGCCGGATGAAGTCCCCCGCCGTTGGCGAGCTGAATCATTGTCGTATTGGGGTCGGCGTGAGGATCCGGCGCGCCGGGGTCAGTCGGATTAATGCGGATATAATGACGAGGAAATCCTTCGACCAACTCGCCCTGAGTTGTAACCATCCATTCTTCGAGATGCGCTGTTACCCAGTCGGCATACGCGAAAATAAAATCTACAACGTCGGTTTTGCCGTATTCCTTAGCCCATTCCGCCGCGCACACGAGAGCCGCAACGACTACTGCGAGTGTCGAAGGTGAGTAGCCGGCGTTTTCCTCCCATCGTTCCTGGGCTGTGACTGGACCTTGGAGGATCAGGTGTGATGCGGCACGCACGATCATCACGCGGGGATTGAACAAACCGAGCGCGTCGTGTTTGTGCAAACGCCACGCAAGCAATATTGGCAATGCGACCTGGTCCAGTTGTAGCCCAGACCAATAAGCAGTACCGTCGATCCAGCTATTTTGTGGAAAAGTGCCGTCCGCTCGCTGAATGGCGGCCAACCAAATTAAAGCGCGTAGCGGTGTGCCGGTCTGGCCTGTAGCGAGAAGCGCAGTTGCGCTCTGCACAAGGTCTCGCGTCCAAACGAGATGATAACCACCGAGATCGTTGTCGCCCTTGGTTTCCCCCCAGGGAATACTCAGCGAAGCAACGAGGGCACCCTGAAAGACTTTGTCTTCATGCGCCAACAACACGCAGCGGCTCAGCCGGTACATACCACCGTGATCGGATGTGTCAGGGCTGAAGTCGAAGGTGGGATTGACGACCGCGCGTTGCCACTGGCGAACATACGCCTGGCGATGCAACTCAAACGGGTCCGCCAGCGACTGGAACAACTTGATGGCCGTGCTCTGGTAGCTGCCGCCAAATGCAATGGCGATGGTGAATTCGCGGCTGCCTGGAAGATCTATTTCGCCAGTCAGCGCGACGTTGCCTCTCTCAGCCGTGCGGAATTCCCAATCCATTTTGAAATCGTGCATCAGGTCCTGCCAACCATCGCTGAAGCCGACATAGCCAACGGATCGGCGAGAGAAACCGGAGCTACATGCGATGATCAGGTGAACGTCTTCGCGCTCCGCGTGCATGAGTTTGATAGCGCCGATTTCAGAACACCACGCGGAGTTGCCTGCACCACGCCCGGCTATGTGAGGTGCCAGCAACGCATAGAGCCGCAACTTGCCGCGCAGCGATTCGTCTAACACCTCGACCTTGGTGTGCACGAGCAAGACCGACCGATGTGGATCGGTGAGCACATATTTTACCAGGCGATAGCGGCCGCTCGGTTCGGAATTCGTCAGGCGATAAAAGACACAATCGCGCTCCGGGTATTCGACCAGGTGATCCAGGTCCCGCTTTTCCTCGTGGCAAAATGTTTCTCCGTCGCTGATGAGAAACTCGAAATCGCGCGTGTTCGGTTGATCAATATGCGGATAGTAAATCTCATTGACGATTCCGTGACTGAGGGTGAACCAGACGCGGCAACTGGTGTGGTAAGCTGTGCCGACGCCTTCTTTTGCACTTGAAGTCCAGCGTGGCTCGATCCCAGGCGCGCCAAACGCCACTGAATTGTCAGGTGGATTCATGTGTGAGGTCCAGATCCGAGCGCCACTGCTTAATCTGCGCCGCGATGTTTTTTGGTGACGGCGACACCAATCGCGCGTCGCTTCGCCAGGGCGCTGCTAACGTTAAAAATCTTCACAACATCACGATCGAGGAGAGGCGAAAATTTTTTGAGTTCAGCAAGCGGAACGTGGTTGAGGGGAATTTTATTCGCTGCGGACTGCGCGACGATGTTCCCGATGATTGCGGGCGCCTTGCGAAAAGGCGTTCCTTTTTTCACGAGATACTCGGCCAAATCGGTCGCGAGAAGATTCGGATCACTCGCCGCGACTTGCATGCGTTCGCGATAAATTTCTAATTCCGGCAGCATCGCGGCGAAAACTTCGAGGGTTGAGCGAACCGTATCGACTGAATCAAAAAGCGCGTGCTTATCTTCCTGCATGTCACGATTGTAAGAGGAGGTAAGCCCTTTCATCGTTGTCATTATCGCGATCAAATTCTCATAAAGCCGGCCCGTCTTGCCGCGAGTCAGCTCCGCCATGTCAGGATTCTTTTTCTGCGGCATCAAGCTTGAGCCTGTGGAAAACGCATCGCTGAATTCCAAAAAAACGAATTCGCTCGTGCTCCAGATGATCAAGTCCTCGCTCAGACGGGAGAGATGCAGCCCAATCGTGGCGAGGCAAAAAAGGAACTCGCACACGAAATCGCGGTCGCTTACGGCGTCGATGCTGTTCTGACTCACGCGCGAAAAACCGAGGTGGCGCGCGATGCATTCGCGATCCGGAAGGATAGTCGATCCCGCGAGTGCGCCGGACCCAAGTGGAAGCACATCCGTGCGAGACAGGCAATCCCGAAGGCGAGTCGCGTCGCGGCCAAGCGTCTCGATTTGCGCGAGCAAGTAATGCGAAAAAGTGATTGGCTGTGCACGCTGTAAGTGCGTGTAACCAGGCATCACAACATCGACATGTTTTTCGGCGAGACCGAGCAGCGCCCTTTGCAAGTCTCGCAGACGCAATGACACCTCGGCGATTTCAGCTTTGACGTAAAGCCGCAGATCGAGGGCAATTTGATCGTTCCGGCTGCGCGCGGTGTGCAGATTCGCGCCTGCGGAACCAATTCGCTTTGTGAGCGCGGCTTCGATGTTCATGTGCACATCTTCGAGCGACGGATCCCATTCGAATTTGCTGGACACGATTTCTTTTTTGATCCCGCGCAATCCGTTCTCAATTTTTCGGCGTTCCTCCGCGGTGATGATCCCTGCGCGCGTGAGCGCTGCGGCGTGTGCGATCGATCCTGCGATGTCGTAGCGATAAAGACACCAATCAAACGAAACAGATTCGCCATAGCGCTGCGCAACCTCGGCAGCGGGCTTGTTGAATCGTCCTTTTCGAATCATCAACAGACGGGGGCAGTGCGCGTTACGCTTGCGGATACGTATTTCACGTCCTGCAACGCAAACTTGCGGACTTCAACGGCCACCTTTTGAATGGGAAAGGTTTTCAACAAATGGATTGCGAGCTGATCCGCTAGTGTCTCGATCAGGCTGACTGATTGATCCGACACAAAACTTTTCGTCTCTTCAGCCACCGCCGAATAATTCACCGTCTGGTCGATCTTGTCTTCCAAATCGCAAGCCTGCCGACGCGGCCAGAATGAAATGGTGACGCTTAACCGTTGCAGCTTGGCGCGCTCTTCTTCCGGCACTCCGATACGGGCGGCAACTTCAAGTTGCTCGATGTGAATTTCGTCGCAGAACGGATTTGGTTCATTAGCCATCCGGCAAGGTTAACGCAGCGCTAGTGAGGGCGACAATGTGTTTCGAACGTAGAGCGGGCGATTGAGTTCTATCGCGCATACCTTGACGTTATGACCTGCGCGCTGAGGTTGATCCGGCAATGAAAACGGTGTGGCGGGTTTTTTCGTATCTCAAGCGGTATCCATTGATAGCCGCAGGAACGTTGACTTGCGCGGTCCTTAGCACGCTGATGGTGATCGTCTTCCCGGCGGCCGCCAAATGGATCATCGACGATGTGGTGCGCGCGAATCGGCCGGACAAATTGCTGCCGTTGATCATGCTGGCGGCTGGCGCCTTTCTTGTTCAGCACGGATTTAACGCCCTCCGGATCGTGCTCAACAACACGTTCGAACAAAGGGTGATCTTTGATTTGCGCAGCGACCTGTATTCGCACATTCAACTGCTGCCGTTGCGATGGTTCGACAATCGCGCCACTGGCGACCTGATGACGCGGGTGATCGAGGACGTGAATTCAGTCGAGCGCGTGTTGATTGATGGGATCGAACAGGGTGTGGTCGCCATCTTGCAAGTGCTCATCGTCATCAGCGTAATGTTTTATCTGAACATGAAGCTGGCGTTGCTCGCACTGGTGCCATTTCCATTGCTCGTTGCCGGCGCGCTCACGTACACGCTGACAGCGCACCGGCGCTACCGTTCACAGCGCCGGGCCGCCTCTAACATGAATGCGCTGCTGCACGACAACCTCGCCGGCGTCAGGCAGATCAAGAGTTTTGTGCGCGAACGGGAAGAGCACGCGCGATTTAATCGAGTAAGCGACCAACTGCGGCACGCTACTCTCATCGTCATGCGGGTATGGGCAATTTACAGTCCATCGATGTCGATGTTTGAAGCAATCGGCGCGCTCCTTGTGCTTGGGTTTGGCAGTCACGCAGTACTGACCGGCACGATGCAGATCGGCGATCTGGTTGCATTCCTCATGCTGACGGCGTTTCTCTATGATCCAATCAGCCGACTGCATCAGCTGAATCAACTTGTCCAAGCCGGCCGTGCCGCGGGGGAACGCGTGTTTGAAATTCTCGACGAACCAGTAGAGCCGGGCGCTGTAGCCGGGATCGCTGATCCCGGCCGTGCACGCATTCTCGGCGACATTCGCTACGAAAATGTAAGCTTCAGTTACGTCGAAGGATTGCCCGCACTCAGGCACGTCTCCTTTCATGCGCCGCCCGGCGCGACGGTCGCGCTAGTTGGCGCAACTGGCGCGGGAAAATCGACGCTGGTGAATCTGCTGGTGCGCTTCTACGAATTCACGAGCGGACAAGTCTACGTAGATGGAAAACCGATTCGTGACTATGGTTTGCGCAGTTTGCGCGAAGCTATCGGAGTTGTCACTCAGGAAAGCTTTCTATTTAACGGATCGATTCGCGAAAATCTTCTGATGGGAAAACCGGACGCGACTGATGTCGAATTGTGGCGTGCCGTGGATGCAGCGAACGCGCGACAATTTATCGAACGTTTGCCGGACGGATTGGAAAGCGTGGTGGGCGAGCGCGGGGTGAAATTAAGCGTGGGCGAGAAACAGCGCCTATCGATTGCTCGCGCGCTGTTGAAGGACCCGCCGATTTTGATCCTTGACGAAGCTACCGCGAGCGTAGACACGGCAACCGAGCGCCTGATTCAGGAAGCGCTCGAGCGGCTGATGGCGAACCGCACATCGATTGTCATCGCGCATCGGCTTTCAACAATCGTGCACGCGGACCAAATTTTGGTGCTCGATCACGGCCGGATCATTGAGCGCGGCACGCACGATGAGTTGCTCACGCTCGGTGGAAAATACGCGCGGTTGTGTCGGCAAAGTTTGCTCGACGCGTCGCCATTACGAGAGCCAGAGCTGCGGACGGAAATCGCTGCAGCACAAGACCTCGAGAAAGAGGAGCGATTGCCAGTCTGAAGAAACGTTGGCGCTTGTGACCAGCGTCCTCGACCGCGAGGTTCCATTATTCCGCCGGGGTTGGCGTCGGCGTGGCAGACGTTGGGATCGAGATGGTTTGGCCGGCCTGCAATTTACGACCGTCTTCGATGTGGTTCGCTTTTTGCAATTCGTCCACCGTCACTTTGTACATTTTCGCAATGGAGGTAAGCGTCTCCCCGCGTGTGACGGTGTGCGTGTTGCCGGCTGCCGGATGCGATGTGGCAACGGCTGGAGCGGCACTATTGGCCGTCGCGGGCGTACTCTCTCCGATCATGATCCCTGGCCGAATGTGTGAGATTTGTTGCTCGAGCTTGAGGATTTCCTGAGAAAGCGCATCGATCTTTGCGTTCTGTTCGTCGATTTTTTTTGCCAGCGCTTCGAGCTGCGGGGTGTCACCTGATTTTGCGGGCTCCGCCGTGGGCGTCTGACCAGGAGCAGTCCAAAACGCCAAAACCAACGTTGCACAAAGAATCACTGGCAGCTTCATCGGGGCGAAACCTTGCCACTGGCAGATTTGTCTGGCAAGGACGGCTTCGCCAAGTTGAATCGTTGAATTGTTGAACCGTTGGGGCGGAGGCCCCATCTAACATGTGACGATTCAACAAATCACGGGGTCGTTGCTCATGCATTCATCTTTTGTCATTCACGCTTCGTCATTCGCCCTGCGGCTTGCCTTTCCAATATTTGCTCTTAGATTTTTTTATGCCTGAGCGCATTCAAAAGCCGGTGGATCCGGCTCCGTGGAGTCCAAAGCAAGGCGATGGCGGAGGTCCACGTTCACCGGATATTTCGCGGCCGGACACGAAGGACCTCTTGAAAAAAATGCGCAAGGTCGATCCGAACCAATCGAAGCGCTATCGCCAGCGCACGGGTCAGTAATGGAACGCTCACCGGTGGCGCTCGACCAGAATTTTTCTGGCGCGGCTGGCGACTTCCCTGCGCTGCTGAGACGCAAAGGCCTGCTGGACGCCGCGGTCATGAGTCCGATGCCACAAGCTCAGGGCGCACAAAAAACGTGGCAACCGACCGAGGCAACCACGATTCTGGCTTTCAAGTTTTCAGGCGGCGTGCTGGTGGCAGGCGATCGCCGTGCGACCGCCGGCAACACCGTCGTCTACGACCGCGCCGACAAAGTTTTGGAAATCGATCGACACTCGATCATGGCAATCGCAGGCGTGCCTGCAACGGCTTGGGAAATGGCGCGCGTACTGGAACACTCGTTTCAGTACTTTCGGCGAACTCAACTGCAGGAAATGAGTGTCGACGGCAAAGTGCGCGCTCTGTCCAAACTGTTGCGTGATAACTTCGGGTTCGTAATGCAAGGTGTCGGAGTGGTAGTGCCGATTTTTGCAACCTACGATTCTCATCCGAAACCCGACGCACGCCTTTACTTTTACGATGCGATGGGCGCGCAATTTGAAGCGACTGACTACGCTGCAACCGGATCGGGATCGCCCGCCGTGCGCGGCATTCTGTATTACGAAAACAATTGGGGCGCGAAGCCGCTGCACAAACTGAGTCAAGACGAAGCGGTCTCGATCGCGTTGCGCGCGCTAGATACCGCTGCGGAATCCGATACATCGACGGGCGGCGTGGATCGAGGCGGCAAGATTTATCCACTCATGAAGATCGTATCGCGCGAAGGCATCATCACTTTGCCGGAGAGCAAAATCGCTGCGGTATTCAAGGAAACGGTTGCATGATTGAAGAGCCGTATCGTTGGGTGGAAGCGATCGCGAACCGCCGCGAGTACATCGAAGCGCAGCTCGCCCCCGGCAGTCCGATCGCAGCGCTCGGCTATCACGACGGCATTCTGTTTCTGACTGTCGCTCAAACGCGGCAAAAACTTTTCGAGATCTACGATCGGATCGCCATGGGGGCGATTGGTCATCCCGGGGATATCGAGAGGTTGCGAATGGCGGCCATCGAGCTCGCCAGCACGGAAGGGTTCACCCGCTCGGCTGCAGATGTTTCACTGCGGCGGCTGGTACATTATTCGCTTAGTCCGGTAATGAAGAGCGCATTTGAACAGGTTTATGGTGCGCCTTTTCTGGCGCGGATGCTCTTTGCCGAAGTGGGTGAACGAGCCGAGGAGGATTTGTTTTTGCGGGTGGAATACGACGGCGAAATTGCAACCAATGGCGCGACGTACGCCCAGGTGCGGGAGGACTTCGCAGTGCTCAGCGGCACCCGACAATCGGGAGAACTGATGGAAGCATTTCTGAAAAGCCAGCATGCAGCGGACGCGAGTTTTGAAGCGACCCTGAACTCTGCGCTCGACGCCTGGAGTATCGGGCATATGTCTTTGCTGGCTAGCGATGCAAACGAGCTGCCGGAGCGGTCTGCTGTTTTGAAACATCGACAGGAACAACTCGCCAGTGGCGGGATCGAAGCAGCACTGCTCGAGCGCGATGCGAACAAGGCAATTCGTTATCGGGCGTTATTAGATACGGAATTGCGCCCTCTGATTAACGATTAAGTTGTGAAGGGAAATCTTCTCTCACAGGTGACGGATGAAACGAACGTTTCGAAATGTGCTGGCCCTGTCCGGCTTGTTGTTGATGGTCGCATCTTTTGTCTGGATGCAGCTCCATCAAGCGCAGCGACCCGTCGCTAAGCCCGAACCCAGAGCCGCCAAGGGCTCAACTGCGCCCAAGCCATTTGCAGTAGTTGTTCTTGACCCCGGCCACGGCGGTCAAGACTCCGGAGCGACCTGTGGCGGAGTATTGGAAAAAGATCTGACGTTGGACGTGGCGCGGCGAATCGACCGGCTCCTGAACTCCGAAGGGGTCGCGACATTGATGACCCGCGTGGGAGACACGTACGTTTCGCTGGCGGATCGCGCAGCATTCGTCAATCGAGTGAGAAAATGCATTTTCGTCAGTATTCACTTTAATGAAGATAACAAGCCGGTAGCCAGTGGCGTCGAGACGTACTACGCCGGACACCAAATCACTGCGGGTTCGCTTCTGGCCTCGTGGCTCCCTTTTCTATGGCGACCGCTTTCCGATTCACCGAATCCCGAAAGCCAAAATCTTGCAGGGCTTATCCAGGAAGCATTGGTTGCACGCACCCGATCCATCGATCGCGGCACACAAGCCAGACAATTTTTCGTGATCGCAAACGTGACTGCCCCTGCGGTCTTGATTGAGGGAGGATTTCTCACAAACAAGGAGGACATTTCTAAACTGGCGAGCGAGGATTATCGCGACCAGATTGCGGCGGCCGTGGCGGACGGGATTTTGCGTTATCGTGAGGCGGCAAGCCAGCGGAAGGCAACCTTGGCGGCGACAAGTGCGGGAAAGCCTGAATAGGCGGGAAAGCAAGGCGTCAAATTAGCATCGGGGAATGAAAATCAGGATCGCTGCACTGATCTTTATTGGATCCATCATGCTGCTGCACGCTGATCAGTTGGTTCAACGTGTGCAGCAGGCCTTGAAGGATCAGGGTTTCTACTATGGCGAAGTCACCGGTGAGATGAATGCGAATGTGACCGCCGCCATTCGCCGCTACCAAATTCGCAATGGACTGCAGGTTAGCGGCGAGCTCAATAGCGAGACGCTTCAGTCGCTTGGAATTGACTCTTCAGCTTCAGCGCGACCGGCAACGAAACCGGTATCGCCCGCCCCTGCTGCGCCTGCAAAGTCCGGCGAAACGTCTCCCAACGAGACCGCAAACGTGAATCCTCCGCCACCGGTTCAACCGTTCGGCAACCCGCCGCAAGACCAACAAATCTACCCGTCCAAGCCCGTGACGCCGGGCACTTCACCAGGAGGCGTGCTCGCTGGCACACCATTCGAGGCCGCCCCTCCCACCGTGCAACGCAATGTCGTGCTCTCGGCCCAGATAGCACTGGCTCGTCGCGGCCTTTATCACGAAGAGATTAATGGAGTCTATGCGCCGGCAATGGAATTTTCCCTGCGCGCCTATCAAGCGCGAACCAGACTTCCGGTAACCGGCCGGCTGGATTTGGAAACACTTGCGGCGCTCCAGTTGTTGCCCGGTGCACGTGGGCCGCTTTTTCCTCCGTCGCACCGCGGACGTCCTCGGCCACCAGTTCGCGGTGAATGGGTTCCTGAATACTAGCTGATCTTGCTCGGAAAATTCAGTCGTCAGATCCATCACGACCGCGGAGCATCGAAATGCACAGATTGTAGTTCGGCGAAGACAGTGCCGACATAAATTTGCGCTTCAATCCGAAGCAAAAGTCGCTCGGTATCATCCGACACCCAGATTGTCGCGCCACGAAATTTCCGGTGCGGCTCCAATTCGAGGCGCTTGTTGATGCGCTTTAATTTCAAATCAAGTTTGATCGCCTTGTAAGTGCCGGCGCGTATGGAGATTTTCTCCCGCCCGACGACTGTCACGGTAGCAAGATAAGCATTGGTCGTCGGGTAAACCACAATGCGATAAACACTGCGATCTCTCAGCGGCTGACTGCGCAAATAAAGCGCCGCCGAGTGGAGATCGAACAGATTAGGAAAACTAAACTGGTGAGTCTTTGTTCCCGCAGCACTCCCTTCGCCTTCTGTTCTCGCCCGAGTTACTCCGCTGTTGGTAAAAGTGAGATTGGTAACGATTTTTTTTGATCGATAATTCTCTGTTTGCTGAGTTTCGATCGGGTGCAGCGTTTCCGCGTTGGCAACCGCGCGATGGTTCACATCCAATCTCCATAGCGCCCGAACCAAACCAATGGTTCGGCCCATCCCATCGAACTGAAATTTATCGCCGAACGGCTTGGTAAAGTGAACGTCCCCGGTGGCCGCGGTAAATCCAGACCAACCGAACCGATACGAGGCATTCAGTGGGCGCAGCTCGGGGAAACTTCCAGGTGGGTCCTTACTGAGCGTCGCTTGCCAATTTGCCGCCAGCGAACCGGTGCAAAACGCGAGCGAGATCGTGATCATGCATCGCGTCGGCCGAAGTTTGGTTTGAACGAGCATTGTCGGAGTTTGCCGTCGCTCACAAATCATGATGCAGGCACTTGCTTGTACCTGTACGCAAAAATACACGCGAGTTTAGCTCGCGTGTATCGTTTGGAATCTCGAATGTCAGTTAAGGTTTCGAAGCTCTTGCCGGCGTGGCAGAGGCAGTGGTCGAGGTCTTTACAGTCGAAGCCGTGGCACGGCCAGGCTTGTTGAGCACAGCAATCACGTCGTTGGTAAAATCGACGTTGTCGTGCGAGTACATCAAAACGGGCACGCCATTGATGCTCATGCCTGATTTATCGAATACCAGGTCGAGATTATTGGCTTTCACCTTCTCCATTACGACATCCGTGATTTCCTTTACGATTCCCTCGCGCATGCGCATCAACTGGTCTTGCAGTTGCCGTTCGCGCGTTTGACGGAAATCGCTGATCTCCCGCTCCATGTTCTTGATTTTTGCAATCTTGTCATCACGGTCCTTTGCCGTTTGCGTCTTCTTATCCGCGCTTAGGGCCGGGGACTCGAGCTGCTTGTTCAGATTATTGATTTCGTCGAGCGATTTTTTGTAATCTTCCGCCCGGTCGTCATATTCTTTCCTAGCGGCATTTTTGGCGTCGTTGATTTTTGCTTCGGCATCCTTGGTCTTGTTGTATTCCTTAAATGCGCGCTGCATATCGACAGTTCCGACTTTTAGTGTGCCCTGTGCGAACGCCGCGAACGGAAAGCCCAGCATCAGCGCAACCAGTATAGACAGAGATTTTTTCATAAAACAGACGATACGGTGAGCGGAATCGCGTTAGACTGCAACCACATATATTCGTTCAAAATTGATAGCCCACGTTGAAGTTGAAATGACCTCCGCCGTTATATCCGTCGCGCTGCAAGGGGTACCCATAATCGAGGCGCAGCGGACCAATTGGCAAATCAAGCCGAATCCCCACACCGATATCGGAAGCGATATGATTAAACCCAAAGGACCAGGCGCTGCTGTTCACAAAGCCAGTGTCATAAAAGACTGCTCCGCGCGCTTTTTCGATGATCGGAAAAGTAAGTTCCACAGTGGCGCGCGCCATTGATTGGCCGCCGATCGGCTCGCCGTTCTGCTGCGGACCGACCTCGCGAAACGGGAAGCCGCGGAGATTATTGGAGCCCCCGAGAAAGAGCCGCTCGAAAATTGGCACTTCAGTTCCGTTCCCCCATTGGTTCACGGTCGCGATTTCGCCGTTAATGAGCAGGATGAGGTCCTTGGGCAGATGAAAATATTGCGATCCCTCCAGGTCCAATGCATAAACCTGGGTATCGCCCCCGAGAAAACCCCCGCTAATAAAGGGTGATAAGGTGATGCGTTGTCCTTTGTGCGAGAGCAAGGGATTGTCGCGTGAATCAAACACAACGCTGCTAAAGATCTTGCTCTCGACAAACGATCCTTTTTGTGACTGGATAAAATCGGGTGCGCTACCCGCCACATTAAAAATATCGATGTCCTGCAGCATATATCCCAACGTCGCGTAGACATAAGCATTGATCGGCTTCCGCAGCTCGGTCATGAACCCGTAATTGCGCTGGTCATACAGGGCGCTCAAATAATTCGCCTCAGTATAGAAAAGCTGCCCAGTGAGTGCGAGGCGTCGGTCGAGGAAGTACGGTTCGGTCAAGGTCAGAATAAAATCTCTTCGCTGCGTGCCGTACTGGATGCGCAGCCGGAATTTTTGGCCTCCCCCGGTAAATGACGGCCAGTTGAAAAGATCGAAATTGCCCTGGGTGAGTTCCGCGAATCCCACCAGCTGATCGACGGTGCTGAACCCGCCGCCGAAGCTGAGCGAGCCGGTCCGTTTTTCCTGCACCAGAATGTCTAGATCTTTGCGGCCAGGTATGTCCGTCTCTTCCGGATAAGTCTCGACTTTTGCGAAGTAGCCCAGGTTCTCCAGCCGTTTCTTGGTTATGTCCACGCGAACCGTGTTAAAGACATCTCCCGGCGCAACGAGCACTTCTCGTCGGATCACCTTGTCTTTGGTGCGCGTATTGCCCTGAATGTTGATGCGGTTGACGAAAGAGCGGGTGCCCTCCTCGATGTTATAGCGCACATCGATCTGTGCAGGACCCGCAGGCGTCCCTTCCGGCAAGATCACGAGGTCAACATAACCGCCGCTGCCGTAGGCGTCGGCCACTGCCTTGGCATCATCGCGCAGTTGTTTTGGCGAATAGACACTGCCTTCCTTCATTTTTAGCAGCGCACGAATTCTGTCTTCTTTGGCCACCTGGTACCCGGAAACGGTCAGCTTGCGCACGTGATATTGTGGGCCTTCGGCAATCACGATCGTAATGATCATCGGACCCTTCTCGGTGCGTTCCCTGCGGGCTTCTTTGATTTCCACATCAATGTAGCCGTGGTCTTGGTAAAACTCGCGCAGTTTGTCCAGGTCCTGTTCCAGCTGCACCTCGTCCAGGCGCCCCGATTTATCCATGAAGTAAATGGGCGTCCTGCCGCGCGTTTTCATTTGTTTGCGCAATACCCTTTCGCTGAAGTGGGCATTTCCCTCGAAATGAATTTTGCTCACCGCTCCTTTCACGCCTTCGTTAACTGTGAAAACAACGCGCGCCGTGCCGCGCTTCTCGTCAATTGGATCGACGCGAAATTGAACGCTGACATCATTGAATCCCCGGCCCTGATAGACTTCGATGATTTTTTGGCGCGCTTCTTCCAGTTGCTGTTCGTTAACCGACTGGTTGAGTCTCAATTTGATTTCTTTGCGCAACCTTTTTGCTTTGATTCGTTCGGCTCCGGTGATTTCGATCTCGCGCATGATGGCACGCGTTTGCACCGCCACGATCACCTTGACGCCATCGCCTTCCGGCTGAGCAAAAATACGAACGTTCTGAATGGCACCAGTCTTGTAAAGCGCCTCGATATCCTGCTCGACCACCTGGTTGGAATAGGGCTGGCCCACCTTTATGCGCATTTGCGCCAGAATCCGTTGCTTGCTGACCGTTTGGGGCCCGGTGTAATTCACTTCGATGGAACGGATGATGGGAGGGCCCGGCGCCGCTTGCGGAGCTTGTGCCCGAACGATTATGAGGCCAGCCAACAACGCACAGATGGAGGCGACCCAAATTGCAGACGGCGGGGGGCGCATCCATCCAGAAAAATGTCTCATAGGTTAAGAAGCGCAGCCCCGCGCAACGAACCCACGCAGGACAGGCGAGCTATATCGGGAAGAAGATGGGGATCGTCAAGACGAGATTTTCACAGAATCAGGCTGTTTGTCCAAGCGCTGGCTTGAACTTTTTAGTTCAAAAGTTTGTACCAATTGTTTCGCCGTCGCGGTTCGTAGCCGGCGTCGCAAATGAGCGATTCAATTTCCGCGGCATTTAACCGAAAGGTTGTCCCGGCGCTGCTTACAACGTTCTCTTCCATCATCACGGAGCCGAAATCGTTTGCGCCATATCTGAGCGCGATCTGGCCAATCCCCGGGCCTTGCG
>Ga0137360_10000580_pt1 | contig 21203 bp, 14 predicted proteins | sample Mad1_60_16metaG_FD_104924 | JGI IMG/M metagenome (GOLD analysis project Ga0137360, IMG submission 104924) | Vadose zone soil microbial communities from Angelo Coast Range Reserve, California, USA - Mad1_60_16 metaG | ecosystem: Environmental > Terrestrial > Soil > Vadose zone | place: USA... | reverse complement strand
GAATCTGACGCGCGCGGGAAATGATTTCGACTTCAGCACCGCGTTCATGCAGCAGCGCTGCCGATTCCAATGCGCTCTGACCACTTCCGATCACCAGCACCTCTTTCCCGGCAAATCTCTGCAGTTCGGGATGCTCAGAAGTGTGCGACACCAGCGCACTCGGGAAACCTGCGAATACTGGAGGGCGCCAAGCGAACGAGCCGATGCCGGCGGCAATGACCACTCGGCGTGCAAGGACGCTGGAACCGTCCTCAAGCATGAGCTTGAAGTCCTTCGCCTGGGACTCGATGCGAATAATCTTCCGTTGATCAAGGTCGGGTACTGTACGGCGTTGATACCAAAGGCCATACTCGATGAAGCGGTCGAGGGGTACAGGGCTTGAGAAGGGCTTGCAGCTTGCCGCTCGATAGGCGTCCAGCGTCAAGGATTGGTTCGGATCGGCAATGTGCGTCGCCTCCCAACCGGAGCGGAGCAACATGCCGGTGGGCATGTTGCGCTCCCAAAAGCACATGGGCTCTCCGAAGCTGTGCACATCTAGACCTCTAACCGTGCGCAAGTGCGCGGCAGCGGACAGTCCGTAAGGTCCAGCGCCAATGATCGCTACGTCATATTTCGTCATTCTTAGCTCCTGTAAGTGAATTCAGTTTCTTGGTCCTGCTCGCGGCAACACGAACTTCCTCGCGCGGGGGAAATCTTCAATGTCTCCGAGGGTGGACTCCGGAAGATCCGTTCGACTCTATGGCGTGGAAACCTGATGGATCTTTTGTCCCAACTGTAACCGTGCGGCATCCAGCTCGCTTGGGTCGTGACTCCAGTTGGTCCAACTGGTGGCAATCGGCTGGATCACAGAGGTCACGAAGGGGACTTGCCCTACGTTTTTAAGAATCTGGGCATATTCGTAGTCTTGAATGCCGTCGCGAATGGCCTTCAGACGGATTCCCGGTGCGGACTCGGTCGAGCCAATCGGTCCTGGCGGATAGAGGAAGATTCCGTCGCCGGGCCGACCCATGCCGCCACCGCAACCGGTCGTATCCACATTGTTCCAACTGCCGATGGCGTTCCCGGCGGTCCATCCGTCCGCGCGCCAATACAAAATGCCAGTCGCGCCCTGCGTCCAATTCAAGAACCCTGCTTGGATGCGCTCGTTGATCGGCGGATAATCCACCATCCATACCGGAGTGTCGCCAGATCCGGTGTTGCAGCTCGCATAGCTCCAGAGGTCACCAGCTCCTGTGTAAGGTAGGCTTGGCCACTGTTCCATGGCATCGAGCAGCACCCAATGGTCGATGGCACTGCGCCCATCCCCCTCATTGAATAGATTCGGGTCGGGGGTGTTCGTGGTCATCAGGGTCTTGACGCTGGGATTCGCGGCATGGGCATTGATGCCCATGGTCTTGAGGGCTGCGTATGCGCTGGGGCAGCCATTCAGTTCATCCGCGAGGTACAGGTCCAGCCCCAGGCTTACGGGAAAATTGCTGGCCGCCGCATTGATTTGGCTGATCGAAGGGAGGCTGCTATACGAGCCATCGCACTTAATCCCAACGAGATAAAACAGGTTCAACCCAAAGCGGTTGAGCCCGAAATTGGTCATGTCCGAGGATGCGTTGGCAGCAACGTCGCAGCAGCTCATTATTTTGTTGCGCATCAAGGCATTCGCCAAAGTGGTTATGGTATTACCCGCGGAGGGAGGCCAGAGTGTCCACAGGGAAAGTTCCGAGGGTTGCACCGGGAGCTCAAAGTTCCATACCGTCAGCGTCACAGGGATAGTCACGCTGCCCTGAGTAGCGGCGATGGAGATGGAGCCGGTATAGGTTCCTGGCGGGCTGTTCGTAGCTCCGCGTGGAACGGAAATATCGATCCAGTAGGGCTGATTCTGCCCCGCACTGATAGTGGCATTGCAAGCCTTGAGCGTGGCTGCCGATGCACACAGCGGCGACCCCGTCTCCGGATCGTTGAAGGGAATAAGCGGCTCCGGGTAAGTTCCGGAACCAAGAGGTGGATTGCTGCCCCCGCCGTAACTGCCTGTGCCGGTGACCGTAATATAGTATTCGCGATAGAGCGTCACGCTGGAAGCGGGGATCGTAGCACCGCCGGGACCGGTGAGCGCGGAAGCGCTCAGGTTCACGTTGGTCAAGCCGCCCACAGGGGCCTGCACGATCACCTGCGTGTCTACCGTTTCGCCGCGCGCGCTAGACAGACGGATCAAAGAGGCGGTGCCGGGCGCGTCGCTCTGCCCTACTCTAACCAGACTCGACGAGACCCAAACGGGAAACGCCGCACCTGATGAAAAGCTGGCTGTTACCACAATCATGAGAATAAAGAGCCCTGCTGCTGCCAGCCGCAGACCCTTCGCGTTGCGAAAAGCCCCGCTCGCAAATCCCCAGCTTCCCCTGACTGAATTGTCGTAGATATTGGTTGGCATTCCGGCACACTCCCAGGTTTATTTTCGGGCCGGGAGAGGCATCACAAAAAACGGGCACGTACAATCTCACATAGGCTAGGGCTACTGGTGGCACTTTCTCAAGCGCTCTATCTTGGCAGTTCGTTGCCTGAGATATTCTCTGGCTCGCCGCTACTCGCTGGACCTGGCCTGCAAACTCTCGCCTTCATTCGAGTAAGCTATCAGCGGAGCCGGCGCTGCTCTGAGTTGCAAATGTTCGAGATACTCTCTGTAAAGCGCTTCCCAGATCCGCTCTTGTTGGAACTCGCGCTTGACTCGGTCCTGGCCGGCGGCTCCTAGTTTACGCGCCAGAGACTTATCGGCTATCAGCTTCGCCAACGCAGCAGTAAGGGCCGGTACATCACCCACAGGGAAAAGAAGGCCCGTCTCGCCGTCCAACACGATGTTCACGATGCCAGTCGCCGCCGCGCCTACCACTGGCTTACCGGCGGCGTGCGCCTCCAGAACCACCATAGGAAGACCTTCCCGGTGGCTCGGTAGAACCACAACATCGGCTATCGCATAATACGCAGTGGGGTCCGGTACAGCCCCCGCGAAAATCACGCGTGGATGCGTCTCCACACATCTTCGAGTATCCGTAGGAATGGGGTCTCCGTTCTGGAAGCATCCGACCAGAAGTAGGTGCAAATCCGGGAATTGCTTATCGAGCCGCAAAAACGCACCCATCAGCTCGGGAATGCCTTTGTCACGGGTTAGCCGCCCAACAAAAGTCACCACAGGAGCTTCCGGAGGGATTCCTAACTGACATCGCAGCTCCGCGGCTCGCCTCATTAGCTCTGGCGTGGCCGCGAAGCGCGATGCATCCACACCATTGCAACTGCCAGGTCCGAGTACCGCCATTCGCTTCGGACTCGCGAGCCCAGAAGCAATCGCCTTCTCACGGACGCTCTGGCTGACGCATAGGACGCGATGGGCAAAATAGCAAGCCAGACGCTCGGCATAGATGAGGATTCGCCGCTTGTATCCTTTAGTAGTCTCGAACCGCAAACCGTGCAACGTGTAGATCCGGCAAGGGACTCGGTTCAGCCAAGCTGCAATGCCCCCCAAGAGTCCTGCCTTTGGGGTCCCCACATTCGAGACTACGGGGCGCAGCCTGCGGAAGGTGCACCACAAGCGCCAAAGTGATGCAAGATCTCGCAGGGGAGCGATCTCTTGCTCCATCGGAACTTCGAGGAACGGGATGCCTTCGGGCCGCGGCACTTCCCACTCGCCCTTGCGTGTCTTAGGAGCGACAACGGTCACATCAAAGCCTTTATTCTGAAAGTACTGCAGCTGACCCTGTAAGTAGCCAACCGCCAGTGACGAACTGACTGCAAAGAGCAGGCGAGGTCGTTCCGAATCCGCGCAAGATGGAAGTTGCACTTGGTGTGCAACTCGCTCGGAATCTGTAGACTTGGCCGCTCCGTTCGCTCCCTGCTCCCGGTAACCATCTTTGGACTTGACAAAATTCAAAGTTGTGCTACACTCCTTTCTGTTAAGAAGTGCGTCTTCACGTAGACTCCCGTTCCCAATTCATTCTTCGTCCGTAAACGCTTTGTTTTCGTGCGCTTATAAACCAACACCGCGTTTCCCCTGAGCTTTTGGATCGAAATCGCCGCATCGTAAGTCCTTTATCTACTGCACTTCCGAAAACGCTGCTCTGTAAGCCCCGTGTAATCAACACTTACAGAAAGTGGGGGGGAGGGGGCCCTGACATAAAAAGTGAACTTACCGAGCGCGGTGCGAGAGGCCGGAGGCAGGCACACCTCGTCGCATTCTGGCGGCCACCTGTGCATAGATCGCCTGATGGCGGTCCACGATCACCGGCAGCGCGAAATGTTGCTGCACTCGGCGTCTAGCAGACATTCCAAGACTCTGCCGTTCTCCGGGTCCGGCTTCCATGAGCTTCCGCCACGCTTCAGCCAATGCATACGGATCTCCGGGCGCCACTGCGCTACCGGTCTTGTCCACGATCAATGCGGAGTCCCCTACATCCGTCACGACGCAGGGAGTACGGCTCGCCATCGCCTCTGCAACTACCACGGGAAAAGCTTCGCCGCTGACGGAAGAAGTAGTGGCGATATCCATCGCCGCAAACAGGCGAGCTACATCTCGACGTACACCTAGAAGATGACAGCAGTTCGCTAGGCCTGCTGCCGCCAACCATCCCGCCAACTGCGAGTTTTGCCAGGTGATGTCCAGGCCGCAGAGCAAGAAATGAACCTCAGGCATTTGTTTGTGTAGCCGCTCGGCTGCCTGAACAAAGTTGCGATGATCTTTTTGCGGATGGAACCGGGCTGCCATTCCAATTAGCGGTGCGTCCGTGGGGATACCCAACTCTTCACGTATGGTCAAGCGGGCGATAGGGTCGGGTCGGAATTGCTCCGGATCGACTCCGTTGGGGATAAGCTCCAGTTTTTCGGCGACGTAGCCAAGCTCCTTGTGGAAGCGCAACGATGCCTCAGAGCAACATACAATTCTTGCCGGGAATTTTCGCGACATTAGAGCGCAGATGCGATTGACTAGAACGGTGCGACGTTTGTCAACGCGCGGGTCGGGCGCGCTATGGTGGATGCCCCAAACCTCAGGGACATCGCTGGCGAGGCGCGCGGCGAGAGCACCGACCATGTTGGCGTGATACATCCAGGTGTGAATAACATCCGGTTTCGACTCGCGGATCCACCGTGCAAGGCGCATCACCAGGAAAGGGTTTGGCACACTCTTTTTCATCGCCAGCGTGCGTACGCGCACGCCGATTGCTCGCATTCTCTCCGCCTGGTCCAATATGTCCCGAAGCGAAACAATTTCGTTCTCAAATCGCCCGCTATCCATCCCGGCGGCTATTCGGCAAAGCATAGTTTCAGCGCCGGCAGGCCCCAGAGTTGTAATAACGTGCATGACCTTGATCATGTTGCCCTTCAAGCCCGTCGCAGCGATGTGCTTTGCCGCCGAACCAAACTCTTCGCTTCGAGGCGATGCGAAGGGTCAGCCAGGTCTTCGTACATTTCCTCGTATGCCTGGACCATTGCCGATACATCGAAATTTTCTCTTGCGCGTCGCGCGGCCGCCTTCCCCAGGGACTGTCGAAGTTCTCCGTTTCCCAGGAGAAGCGACATCGCGTTGGACAGGTCCTGAACATTTCCCGGCTGCACGATAAAGCCTTCCTTTCCGTTTTCGAGGAGGTTAGGCACGCCACCCACCGCTGTGGCTGCGATAGGCAGCCCGGCCGCCATGGCCTCCATCACTGAAAGTGGGTTGCCCTCATAGTCTGAGCTCAGCGCGAAAACGTCCATCGCGCCCAACAGTTCTGGAATGTCGCTTCGCACCCCAAGGAAATGGACTTGGCGGGCAATGCCGAGCTCATGAGTTTGTTGTTCCAGCTTTTCCTGCAAGACACCTTCACCCACTAGGATTAGAAGGGCACTCGGATCGGAGGCGGGACCTTGCGCAAACGCCTTCAGAAGCAGCGCGTGATTTTTCTGATCCGCAAAACGTGCCACGCAGACAAAGAGGACGTCGTTCTCTCCGAAGCCCTCCCTTGTTCGCCATTCCTGGCGCGAGGTCTGCGGGCGAGCATAGTGGTCGGTTGGGATGCCGTTCGAGATGACGCGAGACCGTTGCACTCCGTAAAGGCGTTTCAGGCTAAGCGCTACTTCCTCGCCGACGGCGACGGGAACGACTCCACGGCTGAATGCATAACGCTGAATCCACCGCACCCCAGCTTCAATCTCGCGCTCCGCCAGGTTGTGGACCGTATGCAAATGCGAAGCATGCTTGAGAAGCAGAAGCGATGGCAAAGCGTAACGAAGCACGTGCAGGTGGGTGTGGACAATATCCGGACTACAATCTCTGAGAGCACGATGCAATCGATAGAACATGCGGTAATCGAATCCCGGCCGCTTGCCCAGATACCGGACCTCTACCCCCGCCTCTGCAAGTAAACGGTCGAGGTCGCATTCCATGCGCCCCCAGAGCGAGACAACTACGGGTTCGTAGCTCTGACGGTTCAATCTCGTCACGATGTGAACCGCGACGCGCTCAGCGCCGCCGGGGCTCAGCATCGGAACGATATGGAGCACTTTCGTCTTATTCAGCATCTCGGTTTGTCGGTCAGCGGCAGAGTTTTACGCGAGCAGTGCGAACCACGATTTCCAGGAGCAGGGATTTCACAAATACGGATTGGTCTGGGAAAAATGAGTCGACCCGGCTCCAGGGTGCGGCATTCCCGCGCCTAGAAAGCGCGCAGGAATGACAGCCGGACTACGGCGAAACCTGGCGCGGCGTTCTGCGCCCGGCCGCTTCTGAATCACGCTGCCGCATTGCGCCATAATCAGCCCGAAGAAGAACCAGGTCGGTTTGCGCATCTCCCAAGTTAAGCTGGATACGCCCACCACCCAAACCGCAAGCCACACAATCCACATCCTCTGGGGGAATGGAGGCAATGCCCTCAGTGACAGCGCCAGCAAAACAAGCAAGACGCAAAAGAGAGCAAGGCCAATCACGCCCTGCTCGACGAGGATCGACAGGAACGTATTGTGAGCGGGGGGCGCCGGCTCCGGATTATCCAGGTGAATCGGCTCAGCCAAGATACGGCTGACGACAAGCCGGAATGCATTCGCTCCCACACCCAGGAAAGCGTGCGACCGGAAAAGCTCCCAGCCCGCCTTCCAGATGACCGTACGCCCGGTAAATGTACCCTGCTCGAATTCGCCGGGCACCGTCGATAAGCGCTCCCAGGACGTCGCTGGTACATAAAGAAGAGCGCCAACGATGAGCAATGACGCCGTCAAAAAGACAGCGACTTTCTGCCGCCCCGTCAACCGGCCAAGCGTCAACGGGACGATCGCGAGGGCGACAACGCTGGCCAACGTGGCTCCCCTTGAGGCGGTCAGCAAGATAGTCGTTCCCGCCAAAACAAGCTGCAATCTGTAGACCCAAGCTATCCACCCTTTGCTCTCGATCAGCAAGTAGTACGAGACGGGGATGCTCAAGGCCATGATTAACCCCAGATCGTTGGCATCTAGCCCTGCACCCGCATAACGCTGATAAGTGGCTTCCTGTTTGGAAAGAAATAGGTATACGGTGTCGATACCAGAGACAAGAGTTCCCAGCACGTACGCTTGCATTAGCTGAATCTGTTGTCGGGCCTGAGCGGCCAGCTCCCATATCAGCCAAACCATGGCGAGGAGCTGGATGTATGTGAGAGCCTGCACCAGAGTCCCTTCCGGATAGAGACTCCACAAGTAACTGAGCGCCGCCATCGTGACAAACAGCGCCATCACAATGTGACCTGGTGTTGGGCGTCTGACCTTTCCTCGTTCGAGGATTGCCAGGAAACCAAGGCCTACAGTGGCCATGCCAATCACACGTACGCTTGTACCGAAACCAGGGATTGTGATCGCGTCCTCCCAGGGAATGGCGAACACCAACAACCAAACCGAAGCGAAGGCAAGCTTGCCCAGACCGGAAAACTCTCCTGTTCCGAGGAGAGCGCGGGACGATCCATGGTGATCCGATCTCAGCGAAGCCCAGAGCCGATGCAGCATCCGTACCAAAATGCTCTGCGATTCTGCGCTGAAACGCATTTGTCCTGATGGCGTCATGTTGCTTCAATGCTCGCTGCGCACGAAGGGACTTGCGTCCGCAGGCCAATGACCAGGACCAGGACGCTGCCGGCAAGCTGCACGATCGCGGCGATGAGCATCGCCAAGATCGCGCCGAGGAGCCCTCGCCGTTCCACCAGCCAGTAGCACGCCACCAAAAGACTGAAGTTCGCAACGATATTCAGAACGACCTGCGAATGGTAGAAATTCGCCGCGGTCAACCCGAATCCCAAAAACTGTGCCATGAACAAGATGCCTCCCGCCGCCATAATCCAGGGAAGCACATCGGCTCGCTCGGCGTACTCCGGCCGGAATAAGACCGTCAGGATTTCGCGTCCCGCCAATTTCGAGAGGATCATCCCGCTCATCCCGATCGCTGCCCCAAAGACGAGCAGCTTGCCAAGCAGAGAGCTGAACGCCGCCAGGTCTCCCGCGGCGCACGATCGCGCCAGGCGCGTGTAGGCAGACTGTCCCAGCGACACCACCGCCATGTTTCCCACCGATACCACGAATCCGATCGCTGCGAAAATGCCGAGGTCGCGCTCACCGAGCGCATGCTTGATGAAGAAGTTAGGTATGCTGGAATTCAGACAGCCCAAGAGCACCACGAATCCGAGGGGTAGACTGACGCACGCCAATTCGCCTATTGCCTTTGCATCGAAACGCAGTGCCAATGCCGCGTTTTGAGTGAACTTTCTGGACTGTCCGCTCAGACCGTGGGTGCGCTCGCAGATGTCGTACCCGAAGAGAACGATCACGCGCGCCAATACAATGGCTGCGATTCCCCACAGAAGGTTGCGGGTCACGTAGGTTACTACTGCGAGTCCGAACACAGACAGCAGCGCCCGCGCAATCATGGACTTGGATATGCTCGCCATCCGGTCGTGCAATTGCAGCCGGGCGTAATACACGTCGCTCAGCGTTTCGATGCTGTACGCCAGGCCCACCATGAGAACCACGGTTGTCAGTTTCCGGTCATACCCCAGGATTTGCGTGACGCCAAAGATAAGCGCGAAGGCCAGCGACGTGGCCAGCAGACGCAAACTGAGGTAATTGCCGAAATGAATTTCTTTGCGGCTGCCCGAACTCATCACCGCGCGCAGCTGAAGGTTCGTGAACATCATGACGGGATACACTACAGCAAGGCCCAAGGCGTACTGTCCCACCAGTTCCGGGCGAAGCAGCTTGGCCAGCAGCATCAGCGTCGCAAATTGCCCACCCCCATAAATCGCATTTCCCGCCAGCGTCCAACTGAAGTCCGAAGTCAGCGAGGGACTCTTGCGTTGCTGCAGGGCGAGAATAGTGGGAGCTTCAGCGCTCATGGTCGGTGACGTGCGCACCTGCGTTCTACAGGCGATTGCCTTCATTGCGCGACGCCTTCTCCAGTGATTGGCCTCGGAAAAGGGCCGTTTCCCAGCGACTGCGGGCCGGACGCCAGCGCGTTTTGCGTCACAATCCGTCCAGGAAGATCCTTCGCCAGGGCTGAGGTGAAAAGCACGGCGCCTTCCCGGTTGAGGTGCATTCCGTCAGGCTGGTAAAACTTTGCGGAAAGCGCCGCTGGATCAATTGGCACCGAAACATCCACTCCCACCGTGCGCGCAGCGTAGGCCATTTCGCTGATTGCCCCCTCCGAAGAGAGCGTCGGCGGGACCAGAAGGATCAGTTTGGCTCCATGCGCCTCGCACAGTTCGCGCAGCTTTTGTAAACGGGGAATGGCAATTTCCGTAAACTCGCGGCCCTGCGGAATCGATGGCCTCGGGCTAACGACCAAGAAAAGGTCTTCGAGATGGGGAACAAAATGATTGAGAACCTGCGTGCGAACGGCGCTGCGCGTATCCCAGAACGTGCTCACATGGGCCAGCCAGAGATTGCTCGTGGCCGTGCGATCCATATGTAAGTCGGAAGCCAGGGCGAGCGTGTCTCGCGCATCAAAGAACAGCATCGGAGCATAGTCCTGGCGTATGCTGTTCGCGAGAAAGTAGTTCACGCCGACGCCTACAACCACCACGTCGGGTCTGGCACCCTCGCGGAACATTTTTCGCAATCCATACAGCCAATCGTAGTATCCCGTGGCCTCCAGGAAGACCGGATAGATCTGCATGTGGGCGGAGGTCAGGGACCTCAAGCGATCGAGCTGAATCCCATGCAAGAGCAAGGAATTGCCTACCATCAGCACAGAAGGAGGTTCGCCAGGTCCTGCGCGGTGTACTGTTACGGCCTCCTCGTACTGGCGAGAAATGCGCTTGTAGGTAAGCGAGAAATGGTTGAGCAGATAATGAGAGGAAAGCTCGACGCCGATAATCATGAGCGCGCTAATCCCCAGCAAGGCCTTCGCGTAGGCCACGGCGGTTCGCTTAGAATCGGAAGTAGACAAAGGCATTGAGATTGTTCCCCGAAAAAAGCGCTAAGACAAAGAGCGCGGCCGTCGCCAGCGTCGTACGGAACGCGTAGGAGGCGTTCGCAAACGGATACTCCTGATTGCTCGCCTCCATCAACAAATCCACGACGAACAGCGGGATGGCGAAAAGGGCCAGCATGGCGAAGGCCGAAGCGTATTCGCTCCGCCACGCGAAGTCAGACATTCCTCCCAGGAATTGCGTCGCTGCACTCAGCGACGGCGCCCGAAAGAAAGCCAGGCTCAAGCAGAAAACGTTGAAGGTCAAAATACGCTGACCCCAGGCCGAGACAAATTCCATACATCGGCCCGGCTTTACCGGCTCGGCCGTCTTCGTGGTCGGCCATAGATAGCGCTCCGCGCTTAAGACGACGCCATGAATCGCACCAAAAATGACGAACGTCCAGGCCGCGCCGTGCCAGAGTCCGGCCAGGACCATGGTCGTCAAGAGGTTCAGCGAGGTCTTCCACGTTCCGCCGCCGCTGCCACCCAAAGGAATGTACAAGTAATCGCGCAGCCAGGTGCTCAGGCTGATGTGCCAGCGACGCCAAAAATCCTGCAGCCTCAGGGAGAGATAGGGCTGGCGGAAATTGACCATGAAGTGAAAACCCATCAGTTGAGCGCTGCCACGCGCTATATCGCTATAGCCGCTGAAATCCCCGTACACTTGCCAAGCGAACGCGTAGGTCCCAAGCAGAACGATCCAAAAGTTTGGCTTTCCGAATTGGCCGCCGAACGCCGCATTGGCCAGCAGCGCGCAATTGTCGGCGACCACGCACTTGCGCACCAGGCCGGAAAAAATCAGCATCAGACCATCGAAAAATCGGTCCGCGTCGAAGGCACGATTTCCTTGAACCTGGGGAAGCAGGTGCCCCGGTCTTTGAATCGGTCCCGCGATCAGGTGCGGGAACAAACTGACGAATAAGGCGTATTCGATAAACGACTTCGCGGGCTCCAGCCTCCCCTTGTAGACGTCCACGATGTAGGCCACTTCCTGGAAGGTGTAGAAGGAAATGCCCGGTGGAAGAATGATACGGATGAGGGGCAACGGAATATTGTGAACACCCAAAGTATTCAAGGCTTGAGAAAACGAGTCCGCGAAAAAGTTGAAATACTTGAAGATCCCGAGGATGGAAAAGTTCAGGACCAGTGAGAAGACAAAGCACTTCTTGCGGTTTGCGTCCGAGCGACTTGGAACGATTTTCTGCGCAATCACGTAATCGACAGTTGTGCTGCCGATCATGAGTGCAAGAAAGCGCCAATCCCACCAGCCGTAAAAAAAGTAGCTCGCGAGCAACAGAAAGATGTTTTGCTCGCGGCGACTTAGCCGCCAATAGAGCAGCACAACCGGGATAAGGAAGACAAAATATGCGGGCGAGTCAAAGAGCATGGTGATAAATGAGATTTCTGAGTGCAGGCTTCCGTTCGGAGACGACCGACCGAGCAGCCTCTGAGATCACTTTTGATCTATTGTTTGAGGTACGCGTGATAATCGCGGTAGCTTCCGTAACCGTAGGTTGCGGTTGTTCTGGGATCCCAACTGTTTAGGACGGTACCGAGAACGCGCGTGCCATCTTCGGCGAAACGCTGACTGGCGATTAACGCGCTTTCGGTGGTGGTCTGCCCGGCGCGGATCACCAAGATGACGCCATCCGCCTGGCGGCCCAATATGCGGGCATCAGCGAGGTGAATCATCGGAGGTGCGTCTATCATGATCATGTCGAACTCCGCTCGCAACCGCTTCAAGAGCGTCGACATTCGCTGAGAATAAAAGAGATTCGATGGGGTCACTCCACAGCTGCCCCCAGGCACCAGGTAGAGCCCCGAGACTTCGGTTTCACGGACGACATGTTCGATGGGAACGCTTTCAAGCGGGATGTCTCCGCGCAGCACGTCACTCAAACCCCAGGTGTTGTCCGCGTTAAAGACTTTATGCAGCCGGGGGCGGCGCAGATCGCCGTCAATCAGGAGCACCTTACGGCCGATCTCGGCCACCGCGATGCTGAGATTACAAGCAACCGTCGTCTTGCCGTCGCCCGGGCATGGACTGGTGAGGACGATGACCCGAGGACCTTCGCCATTCTCGTTGGGTAAAAGAATGGAGGTCAGCGTGGTGCGAGCGCATTCCGCTACCAAAGATGGCTTGCGCTTCCACGTGGCCAGCTCAGGATAATCAGCCCTTGAGAGAGGAATTGCCGGGGCAGAGCGACGCCCATACAAGCCGTTAGAGATTGGCCGGGAGGCAGCAGCCTCGTCCAACGGGATGACGCCCAACTCCGGCAAATCCAAATAGACCTGCGCGTCGCCGGGAGCACTTATCCTGCGGTCAATGCGTTCACGGAGCAGCACGAATCCCAAGCCCAGGAACACGCCGCTGAACAGGCCAATCGCCGAATTCACCGGCAGATTTGGACGGTAGGGGAGCAGCGGTGGCCTAGCGCGATCAACGACCAAAACATTACTGTCGCGCATGGCGGCCTCCAAACTGGTTTCCTTCACTCTTTGCAGCATCGTTTCGTAAAGTCGGCGGTTCGAATCCACGTCGCGCTTCAGAGTATCGTAGTGAATCGCCTTCTCCGATTGATCCGCCACAACTTTCTGCTGCTCGGCCTGGGCTTTGGACAACAGCATTTCACGGCGGAGCGAGGCTGCGTATTCGTTGCCGACCCGCCGCAGCACGTTGCTGCGTTCCTTCTGCATCTCGGACTTTAGTTCGTTGATCTGCGCTTGCACGCGCTGCACTTTGTAGTGTTCCGGAGTCAGCGTCGCGCTGAGTTCGGCGTATTGCCGCTGCAAGTCCGTCAGTCTCTGGCGGTAGTCGCGCATCGTCGGGTCTTCCAGAATTTCCGGCAGAGAGTCCGGCGGCTTGCTCTTCGCCGCTTCAGATTTAGCCTGGTTGCTGATGCGGTCGGCCTCGGCCTTGGATAGCTCGCCTTCTATTTCTTTGAGTCGATCCTCCGCCAGGTTTTCCTTTTCCGACGTAACCGAAAGGCCGGAAGTGTGCGCGTAATCTTGTAGCTGCGCCTCCGACTGTTCCAGTTTGACCTTCATCTCGTTCAGATGGTTGGTCAGAAATTCGGCTGTGCCCTGGGCGGCCTTCCACCTCTCCTCTTGGCCGAGTTCGACGAATTGGCTGACCAGGGTATTCGCGAAATCAGCCGCCAACACTGGATCCGGCGACTCATACAGCACCTCTAGCAAGCGCGAGGTACCGGATGTCCGCACAGTCAGATTGCGCTCTATTCGCTGGATCAATTGCTCCTTTTGCGGGAGCCGTGAGGTGAAAATGCGCCGCACGCGCCACGTGAATGCCTCCCAGCGGGTTGCCGGCCGCTCTTGAAGCTTCAATTTGTCGATTACGTGCTCAAGTAGAGATTCGCTCTGCAGAAGCTTGACCAACGTCTCGACGTACGACTCTTGCGTACCATAGGTCTCGGCGGAACCATTGGCGCCCTTTAGTTCTTGGAAGTTGATGCCCTGAATCTCGAGGGAAGTCCTGACGCGGTAAATCGGTGTCTGCACAAGGCTGATCACGATCGCTGCGATCAGCCCCCCGAGGGCAAACCTTCCTAGCAGCATCCTGTGACGGAAAAGAATGCGCCAGTAATCCAGGAGATTGTCGTAGCCCGGCGAAGCGCCAACCTCCCTCGCTGGCGAATCCACGTACCTGTACACTGCGGGACGCTGCTCTGCCCGCGGGCTGAATTCAGCCAAACGTCCGTCATTTTTCTGGAGAGGAAATTCGGAATCTTTCATTCTGTACCTCAAACAAAGTCTTCAAGGAATACGCCAGACGGCCAAGCCTGTGCCCGTTTGAACAGCCGCTTCGAGAGCGCGCAGAGCCGCCCTCTTGCCCGTGCTGCCGGGTATGAACAAAATGTCGTCGCCTTGAAGTGGAACGTCTGGTTTCTTTCCATTAAGAACATCTTTAACATCCACGGGCAGCTCTTCGCGCTGATCGGCTTCGCGCTTTAGCCGGAGGATCCTGGCATGCCGTGTGTCAGCGGTATTGTTGAGTCCCTCGGCAAGCGAGAGCGCTTGCAGGACAGATATGGACTGGTGCTCGCCGAGAACGAAGCCGCCCGAGCGCCTCACGTCACCGATTACGTACACCATTTCCGCCTTCGGCACGGAGATCACGTCATGCGGGAAAATCTGAATGTTCTCCTCTGGATTTTTGGCCTCCATGATTTTTTTCAAGTTGAGTTCGGCGACGCTGAAATGGCCCGAGGCATCGAACGTCGCCGTTGGCAAGGGGATGCAGCCCCACGCCAGTTCCCGAGTGATACGGACGCTGTACCCTGCGTCCTGCCGGATTCCGCCAGCCAGCGCCAGCATCTCCAGCAAGGTCTTGCGTCCTTGTACTTGGTGAACACCCGGTGCGTTTACTGCCCCGAGAACAGAGACCGGCTGACTCCGTACTTCCACGACGTTTGCGACCACTTGCGGTTGACGTATGTACGTGCTCAGGGCTTTGTTGAGCTTTTGCTCCGTCTGCTGCACGGTCAACCCGGACACATGGACGCGTCCCACTAACGGCGCCTGGATGTCTCCCTCGCCGTCGATCCGTACCGGCTTGTTGGCGAAATCAGTCAATTCAGGACCGGAAATCTCTAACTGGTCGTCAGGTCCGAGCAGGTACGTAGAACGAACTTGGCCTCCGCACTTCGCCTGCAGCTCATTGGGCTGCGGTGGTGAAGGAACTTGCGCAGCGGCACCCGCAATCAAGAAGAGGGCTGCCAGGCTGACGGGGATAATTCTGAGCAAGCTCATTGACTTAAACACGTGCTGAGTCCTTGCATTCACGGCGGGTCATTTCGCTCCCCGTCCCAGAAGGACCACCTTCGTCGTGCACAGCAGCGTCGTGAGATCCAGTCCGAAGGACATATTCTTGATGTAGAACAAGTCATATTTGAGTTTTTCTTTGGCGTCCTCGACCGAGCTGCCATATTTGTAATTAACCTGGGCCCAACCGGTGATGCCCGGTCGAATTGCGTGACGCAGGGCGTAGTAGGGGATTGTCTTGCTCAGCCATTTTACGAACTCTGGACGTTCCGGGCGCGGGCCCACAAGCGCCATCTCGCCCTTCACCACGTTCCACAACTGCGGAATCTCATCCAACCTGCTCTTGCGCAGAATTCGCCCGAGGGGCGTTATTCGCGGATCATCGTCCCCCGCCCATGCGGGGCCTGTGCCGGCCTCCGCATCGGTTCTCATGGTGCGAAACTTGTAGCAGGTGAAAACCACGCCATTGCGGCCGACACGCTCTTGCCGATACAAGACAGGACCTGGCGAGCTGGCTTTGATGGCCAAGGCGATGAGCGCTAGGAGCGGAAGCAACGGAACGAGGCACGAAAGGGATAGCACTCTGGAAATGACGCCCCAGACGGCGACGAACGCGGAGTCAACGTGAAATCCATCCGATAAAATCAGCCAACTCGGATGAAGATCGTCGATCTCGATCTTTCCTGATATTTGTTCTAAAAGCGTTGTGGCATCTTCAATTCTCACCCCGCGTAAACGCAGATTAAGCAATTGCGCCACGGGAATGGCGCCGCGCCTATCTGGCATCGCAAGAACGATTCGGCTAATCCCCTGACCCTTTTTCAGAACGGCTGCGATGTCGCTCTGCAACGTCTTGCGATTGCTGAATTCATTCGACAAAGTCTCCGCCCACCCCGCGACTTCCATTCCCAAGTCCGGGCGATTCCACAGCGCTTGCACGAGGCGTTGGGCCAGCTTGCCGTCGCCGAGGACGTAAATGCGTTCCATCAGGTAAGGCCGACGAATCAGCCAGCCATAACTGGATCGCCAGGTAATGAGCGCGCCGGTCAGGATGACAAGCCCGAGCAAGAGGACATGTTTCCCCAGCATCAGACGCGGGAAACAAAAGCCCAGTCCGGCCAAGATAATGGAAAAGGTCCCCAGCACCACCATCAAGCGAAAATATACGAGACTGCCCTCGGCGAAGCGTTCTGGGTCATAGAGATCGAAATAGTGAGAGCAGATTACCGCGATCCCGGATACCGCAAGAATTTTGTAGTAGCCGTACTCGAGGTTCAGCACAAGATGTGAGTTTGCGCCGAATTCGATTCGCGATGCGGCAAGGAACGAGGCGCAAATAACCAGCGCTTCGCCGCACAGCAGCAGAAGGCTGCGCAGAGGATAGTAAACGTTAAATAAACGCACCACGTTTGCGCTCATTTCAACTGAGGATGGGTGCTCGCGTCATCTGCCCGCCGAAGACACGTAAGTAGAGACAAGTCGCTTTGGCGCCGGAACATTGGGACGGGGATATTGGGCTCTGTTCGCATTGCGGGCGAGATGCAAGAAACTCTTGTCGACGGCGCGGAGCGCATTCCGGGGAGTCATGGCCGCTTTTGTCCGTCGAGAGTAGCGGAGAAGCGCAATTCCCATCAGGGTTAAACCAGACCCAAACAACGCCAGCGATACAGGCTCGGGTGTCGCTAGGATCGACTCACGGACTCTAACGAGCCTTCTTGCGTCGATTCCGATCGGGCTATGCGGCTGAATGTTCGCAGGCTCGAGTTCTCCATTGTTTGAAACCTGGCTGTCGCTCAGGGGGCGCGTCCCGGCGAAGCCGGGACATGACAGCGAAGTGAGACAAATAAGAAACGGTAGGATCGCGCGGAGCAACCTGCTCATGGAATTCTCCTTCGATTTCTCAACGGACCGCAATGAACTCTTTGCCAGAAGCAAACCCGTCCGAAACGATCCATGCGCCTGGGTACTTCTTCCGAGAACCTTGCTCGATCTCCAGCTTGATTGGGCTGTGGAAGTGAATGGAGACCAGGCGCCAGGGACCGGGCTATACTTGGCGCTGCACAGTCTCGCGCTCAGTGCGATGGGGAGCTATCGCACTCGCCGCTGTCTGATTGGCAGCAACTCTCACGGGATAAGCTGCTCCGATCCAGTGACGATCCATTTCGACGGCAATCGAGCGTTGCAACAGATTAATGGACAGTACCAGCTTTAGTCCCGACTTGATTCTGATCACGATTCCAGTCATGCCGCGGAGAGGCCCTTCTTCGATACGGGCGACATGGCCCACTTGCAAGTACGGCCAAGGCATTGTCGAGAGGCCGCTCTTTTCCACGCACTGGATCGCGGCAATCTCCTGCTCTGCAACCGGAATTGGTGTCTTGCCCGTCCCGACAATCTGGATGACCCCCGGAGTCATCAGCACCGGCAAGCGATCGTTCGGATTCATCCGGCAAAAGAGATATCCGGGGAACAACGGCACTTCGACTTCCTTCATTCGGTCGGACCAGCGTCGCATATATTTGCTGATGGGCAAAAAGCACTCGTAACCCGCGTTTTCCAGCAACAAGCACGCTGATTTCTCCCTGCTTGTTCTGACCAGGATCGCGAACCAAGGCCACTGTTGATTTCCAAAGCCCATCGTGATTCCTCCGGAGAAGCTACCGCCATAAGAGTCCCAGCGAGCGCATCAGCTTGAATCAACTTCACTGATGCATCTGGGGCTTCCGAGCGACAATCTGGGCTGGGGAACTCGACTCGTGCGGACAAAGTAACCGACACGGAGCCCCCGAACAATCCGGTCTTAACCTTAAATATTGAGCGGATAATTCCCGAAAGAACGCGTGCCTGGGATAGCCGGACCCGCTCTCCGGACTGGAAGGCGAGCTCAAAACACAAGTCTCCCAACGATGGTTGCCTCTCGACAGATTGCTAGCGGAGAGATTTCGGGAACACAAAATGAAGTTTGCTTCGGTCGCTATTTGTGATGCGTGGGGCTTCGCGAATCCAGAAACGGGCCGACCGTATTGGCCAAGCCGAATTCAAGAAAACTGGCTTGTCCCTGCAGCACGGAAGGCAGGATTAGACCAGATCGGCTGGCACACGTTTTCGTCACAGCCATTCAACGCTGCCTCATGTGCTGGGCGTCGATCTCAAAGTGCAACAGGAATTCTTGCGGCATGCAGATATTCGAACGACGACGAACATCTACACGCAAGCAGTTCTCACGGCGCTTCGAGAAGCGAACAGTAAAGTTGTTCGCCTAGTGCTTCCAGCGCAGGTTGCCTGATGTTAATGCCCCCTGTGGCCCCTTGAAAAGTCACAAATCATTACGTATGAAGCAGATGTTGGTAGGAGCGGTGGGGATCGAACCCCCGCCTGCAACTCGCTAAGGTGGTGATTCATTTGGTGATAGGTGCCTCGATAGGGTCCAAAACAGTCCAGAATGGCTTGACGGGAGTCATCACAATAATAGTTGTCCGAGTCGACCTATCGCGGCTTTAATTCCTGCCGATGGCGTTGGGTTTACGTTAGCTGGAAGTCATAGTGCCGGGATGAGTCGATCGATTTCCTCAGTTGACGTGTAGGCATAGCAAGAGGCGCGAATCGCTTCGTGCATTCACATCCGCTTCAAGATCGGTAGCGATGCAAGATCTCCGCCCCGAACGGCAATTCCCACTGCGTCGAGTTGCTTGACCACGTCCAGCACATTTCGGTTCTCGATCACGAACGAAAATACTGATATCCGGTTGTCTGGATCTGTTAGACCAAGAATTCTCAGGCCCCTTACTTCCTTGAACCGGGACAAGGCATATCGTGTGAGCTCTTGCTCACGCTTCCAGAGGGTTTCTCGCCCTAGCGATTCAAGAAATTCAATCGCCGCAGCGAGTCCCACAGCCCCGGGCACATTCGGGGTCCCCGCCTCAAACTTGAAAGCGCCCCCGGCAAAATGAGTGGGAGCCAACTCCATCTCCACGTCGTGAGCCATGTTGCTTCCGGTCTGATACGGCGGCATGTTGTCAAGAATCTCGCGGCGCGCCCACAGGACCCCGACTCCCATAGGACCGCACATCTTGTGTCCGGAAAATGCAAAGAAGTCGCACCCGAGTTTCTGCACGTCAACAGAGAAGTGAGGAACCGATTGCGCGCCATCCACAAGCACGAGCGCGCCGACGCGGTGCGCTCGTTCACAAATTTCCTTTACGGGGTTAACCAGGCCCAGGACGTTCGATACGTGAGGAAACGCAACAAGTTTGGTGCGCTCAGACAGAAGCGCCTCTAACTGGTCGAGCCGCAACCGACCATCATCCTCTACATCCAGAATCCGCACGCGCGCATTGGCGCGCTGTGCCGCCAATTGCCAGGGTACAAGCCTCGAGTAATGCTCGGCCACGGTTAGGATAATCTCGTCACCAGAGCGAAGGTTCGCGCCACACCAGGACGAAGCAACGAGGTTGATCGCTTCCGTCGTCCCGCGAGTCCAGACAATCTCATCGGGTCCACGTGCATGCACAAATTTTGCGACGGCCGCCCTCGCCTTCTCATACCGGGTCGCAGATCGTCGGGCGAGAGTGTGCAAGCTCTTTGCGGGGTTCGCATTGTCGTGCAGGTAAAAGTTCGCGAGTGCGTCGATGACCGCCCGAGGGCGTTGGGTCGTGGCGGCGCTGTCGAGGTAGACCAAGCGGCGTCCGTTGACTCGTTCCCCCAACACTGGGAATTGATCGCGCAAGGCACCAAGCTTCGGGTCGCGGTACATTCCTGTGAAATGTGAAGTGTGAATCAAGGCTGCTTCTGCATCCCGCTTGAGAACGGACCCCGATGCCGCGAGGACAGCGACGCTTGAAATCTTGCGGAGGAACTCACGTCGTTGCGCCTTCATGGCTTCTCCATTCCTTTTTTCGAACGTGCTTGCGCGGCCGGCGGCTCGCGAGGATCGGACATCGCTCGATGCAAACGAGCAGTTTCATGGCGCGAAGGCATAAGTCCATTTCACCGCAAATCGGGTCTCGCGGACTTGCGGGGGATTCGCCGGGGCGATGCTGGCGAACTGCGTTCCGACGTTGTAGATGATGTAGAGATCGCTGTCGGGCCGGTAGTTATACCTGAGGCGAAGATTGGCGCTAACGGCCTGGGTATTTGAACTATCCATCTGAATTAGGCTAGTGAATGTCAGAAAGCGGTTGAAGGAATAATTTCCTTGGAGGCTCGCCAGCACCACGGAGAAATTCCCGTTTGGCAGTGGCAATCGAAAACGATCCCACGTTTCCATGGCTGAGATTGAGAATTTCGCAGTCGGACGATAGTTAGCTCGTATCCGGAATTCGTTGAGCGTACCCCCGTAGTACCCGCCAAATCGTTCGAAGAAATTATAAGTAAATCGACGATCTTGCCCCGACCCATACGTCAACTGATGGCGCGCAAAGTGATAGAGACCGTTCGGAATGAACACACTCTTGTAAATATGAAGAGGCGTTGTGATTCGCTGGGTAAACACATCAGCGATATCATCGTCGGTGTATCCACCGTTGTTCAAATCGGCTCGAAAAGTTCCCTGCCACTCTTGAGTTTGCACGACACTCCGAGTATCTGGCGCGTGGAGAATAAAACCCTCGAATTGCAATTCCCGGACGCCACTGATTCTGGGCCTTGCCTTGAAAGTTAAATCTCCATAAGTTTCATTGGTGTTGGTGAGTTCGATGAATCCCACTTCGGGATTGAAGTTCGGGCCGATTTTTCTGCGCTCAAATTTTCCTTCCACCCAGTTTGACCGGTAAGATAAGGAAGCGCCAACATCGCTATTCCCACTCGGGTGGCCGGGCGACTGAGTTCCGGCCATGTGTGCATCGACGAACCAGTCTTTGAAGAAGACGAGACGCGTATCAATGCCGCCCGTTCGATTGAAGCTATCCAGCGGATCACCGGACTGCTTATCGATCCCCATGACGCCGATATACGAACCTGCCCAAAGAGACTCTTTCAATCT
>Ga0137360_10000570_pt1 | contig 21334 bp, 25 predicted proteins | sample Mad1_60_16metaG_FD_104924 | JGI IMG/M metagenome (GOLD analysis project Ga0137360, IMG submission 104924) | Vadose zone soil microbial communities from Angelo Coast Range Reserve, California, USA - Mad1_60_16 metaG | ecosystem: Environmental > Terrestrial > Soil > Vadose zone | place: USA... | reverse complement strand
CGCGCTAGTATTGCTGATATCGCTTCAAGGCTGAATTCACGAGCGGCGGTGGCTTCTGCCTCCGCGTCAGCTTCGGTTTCGGGGCTGAGCCCGAGCCCGAGCGCTGTGGCTATGGCCGGTCAGGTGTCTCCCCTGAAACCCCAACCTATAGCTTCGCTGCCGGAGCCTATACGTGGCGCTCCAAGAATGCAGAACAATCCGCATCGACCGCCGCCCTACAGAGAATCTGGCGCAAGGCCGCGATTCCTCATTCCTCTTGTCGTAGGCGCGCTCTTGTTTGCGGCGATTCTGACTGTGCCGCGGCTTCTCCCCCATCGCCCGGACGGGAAGTCCGCCGCGACGGCGGCGCAGGAAAAACCGACGGGGCAGGCTCCTGTGCAGAAGCCGTCCGAGTCTACCGATACGGTCAAGCCCAAGGCTCGCCCTGAGCGCGAATCAGCAGTTTCGCCGGCTGCAAGCTCCGCCGCGCCTGCAGTTCCCAAGGCAGACCAGCGGACGATGGCACCAGCCACCCCGGACTCTTTGAAGACGACTAGCGAAAAAGAGAGGGCATCTCCAGTGGCATCTTCGGCGACAAGTCCCACCGCTGAGGGAGCCACAAAACCGGCCACCGGAGGGGTGGGTTCGGCCAAGGGTGAAGTCCTCGATCAGATATTGCCGGACGTGTCGGAGAAAGCACGGGCCAGCATTCACGGGAAGGTGCGCGTCAGCGTTACGGTCCATGTTGATCCGTCTGGCAGTGTAACGGGAGCGGAGTTCGATTCTCCAGGGCCCAGCAAGTACTTCGCAGACCTCGCCTTGCAGGCGGCGAGAAAGTGGGCTTTTACGCCGCCGGAAGTGAGTGGAAAGAGTGTCGAGAGCGAATGGCGACTGCGATTTGAGTTCACGCAAAACGACACTAAAGTCATACCCGCGCAGACGACTCCTTAGAAGCCAGTCCGAAAGCGACAGGCGGGCCGCGAGTTTGCCAAAATATCAGTGTACAGCGAGGCAGGCAGAAGGCTCATTGAAGAGCACGCAGGCACCTGCCCATTAGTACGGAGGCTCCGCATCTTTTGCCAATCAGTAACTCCCTGAAGTAACTGAAACCGCTTAGGTTAGAGCGCAGGTGGCCGAAATCTGGCCGGCCGTACTATACCCACATACAAGCTCACCTCGTAATTTCGCTTGGAACAGGCGGCGCCGTTAGTGGGCCGATGCCTGGCGGAGTCCTAGCGAATGACCGGGCTGCAAAATCAAAATTGTTCAGAAAACGAGTCTGGCGCGGAAGTGAAAGAGGGCGGGTTGCCCCGAGCAATCCGTTACACGTCGTTGCTCGTGCTGCTTGGGGGATTTTCGCTCGTGGCTGGTTTCGAGAGCGCACGCAGGACGTTGCCGACTCCCAAATGGGATAGCGGCTCTCCGGTACATAACTATTCTCGCTCAGTCGCGCCTGTCGCGATGCCAACGGCAGAGAAAAAGCGTGATGCGGGGATCGATCGGCTGGCGCCGCAGCAACAAGCGGAACGTTTGCTGGAACGTGCGATGCATGATGATGAGTCCTCTCTGGACCTTCTGCGTGAAAATGCAGATGGCTGGCGCGGCCACATTAAGAATACCGACCGGCTTTTTGACTTGGTACTGGCGGCGCTGAACTCGCGAGACATTCGTGTGCGGACGGCGGCGGTTGACGTCGACCTCGCGGCAAACAATCTTAGCAAATCACCCGAAAGCGTGGCGCGATTGATTCGGCAGTTGCAGGGAGATCCAGAAGGTCGAGGAATGGCTCTGTGGCGGCTCGGTTCGCTGGGAAATCGCGGCGTGGAACCGCAGAGTGTGTTGAACAGCCTGTTGAACTATGCGCACAACCGGAGCGAGCATACGCGTTATTGGGCCGTGGAAGGGCTGGCGATGCTGGGTAACGACGCGACCATCGGCCCTCTGCTCGACCTCTTGACACATGACCCATCGCCGCGAGTTCGCGAACGCGCTGCAAGCAGCCTGGGGCAATCCGGGTTACTGACCCGGGAAGAACGACTGGCGGCCGTTCCGCATCTGCTCAATTTTGCCGACGACGATTCGCTAAACACGACGACGCGGGAACTGGTGTATGGAACTCTGCGCGTGATTACGGGCGCCTCGCTCGGCAACGATGCCAGTGCCTGGCGCGAGTGGTGGGCGCATCATGATCCTGCTCGGGAACGCCCTCGCCAACGCACGGGAATTCTGCGCACCTAGAAACAGAATTGACCCTTATTCTTTTGCATACAGAGTCTTCAACCTTCGGCTGAATTTCCAAACTCCAGCTGCAAAAATTGCGAAAATAGGTTATTCAGAATTTCGTGTTAGGAAACATCCACTAACTCTCGGGAGGATACGTTGACACGCTCATTCCGCAAGATCAAAGCGCCAATCTTTGCAATCCTCTTTGCTTCGTCCCTTGCAATAGTGACATTTTTCTCGGCAGCAGCTCAGGAAAAGAAAGTTCCTCAAACGGCCGGCGTGGATAACACCAAGATGGGGGCCTATCGCGCCATTGCCCAGCATGCTTTTTTGGAGTTTCAGAAGGGCGACGCCGCGGCCGCGGCTCAGCTTGCCCGTAGCCTCGAGCGCGTTTGGGATAAAGCCGAAGACTATGGCGGCGACACCGCGCTGAAGAAAACGCATCCCGATCTGTTCGAGGAGATCGATAAAGCGATGGATGACTTCGTACTTCCTTTGACGGAGTACAAGAGCAAACCGCCTGACCCAGCCCGAGTCAAAGCGGCTTTCAACGCCTATTTGGAAAAACTGAAACTAGCCGATTGAGCAGCGAACGACTCTTTGCCGTGCGGGACTCACGCGCCCGGAGGGCGGAATTCGGATTTCTTCGGGAATCTCTCGAAATCGAGGTTTGCGAGCGGAATCAAAGTCCTTAATGCGAAGCGCCCGGCGCGCGAAACAACCAACGCAGCAACAAGTGCGTGGGCCAATAAATCAAACCCACCAATGGAATGAAGATCATTGCAAGGTGCGCCGGAGCAGGTCCCCAGGCGCGATGGAAGGCGGGATCGCGGTAGGCGTAGTTCATGTTGAGTTCCGCGGACAAGAAGCGAGAGATGATCAGAAGCACCGCTGCGATTGCGGCTTGCAGACCAAGCGCGCGGCGGTCATACCCAACTTTGCGCAAGGTCCAAAGAAGAACGAGTGGCAAACCTACATGAAAAGTGGAGAGGAGGCGCACCCAGAGCGGGTATCGCGCGTCCCACATGTAATCAGTGCCACCTACAAGAAAACGCCCGGTCATCAATCGCCAGCCGACATCCAGAATCCAAAAGAAGCCGGCGGCAACCGAACTGACTGCCTGACTTGAAAGCAACAGAGGATCCGCCCACCAGATACCGACAAAAGCGAGAATCACAGCGACGTCGCATAAGTGCAGCAGATTCGCCCAGCCCCATACTCGGAAATAAGCAGGAAGCCAGACGACCATCCAGATCAAGCTGAACCATCGGAGCACAGGAAAACTGGGCGGGGCCGGTGACATACGTTTTCACCTTCTCACTGCTTGAGGACGGCTAAGGCTATCACAGCCGCTAGGCGAGATTTGCGCCGACGCACCGCACCTAAGCGTGATAGCCGGGAAGGCTCAGCGGTAACCCAATTCGGGGCCGAGTTGCATGGAACTTGGCATGAAGGTTCCGCTGCCGCGAGCAACCTCTTTGCCGCGGCTGTCGAAGAGGACTCCTTCAGCAATATAGAGCCTTTTCGAGCAACTGACGACCTGGCCGCGCGCGAGCAGATGGCCTTCGGAGACGGGCCGCAAGAAATAGAGCTGGAAAGACGAGGTCACGACAAAGGAATCTGTGACGACAGACTGGACGGCGAAGAACGTGGCGTCGTCCAGCGCTTTGAAATACACCGCTCCGTGAATCGCGCGAGCCGCATGATGGAACTCCTCTCGCACGGTCATCTCAATCTCCGCGCGCCCTTCTTCGGGAATGCGTAGTAAAGGTCGAAACCATTTATTAATCGGGGCACGATCGTACATCGCGACGAGTGCTTCAGAGTGTGTGCGTTTCATTGTGCAGGTTTAGTTTGCTCCGGGAATCATCATGATTCGAAACTCTGATCCGCCGCAGAAGAAGCAGAAGAGCCGAAATGCTCCTGGTGCTTGCGAAGTAAGAATTGGTCGGTCATTCCAGCGATGTAATCGCATACGACGGCGTGGCGGGCCTCTGTGCGAGCAGATTCCTCGCGAGAAGAGGGCATGGAACCAGGTGAATCGAGGTAGTACAGAAAGAGCTCTTCGAGGCAGCGGATCGAACGGTCGCGGTCTTCGGTGATGGTGGGGTGGTTGTAAATGTGCTTGAAGAGAAAGCGTTTCAGCTGTGCGTTGCGCTCGGCAAAAGCGTCGCTGAAACCAGCAAGCCTATGGGTGGCGCGGTGAATGTCGTCTACGGTTGTAGCTCCGGAGGTGACTACGCGATCCCTTGTGGCCTCGATGAGATCGGTGGCCAGGTGGTCGAGCACAAGCCTGAGCGCTGCATTGAACTTGAGCTTTTCCCGCCCGGCGGGGTAACCGGCATCGATATGGGTGTAGGCCTCGGCAAAAATCGGAACCTCTTTTCGCAAAGTGTCCAGATCGAGGAGCTCTGCTTCGCGCGCATCATCGAGGTCCGCGGTGTTGTATGCAATTTCATCGACCCAATCGATGAGCTGGCCTTCAAGCGGCGTGCGAAGCTCGAGCAGATACTCGGCAAGATGCGGGAACTCCGCGGCAGTGTAATCGTGCGAGTGCTTGATGATGCCTTCGCGAACCTCAAAGGTAAGATTCAGGCCGGGAAAATCGAGATAGGGACTCTCGAATTGCTCGACGATGCGGAGCGCCTGGAGGTTGTGGTCGAAGCGCGAGCCGTGAGTGCGCATGAGCTCGTCGAGCTTTTGTTCGCCGGCGTGGCCGAAGGGCGGATGCCCGATGTCGTGGACGAGAGCGAGAGTCTCGGCAAGCTCCGTGTTAAGCCCTAGCGCCGCGGCAACCGTGCGAGCGATTTGCGAAACTTCCAGAGTATGCGTGAGCCGATTGCGAAAATGATCGGAGTAACGGATGGTGAAGACCTGCGTCTTGGCCTCAAGACGCCGGAAGGCGCGCGAGTGAATGATGCGGTCGCGGTCCCGCGCGTATTCGCTGCGGTAGGGGTGCGGTGGTTCGGGATAGCGGCGGCCGCGTGAGAGTTCCACACGCATCGCCCACGGCGCGCTTGTGGGGAGTGGTTCGATGTGCGGCTCCGGCGACGGACATGGACATTTATGTCCGTTTGCGTTCTTAAGGGCCTTCAAACTTTTTCGAAAGACTCGATCGTCCGTTCAAGCTTTCTGTGCCGAGGAGCGCGGACTTAAGACTGGGGCGCAAGCGTTTCCAGACCGCGGTCCGCTTCGTCGGAGACGGCCGTATTCGGAAATTCCTTTTTAAGTTGCTCGTATACGCTGGCGGCTTCCTTGGGATTGCTCTGGCGCAAGGCCTCAGCAAGCTCGAGAAGAACGAGGGGGCGCGGCACAAAAACCGAAGAGTGCTCAGCCAGGTCACGGAATACCTTGGTGGCCTCGGCAGTCTTTCCGGTGCGCTCGTAAATCACTCCCGTTTGATACTGCGCCATGGCTACGAGTTCTTTGTCTTTGCCGGAGTTGATTTTTTTCAATTGTTCGAGAGCCTGATTGTGACGCTCAAGGTCTTCGTAGCAAAGCGCTGCATAGTAGGCGGCGAGCCTGCCGGGATTCGTGTTTGGATATTTTTCGGCAACGGCAGAAAATTTCTGAACGGCGTCTTCGGCGCGCGCAGTTTCCGTAGGATAGAACGGCTCGCTCGGATCGTTGGGATCGGGGGTGGCCCCAATGCGGGCGGAGTAGGCCTTCGTAGCGATGTCGAGCCCCGCGGTAGCCTGTACTGTTTTACGGTCCGTATAAAAGCGCCAACCGAAATAGCCGATGACGACGATCACGACAGCCAGGACGGCGGCGGCAAGAACGGTGGTGTGCGAAAAAACCGCCTCTGCGCCATGCTCGATGGCATCGTGGATCTTGTCCTGCTTCAATTCCTTGCGCGAAATATGTTCCGGCACAAACGCTCCCCTGCTTTGATTGGAATACTCAATCGTAGCACAAGAGGCCGCCAAGCTGCCTTCGCGCAGCACCCCTCGTGTTCGGACTTGGGGCAAATTTACCCTTGCAACATGCAGAATAAGAGACCACAACGCTCTGACGGCGCGAGTGTTAAATTAGAGTGATGCAAGCTATGTGTGTCCATTGCGGAACCGAGCACAAACTCAAAGACGCCGACTCCACGGTCCATCCGAAAGTACAGTTTAAGTGTTCGAAATGCGGGAAAACTACGGTTGTGGAGGTTAAGCGGCGCCCGGACCAGACCGTCGTGATCAGCCCGCTGCCTTCGTTCGCTCGCGCGGACGCCTCGAGCTCAAATTTGAAGTTGCCGCCGGAAGACGATAGTTTGAAGCTACCTGCGAACGGCGTATTTGTGTTGGCGATCACGTCGGGGCCGGCCAACGGAGAAGTCTTCAGGCTGGCCAAAGCGCGAATCGTCATCGGGCGGAACGGCGCGGATATTCCGTTGAATGATCCGGAAATTTCCCGGCACCACTGCTTGCTGGAAGTGCGCGACAAATTCATCAACTTGAAGGATCTGGATTCCACCAACGGCACGTTTTATGACGAAGAACGCGTGCGGGCGGCCATGTTACGGGACGGCTCGGAGTTTCGCATTGGCGAGAGCCGCATTCGCGTGAGTTTCCAGAAAAAGTGACGCCCCTCCCCTGCCCTTCGTTTCCGCAAATTACAGACTGAGCCTGGTGCATCGTGAGTGTAAGATAAGGACGTTAGCGTTGCGCTTCCGACGCACCCGATGAATCGCCTCTCCGCCTGCCTGATCACACTCAACGAAGAACATAATCTGCCGCGCGCCTTAGCGTCGCTAAACGGAATCGTCGACGAAATCATCGTGGTGGACTCCGGAAGCACGGACCGGACCTCAGTCATCGCGCGCGAGCGCGGCGCGGCCTTTTTTGAGCGCGCTTGGACAAATTATTCGGAACAAAAGAACTTCGCAGCGGCATGCGCACAGAACGATTGGGTTTTGTCGATGGACGCGGACGAAGAGTTGAGCAGCGCGTTGCAAACTTCCTTGCTTGACTGGAAAAAGCACGAACCAAAATTCAGCGTATATGAAATGGCGCGAAAAACGTGGTATCTGGGAGCCTGGATCAGGCACTCGGGCTGGTATCCAGATTTTCAGCGCCGCCTGTACCGGCGGGACGCGGCGCAATTCACGGGAATCATCCACGAGGCGCTGAGGTTCGAGGGCCAGCCAGGGCGGCTTGCCGGCGATTTGCTGCACTACACGGTGCGGTCGTTCGCGGAACATGAGGCGAATGTCGAACGGTACACGGCGCTCGCGGCGCAGCAAATGTTCGACGCGGGGAAACGAAACTGGCAAGGCGCGATGTGGCTGGCGACCCCGTGGAGTTGGTTTCAGAATTATTTCTTGCGCGGCGGATTTTTAGATGGATACCGCGGCGCGCTCATTTCGCAAATGGCGGCGCGCTCGGTGCGGTTGAAATACGCGAAACTGGGCAAATTGATCGAGCAAGAGCAGCAAGCCCCTAACGGAGTCAAGCCGTGAAGGCGCTGCTGGTTGATCTCGAGGCAGCTTGGCGCGGCGGACAAAATCAAGCTCTCCTAATACTGAAAGGCCTGCGCACTCGTGGACATGAGGCCGAACTTGTGACCGCGAAAGGCTCAGCGTTGGGAGAGCGGGCGCTGGACAGCGGGGTGCGCGTGCACTTTGTCTCGCGCGGACTATTTCGCTTGCCTGCGGCGCAGAGCGTTCGCGAATTAGTCCGCAGCGGCGGATTTGATTTCGTCCATGCCAATGAGGCACACGCAGTTTCCGCAGTGTGGCTCGCACGTGCTCACAAACATGTTCCTTTCTTGATTTCGCGCCGTGTGGGCTACCCCATCGGAAAGAGCCGCGCATCGCGCGCCCGCTATGAAGCCGCTACGCGGATCATCGCAAATTCAAAGTGGGTGGCGGAACAGGCGGCGGGCTCGGGAGCGCCGCGAGAAAAGTTGACTGTGGTTTATGAAGGCGCGGAGATTCCGCCGCTTTTCACAGACGCCCAAAGACGCGCTGCGCGCTCGCGCTGGGGAATTTCCAGCGACGGGCCATGGCTCGGCTGCGTAGGCGTACTGCTGCCGGACAAGGGTCAGGAATGGCTGATCCGCGCGCTCGGTGAAGTCCGGAAGGAATTTCCAGGAGCGAAGCTGTTGCTGGCGGGCGATGGCCCGTGCCTCCTAAAGCTGAAAGAGCTGGCGCAAGAACTCAGGGTAGCAAAAGCCGTCGTGTTTCCTGGTTTTGTGAAAGATGTGGAGAGTGTGTACGCGGCGCTGGACGTCTTTCTCCTTCCGTCCTTTTTCGAAGCGCTAAACAATTCCCTTCTAGCCGCCATGGCCTACGAAATTCCGTCGATTGCTTTCAACCGCGGTGCTCTTGGGGAAATCATCGAGGATGAGAAAAGCGGATTGCTGGTTTCCGGACCGGATGTGTCGGAAATTCACAACGCCACAGTAAATATTCTTCGCGATCAAGCACTCGCGAAAAAGCTGGGCGAGGCCGGACGCAAGCGAGTGCTGGATAATTTTTCCGCGGAAGGAATGGTCGAGGGAATGATCAGCGTTTACGAGGAGTCGCTCCGCCATGGGGTTTAGGGAAGTCAAAATCTAGGAAGGCGAGTTTCGAACCTTCGAGCAACTCATGACGGGGGATCCCGCGCGCCCTCCTTCACGCAAAGAGGTCTGGCAGAAACAGGTGCACGCAGGCGAATTTGCCGTTCGCTACAAAGATTTCAAGACCGGATTGGCAGCGAGGAACCGACCGGCTCCCTCGGATGGCTCGGCTGGATTGGCTTTTCGACCGCCTCATTGCGCTGGCTGTACTTGCGTACTTCGTGCGAATTCGTTTCATCGCTCGCCGGCACGCCGCGAAGGTTCGCAGCAGCATCCGTCCCAAAGATCGCGCCCGTTTTGAAGACATCAACCGGCTCTACGGAACAACAGATCCGAAAGAGCGCGAGAAATTACTTGCCCTCGAAAAGGAGCTTGAAGAGAGACTACGGCAGAGCCTGAAGAAGTAGTGCGAGACGCCGGTGGTCTGGAGCTTGCGACAATTGGCCTCTGAAAAAGGTGAAGCGCCGGGCGGCTCCTTCTCCTTCCGCACGGCGCTTCACGCTTTTTTAATTTTTGCGCAAGTTTTCTGACTTCCCTTGTTCCAGACGTTCCCTCCTATCCGCTCGCCGATTTACGTCAAGCTATCTTGGGGATTGAACAACCCATCGCCCTTTCGGCTCGAGAAACTCGACGCCAATCGCAAAGCCGTCGCTTTGCAATGGCTCGCAGTATGCTACTCGTGCCGAGGAGCGAAATTCTCCGGTGCGCGATGCGAACGTCAGCCGTTCGCCGTGTTCCCAGCGGCGGGTGCTCACGACCCGCGCGCCACGCGCACTCACATTTTCCGTAAAAGTCGATTCCGTGCCAGGCATCTGGCGATGGCCGTCCAAAAGGACGGGGATCTCCATCGGGACGCGCCGTTCGACGCGGCGAAAAGGGAATGCGGGCCGGTTGGATTTGACTGCCATTCGCCCTCATAGGCACGCGGCAATCCGCGTTAGATTTTTTACGCCACTGCTGCGATGCTTCATACCATAGAGCGCGCGGTCGGCAGCGCCCAGGAGTTTTTCCGGCGTATCGCCATCTTCAGGAAATGCGGCAACGCCGGCACTGACGGACAGCGCGGGGGGCTCGGCTTCTGCGGAAAGACGTTCGCGAATGCGCGAAACCACGCGTCCTGCAATATCCGGACCCGCTTCAGGAAGCACGAGGGCGAATTCGTCGCCGCCATAACGCGCGGCCGTATCGATAGCGCGCGAGTGGTTGCGAAGTATCTTCGAGAGGCGAACGATAGCGCGGCTTCCGGTGAGATGGCCGTAGTGATCGTTAATGGTTTTGAGGCCGTCCATGTCGAGCAGGACTACGCTAAAAGGACGCTGCGTGCGGCGCGAGCGGTCCAGCTCCGCTTCGAGAACGCTGATAAGGCGGCGATAGTTGGCGAGGCCGGTGAGCGAATCGCTGACGGCCATCGAACGCACCTGGTCAAAAAGGCGCGCCTGATCAAGCAGAGCGCCGGAAAGAATGATCACATAGCTGGCGGTCTTGCCGAGTTCCGCCAGGAAGAACGGCCCGTCAAACAGATGACGGGAAAACGCCGCAGAGAAGTGACAGACGGCGTTCAACGATGCCACGGCAAACAGCGAATAATCGTAAAGGCTAGCGGCGTTCTTTTCATTCTTGCTGTTCTGAAGACGTTGCCCGAAGCAAATGGCCGCGAACAAGAACAGCGCACCGGGGAGCAAATCCCACGGACGAGAAATAAAGCTGGCAACATGAGCGAGAGGCGCCGAAGGTGCGGCGAGAAAAGCCGCGCTCGTAAGATACGTGGCGACGGCTACCACCAGCAACGCGCCGGCGGTTTCCTTACTGGGCTGCCGCGCCGTCGGAATGTAGCGCTCAACGGCGATTGCGGAGAGTAAGAAAACGGCAAGGATCGTGCGGCCAACCATCCAACCCATTGGGATTTTGGTAAGGGCTGCGGGCCCGGCTTGGAGCACATCGTTCAGGCCGAAATAGCCGACCGTCTCAATGAGTCCCGAAAGCACAAATCCGAAGGCCAAGATGAGTGCGGTGCGATCATGCGTACCGCGGAATCTGACCAACGCGTTTGCGGCATAGCAGAAGCTGAGGAGCGTGCCTCCGACTTCCAGGTAAAGATAAATCTCAGGGGAGCCAGAAATGGCGGCCTGCCGCAAGTAAATGATGGTGGCGAAAAAGAGGAATGCCAGGGTAATGGCTGAAGCGACAAGGACGCGAGACCGCTCCTTCCGAAGAAACCCGACGATTTGGCCCCAACCACCCACGAAAACCCCCAAATACCGAAGAAACAGCTACAACACCGTAAGAGTGCAAGTCAATGCCCTTTTTGGGAGCCAAATCTAAGTCTGTAAACCGCTGATTTTAAGCTATTTACAAGAGAGGCTTGGGAACTTCTGGAGGGACGTATACCGGCGAGACACTACGAGGGGCTGAGAAAGAGCAACCTCATGAGTCTATCATCTTTGTTCCCTTATAGTTACCGACAACTGGTACAGTATCAGCCAAGAACCGGTAACTGTCTCAGTGTGAGACAGTCTCACAGGTCAAGTAGTTTCATGGTGTTGCCTTTTTCTAGGCTAAAGCTTTGGCTTCGGCGGGGGGAGTTCGCGGGCGACCACAGGGTCGCTGAAGCCGGAGGTTTTGTGCGAGCCATCACAGAACGGCTTGTTGGCAGAGCGGCCGCAGCGACAGAGGCCGATGGAGGTGCGTCCGGCTAGGCCGAAGGCCCGGCCCTCTGGATCGACGATCTCGAAATCCCCCTCCACGCGAATCGATCCATTACTGTTGATGGTGATTTTGGCAGCTGCCATTCAGGCCTCCGAAGATAGTGAAAGCGCGTTCGACACTTATCGCCTATCGCCGAACGCGCTCTCTAGACTACGCAGACTTTGCCGGGAACTCAAGGAAGCAGCTTAGTACTTGGGCACGCTGGGATCGACCTCATCCGACCACGCGAGAATGCCACCCTTGAGATTGAGGATTTTGCGAAATCCGGCTTTGCGCAAGAAATCAACGGCTTCGGCCGAACGCTTGCCGCTTCGGCAATGCGCGACGATCTCGCGCGAAGAGTCCAGCTCGTGAACGCGGCGCGGCAACTCGCCGAGCGGGATCAGGTGACCGTTCAGGTTGCAGATCTGAAATTCGTGCGGCTCGCGGACATCTAGGATGAAGAGATCATCGCCTCGATCGAGACGCGATTTTAGATCGCGCGGTGTAATCTCCGGGACCTGCACGTCTGGGCCGGGAGCTTCCTCGCCGCGCACACCACAAAATTCGTAGTAGTCGATGAGTTGGTTGATGGTAGGATGTTCACCGCACATCGGGCAGTTTGGATTTTTGCGTAACTTCAGCTCGCGGAATTTCATTCCCAGCGCATCGAAGAGCAGCAAACGCCCAACAAGATTCTCGCCACGTCCCAGGATCAACTTGATCGTTTCCATCGCCTGGATCGAACCGACGATGCCAGGCAGTACTCCGAGTACACCACCCTCCGCGCACGAAGGCACGAGCCCCGGCGGAGGCGGCTCCGGATACAAGCAGCGGTAGCACGGCCCTTCCGGCATCCCGAACACAGTTGCTTGCCCTTCAAAGCGAAAGATCGAGCCGTAAACGTTTGGTTTGCCGAGAAGGATGCAGGCATCGTTGACGAGATAGCGCGTCGGGAAATTGTCTGTGCCGTCGACGATGACGTCGAAATCCTTGAATAGCTCGAGCGCGTTTTCGCTGGTGAGTTTCGTTTCGAATGTAGCGATCTGAATGTCGGGGTTGAGGTTGGAAAGCCGCTCACGAGCCGCTTCGGTCTTCGGTTTGCCGACATCATCCGAACCAAAGACAACTTGCCGCTGAAGATTCGTGAAGTCCACGACATCGAAATCGACCAACCCCAACCGCCCGACGCCGGCTGCCGCAAGATACAGTCCCAACGGCGCGCCAAGCCCTCCCGTACCAATCAAAAGAACCTTGGCGTTTTTGAGCTTGAGCTGACCCTCCATGCCCACTTCGGGCATGATCAAGTGGCGGCTATAGCGAAGAATCTCTTCGTTGGAAAGATTCGTGGCCGGCTTCGCTCCGGTTTGTGGCTGTAGTGTCGTGGCCATTGCCAAGCTCCCTGTCGATCAAAATTCAATAGGCGATTTTGGAAGAACCCCCGGCGATCGAGGGGATGATGCTGATAGTGTCCCCGTCTTTCGTCGGCGTGTTCTCCTTCGCCAGATAGCGAATGTCCTCGTCATTGAGGTAGACGTTCACGAAAGCACGCAACTTGCCGTCTTCGGTATAAAGATGCTTGCGCAGCTCGGCAAATTGGCTAGTGAGCCCGCCGAGCGCTTCGCCAACGGTCGCGGCGCTAAACTCCGCGGAATCGCGCTTCCCCGCGTAGACTCGCAGCGGCGTAGGAATCATCACTTTGACGGACATCTCGATTTCTCCCGTTCTCTTTGAACGCGCTCTAGTTTGCGGCGCTTACTCTCATCGGCGAAATCTTTTCTTCCAAATATCCCGACCGGTCATCTTTCAACCGCCAGGAAGTCATGTCCTGCGGCACGCCAGTATGCACGCTGACGATGATGTAGCTATACCACGGCCAAGCGTGGTCGCGATCGTAGTCGCTGGGCCGCGCCGGATGGTCAGGATGCGAATGATACCAGCCGATGACTTCCAATTCTTGCGCGGTCGCGGCTTTTTCAGCTTCTCGCACATCGTCCGCAGAAACGGAAAACCGATTTCGCGGCGAATCATCGCGCCGGTTTACAAGCGGAAAAAGAGCAAGAATCTCCCGCGGAATCTTTCGAACATCCTCGTTAGGATCGATGGCGAGCGAACCGTGGTCTCTTCCAAGCAACGCGCCGCAGCATTCATAGGGATAGGTCTCCACGCCGTGCTCGCGAATCTTTTCCATTAGTTCCTGGCTGATCCAGAGTTCGAGAACGTCGCTCATCGTGGGGTCACTGTTCATCCCAAAAACGTTCGGTCAGGTACTTTGACGCAGAATCCGCAAAAATAGTGACAATCACGGCGCGCTGGCTAGCCGCAACGCCTTTCGCAACTTGGAAGCAGCCCAGCAGTGCAGCAGCAGCACTAGGGCTGACCAGCAAGCCCTCTTCCCGCGCGATACGTTTCACCAAGCGATAGGCCTCTTCCGTGCCGATCTCGAGATTCTCGTCTGCGAGGGTGTCGTCGTAGATCGCGGGCCGCAGCGCAGTCTGCATGTGCTTCCAACCCTCGAGACCGTGAAACGCCGCATCCGGCTGAAGGCTTATGCATCGAACCGACGGATTTAGCTCCTTCAATCGGCGCGCCGTGCCAACAAACGTGCCACTCGTGCCCAGAGCGGCCACGAAATGCGTGATGCTCCCACCGGTCTGCTCCCAGATTTCCTTTGCCGTCGTGAGGTAGTGCGCCTGCCAATTGGCTTTATTACTGTACTGGTCCGGGTAAAAGTATTTTTCCGGCTCGGCGGCTACGATTTCATGGACGCGTCGAATCGCTCCATCCGTGCCTTCGTCGCCAGACGTGATGACAAGCTCGGCGCCAAGCGCACCCAGGATACGTTTGCGCTCGTGGGAGGCGCTGTCCGGCAAGCAAAGCCTCACCGGATAGCCAAGCGCCGCGCCGACCGTGGCATAGGCTATCCCCGTATTGCCGCTCGTGGCATCGATGATGGTCTTGCCCGGGCGCAGAGCACCGCTAGCGAGGCCGCCCTGAATCATACTCAACGCAGGACGGTCCTTGACGGATCCACCAGGATTGAACCACTCCGCCTTGGCAAGGAACTCCGCATTGGGAAATTCGCTGCCGACTTTCGACAAACGCAACAGCGGCGTGTTGCCGATCAGTTCGAGCACGCTCTGCCCAGTCCGACCATGAGGCTCTAGTATCTCGACGGAGGTCGTTTCTTCAGAAGTGGCAATGGGTTTAGCGGTGGCCATGATCCTAAATCACTTGCCAGTCTCCAAGATATGCGACCAGTTTACTCCGAATTGGATGCGCCACGCCAGTTTGATGGTATACCCTGATTTTAGCGGTAGTTAGCGGCAATCACCCTCCTCAAACTAGAGAATAATTTGTGCGCCTCTTCGACTGCCTAACACCAGAGACTTCAGCCCTTGTTAACACCCACCTAGACCCGGCCGTCATGCATATCGGCATGATATCGGGAGTCAGCCCATCCTACGTTGGAACCACAGTTGACTCGCGCCTCACAATCAGGGACTGTCGAGCGGTGACCGCCGCGCCTGCCCCCGAAGCCACTGGCGATACTTCGCTGGTGCTCGCTGCACGCGGAGGCGACCGCGTTGCTTTTGGCGGGTTGTACGCGCAATACGCGCGCATGGTCCACGGCATTTTGCTCGCGAGAGTGCCCGCAAGTGACGTGGACGACCTGGTTCAGGACGTTTTTCTGCGCACACTTCCCCGGCTCTCGGACCTGCGCGACGTCTCTCGGTTCGGCCCCTGGCTGGCAGCCATCACGCGCAACTGTGCCAATGACTATTACAGACGAACCCGCGCGGTGGCCGCGGTAACGGAGAGCCTGCCGGAAGATGAAGCGAAGTTGCCGGCGTCGAAAACAGCTCCTGATCGAGAAGCTGCGATGATCCTAGCGTTAGTTCGTAGCCTTTCGGAAGCGTATCGTGAACCACTGATCTTACGTTTGGTGGAGGGCATGACCGGGCCAGAGATCGCGGCCCGCCCCGGCCTGACTCCCGGCTCCGTTCGAGTCAATTTACACCGGGGCATGCAGCAGCTTCGCGAGAAACTTTCTCAGGCATCGCTCGGCGGTGCGATTCAAACAGACCCCTGCACCGGCAAGAAATCAGCGCCGCAGGAAAAGAATTTATTGCGAAGGAAGAAGGAATGAGCCATGAATGACGATTACCTCTGGGACGGTTCTGGCGAACCAGACCAGGAGATCGAAAAACTGGAAAATACGCTTGGCAGATTCCGCCATCACGGTCAGGCGCCGGAATTCCCTGAGATCACCGCTACCCGGCATCGACGGTTTTGGGAGCGAATTGTTCCTTCGCATTGGTCCCTAGGACTCAGACTCGCAGCCGCAACCGCGATCATCCTCTTTGTTATTGCCTTCGGAGTTCTCCGATGGAGCCGGACGCCGAATACAACCTCCGGACCTGCATGGAACGTAGAAAACGTCGCAGGTACACCACGAGTGGAATCGCGTGTCTTCGCAAGAAAGGCCAAGACGGGCAGGCTTGGCATCGGCCAAACACTAGTCACAGATAGCCGTTCGCAGGCCACTATTTCCATCGCCGAAGTTGGAACGGTGAACGTAGAACCGAACACGCGCCTGCGATCGGTCGCTGGCCGCAACGGCCACAATCGGCTCGCGCTTGATCGCGGTACGATTCACGCTTTCATTTGGGCCTCGCCTGGGGAATTTACAGTAGATACGCCTTCCGCCATCGCCGTCGACCTAGGCTGTTCCTACACGCTCGAAGTCGACGATTTGGGAGCGGGACTTCTTCGCACGACGCTTGGGTGGGTTGGTTTCAAGCTCGATGGCCATGAAGCTTTTATCCCCGCAGGTGCAGCGTGCGCGACTAGACCTAAAGTGGGTCCGGGCACTCCGTATTTTGAAGACGCTGCACCATCGTTTCGCGAGGCCTTGTCCAAGTTTGACTTCGCGGCGGGCACGCCGGAGCAGCGAAGCGCCGGACTCAACAAAATACTCGCTGAATCTCGCCAGCGCGACGCGCTCACCGTGTGGCATCTTCTCGTGCGCGTCGGCGAATCGGAGCGCGGTCTTGTTTACGACCGCCTGGCAACGCTCGTTCCACCTCCCGAGGGAGTGACGCGCGACGGTATTTTGCGCCTTGATCAAAAGATGCTCGATCTGTGGTGGAACCAGCTTGACCTCGGAGACGTTTCGCTGTGGCGCACTTGGGAACGCTCGTGGTCTCAAGATAGAGCCAGTGGGAAGTAACTTGTTCGTAGCACGCTGAAAATCTCCACGTGTCTTGATGGCCTTCGGCAGTCTCGATTTCTCAAGTCCATTTCTCATTTCTTACCGCCTCTGTTAACGCCAGTCTCCTTTTCCGCGTCTTGCCCCTCGACGGCTTTTGAAATAATTCGAAAGGAGATCACAACAAATCATGAAACCTTTCACAGTTCGTTCACCCTTGTTCTTTGCAGGAATCTTGGCGGCTTTGCTTTTTCTGGCCACTTCGGCACAAGCAGGCCCACCTCTCATCTGCCATACCATCGATATTGGACAGGCAAAATCATTGCCCTGGACCAACCACGGCTGGAACCTATCTGGTACCGAGAATTACGACCTAAAAAACCTCGTCTCCGACACGCTCGCCATTCTTGATTCGAACGCGCCGGTCCTCGTGCGCATGGAAACGCTGCGCCGGGCCACGCTTTACGTCCGACGCGACCCGCAAATCGCCAGAGAGTTGCTGACGAAGCTTTTTGCTCGCACAACGGCCGCCGAAAATGCGGGGCATCGGGACGCTTTGGCTTTGTTCGACGCAGGATATCTCGCCGAGTGCTACAAGCAATGGATCGGAAAGAACCTGCCGCACATGACGGACAACTTGCCAATGGACCCGAATCCAGCTGCAAATCTCGACGGCTATGCCTTGGTAAAGAAGGCGATCAGCTTGCGGGGTCAAGATACGGAGATGGAATTCGCCGCTGCGCTGATTACCCTGGAGGGCCCACAGGCCAATCACCAGCAGCACGTACTAAAAGCCACAGCCGGGGCTAAGGACGATCCACTGCTCGCCCAGAATCTCAAGAGCCACTACATGGGTGATGGCGGATTGACCGTCGCCGAGCTGTTCTCGAAGGGCGCCAAGGTAAATCAGTAAAAGCAGCTCAAAACTGCGGCACATGTCGTATCACAGTCCTGGGAAGGCCAGCTGCTAAAGGGCTGGGCAGGAACGTTTTCATCGTTCCTGCCCAGTCTGTTCGGAGTCTTGCCACGTCAATGCCTCGAGGGAGAATTCTTCTACGGAAATGGTAGTCCGCTTTACAGAAGTCTCCGCATTTACTAGGCTAAGAGTCCTATGTGGAATGTCGAAGAGCGGTTTACACCAAAGCAAATCGAAAGCTTGGCGGCGCTGGGCTTTGCCGTTGGCAGCACGCGGGGAGTTGTCCGCGTCGAGAAATACGGCAGCGGCGCGGAGTTTCGCAAGGGAACGGACAACCTCTATCAGATGACGGTCGCGCCGACCATTATGCTCAAAGGCCGGTTCACCCGCCTTTGGGACGCAGGCTACCAGAAATTCCTGCTAACCGACGACGGCCTGAAACTACCTGCGCTTGCGACCCACCTTGAGAATCTCAGAAAGTTCAACGAGGAACTGCGAACCGCGCTGGGTGTTCCCACTTTCTACAACGAAGCACTCGGCTCCGTGAGCCAAATCAGCGTCTACGACCGCGTCAAAGGCCGCGTCGGCGATGTGCCAGACAAAACGGTTGGTGCGCATGAGCCAGGCGGCGAGCACTAGACGAGCAGCTTCTCTCTGTAATTCTTCTTATTTAGATTTGCTCTCTTGAAGCTGTCGCCGGAATTGCTCCACATCCACACGATACTTGGCGGCTTTGCGTGCGCCGATGAACAGTACTGGAATGTCGCAGCCGTAGCGCGCTTCAAGAAGCTCATCGTTTTCGATATTTATTTCACGCAGCAAGGCGCCGAATTCGCGCAACAGGGGCGCAATGGCCGCCTTAGCTTCCTCGCAAAGATGGCAGCCTGGCCGCGTGTAGAGAGTCACCTCGCGCGGGCCCGCGGCGGCCAGGCGGGCGTCCTCCGGATGCTCCCTCACGGCTTCGGATTGGAATATTTTTGAAACGGACCCGCGTACGGGTGAAACGCCCGCGCGCGGTAAAGCTCCGCGATCTGCCGGAGATGCCCAAGGTCGTGCGAAGCCCACTCGCTAAGCATTTGATGGAGCGTGATGTTGCCAAGCTCGGAGTGCGTCGCCTCGCGCTCGCCCGAGTCTGGCGGAATGCTCCTAAGCAGAATGACCGTCGACCGCCGGGTCTTGATGAAATACGCGAGATTCTCTGCGGCTGACCCGCGCACATAGTCGCCAATCACCACCGTGCTCGCCGGATCATACTTCTGCAGTGTTGGAGCGTCTTCCGTGACGATGCGTCGCGTCCGGTCGGCATAAACCATCTCAAGATCCGCCAGATGTCCGAGGACTTCCGCAATGGACCAGCGCTCCGGCGCCGGCTTCCAGCGCAAGAGATCTTCCGGCAGATCACGAAGCATCGTTTCGAGCAGAATCGGCGTCTTTTCAAGAAGCAACAGGGCAGGCTGGATGGATCGAGTGACGCCCGGATCGGTGGATCGAACTACACCTTGCTGCATGGGGGGACCTCCCAGCGATACCTGCATCTTACTCGAAAAGGCCAAGAAAAGTTGAAGTGGCGCATAATAAGTAACAAGCGCGGAGGCGACGCCAATGGGGAGAATCGTGGCACTGATGGACGACCTGTTTTTTCAGATGAAAGTCGCCGAGACGGCCAAGCATCTCGGCCTGGAGCTAAGAGTAGCCACGAACGGCGACGCACTGGTAGGTTTGCTGGAACCCGCGCCAAAGCTAGTCATTGTGGATTTGAACGCGCGCAGCCAACCGCTTGCGGCGATCGAACGCGTGCGCGCGGCACAAAAAGATCTGAGAGTCATTGGTTTTCTATCTCACGTGCAGCGCGACTTGGCAGCGCAGGCGCAGGCAGCCGGATGTGACGAAGTGATGCCGCGCTCCGCCTTTACGCAAAACCTGGCCGCCATCCTGAGCGCCGCAAAGGACTGATGTGAAATTCCGAAAAACCATTGGAACTGCGCAGTTGATTGTTCTGACTGCCTTATTCCTGTTGCTCGTGCGTTGCGCCTCCGCGCAGGAGTCCAGTTCCGCTCCTGCTGTGCAACCGAGTTCCCCGAACGGGCCGTCTGCCGCTCTCCGGGACGTCCTAACGGCAGCCTGTTCGCAAAGCCAGAACGACTTTTCGCGTTTTCTCACCGGGCGCAACAAAGAATCTTTTTCCCGCATGGCTCCTGCAGCTCGTGTGGCGTTCATGAAACGCTTCGTGTTGCTCAACGAGGCTGGTAAACCATCCGTGACCGCCAATCCCTCGGGCCGTCCCATCGTGCGCTGCGAGACTCCCGCCGGCGCTGCGGAAATTCAAATCGGCGGCGCCGACACCCGCGACAATGTGGCATTCCTGCCGGTGGAATTGCGCGACGCAACGGATTCTTCCGGCGCCAGCGCGATCCAGGTAAACATGGGTCTGGTACGTGAGAACGGTGAGTGGAAGATCCTATCGCTAGGCTTGGTGCTTCTCGATTTGCCTTCCTTGGAATTGGAATGGGACTCAGCGGAAGCCGACAAAAATGAGCAAGCCGCCCTCGAGTCACTAAAGGACATCGCCGAAGCCGTCGAAGCTTACCGCCGCAAATTCACAAGGCTGCCCGAATCACTTTCGAGTCTAGGGCCACCGCTGCGTGGCCCGGCCAACGCGGAAGCCGCGAGTCTCATAGAATCCGACTTGGCCGCCGGCATGAAAAATGGCTACTCGTTCCGCTACGTCATAGTAGGCGCCAGCGGTTTGGGTGCCCCGGCGAAGTTTGAGCTTGCGGCAACGCCTCTCAGCTATGGTCGCACGGGCCATCGCTCCTTCTTCCGCGATGCCACCGGAACGCTTCGCGGCGCGGACCGCCAAGGCGCAGTGGGCACTTCGTCCGACCCAAGACTCCAGTAGCATCAATTTCTTTGCACGCGATCAAATCGCCGCTGGTTACCCATAAGGGCCAGCCCATGGATGTCAAGCCCCTAGGGCGTGCTCCTGACGGTCGGGTACTGAATCCCCAATTGATCAAGATAAGTTTTGAAATGCGCGGGATCGTAATAATACTTTTTCAATTGTGGCAGGAACTTCTCCATTTTCTCTTTATTCATCTCAATAGCAGGTTTGTCGTCGGGACTCAGAAACGTCTCGTAGTGAACGTCTTTGGTCTGGACATTTCGAAAATAATCCCAGGCATCTTGCACGAGTTGCGGCTGCAGAAAAAAGTCGAGTGCAGTCATGGCTTGCACCTTCGCGCCCGCCGTCGAGCCTTTGTGAGCGATAGGCGTGGCCATAGCCACGCCATTCACCCAGCTATGCCCCGGCAGATTCGGGATGTTCGCCGGATACATCAGGTACACCATGGGCGCGTTCCAGGAAATGTCGCCGATATCGTCCGACCCTCCCCCAGGAGGATTTTTCTCCGGTTCCTTTAGCGGCTCGATTTTTTCCTTAAGCCCTTCCACTTTCGCGCCGATCTCCTTTTGCAGCCCCTTCGCCAGCGTCTGATCCGCCTCGCTCCATTTCGGCATCCCTACAGCCTCGATGTTTTTCTGCTGCGTCTCCGCGACCACCTTATTCAAAAACGGTGGCCACGCCGACCCCACCAGCTTGTGATCCACAGTCGTCCCGGTCATCTTCGCCGCGGATTCCGCCATCATATTTCCCAACTCGTAGAGATCCTTGATGTGCGGATAGTCCAACTCGCGGAAGTAATACCAAACCGCCGCCTCCGACGGCACGACGTTCGGCTGATCCCCGCCATTGATAATCACCCGATGTG
>Ga0137360_10000563_pt1 | contig 21440 bp, 21 predicted proteins | sample Mad1_60_16metaG_FD_104924 | JGI IMG/M metagenome (GOLD analysis project Ga0137360, IMG submission 104924) | Vadose zone soil microbial communities from Angelo Coast Range Reserve, California, USA - Mad1_60_16 metaG | ecosystem: Environmental > Terrestrial > Soil > Vadose zone | place: USA... | reverse complement strand
TACCGTAGTGCCCTGAGTCGGGCAGGCGGACTCGATCTCCGCCGATTGGCCCAGAAGCTGCGGTAGGAAGAGTGTATCCCAGGCGCACCAGGCGGAAAGTTTCCGGCCCCTTATCGTAAGCTTGTGCGGGCTAGCGTAGGCGGCAGGAAGGGCAAGTCCCCAATAGCCGACGATCCGCCGTTGCGAGTCTGCAAAAACGCCTGGCCAGCGGTCGAGGATCCCGTTGACAGTCTCCACTGAGATTCCCAGTCTCTGCGCCAACGTGCCGCGCGGGACTGCCTGGCCCTCGGCTAAGAGGCGATACAATTCCAGGGACACGCGCTGCTCGAGCAAGTTGAGAACAGGGAAGGCCCCCACGGTGCGAGCGGTCACGTCGTCGAGGTTGATTTGGTCCTCAGCTGCTTTCACGCTGCAGCAATCGACGCCAAGGAACTTCGCACCGGGCATCCAGACCATCCAACTACTTCACTAGGTCTGCCGGATAGCCGGCATTCGTTGTCGCTGCGATCAGGGTCGGGACGCTTGCAACACCGTCGTCAAACGTCACCTTGGCCGCGACATCCGCCATCTCGTTGGGCTGCGAGACGGTGACCGTCTTCACGCCGGTCACCCGTTCCAGCGCCGATTTCACGATCGGTGGGCACAGAGCGCAGCTAGCATGATGGACGTTGAGCACAACGGTCTGCTCCCCGGCCCACGCCGAGAATGGAGCCAGCATCAGGAGCGCGATTGCAGCAAGCATTAAGCGATGTTTCATGGCCATCTCCTTCCGATCATAGGTAGCGAGCGATGACGTATGGGGACACGAGGGCGATTAGGACGATCACGGTGGCACTCCATAAGCCGATCTTGGCGAAGCGGTCCGATGCGGGCCGAGCGCAATAGGACCCTTCGGCGCATGGCGCCGCGGGCTTACGGTAGACGCGATAGAAGCCGTAGCCGATGCAGCCGATTGCGGCGGCTGCGAAATAGGGACGGTAGGGCTCAAGCGCGGTCAGATTGGCAATCCATGCCCCGCCGATACCAGCGAGAAACAGCAGGAATGGAACCACGCAGCAGGAAGCTGCCGCCAGTCCGCCCAGGATGCCGCCGATCGACAGAACCGCAGCGCCGCTCGGTCTCCATCCCCCTGGTTTTTCTGCCTCATGGGCAGACACTTTCACGTTGTCTGGGGCCATCATTGCCGATCTCCTACAGGTAACGTATCGTTACCCTAGACCCTGTAGCGGCTACAGGCTCAAGAGAGTCCTGTTCACAGTATCGCGAGGCGAGCCATGAAGGTCGTCGATGAGCTTTCGATCGGCGCATTGTCGAAACGCAGTGGCGTCAATATCGAGACAATTCGCTATTACGAGAAGATCGGGGTCATGCCGAAGCCCGGTCGCACCAGCGGAAACTATCGCATCTACGGACCGGAGAATCTCAAGCGGCTGAGCTTTGTTCGACGCGGCCGCGAACTCGGCTTCAGCCTTGATGAGCTGCGCGGACTGCTACACTTGGTTGACGGGCACGCCTATACCTGCGCCCAGGTGCGCGCAATGACGCTAGAGCACCTGGCAGAGATTCGCCGGAAGATCGCTGATCTGCGCCGGCTCGCGCGAGTGATGGCAGATACTTCGGCGCGATGCACTGGAGATCGGATACCGGAATGCCCGATCATTGATGCGCTTTTCGACGCACAGCCTGCCCTCAGAGGGACCCACCGAAAAGAGCACTAACAATGAAAAGTGCCTAACTTCCGTTGCGAGCAGTACGTCCGGGCGATGGCTGGCGCAGTTGGCCCTGTTGAGACACCCGGGAGTGATCTGCCATCAATCGGAACGTGGGTAGAAACGTGGGTATGATACAATATCTTTGTCTAGATCATTGATATAATTCGATAAATAACACAAAGTGGCGGATGGGATATCCGCCTCGCCTCGGAGCGCGCAAATCTTGTCGACGGCGGCACAATTTCCCGAAAGGATCGCGCCAGGATCCACGGCTGCGAGTCCGACGATGTCTTCAATCATCTCCCAGCCCGGCCCGAATTCGGGCTGGCAAGCGCGCAAATCGGCATGAGCCTCCCCGTTCTCGACGTGGCGGGGCTCACCAAGTCCTATGGCGAATTCAAAGCCGTCGACGCTCTGAGCTTTACCGTGGAGCCCGGCGAGGTGCTGGGGTTTCTGGGCCCCAACGGTGCCGGCAAGACGAGCACCATGCGCATGATCCTGGGCCTCTTGAAGCCGGACGCCGGCGCGATCCGCCTGTTCGGCGCGCCCTGGTCGCGCGAAGCCCTGCCGCGCCTGGGATATCTGCCGGAGGAGCGCGGCCTCTATAAGCGGATGCGGGCCGTGGAGGCAGTGGTGTTCTTCGCCCGGCTCAAGGGATTGCCGGCACACCTCGCGCGACGCAAGGCGCGGGATATCCTGGACCGGCTTGGGCTCGCCCATGTCGCGCGAACGCGCATCGAGAATCTGTCGCGCGGCCTGGCCCAGAAGGTGCAGGTCGCCGCGGCCATCGCCCATGAACCGGAGTTCCTGATTCTCGACGAACCCTTTTCCGGTCTCGATCCCCTCAATCAGCAGGTGATCGAGGATATCATCCGCGACCAGGCAAGAGCCGGCCGCAGCGCCATCTTCTCCACCCACACCATGCAGCATGCCGAGCGTCTCTGCCGCCGCATCATCATCCTGCGCCGAGGCAGGAAGGCCTTCGAGGGAACGATCGCGGAGGCGCGCCGGCTGCTCCCCCGCCGCGTGCGGCTGGACGCGAACGTCGATCTTTCCTTCCTCGCGGGCATCCCGGGGGTCGGCCGCCTCGAAGCGCCCGGACCGGGCCGGCATGCCTGGGAAGCGATCCTGGCCCAGGATACCGAGCCGGGCGTATTGCTGGCTGCTTGCGTTGCCCGCGGCGTGACTCCGACGCGCTTCGATGCCTCCGAACCAACGCTGCACGAAGTTTTCGTGGCCGTGGCCGGCGGCACCGGCACGGCAGATATCGCGCCGGCGACCGGAGAGGCGGCGGCGTGAGCGACATCTTCATCATCGCCCGGCGGGAGTTTCTGCAATACATCCGCACCCGCGGCTTCCTCCTGACGTTGTTTTTCATTCCCGCCTGGTTCGTCCTTGGCGGAGTGCTTCAGCATGTGGCCAGCGAGACCAAATCCCTGCGCTATTTCGCCGTGGTCGATGAAACAGGGCGATTCGGCGGCGCCATCGACCGGGCGCTGGCAACGGACGCCGAGCACGCGACCTTCCAGGCCATTGCCGCTTGGGCCGACGCAAATGTGAATCACAGTTTGCTCTCGCGCCGATCACCTGAGCTGGCGGATCTGCTGAACCGCGATGCCAACGACCCGGCGACCATCGCACGCTTCGCCGACGCCGGCGGCAGCGCCGGCCTGTTGTCCATGATCCGCCCGCTGCTGCGTCCCGATGCGGCGCCCTTTGTCGCGCCCCTGGCGGATCTGCAACGCGTCGATCTGCCGCCCGAACTAGCTGCGGCGGCCAAGGCCCATGACCGGGCGGCGCTGCTGCCCGTCCTCAAGGGCGAGATGAGGGTAGCGACGCCGGGCGGCCCCGTATCCCTCTTCGCGCTTGCCGTCATTCCCGCCGGCTTCTCCCTGGATGCGCCGCGAATCGACTATTGGGGCCAGAACCAGACCGATCCGATCGCCCAGAACTTCCTGCGCCGCACGCTTCTCGATGAATTGCGGCTCCAGGCCACCGCCCAGACGGGGCTCGATCCGACGTTCGCCCACAAGCTGCTGGATACGACGGTGGCGCTCCAGCGTTTCAACCCTTTGAACGCGACTGACAACGGCGTCGTGACCAAGGGCGATATCCTGCGCATCATGCTGCCCTTCGGCGTCGCCCTGCTGCTTCTCGTCGCCATTCTCTCGATCTCGAGCATGCTGCTCATGGCGGTGATCGAGGAGAAGTCGAACCGGGTCATCGAGATGATTCTGGCTTCCACCAGCCCCTATCGGCTTATGGCGGGCAAATTGCTCGGCGCGGCCGGGGCGGCGGTTATTCTGATGTCCGGCTGGGTTCTGGGCGCCGGCGGGGCGATGTCGCTGCTCTCCCATTCCTCCCCCGGCGAGATCGCCGCCGCCCTGACGCGCGCCCATGCGCTGGGCGATCTCCCCGCCATGGCCCTCTGCTTCGTCTGCGGCCTGGCGATCCATACGACCATCTTCCTGGGCGTTGGCGCCATGGCGCGCAGCTTCCAGGAGGCGCAGTCCTATCTGGGGCCATTGCTGTTCCTTCTCTTCGCGCCGCTGGGGTTCGTCACATTCGTCTATAACGAGCCCAATGGCCTGATCGCCACGCTGCTCAGCTTCAGTCCGCTCCACGCGCCGTTCTTCCTGATGATGCGCCTTCCCAACAATCCGCCGCCCATCTCCACCGCCTTGGCCTTCGTCTGGATGATCGTCTCGACCCTGGTGATTCTGCGTCTCATGGTTCTGGGTTTCGTGCGCCATATCCTGCCCGGCGAACGGGCGAGCGCACTGCCCGGCCTCCTCCGGCGTCTTGTCCGCAGCCGACGGCCCCTTGCCTGATCGCCATGGGCGCGCCGCTCGTCTTGTTCTTCAATCCGTTCTTCACGGAATTCCCCGATACCAGCGGCCTGGAATGCCGGGGGGTTTGCGAATTCACCAGCGATCGGGCTCGCATGGCCGAAGCCGATGCCGTGGTCATCCACCTGCCCGCCTGTCAGCGGATCTGGGAAGCGCGAAAATACCCGGGCCAACTGTGGGTAGCCTGGAGCCTCGAAAGCGACGTCACCATACCCACGATGCGAAGCGCCCGTTTCATGCGCCACTTCGATCTCACCATGACCTATCGGCGCGACGCCGATGTCTGGTGTCCTTATCTTCCGCCGACGGCCTTTCCGCCCAGCCCCGCAGACCGGCTTCTGGCGCCCGCGCCACCCAAGCGTGAAAGCGCCCCCGCCGTCCTTTTTCAATCCTCGCGCTATGACCGCAGCAGGCGCTACCCCTACCTCCACGAGTTGATGAAAAGGGTCCGGGTCGATTCCTACGGCAGGATCACGCCCAATCAGAAAGTCGATGGACCCGATACGGGCCGGCAGACCAAGCTGGACGTCATTTCGCGCTATAAGTTCTGTCTGAGCTTCGAGAATTCCCTGTCGGCCGATTATGTGAGCGAGAAGTTCTTCGATCCGCTCGTGGCCGGTACAGTCCCGGTCTATCGCGGCGCCTCCAACGTCGCCGAGTTCGCACCCGGCGAAAAAAGCTTCATCAATGCCGACGATTTCTCCGGCCCCGCGGAATTGGCCGAGTACCTGAACTTTCTCAACGGGAACGATGCCGCTTATCAGGAATACTTCCAATGGAAGTCGGCGGGCTTCAGCGCCGGATTTCAAAAGATGATGCAGATTGCGTCGCGCGAACCTTTCTGCCGCCTATGCGATATCGTCGCTCAGCGAACCCTCGTCCGACGCGCGCAGCACCGCAGCGGCGATGCCTCCTTCGTTCGGCCGCTTCATCTTTGGCAATGGCATCCCCGCGAAATCCGCCGGCGCTTGCGAAAGGCCCAACATGTGGCTGGGGGGACGTGGTCGGCCAGCGGGCCGTGAACGGATGAGGAGTGCCCGTTGAGCCCGGGCCGGTGGAGGCCTTCCGTCGAAGAATTTTTAAATCTCGTCTTGTTGCGGCGCGGCACGGGTGATACTAGATGCACCCACAAGACGCACACGCACGTGCCGCTGGCCCCAGTTGGTTTATGCAACGACGGAAGCGTCCTTTTTGATAACGCCGGTGAAGCAGCCGGGTCTTAAAGGGTGTTTACGATGTTCGCTTCCCATCCGGGCCGCCGTGCCCGTTCGCGCCTATCCGAAAAGCCCCACAGCGCTTCTCCGGCGCCTCGCGCCCCGCGCAAGAAGGCGCCGCTGGCGCTGGTGCATCTGCCGGAATTGCCGGCCGAGCGCGGCGGCATGCCGCCGCGGGTCGCCCGTTTCCTCGAAACCGCCGAGCTGCCTTCGCCCTGCTTGGTGCTGGATCTAGACCTGGTCGAACACAACTACCGCCAGCTTGCCGGCTCGCTGCCGCGCGCTCGTCTGTTCTATGCCGTGAAGGCCAATCCGGCGGTGGAAATTCTGGCGCGCCTCACCAAGCTCGGTGCCAGTTTCGACACGGCCAGCATGGGAGAAATCGATCTCTGCCTCGCCCAAGGTGCAACACCTGAGCGCATTTCCTATGGCAACACCATCAAGAAGCAAAGCGACATCGCGGCCGCATTTGCCAAGGGCGTGCGGCTATTCGCCTTCGACAGCCAGGCCGAATTGGCGAAGCTCGCCACAAGTGCGCCCGGTGCCAAGGTCTATTGCCGTGTCCTGATGGAGTGCGAGGGCGCCGAATGGCCCCTTTCCCGCAAGTTCGGCTGCGAGCCGGAGATGGCCGAGGATCTGCTGGTCCGTGCCCAGGCGCTCGGGCTCGATGCTTACGGCGTCTCATTCCATGTCGGCTCCCAGCAGACCGATCTGGCCCAGTACGACAAGGCGCTGGCAACCACCGCGGCCTTGTTCGCCAGGCTCGCCGCGCGCGGGGTGCATCTGCGGATGGTGAATGTCGGCGGCGGGTTTCCCTCGCGCTACCACAGCGACGTGCCGGCCATCGAGCTCTACGGCAAGGCGATCCGCGAAGCGGTCCGGCGACGGTTCGGCGTGGCCTTGCCCGAGATCATCGTCGAACCCGGCCGCGGCATCGTGGGCGATGCCGGCGTGATCCAGAGCGAGGTGGTGTTGGTCGCCGAGAAGGGCGGCAGCGACGGGCGACGCTGGGTCTATCTCGACATCGGCAAGTTCCACGGCCTGGCCGAGACCATGGACGAGGCGATCCGCTATCGCATTCTAACGCCCCATGACGGCGGCGAAACCGGTCCCGTCGTCCTCGCCGGGCCGACCTGCGATAGCGCCGATATCCTTTACGAGAAGACCGATCTCCGGCTGCCGCTGGCCCTCAAGCCGGGCGATCGCGTCTGGATTCTGGCGACCGGCGCCTACACGACCACCTATTCCGCGGTCGGGTTCAACGGCTTTCCGCCGCTGGCCAGCGTCTGTATCTGAATTCCTGAGGTGGTGGGGTAGCGAGGCGGCCAACCGCCGTCGCCGCCATCATGCCCAACGTCATCCCGGCGGTCATGGCCGCCATCATGACGCCGGCGCTCCACTCGATGCCAAGCCGCGCCGCCAGCGCCGGCCCCATACAGCCGGCCAGCGACATGCCGATAAGCATGAAAGCGTTGCAGGCCAGATTCATCCGAATGATGGGTTCGCTTATCGGTCCACCCAGACCGAGCGCGGCGAGGCCGCCCAGCAGCATGCCGATATTGGTCGCCGGCAGCTGGGCCAGATGGCGAGCGAATCCGGCCGGCAATGAGCCTGTCCCCGCCGTGCAAAGACTGGCGAGCGCGGCCGGCGTCACCGACCGGCAATCGATCGCCAGACCCAGCGCCATGCCGCTGACACAGAACAGCCACATCGGCAGGGGCCCGGATCGCAGCCTTGTCATGCGGGCACCGCACTTCCCCGGGGATGGCCCCGGCGATGAGCGGCGACGATTTCCGCCACGATCGAGATGGCGATCTCCTCCGGGGTGATGGCACCGAGATCCAGACCGGCCGGCGCCTTCATCTTCTGCAGCCGTGCCGGCTCCACGCCGCGCTGGGCCAGCGCTGCCTTCAAGGCCGCCGCCTTCTTGCGGCTGCCGACGAAGCCGACATAGGCGGATTCGGCGGCCAGCGCCGCCTGAAGCGCCGCCTCGTCGCCCCGGCCTTGGGTCGAGACGACGATGAATCGGACATGCTCGCCGGTGGGCGGCAGGGCATAGTCCTCGATACGGGCGTCTGCCTCGGGGAAGGCGGCTTGCTCGGCCGCTGGCGCACAGACCGCGACGGCGAATCCGACGCGCCGGCCGAGATCGGCAACCGCCAGCGCCACGGGACTCGAACCGCAGATGACGATCTCTGGGCGCGGCAGCACTGGTTCGACGAAGATATCCATGGTGCCCTGGCTCGGGCACATGTTCTTGGCAAAGCGAATGCCGGCGCGTTCGTCGCCGGCCCGGATTCCCTGCTCCTGAAGCACGTCGGGCGGCTGCACCGAGACGAGGCGCGGCTGGCCGTCGCTGAGCGCCTCCCTGGCCGCCTTGACCACAGCGGCCCGAGCGCAACCGCCACCGATCCACCCCTCCGTCACCGTGCCGTCCGGGCGGATCACCGCCTTGGCGCCGGCCTTGGCGGCGGTGACGGCCACGGTGCGCACCACGGTCGCGAGCGCGAAAGGCTGGCCCTTCGCCTTCATGGCCGAAACCAGATCCAGGATATCGGTTGCGTGCTCGCGATCCATCAAACCCTCGCCAGATAAGGCTCGAGCGCGGCCAGGCTCGCCAGATTATGGGCCGGGGCGAAGAGATCGATATAGGGCAAGGCTGCCTGCATGCCACGCGCCTCGGGGGCATAGCCCTCCCAGCCGATCAGGGGGTTCAGCCAGATGATCCGCCGGCAGCGCCGGCGCAATCGGCGCATCTCACGGGCCAGTTTTTCGGGCTCGCCGGTATCGTAGCCGTCGGAGACGATCATCACGGCCGTGCGCGAATTGATGACGCGCTTGGCATGCCAGCGGTTGAACGTGGCCAGGCTTTCGCCGATGCGCGTGCCGCCACCCATCCCCTGGGCCATGAGCGATAGGCGGGCGATAGCCCGCGTCACGTCGCGCTCGCGCAGGGATTCGGAAACATGGGCCAAGCGGGTATGGAAAACGAAGGCCTCCGCCTCGGCAAAGGTATCCACCACCCCATGGATGAAGCGCACGAAGAAGGCCGTGTAGAGGCTCATGGAGCCCGACGCATCGAGCAGGATGACGAGGCGCAGGGGCTTCACCTTGCGCCGACGCCAGACCAGATCGATGGGCGTCCCGCCGTGGGAAATGCTGCGGTGGATCGTTCGTCGAAGATCGAGGCGTCGGCCCTGGCGGCGCGGTCGCTCGCGGCGCAACAGCCGGGCGCGCATTCTGCGCGCCAGGCGTTCGGCAAGGTCGTGGGCGGCGGCGACGTCATCCGGATCGGCGATATGGCGCAGGTCGGTGGCGCTCAGGTTCTCGGATCGGGTGGCGCCGCCGCGCCGGCCGCGGCCATCGGCCGGGTTGTCGTTCTCCGGACCCTCGCGCCGCTCGGTGTGATCGGGCAGGCCGGGTTGTTCTTGCGGCACGCCCGGGGCAGAGAACTGGCGCTGAGCCTTGCGCCGCCCGGTCGGGCTGCCGGATACCTGCTGGCGACGGCGCATGCCGCGCCCCAGCCAGTAGGCCTGGAAGATTTCGTCGAAGCGCTGCCAATCCTCATGGGTCGCGCAGAAGAGGGCGCGCAAGGCCGCCGACAGCGAGGTTGGCCGCCTTGCCGCCGGCGAAGCAAGAATCGTCAAAGCATCGCGCGTCTCGGCCAACCCGACCGCGAAGCCGCTGTCGCGGAGAGTACGCACGAAACCCGCCAGCTGCCGGCGAATGCTGACGCCGATGCTCATGCTGGGTTCCTGGCCGGAGACGGGCTCATCAGGCGACTTTTCCCAGAAGCCGGTCCGTCACCTCACGAGTGACCCGGGCGCGGTCTTCCTGGGTCTTCAGCAGACAGATCAAGGTTTCCTGGACGGCCTCAGGCTCCTGGCGCAGATCATGCACGCCGAGCCCGGCCAAGGTGGCAGCCCAATCCAGCGTTTCGGCCACGCCCGGCACCTTGCGCAAATCCTCCTTGCGGATGGAGGCCACCATGCGGGCCACCTGCTGGGCGAGGCCACTATCGATGGCTGGAAGCCGAGTCAGGATGATGCGGGCTTCCCGATCGACACCGGGGAAATCCACATAGTGATAGAGACAGCGCCGGCGTAGCGCGTCCGACAGTTCCCGCGTGCCGTTCGATGTCAGCACCACCCGGGGAATCGAGACGGCGGTCACCGTCCCCAGCTCCGGAATGCTGACCTGGAAGTCCGACAGCAGTTCGAGAAGAAAGGCCTCGAACTCCTCATCGGCGCGATCCACTTCGTCGACCAGCAGCACTGGCGGGCGCGGGCGCCGGATCGCCGCCAACAGCGGCCGTTCGAGCAGGTATTTTTCCGAAAAGATGTGTTCCTCGATGGCGTCGGCGGTTTCGCCCGCGCCCTCGCGGGCCTTGATGGCCAGCAGCTGGCGCTGATAGTTCCACTCGTAAAGAGCGGTGTTCTGGTCCAGCCCCTCATAACATTGCAGGCGGATCAACTCCGTCTCGTGGAGGGCGGCCAGCGCCTTGGCCACCTCCGTCTTGCCTACGCCCGCCTCGCCCTCCAACAGCAGCGGGCGCTTCAGGTAATCCATGAGCCAAAGGGCCATGGCCAGATCGCGCTCGGCCACATAACCCACCGTCAGCAGCCGCTCGGCGATCTGTTCTCGTGTGAGTGTCATCGGGCGCCCTACCTTGTCGACATCGCGCCGCAAGGGGGAAGGGAGTCGAAAGCGGCGCCCTTCTTCTTCCCCCGCCCCCTCGATGGGGGCGGGCCGGGGTGGGGGTGATGCGCTTGGCCTCGACTGCTATCCATGCAGGCCCAATTTCTCGGCCACCGTCCATGTCCGCCAATTGTCATGCGGCATGGAAATATGGGTCGAGCCCAGGAATTTGAAAGCGTCGTTCACCGCATTGGCAAAACAGGGCACGCCGCCGACGTTCGGGCTCTCGCCCACGCCCTTGGCGCCGATGGGATGATGGGGCGAGGGCGTGGTGGTCCAGTCGGTCTCCCATTTCGGCGTCTCCACAGCCGTCGGCAGGAAATAATCCATGAGCGACGGACCGGTGATGTTGCCGGTTTCGTCGTAGCGGATTTCCTGGCCCATGGCGATGGCAAAGGCCTCCGTCAACCCGCCGTGGACCTGGCCTTCGATGATCATGGGATTGATCCGCGTGCCACAGTCGTCCAGCGCATAGAAGCGGCGGACCTTGGTCTGGCCCGTGTCCACATCCACGTCGACGATGCAGATATAGGCGCCGAAGGGGAAGGTCATGTTGGGCGGGTCATAGTAGTTCACCGCCTCCAGACCCGGCTCCATGCCCGGCGGCACCCGGTTGTAGGCGGCCCAGGCGATCTCCTTCATGGTCTTGAAGCGCTCGGGAATGCCTTTGACGCGGAAGCGGTCGATGTCCCATTCCACGTCGTATTCGGATACCTCCAGCAGATGGGCCGCGATCATCTGGGCCTTGGCCCGTATCTTGCGCGCCGCCATGGCGGTGGCGGCGCCGGCGACCGGCGTCGAGCGCGAGCCGTAGGTGCCGAGACCATAGGGCGCCGTATCGGTATTGCCTTCCTCCACCGCGATATCGTCGGCGGGGATGCCGAGCTCGGTCGCCAGGATCTGGGCATACGTCGTTTCATGGCCCTGGCCTTGCGACTTCGTGCCCATGCGGGCGATCACCGCGCCCGTGGGATGAATGCGGATTTCACAGGAATCGAACATGGCGATGCCCAGGATGTCGCAATTGCGCGACGGCCCGGCGCCCACGATCTCGGTGAAGAAGGCAACCCCGATGCCCATCAGCTCACGGGTTTCGCCGCGCTTGAAGGCGGCCTGCCTGTCCTTCTGCTCCTCGCGCAGCTTGGTGTAGCCGACCGTATCCATCGCCTTCTTCATGGCGGTGTGATAGTCGCCCGAATCGTATTCCCAGCCGAGCGCGGATTGATAGGGGAATTGCTCGCGCCGGATGAAGTTCTTCATGCGCAGTTCCGCCGGATCCATGCCCAGCTTCTGGGCCAGGATGTCCATGGCCCGTTCGATGCAATAGGCGGCCTCCGTCACGCGGAAGGAACAGCGATAGGCCACCCCGCCGGGCGCCTTGTTGGTATAGACGCCGTCGACTCCGATATGGGCCACTGGAAAATCATAAGAGCCGGTGACGATATTGACGAAGCCCGCCGGCCACTTGGTCGGATCGGCGCAGGCATCGAAGGCGCCGTGGTCGGCCAGCACATGCACCCTGAGGCCCGTGACCCGCCCGTCCTTGGTGGCGGCGATTTCCGTCGTCATGTGGTAATCGCGGGCAAAGGCCGTGCTGGAGAGATTCTCGATGCGGTCCTCGACCCATTTGACCGGCCGGCCGGTGACGATGGAGGCGACCACCGAGCAGATGTAGCCGGGATATGCGCCGACTTTGTTGCCGAATCCGCCGCCGATATCCGGCGCGATGACATGGATCTTGTGCTCGGGGATCTTGGAAATCAGCGAGGCGACAGTGCGAATCACATGAGGCGCCTGGAACGTCCCCCAGACGGTCAACTCGCCCTTGATCTTGTCGAAGGAGGCAACGCACTGGCAGGTCTCCAGCGGACAGGGATGGACGCGTTGGTAGGAGATCAGTTCCTTGATCGTCACCTCGGCCTTCTTGAAGGCCACATCGGTGCCCTCCCGGTCGCCGACATCCCACTCGAAGATATGGTTGTAGTGCTTGCGCTTGCCGTGGGCGCCATCGGTCTTGTCCTTGATGTCCTCGCGCAGGACCGGGGCGTCCGCGGCCATCGATTTGAAGGGATCGACGATTACCGGCAGAGATTCGTATTCCACCTCCACCAGTTCGACCGCGTCGGCGGCGGCCTCGCGGGTTTCCGCGATGACGAAGGCGACTTCCTGGTTCTGGAACAGCACCTTCTCCTCGGCCAGCACGGCCTGCACGTCGCCAGCCAGCGTCGGCATGTAATGCAGGCTGAGGGGCTTGAGATCGGCGGCGGTCAGGATGGCGATGACTCCGGGCACGGCCTTGGCTTTGGTCGCGTCGATCTTCTTGATACGGGCATGGCCATAGGGCGAGCGCACGAAATCGCCGAAGATCATGCCGGGCAGCCTGAGATCGTCGACGTAATTGCCCTTGCCCTGGACGAAGCGGATGTCTTCGACCCGCTTGCGCTTGCAGCCCAAGCCTTGCAGGCGCTCGGCGCGTTCCGCGGATGTCGGGGTGATCTCGTTCATTCTGCAGCCTCCTTGGCCGGCACGCCGCTGAGCTTGGCGGCGGCGTATTGAATGGCCTTCACGATGTTCTGATAGCCGGTGCAACGGCAGAGATTGCCGGCGATGCCCTCGCGGATCTCCTGCTCGCTGGGGTTGGGAATTTCCTGCAGCAGGCGATGGGCGCGGGTGATCATGCCAGGCGTGCAGAAGCCGCATTGCAGCCCATGCATCTCACGGAAACCTTCCTGGAGGGCGTGCAGCGATCCGTCGGCATTGGCGATACCCTCGATGGTCAGGATATCCGCCCCGTTCGCCTGGACCGCGAACATGGTGCAGGACTTGACCGATTTGCCGTTGAGATCGACGGTGCAGGCCCCGCAATGGCTGGTCTCGCAGCCGATATGGGGGCCGGTCAGGCTCAATTCCTCGCGTAGGAAATGGATCAGCAAGGTGCGGGGCTCCACCAGCGCTTCCACCGCCTTGCCGTTCACCTTCATCGCGATTTGCGTCTTTGCCATGTCTATACCTCCCGGTCAGGCAGCGCGCGTCTTGGCCCGCGCCAAGGCCCGCGTCAGCATCACGCCCGCCATCTTGGTGCGATAGGCGGCAGGCCCACGGTTGTCGGAGGCCGGCGCCGTGATGGCCTCTGCCGCCGCAACGGCTTTCTTCACGCTTCCCCCATCCAGCGTCGTGCCGATGAGGTGCTTGGCCGCTGCCTCGGCCCAGAGCGGCGTTTCCGCCACGTTGGTGAGGCCGATGGAGCAGTAATTGACCGCGCCCTTGTTGAGGGTCAGAACCGCAGCAGCGGCCGCGGTAGCATAGTCGCCAACCTTGCGTTTCAATTTCTCATAGGCATAGCCGTGCCCCGCCGGCGGTGCGGGTATGCGGATCGATGTGACGATCTCGCCTACCTCCAGCGCCGTGAAATACGCGCCCTGGTAGAAATCCCGCGCGGCGATGCGCCGTTCGCCGCCCTTGCCGGCCACATGATATGTCGCCCCCAGGCACATCATCACCGCGGGCATGTCGTTGCCCGGATCGCCGTTGGCGACATTGCCCCCGAGCGTGCCGACATTGCGGACCTGGGGATCGGCGATGACCAGCGAAGTCTCGCGCAGGATCGGCAGCTTGGCCGCCAGCAGGTCGGAGCGCAGCAGCTCGTTCTGGGTGGTCATGGAGCCGATGACGATGTCGCCGCCTTCGGTCCGCACCCCATTGAGTTCGCTGATGCCGGCGAGATCCACCAGATGCTCGGGCTTGGCGAGCCGCAGCTTCATCATGGGGATCAGGCTATGGCCGCCGGCGAGCGCGCGGGCGTCATCGCCCAGATCGGCCAGCATTCCCACGGCCTCGGCGACCGATTTGGGGCGATGATAGGCGAAGGCTCCTGGTATCACGGCATTCCTCCCCGGGGCCCGTTGGAGCATCGGTCGGCGCAAACAACCGACCGACGCGTCGGACCCAACTGATTGTTGTCAGCAACGCAAGGACAAGCCTGCCGCCCTCCGCGGTGCAGCAGCAACCGTGACTGCATGAGAGGGCGGGGAATTCACGAACTACGTCAAGCGCGCATGAAACGCACCAAATGCGGCAGGAAAACTGACGCAAGAAATCGGCCGAACCTGTGGGTAACCGTGATTTGCGAGGCCAAAGACCAACCCGGGCTTGCAGTGGTGCCATTTTGCTGCGTCGCACCATAAGCTCGCCTGTTAGACGGCCGAGGGAGTCACCGATCCGGCCTTCACGCCCAGGCGGGCTTTGAGCCAATTCAGTCGATTGCGGCTGACGGGCACCGAATAGGGCGTCTCCGAAGCAAGATCGATGATCCCGTTGTCGCCCGCCCGCTTAAGGCCGCGTATCCGCTCCAGACTGACGATATGGCTGCGATGGACCCGTACGAAGCGCGAATTGTCCAATCGCTGCTCCACCTCGCCGATGGAAAGCGCGCAGAACAGCTTTGCCTTGCCATCGAAGACATAGGTGTAATGGGCATTGGCATGGACGGCGACCACTTCCTCCATGGGCAGGAACCGCGTGGCGCCGGATTGTTCGACCGGAAGATGGCTGGCGCTGCGCCGGGGCGGTCCGCCGGCGCCGCCCAGGGGCGCAAATGTGCCCCGACCCAGATCCGCGCCGGCGGGCGGCGTGGCGGCAGGACTTGGCGCCACCGCCTCGCCCGGCACAGTCGAAGCGACGCCGGCCGGCTGGAGCGAGCGATCGGGGACCAGGATCAACAGGAAGATGCCGGAGACCACGAAGGCGACGATGGCCACCACGATGGCCAAAAGATCAGGCGAGAGTGCCGGCCCGGTCGAGGGCGCCAAGTCATGGGGATAGAGGCTCAATCCCGCCATGGCGGTGTAATGCATCCCGGCGATGGCGACGCCCAGTACGACCGCGGACAACAGCAGCGGCGGCCGCCCATGTCGCCCACCCGCCAACCAGAGAGCCAAGCCCGAGGCCGCGATCCCCACCGCGACGCTGGCGATGACGAAGCGGAGCGCGTGTTCCATATGGGCGCTGGCATGGAGGGCCGTCATGCCGATGTAGTGCATCACCGCGATCCCGCCTCCCATTACCACGGCGGAGAATGCCAGGCGCGTGCCCGTCGGGGGGCCCGCGCTGGCGGCGAAAACCGCCGCGCCCACGACGATGACGCAGACGAGAAACGACAGCAGCGTGGGAAAGACGAGATAGTCGACGGGGAAAGGCAGGCGGGCGGCCAGCATGCCCACGAAATGCATCGACCAGATGGCCACGGCCAGCGATATGGCGGCGCCGGCGAGCAACAGGCGCCGTCGCAAGCCCCGGGCGTCGGCGATCTGGACCGCAAGGCTCAGCCCGACATAGGCGCCTTGTATGGCCACGATCAGCGAGAGCGCGACGAGCCAAGGCTCGTGCGTCACCGGCATCGCCTTTCTCCTCCAGCGGCCCGGCCCCGTTTCCAGACCTGGCAGAGCGAACCTGATGATCCAACCGAGCCCATAAACATAGGCCGCCCCGCAATCTCTGCAAAGCAGTTGCCGTGGCGCAGGCAAGACCGACGGCTTTCCACAATCCGAAGAGATTTGAGGCTTAAGAACGCTCAGAAGGGCTCGTCTGGCCATGGACGTCGGCCGCTTCGGCGGCGGGCAAGCGAACAACGACCAGCAAGCCGGCGCCCGCCTCCGTATCGGCCAACGCAATGGTGCCTCCGCTGGACTCGACAATCTCCTTGGCGATGGCCAGTCCCAGACCGCTGCCTTCGGCGCCGCTGCCCAGCACGCGATAGAACCGCTCGAAGACCCGTTCGCGCTCCTCCGGGGCGATCCCCGGTCCATTGTCGCGGACGCTCAGCAGCCAATCGGCGCCGGCGCGCTCGATCCCGACGGTGACGACCCCGCCCGCGGGTGTGTAACGCAACGCGTTGTCGACGAGGTTGACCACGAGTTCCTGAAGCATCGTCGGGTTGCCACTGACGATGGCCTCCTTGGCGCGCGGGTCGAATCCCAGATCCATGTTGCGGCCGAGCGCCAGGCCGACCAGCGATTCGAGAGCCCGACGCGCGGCGGCAACGAGATCGACCGGCTGAATTTTCATGGGCCGGCCGCCGGGCTCCACCTGTGACATGGTCAGCAGCTGATTGGCCAAACGGGCCATCTGCCGGGTATTGGCCCGAATGGCCTGCAGGGCCTCGTCCTTTTCCGCCGGGCTCGTCGTTCGCAAAGCATAGGCGGTCTGGGTCGACAGCACGGTCAGCGGCGTGCGCAGCTGATGGGCCGCGTTGACGATGAAACGCCGCTGAACGGCGCTCCAACCCTGCAATCGCTCCGTATACTGATTGAGCGCGCCGACCAGTGGCTTCAATTCGGACTGCAGGGCGGTATCGGAAAATGGCGCCAACTCGTCGGGCCGGCGCTTGACCACGTCGCGCCCCAACTCCATCAGCGGAGCCAGGCCCCGCTGCAATCCGAACCAGGCGAAAACCGCTGCGATCAGGACGAGCGCTGCCTGCTGCAGAAATCCCGCGGTCCAGAGCCGATTGATCATGAGCGCGCGGCCGCCCAGCGTCTCGCCCACGATGATGTCGGCCGAATGCGAGGTGGCGATGCCCGCCACGGGCTGCCTTATGGCGACCAGGCGAAGATCGCTGTCGCGATAGCGGGCGTCATAGTAGCGCGGGGAGAGCCCGTCGGGCGGCCGGGCGGGGGTCGGCAGATCGCCATATCCGGCAATCAACGCGCTGCCCGACGGTGGATCCGAACTTGCGATTCGATAATAGACCCGGTCGGCGGCGCCCGATGCGAACATCTCCAGCGCCGAGGGCGGGATCACGGCCTCCATCACGCCGTTGCTGGTCTGGATCTGTTCGGCCATCGAGCGGGCGGAAGCCAGCAGCGTCCTGTCGGTAACGATGCCTGCGGTAACGCTGGCGCTGTCATAGGTGATCCAGGTATTGACCAGGACGATCCCGGCCAGCGGAATCAGAAGCCAGCCGAGCAACTGCAGGCGCAGGCTCCTAGCTGCCATTTTTCCGCCGCAGCACATAGCCAAGGCCCCGCAAGGTCGTGATGGCGACATCGCTGCCGTCGAGCTTTTTGCGTACCCGATGCACATAAATCTCGATGGCGTTCGGATTGGCCTCGTCCTCGAAGCCGAAGACGGTTTCGGCAAGCGCCGTCTTGCCGACGGGTTTGCCCACGCGGCGAATCAACGCCTCGAGCACGGCATGCTCGCGCGGCGTCAAGGATAGCGGTACGGCGGCCAGCGCGAACTGCCGGCTGTTGGTGTCGAAGACCAGCGCGCCGCATTCGATCATGGGGTTCTTGAGATTGCCCGCGCGGCGAAGCTGGGCCCGGATTCGCGCCTCCAGCTCGCTGAGGTCGAAGGGCTTTGCCAGATAATCGTCAGCGCCGGTATTGAGGCCCGATACGCGGCTCGCCACGGTATCGTTCGCCGTCAGGATCAGAACGGGCACCGCATTGCCGCGGGCTCTCAAACGGCGCAATACGTCGATGCCGCCGACCTTGGGCAGCGAGAGATCCAGGATGACGAGCGCGTATTCCTGCGTCTGCAAAGCATGATCGGCGTCTTCGCCGTCGTAGACGCAGTCGATGACATAGTTTTCGCGCCTGAGCGTCTTGGCGAGCCAGTCCGACAGCTGACGAGAATCTTCGACAAGAAGAATGCGCATCGCGACCGGTCGGAACCCTGCATTGTTCAGCTGGCAAAGGGTGGTGCCATCGCGGGACCTAACTCAAGTAAAGTTTTTCCCGGTCTGAAAGCTTGTTGAAAGCTTGCCGTCCCTAATATTGCGGGCACGCTCCCTCATGGATGACCATGACGGCCGCAGAGCCCACCGACGGATGATCGGCAAGATCGTCCGGACAAGGTGGTTTACCTCACTGGGAGGAGACAACATGCTCAAGAATATGAAGTTTCTGCTAGGCGTTGCCGTCGTGGCGATCATGATCGGGGCGAACGGCGCCGCCATGGCTGCCGACAAGATCTCGATCATGGTCGGCGGCATCGAGAAGATCATCTATCTGCCCGCCAAACTCGCCGAGCAGCTGGGCTATTTCAAGGATGAAGGGCTCGACGTCGAACTGCTCTCCGAGCCCGCGGGCGTGGAGGCCGAGAACGAGTTGCTGGCGGGCGCCGTCCAGGGCGTCGTCGGATTCTATGACCACACGATCGACCTGCAGGCCAAGGGCAAGTTCGTCGAATCGGTGGTCCAGTTCAGCCAGGCGCCGGGCGAGGTCGAACTGGTGTCCGTCAAGATGGCCGACCAGATCAAGGGACCGGCCGATTTCAAGGGCAAGAACCTGGGCGTCACCGGCCTGGGCTCCTCGACCAATTTTCTGACCCAATATCTCGCCGTGAAGAACGGCGTGGCGCTGGGCGAATTCACCAGCGTTCCCGTCGGCGCCGGCAACACCTTCATCGCCGCTCTCCAACAGGGCAAGATCGACGCCGGCATGACCACGGAGCCGACGATCTCGCGCCTGCTGAAAACCGGCGAAGCCAAGATTTTGATCGACATGCGCTCGGCCGAGCTGACTCGCCAAGCCTTGGGCGGCGTCTATCCCGCGGCTTGCCTCTATATGCAGACGGAATGGGTCGAGCAGCACAAGGATGAAACGCAGAAACTGGCGAATGCCTTCGTCAAGACGCTGCGCTATATCGCGACCCACAGCGCCGAGGAAATCGCGGCAAAGATGCCGAAGGATTACTACGCTGGCGACAAGACCCTTTACGTCAACGCGCTGGCGACCGGAAAGCAGATGTTCACACCCGATGGCGTGATGCCGGCCGATGGACCGCCGACCGTGCTGAAGGTGCTGGCCACATTCGACAAGACGGTGAAGGGCCGGACGATCGATCTGTCCAAGACCTACACCACGACCTTCGTCAGCGCCGCACCGGTGGCGAATTAACTGAGCGCGCAATATGCGGAGCCGGCGCGGGACATAAGTCAGATGCCCGCGCCGGTCGCCGATCGGGAAGTGGCGATCGAGCTGCGCGACGTCAGCCAGCGCTTCGTGACGCCCGACGGCAGGAGCCTCACCGCTCTGCGTAATTTCGACATGACGGTCCGCAGGGGTGAGTTCTGCGCCGTCGTCGGACCGACGGGCTGCGGAAAATCGACCACCCTCAGCCTCATCGCGGGGCTCGCTCGCCCAAGTGCCGGCGCCGTGCGGATCATGGGCCAACCGGTCACGGGCATCGATTCCCGCGTCGGCTTCGTCTTCCAGCAGGATGCTGTCTTTCCCTGGAGGAGCGTGCTCGACAACGTCGTTGCCGGCCCCCTCTTCCGCGGGCGAGCGAAGGGCGAGGCAATTGCCTTGGCCAAGGATTGGATCCGGCGCGTCGGTTTGACTGGCTTCGAATCGCATTATCCCCATCAACTCTCCGGCGGGATGCGAAAGCGCGTCGCCTTGGCGCAAACCTTCATCAACGGGCCTGAAATTCTGTTGATGGACGAGCAGTTCAGCGCGCTCGACGTGCAAACCCGCGTTTTGATGCAGGACGAGCTGCTCCAGCATTGGTCCACGGCATCGGCCTCGGTCGTCTTCGTGACTCATGATCTGGAGGAGGCGATCGCGCTGGCCGACCGGGTCTTCGTCCTGACCGCGGGACCGGCCACGGTCAAGGCCGTCTACGATATCGATCTGCCGCGTCCGCGCCTGACCGCGGAGATTCGCTATCAGCCGCGCTTCATCGAAATATCGCGGGTGATTTGGAATGACCTGCGCGATGAAGTGCTCATCAGCTATGAGCGGGCAAGGAAACCCACATCGACGGACAACAGGCCATGAACGAATCCCCAACGAATTCTGCGATCGAAGGCGACGAGGCACGCCGGATGGCGGAGAGCGCCGAGACCCGGGCAAGCCAGGTGCGGCTTCGGCGCCATCGGATCCTGGTCAACGTGCTGCGCATCGGTTTGGTGGTGGTCATGCTCGGCGGCTGGGAATTGGCCGGCCGCTTCAAATGGATCGACCCCTTCTTCTTCGCCATGCCCTCGCTGATCGGCGAGCAGATCTGGACCTGGCTGACCGAAGGCACCTCGCAGGGGCCGCTCTGGCAGCAAGTGCTGGTGACGCTGGAGGAGACGGTGCTGGGTTTCCTGATCGGCGCGGTGCTCGGCATCATCTGCGGCGTCGCTCTGGGCCGGAACCGGCTCCTGGCCGACGTCTTCAGCATCTACATCAAGATTGCCAACTCCATTCCCCGCGTCGTGCTCGGCTCGATCTTCATCATCTCCCTCGGGCTCGGCATGGCCTCCAAGGTCGCCCTGGCGGTGGTGATGGTGTTCTTCGTGGTCTTCGGCAATGCGTTTCAGGGCGTGCGCGAGGCGGACCGCAACCTGATCGCCAATGCCCGCATCCTGGGTGCCTCGCGCCGGCAGGTGACCACGGCCGTGGTCATCCCCTCGGCGCTCAGCTGGATCATCGCCAGCCTGCACGTCAGTTTCGGCTTTGCCCTGGTGGGCGCCGTTGTCGGCGAATTTCTGGGCTCGCGCCAGGGTATCGGTCTGTTGATCGCAACCGCCCAGGGCAGCTTCAACGCGGCCGGGGTTTTCGCCGCCATGATCGTGCTGGCCGTGGTGGCCTTGGCCGCGGAGTCCCTGATCACGCTGCTGGAAAACCGGCTGATCAAATGGCGGCCGGCGCAACTGGCGGAGACGGGATTCTAGGTCGACAAGCTGGGCGGCCATTCGCCGGGTCGTCGATGGTGCCCTATGCGTCGCCACGAGCCCTGGGGATCTTTATCACCACCGGAAACAATGGCGCGGCCGTCTACGGCTGGCGCAGCGGGGCGAGCGCGGACAGGGCCGTGGCGACCTGTTCCAGCCAGGGATTCACCTGCCAGAAGCCGATCGGTGGCTACGTGAAATAGCGCGCGCCCGGCCCTCTCTAAATTCTCCCGCCCCATAAAGGGGGCGGGGAATTCAGGTGCCGGCCCTGAAGAACGGCTCCCCCAGACTCTCCACCAGCACC
>Ga0137360_10000559_pt1 | contig 21548 bp, 22 predicted proteins | sample Mad1_60_16metaG_FD_104924 | JGI IMG/M metagenome (GOLD analysis project Ga0137360, IMG submission 104924) | Vadose zone soil microbial communities from Angelo Coast Range Reserve, California, USA - Mad1_60_16 metaG | ecosystem: Environmental > Terrestrial > Soil > Vadose zone | place: USA... | reverse complement strand
GGTGTCGCTCGTTGGCCGACGGTGCTCGGGCCATGCAGGGATCCGTGAACGGTGCCCGGCTCCTTCCCGATATTTTCCATGATGTCGATTTCGCCGCACTTCGGCCAGCCATTGTAAGTGATATCGTTGCCGAGCATCCAGAAGGCAGGCCACATTCCCTGCCCCGCGGGAATCTTGATTCGCGCTTCGAAGCGGCCATAGGCTTGGCTGAAAAGCCCCTGGGTTTTCAAACGCGCGGAGGTGTAATTCCGCGTTACGCCATCGGAGCCGGCGTAGGTTTCTTTCTGTGCGGTGATCATGAGATTGCCGCCCTGGATCTGCGCGTTCTTTGTACGATTGGTGTAATACTCGAGTTCGTTGTTGCCCCAGCCATTACCGCCGACGTCGTAGGTCCATTTCGATGAATCCGGCGACGCGCCGTCGGGCCCGCTGAATTCGTCGCTCCACGCAAGTTTGTAGCTCGCCGGAGGCGGAGGCTGAAGCATTGCACCTCCGCCGCAACTGAACAAAAGCAGCGTCCCGGCAAGAAAAATGGGAACCATGGCGGCAGGATGCACGGGGAATCGCGTTTTCATCGAGAATGATTTCGCTCGCATGCCAGGATTGCTGAAGTCACTGCGCCACGATTAGGAGAGATTCATGACGCGCCGGAAGGAACCCTTCTCATTGTCGATCTTTTTCTGAAGCTGGAGGATGGCGTAGAGGAGGGCTTCGGGACGCGGCGGGCAGCCGGGCACGTAAACATCAATGGGAATCACCTGATTGCAGCCCTGTACGATAGCGTAGTTGTTGAAGACGCCGCCGGAAGTGGCGCAAGCGCCCATGGAGATAACCCACTTGGGCTCGGGCATTTGATCGTAGAGTTGGCGGATGACCGGAGCCATTTTTTGCGAGAGCCGGCCGGCGACAATCATCAAATCGGCCTGGCGAGGCGATGGTCGGAAAACTTCCGAGCCGAACCGCGCCACGTCGAAGCGTGAGGCTGACATGGACATCATCTCGATGGCGCAGCAGGCAAGGCCGAAACTAAGCGGCCAGATGGAACTCTTGCGCGCCCAGTTCACAGCCTTATCGAGCGTCGTGAAGATGATGCCTTCGTCTTGCAGGAGATCCCCGAAATCGTCGGGCTTGGTCAGTGTGGCGTGTTTGCCAAGAGATACGCTCATCAGATCCTCGTCACAAGTATGTTCTCACAGGGAGAGGTTGGAGACAAATTGTCTGCCGGCCTCAACATGTGACATTTCTTGCCTTAGAGTTTCCAATCAGGTTGGGGACGGTTGCCTTGACGGGGCCGTGGTGCAACTGTTTGTGCGGCGGAGAACCTCCGTGCTTTGCGCGCGCGCCAAACCAAGAGTACGCATGCACCAAAAAGGATAGAAGTCACTCCGCCCAAGACGAACGATTGCGAAGGTGGCTGTGTCTGCTTCAAGCGTGTATCGGTGTCAGCTAGAGAAGGCAAAGCGCCGCGACCCGGAACCGATTCGACTCGATTAGGGACTGTCGGAGACTGTGACCGCGCCTCTGGTTTGGCTTGATCTCCGAGCGACGGAAGTGCTCCGGTTCCGGACACTTCAAACCCTGGCCCTTCCCCTGCCTGTAGTTGATTTGCTGCCTGGACTTGATAGCGGCTGTTTCCGACTGGGAGGATCTTAAAGGCCAGTGAGCGCGACGAGAATTTCATGGTCTGCGGAATCATGACCGCCATCTGCTGCAGCGGATACGCATGTCTTGTTTGAAACGAGGCCTGGCCACGGTAAGACAGGTCGTAGTTGAAGGCAAACTTGGTTGCTCCGGGTCGCAAGGGAAAATTCACCGCGTAGTGTCCAGGCTCGCTGGGCACGGGCGCTACGGAAATCATCACGCCCGTCTCTCCCGGGCCTGCGGCCAGGACAGAATCAATCTTGGCATTTGCCGGCAAATATACTTCGAATGTGCGCTCACCCGCTTGTGTCAGAGGCGGGCTGGACTCGTTCTTGATCTCGACCATGTCGGAAACGTGAAGCAAGTTTCCAACGGTTCCGGTGCGGAGGATTTCGATGGTGCCGGTTATGCCCTGTACATGTGTCGCCGTGTCGAACACTTGGATAATGAGAGCCTGGCCGACGGAAGCCTGCTGATCGTAGCTGACGCCCCGGTGAAACACGCGCACCAAGTACGGTTTGTCAGGATATTGAACATTGAGGTTAAACGCGCCCTGTGAATCTGTCTTCGCGCGCGCCTCCTCCTGCATTCCTTTATCCAGCCGAGTAAGGATCACGTCATCACCAGCAGCGGGTTCGCCGCGGCTCTGATTACGGACGGAGCCGGTGATGTTGGTCGCGCCCCGTGCCGCAGTTGAAAGACACACAAGCAAGGCCAGGGCCGCGAGAAATCCCTGCATGCAGAGTCTCTTGGCGCAGAGACGATGGTCCATCATTCGGTTGCCGCATTCGTTGATGGAGTTGTCGCCGGGTGTGGCGCACGTCCGAACATGATGCCGGTTTCTACTTCCACAGGCTTTCCGTCGCGCAAGTATGGTCTGAACCGCCACTGAAACAGGGCATCTGTAACGGCTTCTACCTGGTCGGGAAAGGCGCTGAGAAAATGTATGTGCTTTACCTTGCCTTCCTTATTGATGATGATCCGGACCGGGACCGGATTGAATCTGCGCTCGCCAAACACCGGATCAACTCTCTCCAACACGTTTTCGTCGCGCGCGTAGTCCTTGATGCACACAGGGACTTCACCACCGCCTCTCCCCGAAATGGGACCGGCCTCTGCGGGCAAGGTCATTTTGCTCATTTCCTGGATGAGACTCTCAACTAGCTTGGTGTCCCGGCTGGTAAAGACGAACTGGACCGTGTGACAGCGGATTTGCGTTGCCAGGGCGTGCCAATGCAACTCGGCGACGGGCGAACCGTAGTCAAAGCGGACGAAGGAGTGGTTGGCCACCCTGACAAGCGTCGGCGGTTGTTCCACTTTGTATTCCGCGTCCAGACTTTCCTTGTTGAAATTGATCAGCTCCAGCGCGGTCCGGGCGCGTGTGAGAGTGAAAAATAGGTCCTGGGCGGCGATCAGAATACTGCCTCGACTTGTCCCCTTGGATGTTCCTGCAGGCCTGATTTGCGCGAGCACGTAGTAGCCGCTGTCCGAAGGAGGCGGGCCGGTGTACTTCTCCGTCCAATCCGGCGAAAGTGCATAAGTGAGACCAAAATATTTGTTGCTAAAGACATTGTTTGCCACTCTCCCGCCTTCCGGGACAGGAGTCACCGAATCGCTGGCACTCGACCAGGCGCCTTTTACCAGAAGGACATCCGACGGGAGCGCGTTCGGTTGGGGATTGATGGAAAAATCGCCTCCGCTCTGAAGGGAACTCTGCGCGTGGGCCGTGAGCGAAATGGCAAAACAAACAAGCGCGAGGGAACGCGAGAATTTAGGATGCATGTTCAGACCCCGGAGTCTCCAATAGGAAAAAAACCGGGCGAGACATTTCCGTGTCTCGCCCGGAAGAGTCGTAGTAAAGAATTAGAGTGAGCGCAGGAAGTTCAGCAGGTCCTGCTGTTGGCTGGGTGAAAGCAAATCAAAGTTCTCCTCGACCTGCGTGGCTTCGGAACCGTTGCTCTGGTGGGCTTGGATTGCCCCTAATAAATTGGCGGTACGACCATCATGCAAGAGAAAGATGCGCTGTCCGAGTCCCCACAACGGCGCTGTGCGGAACTGATCGCCGCCGGCGCCGCCCTGCGAGACATTGTCCGCCAAGTCCGCACCCATGTGATGGATTTCTATGTCAGAGAACAACTTGGCAGTAGCGTTGCTCAAACCAGACGTCAAGTGAGAGGCCTGGGTGGTGAGCGACGGCGTATGGCAAAGGGCGCAGCCGATGGCGCTAAAGAGACTGCGGCCGTTTGCGATCGAGGTTGCTCCTCCCGGCGAGGTAGTGGAGGGTATGGGCTGGTCGAGGAACTGCATGAACGTATTGAACAGCCCTACGTCACTGGTAACGGTGGAGGCAGTGGCGCCATCGGAGTGGGTAATGTCCTCGGGGTAGCCGATCCCCGCGAGGTTCAGGCAGTTGGCCGGAAGCCCGCTTCCCAATTGGTCCTCACCCGGCAGCGGCCGATCTTGCGTAAACAGTTCGTTGGAGATGCCCATTTCCACGTTGTAAGCCTCACCGGCGAAGATCATCAGCGACTTGTTTTGGGCCTTCCAGCCAAAACGACTGATGGTGCCATCGTTGCCGTTGTGATTGAAAGCACCGCCGACGCCCAGGCGATTGTTTGCCTGGGCCGCGTGATTGGCCAACAGGGTTGAGTCGTCAATGTTTGCCATCAGTCCCGTGCCAAACACCGGTGTGGGAATGCGGAAGATGATATTGTTTGTCACTCTTGCAGTATTAAAGCTGGGCTGCTGCAGGCTGCAGCTTCCGGCGTCAGTCCGGCCGGAGACGGTGAAAAGGTCTTCTACTCCCCCGTTGGGTGCGTTCGGGTTGGGATTGCCGAATTGGTCAAAGAAGAATGGGAACCGGGCTTCGCGCACCGGGCCGTTGGCGAACACGAAATAGGGGATAGTGTTGGTGCTGCCACTCACGACCCCGTTGGCGATCACCTGGCTTTGGGGGTTCGGCCCGACATTGGGGAAGATACCGGAGGCCGGGCTAGTTCCGCCGGGGGCCGGTTGCGAATGACACGCTCCGCACGAGTCCAAGTTGAACCGTGGTCCCAGACCTGGGTTGTCTCCGGTAACGGTTTGGTGCTCGTTGAACTGCGCGAGTCCGGTTTGGAAGAAGGCCAAGTCGTTTGGACTGGCGGTGACGGAAGCAAGCGGCTGGCCCGCGTTCACTCCCGTGTTGCTGCGTACCCCTGGATCGGTTTGGGCAGACGCCATTCCGGTAAAGACTAACGCAGCTAAAATTGCGACAACCGATGCGAGCTTTGTTGTTTTCATTCCTGATCTCCTTCGACTAGGAAGTGCACAAGCCCCGCCTGTTTTGCGCACTTCTACAACCATCCTTCTAGCAATTGGGGAATCACCCGCCGAATATAAGCCATCGCTAGAAGCTACCTGTACCGACAAGTTAGTTCCATTTACTACTCGCCGCGTGAAGACTACAAGAAGAAGGGATTAGCATAAACGGCCATTCGTTAGCATTTTGTGCAGTCGGTTTGCTTCCGGTAGCGCGCCGGAGCTTGCGTAAAGCGCCGTTCAAATGCCCGGATGAAGCTGGAGGCATGCTCGTATCCAATGGTGTGAGCAATTTCTTTTACGCTCATGTAGCTGTTCGCTAGAAGGTGCGCTGCTCTCTGAAGTCTTTGTTCGTTTATCCATTCCCCCATGCAAACGCCGGTCTGGTGCTTGAACAAGCGCTGGAGATACGAAGGGCTCAGGTTGAATTCGAGCGCCAGATCACGAATGGTGAAGGTGGTCCCAGACTCAACCATGCGCAGGATCTTTCCCACGCGCCCTTCCAGCATGGTGGACGTCAATGAGCGAAGCGGAGCAGCCGCGGCATGTGGCATGCCTCCATCCGTAGTAATGGTGTTTGCATCATCACTGCTTGCAAAGCTCCTGCCTGCAGAGTTGACACGAGAATTCAGAGTGCGCACAGGGAGCTCCTGCGGTGGCCGTTTTGTGCGTTATTCGCGGTTGAATTGGTTTGAACATGCTTCAGTGAGCGCCTTTTGCAAAGTTCCCAAGCCTTGGAAGGTTGGGGTTGATCGTCTTGGTCCGAGGGCGTTTCGGTGGCAAAGCTGGAGCTTTGGCCGGCCACGGCAAGCGCTGTGCTTGAGACTAGACACACGCAGAATATCGGTAGCTTGGACCACACCGTAAGGACCTCTCTCTTTACGACATTTCCGACGTGATTCTAACCGCCGGGAGGAACCAGGGTTGGGAGAGTTGGACCCGTGGAAATTCGCGGGAAATTTATTCGACTGCCGAAGCGCTGTCAATGGTACTTCGGCAAGCTACCTAGTCAGTGGCCGTCAGTACAGGTATACGCTCGACTGCATAAGAGTGTGCGGGAACACCTTTGCATTTAATTCAAACAGCAAGGACGACTTTGCCGAACTGCGAGCTGGATTCGAGGTAGACGTGTGCGGCAGCCGCTTCGGCGAGCGGGAAGACGCGGTCAACCATCGGCTTGAAACGCCCAGAGGCCACCAGGCGCATGACGCAGTGGAGCTCGGACTTGGTGCCCATGTAGGACCCAAGTAGCGAGAGCTGGCGGCTGAAGAGAAACCTCAGGTCGACCTTCGCATCGTAGCCGGTGGTGGCGCCGCAGGTTACCAGGCGGCCGCCGGGTGCGAGACTGGCGAAGCTGTCGTCCCAGGTGGCCGTCCCGACGTGTTCGAAGACGACGTCCACCCCGCGCTTATTGGTGATGCGGCGGACTTCATCGCGGATTTTCTGAGTTTTGTGATTGATGAGATGGTCGGCGCCGAGTTGTTTTGCTTTCCGCAGCTTTTCATCGTTGCCGGCTGTGGCAATGACGCGTGCGCCGAAAAACTTGGCAACCTGAATAGCGGCGGTGCCGACGCCGCTACTTGCCCCAAGGATAAGAACATCCTCTCCGGGTTGTAGCTCGGCCCTGGCCAGAAGCATGTGCCAGGCAGTTTGGAAGACAAGCGGAATCGAGGCGGCCTCTTCAAAGGTCAAGTTTTCCGGATAGGGCATGCAATTGACTTCTGGAGCGTGGACCAGTTCCGCGCAGCCTCCGTCGATCAGGTAGCCGAGATTGGTGAATTGGCTACAGCGGTTATCCTGGCCGGAGACGCAGGCGGAGCATTTGCCACAGGTCACGCCGGGGGCAAGAACGACCTTCTGGCCGACGCGCACGGTGGTGACGTCCGCGCCGATCTGGGCAATTTCGCCGGAGACGTCGCTGCCCGGGATGTGCGGAAGCGGAATCGGGATATTGGGGTTGCCGCGGCGGACCCAGAGGTCAAGGTGGTTCAGCGCGCAAGCCTTCACGCGGACGAGGACTTCATTTGGGCGGATGGTGGGGTCGGGAGCGTCCGTGTATTTCAGGACCTCAGGTCCGCCGTGCTGATGGAAGAGCACTGCCTTCATCGGAACGCCCCTCTCGAAACCTTCGAAGACTTACGTAGTATTATGGCATGGAAGCAGCGGGGCTTCGTTGACACGGGCGATGCTGCGCCGTAGGCTGAGGTCAGGACAAAGATACCGGGGAGATGTAAAGGGCACCGAGATTAGCAGAGGAGAGTAGAAGGCGCACAGCCAAGATTGGCTGCACCCACAAGACGATGGACTTGTTCGAAGAGATCGTGAAAATGAGGCGGGCGGGGCAGCGCGCTGCGCTGGCAACGATCGTGCACACGAACGGCTCGATTCCGAGCTATGAGAGTTCGCGGATGCTGGTGCGCGAGGATGGCTCGATCGCTGGAACAATTGGCGGAGGGTGTGTGGAGGCGGAGGTCTGGGCAGCGGCCAAGGAAGTGATGCAGAAGGAAGCCCCGCGCAAAATGGTCTTCAATCTAAATAATGAGGCGAGTTACGACAACGGTTTGATTTGCGGTGGAACGCTGGAAGTTTTTGTCGAGCCGATTCTGCCGCAGCCCATGCTGTATTTGTTCGGCGGGGGGCATGTTTCGACCGCGGTGGCGAAGGCGGCCAGCGCGGCAGGATTCGGCATCGGCGTGGTGGATGACCGCGAGGCCTTCGCCAACAAAGAACGATTTCCGATAGCGCAGGAGATTTACACGAGCTACGAAGAAGCTTTCGAAAAGATTCATCCCAATGCGGCGAGTTACGTGGTGATCGTCACGCGCGGCCACAAGGAAGACATGCGCGTTCTGGCTTGGGCGGTGCGTACGGAAGCGCGCTACGTGGGCATGATCGGCAGCAAACGCAAAGTTTTGTCGGTGTACAAAGCGCTGGAGAACGAGGGCTATAAGGCAGACGAGTTCGAACGCGTTTACGCACCGATGGGGCTCGAGATTGGCGCGCTTTCGCCTGAAGAGATCGCCGTCAGCATCGCGGCGGAACTCGTGGCCGTCCGCCGAAATGCGGCGGCCGCCGCGCATAAGAAGTTGAAATTCGAAGCCCACGCTTCACCCGTTCTCCAAACGGGCGAGCGCTGAAAGGGAGCACATGCTGGCCGCCGTCATCCTCTCCGGCGGGGCCTCAAGCCGAATGGGTTCGCCGAAGGCGCTGCTTCCCTACCAGGGGCGGCCGTTCCTCGAACACCTCCTGGAAGTGACTTCGCACCGAAACATTGGCGTCCGCAGAGTGGTGCTCGGCGCGCACGCCGAACCGATCGCAAAAGCCATCCAACTCGAAGCCGACGAAATCGTAATCAATGAAGATTGGGAAAAAGGGCAACTCAGTTCGGTTCAGGCGGCGCTGCGAAGCCTGCCCTCGGGAACCGACGGAATCCTGCTCTGCCTGATCGATCACCCCCTCATCAGTAGCTTGCTGGTTCAGGATTTGATCGAACAGTTTTACAAAACGATGAAACCCATCGTCCTGCCCGTCTATCAGGGGCGCCGCGGCCATCCGGTTATTTTTTCCGCTTCGCTGTATGACGAACTCCATCGCACGTCACTCGAAACCGGCGCGCGGGCGGTGGTATGGGCGCACACGGGAGAAGTCGAAGAGGTACAGACGAACGAAGAAGGCTGCGTGCTGAATCTGAACGACCCGGAAACAATGAACAAGGCGACCCAGCGAAAGGACTAGCGGCTCTTCGAAGCGAGATTTTGGAGGAGCGCGGAGACCGCGTCGGCGGCCAGCTGTGCGCCGTGGAATGTCGCGGGTGGGAGCCCACCCAAGGCTTCGGAGAGAGTTGCGGCCGTGATGGACCGGGCCTCGGCGAGCGTGCTGCCGCTAAGACGCTCGGTCAGCACAGAAGCGCAAGCTATCGAGGTGGTGCACCCGCGGCAGAGGAAGCGCGCTTCCGCGATACGGCCGTCCACGACGCGTGCGGAGAGCTTGAGGATGTCGCCGCACACGGGATTGCTTACCTCGATGGTCGCGGTTGCTCCGGGAAGCTCGCCGGCGTTTCGAGGGTTGCGAAAGTGATCGAGAACGGCTTCGCTGAACATTTGTGAAAGTATCCCAAAGGCGGTACCGGAACTGCAACGCAGCATAAATCAAGAAAACATAATGCAGAGACGCAGAGTTCGCGGAGAGCTGAAATAAGGAACAGGCAAGAATGCCTGTTCCACAAAAAAGATTTACTTCTTTGGGGGCAAATACCTTTTTTCTACGGAGGCGACCACGACGTAGTTCGGATCGACCATTTCGGTGAGATGGATTTTGCCGACTTTGGAAAGCAGTTCGTAAGCATCGAGTTCGGAGAGGCCATAGTCGGCGTGTATCCAAGCTACCAGCTCGGTGAAGGCGATCCGCACCGCGTCATCAACGGGACGATAGATGCCCGCGGCCATGATTTCTTTTTCGTTCTCGAAGCGTGGCCAGCCCGTGCGCTTCCCTTTCACGAGATCGAATTGCAGGCGGGCCTTCATGGGAACTTCGATGGCGCTGCCCGCAATTTCGCCGTCGCCCATCGCGGCGTGGCCATCACCAAAGTAAAACAGCGCCCCAGAAACGTTCACAGGCAGGTAGAGAGTATTTCCGGCGGAGGCTTCCGGTGCGTCCATGTTGCCACCGAATTCCGCCGGCACGATGGAACTGCGCGCTTCTCCGTTGGCGGGCGCGACACCGATGCAGCCAAGAAATGGGTGGAGCGGGATTTTCACCTTGTAGTTGGAATCGAGGGCTTGAAACGTAGCGGTGTGGTCCGCGTGATCGATCGGGTAAAACCAGATTTTTTCCGGCAACGCTTCTTTTTCGAGCATCGGCGTGTAATGCGTGGCGTTGATGGCTCCGAAGCCCGGTGAAAACGTGCCCACGCCTTGCTTGCCATCGACCTGCAGATCGAGGATATGAACAACCAGCGTGTCCCCAGGTTCCGCACCTTCGATGTAGAAAGGACCGGTAAGCGGATTATCTCCTTTGACGAGCACAAAGGAATCGCCAGGCTTTTGCAGCGCATTGCCGAAACAGTCCAACGAGTTCGCGTCGAGGATATTGCCGGTTTTGAGTCGCGCAACGGGCGGAGCGGCACCGAAGAGGTATTTTACGGTGTCGATGGTAGCGTGGTACTGGACGACTTCCGATTTGGATGGCGCAGATGGAGTCTGAGCTAGACCTGAAAACGGCAAAACCAAGCTAAGAACAAGGAAATGCAAGCGCACAATAGTCCTCCGAGAATTAGGAAAGGCAGTGCAACACACTCGTGACGCGGAGTCAATCCACGCTCTTGCGAATCACAAGACGCTCGGCTGTCTGCTATCCTCTTCCCGTAGCCATGAAAGGGAATCCACGATTACCCTTGCGGATAGTTTCGCTGGCCCCCAGCGTGACCTCGATTTTATGCGCCATTGGGGCAAAGCGCGCTCTGGTAGGCGTGACCAAGTGGTGCGGCGATGTGGCGTCGGTCGGCAGATTGCCGAAGCTTGGCGATTGCTGGCACATGGATTCCGTGAGCGAGACTGTGCGCCTGAAGCCGACCTTGGTGATCGGTTCGGTGCCATACAAGCAGGAGACGGTCGCGAAACTCCTCGAGCAGCCGTTCCCTTTTCTGGCCATGAACCCGCGGACACTCCCTGATATCGAAGCGGACATCCGCTTGCTGGGCGGGATTACGCAAAGGGCGGCGGCGGCCGAACACTTGGTGTGGAAGATGCGCCAGGAGTTCTCGGGAATCGAAAAAAAGTCGCGGCGATGGAAGCAGCGAGTACGCGTTTATTGCGAGGCGTGGCCAAACCCGCGGATCAGTTCCCCGCCCTGGGTAGCGGAATTGGTGAACATCTGCGGGGGCGAGATGGCGGTTCCCGCCGGAGAGAAGATCACGGAGGCGCAAGTAGTGGCAGCACAGCCTGAAGTGATTGTGCTCGCCTGGGCGGCGACGGGAACGAAAGCGGACCCGAAACGGGCCTATAAAGTTACGGCATGGAAAGATCTGCCGGCGATTCGAAACAAAAACGTCTTTGTGATCAGCGATGAATTGCTGAACACGCCGGGGCCCCCGCTAGTCGAGGGTATCCGCGAACTCTACAAACTTTGTCATTTCGTGAATAGAAAACGAGAACAGGCATGAGGACTGTCGTGGCGGCCGTAATTGAGCGCAGCGACCGGCGATTGCTGATCGGCCAGCGCCGGAAAAACGATAGTTCCCCGCTCAAGTGGGAATTCCCGGGCGGCAAGGTCAAGGACGGCGAATCGCCAGAGGTTGCTCTCGCGCGGGAATTGCAGGAAGAACTCGGCGTGACGCTGGTGAGAAGCGTTGAGATTGGCCGCGTGCATCATCGTTACGCCGGAACCCCCGATGAGCTTGAAATCCGCTTCTTTGCCGCAGCAATCGCGGAATCGGACCTAGTGCCGCACACATTTGAAAAGATCACCTGGGCCTTGCCAAAAGAACTTGGAGAGTACGATTTCCTGGCCGCGAACCGCGAGCTTATCGCACAACTTGCCACTGGCCGCATCAAACCCTCGGAAATTCTGGAATCGAGCCGCGGCGAACAGAGGGCTATAACGCCGGACCAAAGTAGCGGTAGTGGCCGGTGACCTTCCAATTGAACATAATGTCCTCCATACGCGGCCCTTGGCCGATATTGTGGACAATCATGTAACGCCCGCTCTTCGCGGACTTTTTGTCCACGACGACACCAATATGGGGAACGCCCCCACCCAGATCCCAAGTAACAAGATCGCCCGGCGCGTAGTCATCGGCGCGACCGGACAACGGCAACGACTCTCCCTTGCGCGCAAAAAAAACCATCAGGTTCGGCACTCGCCGATGATCGATATTCGGATCGGGGCGACTCAGAACCCATCGCCATCTCCGCGGATAGAGATCAAAGTTCCGAACCATATCTTCATGAACTTCCTTTTGCAGATCGACGCCCACGCTGCGATAGGATCGGATGATTTCATCCGTGCACACCCCGGTGTCCGCAGGCACATCCCCGCCAGGATAGGAAATACGGACGTATGCAGGGTCGTAGCGAACAAGGTGGTGTGTGCGTTCGATGGCAGCGGCAATCAGATGCTGCAGAAACTCACGGCGATGTGATTCCGAGACGGAATTGGATTGAGCGACATCCAGCCGCGCAGACGCCAAGAGCCCCAGAATCGGTGCGAGAATGAGGAGAGCGAGCCGCACGAAGTTGAGTCCGAAGCGAGGCGTACGCGCAACCTTCCTTACGAAACGACCGGATTCGGCTTGTCGGCATTGATGCCCAGGTCTTTGATGGCTTTGTCGAGGACAGAGCGCTCGACCTTGCCGTCCACAAAAAGCTCATGCAGCGTGGCCAGCGTAATGAAACGGGAGTCGACTTCGAAGAAGTCGCGCAAGGAGGCGCGGCCTTCGCTGCGCCCGAAGCCATCCGTGCCGAGTGACGCCAGTCGCCGCGGCATCCATTTGCTGATCATATTAGGCAAGGTCTTCAAGTAGTCGGAAGCCGCGACCAGCACGCCGGGAGCGTCCGCGAGGCACTTGGTGACGTAGGGCACACGCGCCTTTTCGCCCGGGTGTAAACGGTTCCAGCGCTCGGACTCAATGCCGTCGTTATAAAGCTCCTTGTAACTGGTCACGCTCCACACATCGGCGGCGACGCCGTACTTGGACTCGAGAATCTCCTGGGCGCGCAACACTTCGTTGAGAATCGCGCCACTTCCAAACAATTGTGCGCGCAGCTTCGCCTTCCCGTTTGCCGCGGGCCGGAAGCGATACATCCCCCGCAGGATGCCGTCCTTTACATCACCCGGCATGGCCGGCATGGCATACGGCTCGTTCATCACCGTGATGTAGTAAAGCACGCTTTCGCCATCCTTATACATGCGGCGAATCCCGTCCTGGATGATGACCGCGATTTCGTACGCAAATGCAGGATCGTAAGCCTTTACGTTCGGAACCGGCAGCGCGAGTACATGGCTATTGCCGTCCTGGTGCTGCAGACCTTCTCCCCCGAGAGTAGTTCGTCCCGAAGTTCCACCGAGGAGGAAGCCCCGCATGCGCATATCGGCGGCGGCCCAGATAAAATCCGCAATGCGCTGGAAGCCGAACATCGAGTAGTAAATGAAAAACGGAATCGTGTTGATCCCGTGCGTAGCATAAGCCGTCCCCGCGGCGATGCACGAGGCCATGGAGCCCGCCTCGGTGATGCCCTCCTCGAGAATCTGCCCGTCCTTGGCTTCCTTGTAGTAGAGCAGCGTATTGACATCGACGGGCTCGTAACGCTGGCCGACGATGGAATAAATGCCAACGGTGCGGAAAAGCGATTCCATGCCGAAGGTGCGGGCTTCGTCCGGAACGATCGGCACGATGAGCTTGCCGATCTCCGTATCCTTAAGCATCTTTCGAAGCATGCCCACGAATGCCATCGTCGTGGAAACTTCCCTGCCATCGCTTCCTTCCAGGAATTCCTTGAAGAGATTGTCGTGGTCCGCCGCCAGAGGTTTCGAACGGATACTGCGCTTGGGAACGTACCCGCCCAGCGCTTCGCGCCGCGCGCGGAGATACTGAATTTCGACGCTATCCTCGGGAGGCCGGTAAAACGGAACTTCGATGCAATCCTCGTCGTTCAGTGGAATGCCGAAGCGCGAGCGGAACTCGCGCAGCTCGTCTTCGTTGAGTTTCTTCTGCTGGTGCGTGACGTTCTTGCCTTCGCCCGCCTCACCAAGACCGTAGCCCTTGATGGTGCGCGCGAGAATCACGGTCGGAGAGCCTTTGTGATCGACGGCCGCCTTGTACGCGGCATAGACCTTGCGCGGGTCGTGCCCGCCGAGACGCAGGCGGCGCAGCGCCTCGTCCGGAAGCGGCTCGACAAGCTGGAGCAATCGCGGATCGCTGCCGAAGAAATGCTCGCGGACATAAGCGCCGGAGGAAACCACCAGCTTCTGATATTCGCCGTCCACCAATTCGCCCATGCGCTTCACCAAGAGTCCTTCGGTGTCGCGCTCGAAAATGGGATCCCACTCGCTGCCCCACAAAACCTTGATGACGTTCCAGCGCGCGCCGCGGAACGCAGATTCCAGTTCTTGAATGATCTGTCCGTTGCCACGCACCGGGCCATCGAGGCGCTGCAAATTACAGTTGATGACAAAGATCAGATTGTCGAGCTTCTCGCGCGAAGCCAGAGTGATCGCTCCGAGCGATTCCGGCTCGTCGGTCTCGCCGTCACCCAGGAATGCCCACACCTTCGCGTCTGTAGCAGGCTTCATGCCGCGATCCTCGAGGTAGCGGTTGAAGCGCGCCTGGTAAATCGCCATCAGAGGGCTGAGGCCCATGGAAACCGTCGGGAACTCCCAGAAATCAGGCATCAGCCACGGATGCGGATAGGAGGACAGCCCGCCGCCCGGCTTTAGCTCGCGGCGGAAATTTTCCAGCTTTTGCGCGCTGAGGCGGCCTTCCAAAAACGCTCGGGCGTACATCCCGGGCGAAGCGTGCCCTTGAAAATAAACGGTATCGCCCTCGAACTCCTCGGTGCGCGCCCGGAAAAAATGGTTGAAACCCACTTCGTAGAGCGTTGCCGCCGAAGCATACGTGGAAATGTGGCCGCCGATGTTGTGCTCGACGCGATTGGCGCGCACCACCATGGCCAATGCGTTCCAGCGAATCAAGCTCTTGATGCGGCGCTCCAATTCCTGGTCTCCGGGAAAAAGGGGCTGCAAGCGCACGGGAATCGTATTCGCGTAAGGAGTATTTGCGCTGAACGGCAGGTCGATGCCGTTGACCGTGGCGTGCGCGCGGAGCCGCTCGAGAATCTCTGCAGCGACTTCCGGCCCGCTCGATTCCAGGACGGAATCCAGCGATTCAAGCCATTCTTGAATCTCAACATCTTCCATGCCGTGCGGCTGGGTTGATATTTCGTTGTCCATAACTTCGGCTGGTCCCTCGTCTTTTGATTTTCCGGATATCCCGCGGCTAGCGCGGCGGACTTATGGCTTCGATAAGGAGAATAGAATACACCGCGGAGAGATTCTCTGCACGATCAGGCGGAAGATTTCTTGAGAGGTGTTGAGAGGCTGCGGTTTATAGGCCCGCGTTCTCCGGTCATCACAATGTGCGGCCGCCATCGAGGACAAGGACCTGGCCCGTAATGAATTTCGAATGCACAAGAAACAAGACCGCGTCGGCAATTTCGGAGGGCTTTCCGGAACGGCGCAGCGGTGCGAGTTTTATAAACTCAGACTCCCACTCCGGCGGATCACCAGGCATGGTAATCGTTCCCGGAGCGATGGCGTTCACGCGCACTTCCGGCGCCAACGCTTTCGCCAACACCTTCGTCAGCATCACCACACCCGCTTTCGAAACCGAGTGCGCCACGTATCCCGGCCACCCCAGCAAACCGCCGGTATCTGCAAAATTAATGATCGTCCCGCTCGACCGTCGCAAGAGTGGCGTCGCGGCTTGCGCGCAGAAAAAAGGCGCCTTCAGATTCGCATCGAGCGAAGCGTCCCAGACCTCTTCTGCAGTGGAGATAATGCTGGAAGGAAGAAAACTTGCCGCGCAGTTCACCAGAATATCCAGCCGCCCATACTGCTTCGCCGCTTCATCAAACAAACGTTTGATGTCGGCAACTCTGGTCAGATCCGCCGCAATCGCCTTCCCTCGGCGCCCAAGTTTCTCGATCTCCGCGACAGCGGCCTGCGCATCCGCCACCGACGATCGATAGTGAATGACAACGTCAGCGCCCTCTTCCGCTAGGCGCAGGGCCACCGCCCGCCCCAGCCGTTTCGCGGCTCCGGTCACAAGAGCCACCTGCCCTTGCAACGACTCCCCTGACTTTCTGCCGTATTCCATCATCGTCGAACCTGAAACCGTAGCACATTCCCGTAGGACAGGCATTCTTGCCTGTCCTTTCCCTCTTCAGTCAACTTTCCATAGGACAGACAAGAATGTCTGTCCTACCCTACAATCACTAGATGCTGGAGGGCGAATGAACCTTGATCTATTGGCAATCGCCGCGCATCCCGACGACGTCGAGCTGACCTGTGGCGGCACGCTGCTAAAGATGGCGCAGCGTGGATACAAGACTGGAATTCTTGATTTGACCGCCGGAGAAATGGGAACGCGCGGTACCCCGGAGATCCGCGCAAAAGAAGCGGCGCGCGCGGCGAAATTTCTCGCTGTAAAGTGGCGCGGCACGCTCGGCGTGCCGGATTCGGACGTTCAGCCGAGCCGCCAACACAAATTGCGGCTCGCGGCTATGATCCGGCAACTCCGCCCGAAGACGGTTATCCTTCCTTACTGGGAAGCGCGGCACCCCGACCATTACCATGCCTCAACCCTCGGTTACGAGGCGTGCTTCCTCGCGGGACTTAAACAACTGCCCATCCAAGGCGAGGCGTACCGTCCGTTCAAAATTCTCTATTCGAACTCCTACGCCGACGTGCGCCCGACGTTCGTCGTGGACATCACCGCGCAATACGCGCTGCGCTGCAAGGCCATCCGCGCCTTCGCGTCGCAATTCCGGCCCACCAAGAGAGAAACGAAAAACAATGTGCACCTCGCCATCGACCGGCTGGAGGCGGAGATGAATCAGTTGGCGCGGCACTATGGCCGGATGATCGGCGTGGAATACGGTGAGCCGTTCCTGCAAAAGGAACTCATGAAGGTGGATGACGTTGTAAAGATGGAAGTTCGGTCGGTCTGAAGTTAGAACTTCTCGTCTTCCTGAGCCGGAGAAAACCCCGGAATATTCTGGGTGCTCCCGGCGCGATCTACCCGGACTCGGATTTGCGCCTCGCCCTCGGAGCCGGACTTGCGAAGGATGACCATGGTATTCAGCGCCTCGGAGTACAGCCGGGTGACCAGGTAAATGTCGCTGGTGCCGTCTTTCTTCCAAAGCTGACCGATCTGGATCTTGGAAACGCTCATAGGGGACCGGCTCTGACTGTAGAGTGAGCCGCGAAGGGTGTCAACTGCCTCCCGGAGCAGGAGGTACTCACTCGGTACGCCAGAGAGAGAGCTTCGACCCGGGGCGCTCCCCGCCCGCAATCGGCACTAGGGCCCCGCTCCTGCCCCGAACCTCTTGGGAATAGGAAACCTTCCCGGACTGTCTAACATCCTAGTAGTCATCAAAGCAGGTTAGGGGCCTCCCCGGCGATTGCAGGTGTATAATCGTGGGTAGGCGGAGGTACACGATATGCAAGACATTCTGCGGCAAGCCCTGAAGCTGGCGCTACTTAGCGCGCTCGTAGCCAGTTCGGCCTTCGCTGCCCCGCAAAGTCAAGATCCCCCCAGCCAGGAACCCGCGAAGACGTCGCCGCCCGCCCAGCAGCAGACCCCGCCGCAAACCGGCTCCCAGCCGGTCCAGCAGAAAGACACCGTTACTCCCAAGAATTCCAAGGAAGACGTCGAGGCCATCGGCAACCGCAACGTCGGAAAAGGTGTGAACCTGTACTCGCTGGAGCGAGAAATCTCCCTCGGCAAGCAATTGGCCCAGGAAGTCGAGCGCTCCTCAAAGCTGATTGACGATCCCGTCGTCACCGAATACGTCAACCGCGTTGGTCAAAACCTGGTTCGCAATTCCGACGCGCGCGTTCCCTTCACCATCAAAGTGATCGATTCCGACGAAATCAACGCCTTCGCCCTGCCGGGTGGCTTCTTTTACGTGAACAGCGGCTTGATCCTGCACGCCATGGAAGAGTCAGAGCTTGCCGGCGTTATGGCCCACGAGATTTCCCACGTCACCGCGCGGCACGGCACCAAAAACGCCACCAAGGGCGAATTGATGCAGCTCGCCACCATCCCGCTGATTCTGCTCGGTCCCGGCGGCTGGGCAGGCTACGGCATTTATCAGGGCTTGAACCTTGCCATCCCCGTGACCTACCTGAAGTTCAGCCGCGACGCCGAACGTGAAGCCGATTTCCTCGGCCTGCAGTACATGTACAAAGCCGGCTACGACCCGAACTCCTACGTCACTTTCTTCGAACGCATCCAGGCCGATGAAAAGCGCCGCCCGGGCAGCATCCCCAAGGTTTTCTCCACGCATCCGCCCACGCCCGAGCGCATTGAAAACACACAGAAGGAAATCGCCCGCATTCTGCCCGCCAGGCAGGAGTACATCGTCACTACCTCCGAGTTCGATTCCGTGAAGTCCCGCCTCCGCAACATCATGTTCACCCGCAAGGTCGGCGATAACGCCCCCGGCAAGCCCACCCTGCGCACCAAAACCGAGCAATCCAAAAAGCAGCCCACCGGCAACGATCCAAACAGCACCGACGACGACCGCCCCACGCTAAAGCGCCGCCCCGACTCTCAACCCTAATCCCGCAGCGGCGGGTCTTCAGACCCGTTCTTTTGTTTCACCAGGCGGCGCCATGCCGCCCGGTTTATTTGGCAATTAGGGTCCTCACGGGCACGTGATATCGGAATGGGCGGAAGCGACGACGATGTCGATGCTCGGTCCCTTGACGTGCAGCGCATTGACCGTCATCGCTCCGGTATTTCCGCTCGGCGAACTCGTCTGCTCGTTGACGATGAGGCTGATGCCGCCGGGCAACGAGATGGCGAGGTTCGGGTTGGAGGCGAGCACTGGTTGCCCCGCGGCGACCAAGTCAACAAGTTGGGAATTGCCGGTGACGGCCGCCTGTCCACTGCTGCAGGTGGCGCTCGAGTTCGATTTCACGAGATCGGCAGCAACCAAACCACCCAACAGGCTCACGTTCGCGATCGACGCTTGCGACTGGCTGCTGGTCCCGCTGCCAGACGTGGCACTGCTCAGCACGTCGGCCGAAACCAAACCCAGGACGCTGACACTTCCCACGGACGTCTTCAGATTCCCGCCGCTTGCTGGAAGCGGTCCAGTATCGGACACCGCGAGCGAAATCCCCGCCGCACTTGCCCGCAGAGCCACGGCTTCACCGCTGAACGTGGTAGCGGCCTGCGCAAAACTGGCGACCGGGCTGAAAACCAAAATCGCTGTCAGACAGATCACAATCATCGAGTTTTTCTTCGCGTTCATTTGCATGTTCTCCCCTTCTCCAGTTAAACCTCAAATTGCCGGCTCGCGCGCGCTGGTCGGGTTGAACGTCGCCGAGGTGACGCGGCGAATGGTAACTGAAGCCCTCGGCAACACCACGGGGTGAAGTCCCTAAATCGAAGTGGGGAGAAGCCCTAAATGCGCATCAGGAGAACGCCCGATCCGCAACAGGAAGCTCACACTTGCGACTTTGCACTTCGATCTTTCCTTGTGGATCCACTCTTAGCACCCAAGCTCCCGAGGGATATTCCCAGCGCGGTGGTTGCGCATCGTAGCGCCGACGGCTCGGACACCACACACCGGCGGGAGTCTTCATGTGCAATGCTTCGTGCGGCCGAACATGGTTGTGTTCCCAGCGGTGGGCATCCAGCCAGGCTTGCAGATGCCGTCCAGGAAAACCTCTGCGATTCAGCGCTCGCTGCAGCGACCTGTGAAACCGCTCGACTTTTCCCGGTGTCTGCGGGTGCCGTATGCCGCTCCAGCACAATCGAATCCCTTGGCGCATCAACCACAGCGACAGCTTGGTTCGACCCGACGGCGCTTGCTGACTCCACCACGGCGTGCCGTGATCCATCAGCACGGCTTCTGGGACGCCGCAGCTATAAAACGCTGTTTCCAGTTGCTCCCGCATGGGCTGCCCGTCGGTGTTACCGTTGGCCGCCAGAAGGACCACGTAGCGGCTATGATCGTCGAGCACCGACAGAGGATCGACCGGCTGCGGCCATCCTTTAGCTCCCTTGAAATCCATCTGCCACAACTCATTGGGCTGCTCGCGCTCAAAGCGCTGTTGGGCAGCCGGGTGTTGGTCTACTTGTTTCACCAGATCGTGACGCAGCAGAATGCGATGGATCGTGTTCCGTGCCAGCTCAACGCCTTCGCGCGCAAGCACAACTCGCAGCTTGCGCGCCCCAGTCGGGATAACGCAATCGTACCTCGATTACCCGTTGTTCTAGAACCGCATCCGTGCGTGCGGGACTAGCCAGCGGCTTGCGACTGCGCTCCGCAATTCCTTGCACGCCATGCCGCTGATACCGTCGCAACCACAGGTACCCGGTCGGACGTGAAATGCCAAATTCCTGGCACAAAGAACGAAAAGGCTTCGATTTCCGTGCGGCTGCTACTACAAACTCCACGCGTTGCTCATGAACATCCATAGTCCTCCACGGCATCCCCCACCTCCAGCGCGTGAAACGCGCCGAAGTGTAAAGGATGTATAGGGACAAGCTGTAAAGGATGTCATGCGGCTGAACACCATCTTTCTCCCCACGGACCACTGTACGCTGACCTGCTCCGATCCTGTCGGGCCACTGCTCACTCTTGCTTTAAGTCCTTTGGCTGCAACACTTGTGAACCTTCCCGCAAATGCTGCAAACAAAAGACTTACGTCTCAGCTAAGTCCTTTAGATGCAACACTTACAAAAACACGGGGAGGGGGTGCAGCTGCCGAATTCCTAAAGCAGAACTCTCATTGTATGGAAATTCCGGCAGAATCTCGGCAGCCGTCGAGTCTTCAGACTACCTGGCGAGCGGCGCTTATCCCCGGCAGCGCGCTCACTACCTCTTCACTAACAACTGACAACTGTGGACTGACAATGACTTCAAAGACGTCACGACCGGTGGCGGTCGTCGGGGGCGGCGGCGATGCCCATGCGGCGGAGCTCGTCCTGGTAATACTTCTTGTGGAGGACGTCCCACTCCTCGCTGCCTTCGAGGATTTCCTTTTTCTGCGAAGTGATTCGCTTGCGGACTTCCAGTTCGATCTTTTCTTCTTCTTTCAGCGTGGCGGTCAGAATCTGCACCACCTGCTGGCGAATGGTGTCGCGGTCGTCGACGAATTCCACTTCTGCGCTTTCGACAAGCACGTCCGTGATCTGGTGCGAGAGCCGTATGATTTTTTCGCGGGTAAGGCGCATCTTCCCTTTCCGTGTTTGAACATTGCGAGGCCGAATCCTGGCAGCTCGCATCCTGGCGATTTGCCAATTTCGATTTTCAAATTTCTATCTCAGGATCAGCTTGCGGTCCCTCGCCAATTGCTGCTTCACCTTTTTGTACATCTCCTGATAAGAGACGCTGGTCCGGCGCATTTCGTCCTGGTGGTCGATCAAAATCTGGCGCACTTCGTCGTTGAGCCGGTCCTCGACCGTGAGCTCTTCCAGCATGCGCAGGCGGACACGGTTGGCCACCGCGGCGGCAGCTTTGGTTTCGATCTGCCCGCCTTCCACCAGGCGTTTCACAACTTCGGTAGCCATGTGCGCCACAAAATCTCGGAGCAGAAGCATTTCAGAGAGTTTCCCTTACCTAAGTGCAAGAGAGTGAGTTTACTGGCTGCGTGAATAAAGTGCAAGGAAGGGCCTCTGCCAGGCTCTGCCAGCGGAGAAAAACATGGAAATCATGGGCTTTTCAAGAGTTCTCGAAAAAATTTCCGGCCGGCTACGTTGACGCTTTGCGCTGCTTCCTGTACGATGAATTGGGTAAGGGCGCTTAGCTCAGCGGTTAGAGCGTTCGGTTTACACCCGAAAGGTCGTCCGTTCAAATCGGACAGTGCCCACCATT
>Ga0137360_10000556_pt1 | contig 21612 bp, 21 predicted proteins | sample Mad1_60_16metaG_FD_104924 | JGI IMG/M metagenome (GOLD analysis project Ga0137360, IMG submission 104924) | Vadose zone soil microbial communities from Angelo Coast Range Reserve, California, USA - Mad1_60_16 metaG | ecosystem: Environmental > Terrestrial > Soil > Vadose zone | place: USA... | reverse complement strand
CAGGCTTGGAATAGACTTTTTTCATCTCCGAGCCACAGGTGCATTGTGGATTTGAGATTTGTCCCGCTCCGTTGCTAGGTTGGAGCGTAACCTCACGGCGACAGGTGGCACACTGACAGACAAATCGTGGCACGGGGGGACTCCGTTAAATTGGTCTGGCTGGGAAAATAACTCTATAGTTCATTCTGTAACTGGACTGGCAGTGAGTAACGGGCTAAGACTTACTCACGGTGGCATATATAGGCCAGTTACAGAACGTTGTCAATACCAGAATATCGCTACGGGATATTCGGTATTCGATTTCACCGGACGTACCATGCCGCGCGTTGTCCTGGGTCGAACACTCTCCCGAAACAAGAACCCCGGCTCGTACTGACGCCGGGGGACCTGTCTGACGCTGGAAGGGTTGAGGCTCTGTATGCGCAAACTGCTGCTAGAGCTAATTCCTAGGTGTTTTGGTACGATCAGGAACCTCCAACTGATGACGATGAACAAAAGAAGAGCGTCAATCGGCCCAAGAATAATCGCCTTTATCTCCTATTCAAATGAGGATCGCAAGTACGGAGCGCAAGCCAAGAGTGTAGTCGCAGAAATCCGTATTGAAGCGTTTCTGGCACACGATGACCTGCATGTCTCGGACGAATGGCGCAAACGCATAATCGAGGAACTCGGACGCTGCGATCTCTTTGTCCCCCCTTTTGAGCTCAAATTTTCTGACGTCCAAATGGGCGCCGCAGCCGCAGAATCTACGAGAGGGTTAAGGGCCGTCTGAAGCAAGAGAATTACTTCGAAATCCAGGACGACTTTGAGAAACGCCTTGCCGCCCTCGATACGGACCTTGCTTCCAGTCTGCCGGCCGGGACGATGTTGTTCCGCGCGCGGCAGGGACCGCGCGACGGTTTATCCGCGGTTTTGGTTGGAAAGGCGAAACGATCTATCAGCCCTGCATATTCAAACCTGCGCTGTTCAGCGACCAGGATCTGTCAGCCAAGGTGGTGTACATCAAGGGCCTGCAGTACGATATCGAGGACCCTCCTCACCTTATCAAGTCCGCAGATGACGACGTGGAATGGCCCGGATCGGGCGATTAGTTCTTTTAAAAGAGTCGTGCGAGAAGGCGTGAGCAGGTTTTATGGTAGCGCTAACGGGACTCGAACCCGTATTTCGGCCTTGAGAGGGCCGCGTGCTAACCTTTGCACCATAGCGCCGCTGTCTGAATATTATCGTGTACTCGACTTTTCAGCAATCTAGGTGACAGTAGCAGGCGAGAACTGGCCGACCTTGATGAGAGCTTGGTGAATGCCTTCTGTAGTCCTAATGTTGTCGCGCTCAAATACGCGTTCTGTCTTGTGTCCCGTTGTCTTCATGGCATCGCGCCGTGAAACCCCGGCCTTCGCTGCGAGGTTCCATTGGCAGGCGGAGTTCGCGTGCAAGCGCCTGACCCCTTGGGTTGCTTGCCATCGCGCGCCCACGTGCCTCGCTCATTTGTCTCCGCCAGCTCTTTTTAGGACGGCTGAAGCCCCGCGACTACGCCCCAAATTATGCGTAGAAAAGGGTTTAGTACTTCTTTTTACATGTTAGGCACTCCGTACTCAGAGGGTACTACTACTGCACGCTATCCTTCCCAAAACGTGACAACCCCTGTTTCATTTCGGACACTATAAGCATGTCAAGCCCTCTCTCAGAGCCTCCCGGGCCTGAGTATTTAACCACTTCGTTAAATACGATATTGAATCGCGGAGCCCACCGCAAAGCTAACAGGGAGCGCAACAGCAGGCGCCTTCTTGTCGCCACGAGGATGCTGGCGATCGCGGTTTTCACCTTTCTCGGCGCTTGGATCCACGCAACGTAAACGGCCTTAGATCAATGCCGCTAACCACAAGGACTAAGGACTTCCTGGCGCGGTTAGCAGCAGCCCTGAATGCAAGCTTCGACGCGACTGCGTACGCCGCTAAATTAGACGGAAAAGGTTGGGGCAACTGACTTGAGCACGGAACTGCAAGACCAGGTATCTAAAAACGAGATGGCGCCAACGAAAGATGCCAAGGCGAAGAAGCCTTATCAAAAGCCCTCGTTTCAGCACGAGCGCGTTTTTGAAACGATGGCTCTGTCTTGCGGGAAAATATCGCCCACTCAGCATCAGTGCCATTTTAATAGGAAGAATTCTTGAGTTTTGCAAATTCATTGACGGAAGCACAGGCACAATCGAAGGAATCACTGCGGCTGGAGCTTGCGACGGAAGTATTACGTGGTTTCGGGGAATTGCGATTCCGTGCGCGTGGCGGAAGCATGCTCCCGGAGATATTCCCCGGTGATGTTCTCCTGGTCCGGTGCGAACCCATTGGGGGGATTCGACGCGGCCATATTGTGCTTTCCTCCCGTGCGGGTCGCTTTTGTGCTCACCGCGTCGTGCGCATCGAAAATTGTGGCGGGCCGGTGCGCCTAATCACTCGCGGGAACACCCTGACGGTGGAGGATCCCGCTGTTTCTGAAAGCGAGTATCTCGGCCGGGTCACCGGGCTCGCTAGAGGCCGCACGCAGATCGAGCTTTCCGTGACGCCAAGCCTCCAATGCCGTCTTTTCGGATGGGCACTGCGGCGTTCGGGTTATCTGACCGCCTTGTTGATGCAATGGCATTCCTTGCGTACGCGATTGGCCCGAAAACGGGAAGCTGCTGCTTCCGCGAATCGTGACGTGGCAGGGGAGTGCCCCTGATGAGCGCGGCGTCTTCCATTGCTTCTTCCGGGACCGCGCTGTGGACGGAATCGCAGGGTGTCATTGTTGAGATCGGAGGCATTCCCATTCTCCTTCGGTCGGGCGACGCCGATTTCTGCGCAATGATCGAGCGGCGTTACGCGGGCTTTCTGAATCCTTCGGCGCAACCTTCCTATGAGCTCGCGATTTACCTCGAACCGCCCTCTGAAAAAGCGACCGACGAGGACGCCCATGTTTTCCGGAGCGGTTCCGTCTGGCGCTTTGAACGCGGAGACTTTCGTGCGGAATGGGATGCAGTAGCTCGCCGCGGCTATGTCCGCCAATCGGCCAATCCGTACGCGATTGACGCGGTTCTGCGTATCGCGCACTCCCTGGTTCTCGCTGATGAACGCGGTTTCCTTGTGCACGCTGCCAGTGCTGTGCGCCACGGCCGTGCTTTCCTGTTCGCGGGAGTTTCTGGTGCCGGCAAGACCACCATGGCCCGGCTCGCTCCGCCCGATGCCACAGTCCTCACGGACGAAATTTCTTACGTTCGCCGAAGCGGGCCGAATTATATGGCCTACGGCACACCTTTCGCCGGTGAACTTGTGCGTGTGGGCGCCAACGTTTTCGCGCCTCTCGACACACTTTTCTTTCTGGTGCAAGGGCCAGTCAACCGGATCGAGCCGATCTCGCAACTCGCCGCAGCGCGGGAGTTATTGCGGCACACACTCTTTTTTGCGCAAGATTCGGAACTGGTCAACCAAGTTTTTCATTCCGCGCTTGAATTCGTATCCCGCGCGAACGTCGCGCGCCTCGTCTTCACTCCCGACGTGCCTGCGTGGGAGCTGGTCCGATGAAGGCCAGGTATATCGCCCGCAGCCGCGCGGTTGTGCAATTCCCATTGCCGTGCGGAAATGTCCGGCGAAAGTCGTTTCTGGATATCTGGCAATGGTCCGTGCAGCTTAAGGAAGTCCGTTCGATTCGAGGGAAGGATTTGGGCGCATGCTCGTCGTGCACCCATCTCGGAACCTGCACTCGCTGCCCCGGCCTCGCTTTCATGGAAGGGAATATGCGCGGTCCCTCTATCGCGGATTGCGAAAAATCGTTCGCCCGCACGGGGATTCCGTCAAAGAACCTGCTATCTAGAAAAGTATCAGCCTCAGGATTGGTGCAGATTCAAGGTGTACCGATGGCAGCGCTTTTGCCGTCTGGGCTTCTTCCGGATTCGCCCGTCAGCCGGCCCAGGCTTTCGTAAACCCGGCCCTCCTCCAAATTTGTCGAGACTAGTCCGTCGACTAGGGAAGAAATGCTGGCTACTCGATGGGCAAGCCGGTGAAGCGAATCCCTGCGCTGCGGACCTTATAGCGCATGTTTATCCCGATCAGCAGCGCCGTCAATGATTCCACGATCCTCGCGTTTTCTAACTTTCCACCGTTGAGCGCTCGTGCTCCGGGAATTTTCCCAGCTAACTCCGAGGCGATTTGCTTCGCGCGATCGTCATTGCTGCATACGAGTATGTCGCAGTCGACGTCCTCATCCTTAGCAAGAAGTTCCGCGCCAAGATTCTGGAACGCTGCCGCGACGCTGACGCCCGCAGGCAGCAGTTCCTTAGTCTGTTCCGCCGCCGAGCCTTGCCACACACCCAGCATGCGCGTGGCCGCTCCTCCAACTGCGGCTGCCAAGGGCACGGTTGTGTCAATCACCACGGTTCCAGGCTTCCAAACACTCTTCAACTGCTTCAAGAGCGCTGCACAGCCGGAAAACGGAACCGTCAGCACTACGACATCGCACTGCGCGGCAGTCGCACCATTGTCCGCCCCTTCAATTTTCGCGGACCCACCAATTCGCGCGCGAAGTTGCGCAGCCGTGTCCGCCGCACGCTGTCCGTCTCGCGAACCGATCACAATCTCTTCTCCCGCGCGCGCCCACCGGTAAGCCAGACCCGAACCTTCTGGACCGGTGCCGCCAAGAATCCCAATTTTTCTACTCATCGCCACTCTGCTCCGCCCCACTGATTTTTCCGCGCTCGCTTTCCAATCCCGAAATCACCTATTTCCGCTGATACTCATCTGCTCTGCCTCTGATACGATGGCATTAGCTTTTGTCAGCGGGGAAGCTGAGCGCGAGCAAACGATACCACGCAATACGACGGGTCAATGATGGAAACTACGGATCAGTCAGAATCCCTGCAATTCATTCCCAAGCACATTTCGGACGACAAGCCCGCGATCCGCGCCCTCCTCTTGCCCATCAAAGATTTGCGGAACGCAAAGCAGCGCCTCGCTGCGGTGCTTACTCCCAATGAGCGCTTCGGCTTGGCGCAAGCGATGCTGGCGGACACAATCGGCTCCGTGCGCGGCGTTCAGCGCGCGAACAAAATATTTGTCATCACAAATTACGAGCCCGCGCTGGAAACCGCCGCGGAATATGGCTGGGAAATATTGCGCGAGGAGCAGCAAATCTCGGAAAGTGCGTCCGTCGATTATGCGTCGCGCCTTTGTGCTGATCGCGGAGTCAAGGCATTGCTGCGCTTGCCGCTTGATCTTCCGCTCGTCCAGCCGTGCGACATCGATGATCTTTTGGCGGCGGAATGTTCTTCGCCATCCGTTGTCATGGTCCCATCTCGCGACGGTACCGGCACCAACGCGATTCTTCGCACGCCCCCGGCGCTTTTTCCGTCGCATTTCGGGCCGGACAGCTTCGCCAAGCATCGTCAAGAAGCGGAACGTCTGCATGCGAGGATAATTATTATTCGAAATGAGCGCTTGGAGATGGACGTCGACGATGAATCCGATCTGCGCGCGCTGTTGCGCCACGATCTGACGAATACCGCGACGGGGAAGTGGCTTGAGGATAGCGGCGTCGCAGGCCGTTTCAGGACTCATGCCACCGCCGTCTAACCGACGCGCCTGCGCCTTTTCTTTGCTATTGCAAACTCTTTCCGTACGGTCTGTTCGCCGTGATGCCTTTTCCTTCGGTCGCAACGATCGTCTGCCCCCCACTAATATTTGTCAGGCGATCTACCTGCCCGCTCGGCCACTTAATCTCTATGTTCTCCACCTTCTCGTGTTGTGCGAGTCCAAAAGTTAGCACCAGCTCGCTCGCCGAGAGGTAGCTCGACCCGCTCCGCATCATCTGCGTTTGCGTCTCGCCTGCCGCCGTTACGCGCACAATGCCACCGATTCCATCCCGATTGGATTTTGTGCCAACCAGCTTCACGCGCAAGCTTCGGTTCGCCGCTCCGCCAGCTGCTTCGTTTCGAAACAACACCGCAGGCCCACCATTCGTCGCCATCAGCACATCGAGCCTGCCGTCGTTATAAATATCCGCATAGGCCGCACCACGCGCAACGCGCGGCGAAGCAAACGCCGCTCCCACGGATTTCGTCACCTCTGCAAATTGTCCTTTGCCCATATTTCGGAAAAGATGCGGCGGCATCGCGTATTTCACATTGGCCTGTACGCGCTGAATGTCCGGATCGATATGTCCGTTGGCCACAAAAACATCCGGCCACCCGTCCAAATCATAGTCAAAGAAAAAGCATCCGAATCCCAGCGTCAGCAAAGACGCCCGCCCAATCTCCGACTGCGGCGCTTCGTCGACAAACAACCCCGTGCCCTCGTTGTGATAAAGCGAAAGCATCTGGTTGGCAAAATTTGTAATCAACAAACTGGGATGTCCGGAGCGGTCGTAGTCCGCCGTGTCCACTCCCATGCCCGCGCGCGCAACGCCATCCTCGCTGAAAGCCACGCCTGCAAGCACTGCCTTCTCTGTGAACGTGCCATTGCCATTGTTGTGATACAGCTTGTTCGGCTGCGTGTCATTTGAAAGCAAAAGATCGGGCCAGCCATCGCCATCGTAGTCCAGCACAGCAATCCCGAGCGTCTTCGAAGTAGGATCACCAAGCCCCGCCTTTTTCGTCACATCTTCAAATGTCCCGTCGCCGCGGTTGTGCCACAGCCGCACGGCCGTGCCCTTATAAGATTCCGGCGTGCAATACGATTTGCTTTTCCCATCCAGTGTGCAATAAAGATCCGTCTCCGGACTCCACTGCACATAATTCGCAACGACTAAATCGAGCCGCCCATCCTTGTCGTAATCGACCCAAGCCGCCCCAGTACTGAATTCCTGCACTCCGCCCAGACCCGCCTTCTGCGTCACATCCGTAAATGTCCCGTTCCCGTTGTTATGAAACAGGTGGCTCTGCCCGTACGCCGTGACAAACAAATCGTCGTAGCCATCATTGTCAAAATCTCCGGCGGCCACTCCCATCTCAAATATTTCCGTGGCGTCCAGCCCCACTTTGTGCGTCACGTCGGTAAACGTCCCGTCGTGATTGTTGTGATACAGCTTTGGCGTCGAATGTTTGCTGGTGTGCCCCGGCCAGTCCGTTCCATTCACCAGGAAAATGTCCGGCCATCCATCATTGTCGTAGTCAATAAATGCGACGCCCGGCCCCAGCGTCTCAGGCAGAAATTTCTTCCCAAACGCCCCGTTGTTATGCACAAACCGGATCCCAGCCTGCTGCGTGACGTCCCGAAAAGTCACACCCGGCGAATTCGCCGGCGCTGGCGATGGCGCCCCTATTCCCGCAAATGCCGTAAAAAACAAAGCAACCGCAAGTCCCGCCAAAGCCGCCAGCAACTTCTTCACTTCGCCACCGCATTCCCATCGCGGCCCACCCCCAGCGCATCGGCCACTCGATTGATGTAGTTGAACCACGACGCGATCAAAGTAATCTGCAAAATGCCGCGATCGTCGAATCCCGCCGCGCGCAGCTTTGCGTGGTCCTCCGGCCAAACCTTCGTCGCGTCCTTCGTCAGCTTGACCACGTAGTCCAACATGGTGCGGTCTTGTTCACTGATCGGCGCAGTGCGGTAATCCTTCTTCAGCGCTTCCACCATCTCCTGATCCAACGTCACCCGGCGCAGAAACTCTGCGTGTGATTCGATTCAATAGTGGCACCGGTTCGTCACCGAAACCATTGTCGCGATCATTTCATGCTGGTGCCTCTTCAGCGGCAATTCCGAAGACAGCAAAGCGCCATAGGTGCTGAACGCATGAAAAAGCACATCCGGAAACAGCGAATGCGAGCCGACGATGCTGGCCTCCACCCCCGCAAAAACAGCAGCCACCGGCGCGGCGTATTCCACGGGATAAAGCTTGCGCTCATCTTCGATCGCCTTTTTGACGCTCTCGTCCTCTTCCATTCGAATCGTCTTGATCCAAGTCATGCGCCCTCTTCCCCAATCTCCCGAATAATCCTGCCGAGAAATCTATCGCGACCCGCCGGCCGGTTTCGTAACCGTTCCTGCTTTTGCGCCTGCCGCAACCGAACTTCCGCCCGCCACCGGTTTCTTCAAAAGGGCAGTCTTCTTCGGTTTTTCCGCTTCCAGCGCCCCCGAAACATGCTCGTGTACCAGCTGCCGCTCGTTGTTATCTTCGGGATGCGCCTGTCGGTAAGACCCGGTGATCGCCTGCGACGATTCATCCGCCTTAAATCGTAAATACCGCTCTTTATGTTCGTTCGCGCGCGTCTCGTCACCAAGTCCGTTGTAGCAGAGCATCAAATTGTAATTCGCTTGCAAATCTTCCGGATCAATCGCCAGCGTCTGCTGAAACGTTTTCGCTGCCTCCGCATACCGTTTTTGCAAAAACAAAATCCGACCCAGCTCATTAATCACCACGCGATCGCGCGGATACTGCGCCAGCACAATCTGCAAACGCCCCGCCGCCTCGTCATACTTGCCTTCTTCTCGCAACAGGCGTGCATAAAAGAAATTCGCCCGCGCCAATTTCGGTGCAATCGCCAGCGCCTTCTCCAAAACTTTCCGCGCATCCGACGTGTCGCCCTCTTGCACCAGACACCGTCCAACGTTCACCCAACCGTCCGGATTCTGTGGATCCATCTGCGTAATCTTCTCAAACGCTGCCGCCGCACCCTTCAAATCCCCCTGCAAAAACAGCCCAATCCCGTAATCGTTCCACCTCGTCCAATCCTCTTTCGCCAACTTCACATCAGGCTTCGGAGCCCGCGCGCTTCGCGGCAGGACACGCAAGCTCTTCGTGTCTTCCGCAACCGTAATAACTGGAAGGTCCGGAATCTTCTTCAACTCTCCGACAACCTGCGACGTATCCCCTGTAAACGCCCATTTCCGATCGTCGTAATCCGGCGTCACGTCGCCTTTCGGCTTGCTCGCATCCTCCACGCCCGCAAAGGCAAACTGCGTGTTCCACCACAAAAACTTCCGGTAATTCAATTTCGCATGCAGCGTAATCTTTTCTCCCGCCGACTCCGGAATATACAGTCGGAAGTGCGCCGTATCCGCCGCCCCCGGCGGAATCAGATGCGCGTACATAACCGCCCGATTCGCCCAAGCATTTCGTTTCGTGATGGGATTCCCATGCGCGTCGATTTGCAGCGACCGGTAAAAGTGGGCCCCTTTCTCCACTGGCCCGTTCCCATCCTCTTCCACTTTCCCGCTCCAGAAAATCCTCTGCCCCTTTTCGTCGACCGCCTGCAACTCCAGCCAAACGTCAAACGCATCCACTGTCCCGCCTGGAAAGAAGTGCCCCACTTTTCGAGTGCGTACCACCACATCCACGCGCACGTCGTCGCCGCGCCGCACCGCCGCATCCACCACTCCCAACGGCGCTGTAATGGCCCTCACCTCGCCGGCCGCTCCCGTCGGCGTCAACACCTCCGCTTCTTCTCCAACCGCAAAAGAAGTAGAGAGCTCAGGCCGTGCCGCTCCAGGAGCGGCCGCCTCCTTGTTCTCTTTCTCTGCAGGCGACACCGCAAAAATGTCCACTGTCAGTTGCTTGTCCTGCAAAAAGCGTTTGCTGATTTCCAACTGCTGCGGATCCTGATTCGCTGTCGGCACCGCCGTATTCGCACCAGGAAACCTGTGTGAATGCACAAATCCATTCACATTCCCGGCGTCTTTCGAAGGCACCTGCGGCATGTGGCAGTCCGCGCACATCATCGGATTCGCCGGATAATAAAACGACCGCGCCCCCTGTCCCGAAACTCCGCTGGCCTGCCAGTTGTCATACTCATTGAAGCCGCGCACCCACCGGTAATGATTCACCGGCACATCCAAATGCACTTTGTGACAAGAAGAACAAAACTCCGCCACCTGTGTGCGCATGAACGGCTTCAAAAACGTCCGCCGGTGCGGCTCCGGGTTCAACTTCACGACAAAATCGTGCAGTGTCCGCACAAAAGGATTTTCGCTGGCCGCAAGCTCATGCAGCTTCGGGTATTCCAGCGTAAAGTCGCCCTGCCCCATCGTGCTCTTCACTTGCACGATGCTGTGGCACATCAAGCAGCTCAATCCCGCTTTCGCTGCCGGCGTATTCTCAATCTGCCGGATCGGCGTATCAAACATGCCGCTAAAAAGCAGCGATGGATCGTGGCATCCCGCGCACCATTTCGACGACTTCACTCCCGCCACGTCCTGCATGTACTCAATGCTCTTGCGGTACCACTGGTTGTTAAACGACGAAAAGTGATGCGCCGAGCTGTTCCACTGCTTGTAAATATCCTCATGGCACCGCTCGCACGCCTGCGACTGCATAAAATATTTCGCCGGAATGTTGCCGTGATCCTTCGTCTGTGCCGAGCTCGGAAAGAATTTCCCCTGCGGCCCGTCCCCTTCATCGTCCATGGTTGCCGGAGAAATCGCCGGATTCGTGATGCGGTAAGCGTTGTTCCACGCATACGTCCGATACCACCACGCTCCAGCCGAAATTCCCGCCACCATAACCACCAGCGCCGCCGAACGGAGCGCGTCTTCCGCGCCTCCCGCGCCAAGCCATCCGCGGGACGCCAGCCACGATCCCGCAAGCGACGTCACGCCCAGCAGACACGCCAAAATGTGCGAATAAAGCAGCCACTTCCTTCCCAAAGGCGTCCCGGTAAAAATCAGCGTCACGCCAATCACCGCGCCTACTGCCAAGAAGAGCCATCCAAAGCGCGCCCCAAGAGGGCTTGTGCGCAGCACTCTCACAAGAAATGGCAAAAGTAGAACGGTCAGAAGGATTCCGGCAACCAGATGGAACAGCACGACCAGAATGTAGGGAAGATTCGCCGAAGGAAACGCATACAAATACACAGCACTCGCAGCCAAAGCAATCACGCTGCGTGAACGCCACTGGCTCATCGAGCCTATCGTCATAAGGGCGCGTTCATTCTCGCAAACTCATCGCCACAAATAAAGGCGGCCGGCGCTGTGCGGGCGGCCGGCCGCGGGTGCTTTGGGGTGCCTCCACGTCGCCATAAGTTCGGTCAGCAGGGGAAGCGATCTACTTGTTGTGCGTGTTATAGCGAGGCTTCAAAGGCTTGGCAATAACGCAAAACGATTAGAATCCCGAGATCGGCTCTATCCCTTTTGTTTCTAGGCACTTATACCCTCTGTTGGCGCCAAGATTCTTGTATTCCTCGGTCCGCCCGCTGGGCCAATCAAGTACAACTCGATCGATTTTGTCTCGAAAGCCGAGACCGAACGTCACCGGTAACTCCGACTGCGAAAGATAACTAGAGCCGCCTCGGACCGTTCGGGATTGCATTTGCGAGTCGTGATAAATCCGAACACTCGCACCTATCGCGTCGTGGTTTGACTTCGAGCCGGTTAGGTAGAATCGGATGCTGGAGTGGCTTGCGGAGTATCGGTCGTTCCGGAACAAGTATGCGGGCCCATTGTTCGTGGTGATGAGCACATCGAGATCACCGTCGCGGTCGAAGTCGCCATACGCAAGGCCGCGCCCGACAATTGGCGTTTCAAAACTGCCGCGAACCATTTCCGCTACTTCGCGAAACGTGCCAGAGCCGCGATTCAGGAAAAGCTGCGGGGATTGCGCGTAGCCCACGTTGCCGCGAATGTTGCGCACGGTTTCGTCGATGTGGCCGTTTGCCACAACGAGGTCGAGGAGTCCGTCGAGATCTACATCAAGGAACGCACAACCAAATCCAAGCGTGCTGCGCGAAGCCGCGCCAAGCCCCGAAGGAATCGCAATATCATCGAACGTGCCTGCCGCGCTGGAACGGTACAGGCCAATCATTTCATTATCAAAATTCGTGATCGCTACTCCGGGCCTCCCGGAATTCTCAAAATCTCCTGTATCCACTCCCATCCCAGCTCGTGCTTTTCCTTCGGTGCTGAAGGCCAGCCCTGCTTCAACGGCAACATCTTTGAACCTTCCGTTGCGCAGGTTTTTGTATAGCTTGTTGGGCTGCGTGTCATTCGCCACTAGCAAATCCGGCCAGCCATCCTGGTCGTAATCAAACATCGCCACGCCCAGCGATTTGGAGCTACTGTCGAAAATCCCGCTCGAAGCCGTTACATCCTCAAACGTTCCATTGCCGCGATTGCGAAATAGCCAGCAAGTGTCCCCGCGATACGCCTCCGGCGTGCAGTAGGATTTGTGAGTCCCATCCAGGCTGCAAAAAACATCATGTTCCGGCGACCAGCGCACGTAGTTGCAAACAAACAAGTCCAGCAATCCGTCTCGGTCATAATCGAACCATAATGCCGATGTGCTGAATCCTTGCCGCCCCAGCAGGCCGCTCGCCTTCGTCACATCGATAAACGTACCCTTACCGGTGTTGCGAAACAGGCGGCTCTGCCCCACGCAACTAATGTAAATATCCGGAAAGCCGTCGTTGTTGTAGTCGCCGGCGGCCACACCCATTCCGTAGAGCTCGATATCCAGTCCCGCCGCGCGCGTCACATCGGTGAACGTTCCGTTGCGGTTGTTCCGGTAAAGCTTCAGCGTCGACCGCTGCTTCTGGTGGCCCGGCCAATCCATCCCGCTGACCAGCAAGATGTCCTGCCAACCATCTCGGTCGTAATCCAGGAACGCACAGCCCGATCCGAGCGTTTCCGGTAGCAACTTGCCGCCATATGCGCCGCTGTTGTGCTGAAACCGAATTCCGGCCGCTGCACTTACCTCTGAAAAGCCGAAGGTAAGGCCAGATGGCGATTCCTTTTGAATGTGGTTCGAAAAAAGCCCCGTCGTGAAACCGGCCGCGCATCCGCCCAGCAAAAAATCGCGCCGCTTCAAGGCAGAATCACCAAACCGTTTCGAATCGCGTAAACCACCAGTTCTGCCGTTTTGTGAATCCCTAGCGCATCCATGATATTCGCGCGATGTACCGAAACCGTATTCGCGCTCAAGTTCATCTCCGCGGCAATCTCCTTGTTCGACTTTCCCGCCACAATCCGTTGCAGCACCTCAAGCTCTCGCGGCGTCAGCCCGCCCTCGCGCTCGCCTTTTAGCGCCGTAGGGCGCGCCACCTGCGGATCGAGCACTTTTTCGCCTTTCGCCACTCGCTTGATCGCATTCGCCAGATCAAGATGCATCGCATTTTTCAAAATGTATCCGCGCGCCCCCGCGTCCAGCGCTTGCCGCACGAGCGTATCTTCCGAGTGCATGCTCAACATCAAAATCGCCGCATCCGGCCTGGCTTCCAGGATTTTCCGTGTTGCTTCCAAACCGTTCATCCCTGGCATCGCGCAGTCCATCACAATCACTGCCGGTTTTTCCTTACTCGCCAGTCCAACCGCTTCTTCGCCATTGCTCGCTTCGCCCACAACCTCGATCTCCGGATCATCCTCGAGTATCCGCCGGAAGCCGTGGCGCACCAGCGCGTGATCGTCCACCAGCAACACTGTCAGCTTATCGCGCATGCGTCTCGACTTTCTGCCGCGTAATTCGCAGACGAACCATCGTGCCTCCGCTCGCAGGCTGCAGGAGTTCCAATGTTCCTCCGATCAACTCCGCGCGCTCGCGCATTGCCACCAGACCAATCCCTCGTCCGTTTTTCTCCGGGACAATTCCTTTGCCGCGATCTTCCACTTCCAGTTCCAGCGCATCCTCCAAAAACTTTAGCCGCACCCACGCCTCCTTGGCTGCCGAATGCCGCGTCACATTATTCAGCGCTTCCTGCAAAACGCGGTAAACGTGCACGCTGGCGCCTCCATCGAGCGGAAAAGCCGTTCCGGATTTCTCATAATGCAGCGTGAGACCCGCTTGCCGCTCCACCGTCGGAATATACCAGTCCAGCGTGCTCACCAGCCCAGCTTCATCCAGCAGCACCGGATGTAGTGCCTGCGAGAGACAGCGAATATTGTCCAGCGTTGTTTGCGCGATCTCGCGCACCTCTTGCACTTCTTCGCGCACTTTCGACCCCTCCGGCAGATGGTTCCCCGCGCGCCCCAGCAATGACCCAATCGCCGTAAGCACCTGCCCGAATTCATCGTGCAGCTCGCGCGAAATGTGTCGCAGCGTGGACTCCTGCGTTGAAATCAATTTTTGCGCCAACTCGCTGCGCTGCTCGGAAAGCGCCGCCAGCTTCGCAAAAACAATCCTGTTCGTTCGGATCAAATACAAACTCGTCAGCACAATCGCAACAAGCGTTGCCAACAAAAACAAATAAACTTGCCGCTGCACGCCGTCGTAAATCGCAGCGATGCGCCCCGCCGCCTGCTCCTCGCCTTCATTGTTCTGTACCAGCAACCGCGAAACAGCGGTGCTCAGCGATTCCTGCCGCGCCTGCAGCGTCAAACGAATCTGTTCGCGCGCCTCCGCATCCTTTCCGTCCGCCGCCAGCACAAACATACGATGCACCGCGTCCCAAAATTGTGCGACAGATTGCGTCAGATAATTCCGTTGCTCAACGGTCCGATTCGCTCCCGCCAGTTGTTCTTCAAGATGCAACGCCACATCCAGATCTTCGCGAATTCGTTCGAATTGCGCCGACCACGCCGTCAGCGGATACAGCTCGCTAGCGTCCAGCATGTCGCGCATCGCCAGTCCTACCGAGTTCAAATCGTTCTGCAAGCGCAAAAGCTGCAGCGAATCCTTTCGGTTCCGGTCGACCATTTCGCTCTGCAATTTTCGCAAACCGGAAAGCTGCACGGTAATGTAGAAGGAATACGCCACGACGGCGGCCAGCGTGATGATCAGTCCGAGGAGAAGCCCCTTCGTCGGCGAGCGCTGCGCGGTCGGTTGCACGAAGAGAGGATACCTCAAGCAGCCGCTTGGCGGCGCACGAGGAGCAGCAGAAACATCATCGCGACAGCCGATGCAAGCGGTACAAGCAAGCCGACGCGCAAACCGCCCGCATGTGCGGAAGCGAAGCCTACGAACCACGGAGCGACGGCGGACCCGATCGACGACATGGAAAACATCAGACCGCCGAGACGCACCGCTTTTGCTCCGTACCAGCGCGAAAGCCACGAAACATAAATAGGAAAAACTGCCGCGCAGCCCAGACCGGCGATAGCTGCGCCCGCGAAAGCGATTTGTTGTGTAGGCGCAAGCACGAACACCGCATTTGCGGTGATCACCATAGTTAGCGCCGCGATCACCAAGCGATATTCACGGACGCGAGCAAGAACAAACGGCGCGAACGCCCGTCCGGACAAAAGTCCTCCATAAAAAAACATGGGCGCCAGTGTGGAAATGCCTTCTCCGCCGCCGGGAAGCCGCTTTGCATACGCAGCGGCCCAGCTTCCGAGACTGACCTCTACTCCCACGTACAAGAAAAACAACGCGGCAAGCGTCAGCGTCGTCATCAAGCCCACGCCAATCACCGGTGTAGCTGTTGAGGAATCAGACGTTCTGTGCTTTGCTTCGGGAAACCTTGCAAAGAGAAACGAAAATGCCAATAAACCGCCGACTCCGGCGAAAAAGAAGAGAAACTTCGAAAGAGATCCGTTTTTCAGCGCAAGTAAAACTAACGGAGAGCAAGAAACGGCTCCCGCTCCCCACGCGAAATTAACAAGGCTCACGAGCGAAGCGCTTCGCGCACCGCCGATTTCTGCCACTGCGAGATTCGTCGGAGGCACGACCAGGCCATAGCCAATTCCCAGAGCCCCCAACGCGAGCTGGACGACGGTCATTGAGGAGGTGTTAACCGAAGCGAGACCCGCGCCGATCATCAGATAACCGAGAACGAGGGAAGTGCGCGCGCCCAGATAATGCGTGATCAGGCTGGACAACCAGACTCCTGCAAGCGAGCCGGAAAACTCGACGGCCAACAAAAACCCAGCCTGCGAATCGCTGAGCGACCAGCGCGCGATAAACTGCGGCATCAGCGGTCCTGTGAGCGTGATCTGCAGACCAGTCAGGACAAATCCGGAAAAAAGCAGCGCCAGTAAATAGCGCCGGTGTGCTGCGACGTTAATGGCGATGGCTTGCGTGGTCACTGGTTATCAACCATTTTGCAGTACTGCGGCGCCGCGAGCAACTCGGCGTTATCGGAGTGCGCGATTCGCCTTCACAAAATTTAATCCTTCAAATCTCAATCCTTCGTATCTGCTACTTCGAATCTTTGCCGTTCCAATTTCAAAACTTAGTCCTCTCGATTTCAAAACTTCGTCCCTCTCCTTTAGCGATGCGATAGTATGGAGGGCCTTTCGCGATACGTTTGTGATCGCTGCTCGGACGCTTTTATGATCCATTCTTGGATGCTTCGATGATCGATGTGGGTCTCATCGGCTTTGGACTTGCCGGGCGCTCCTTTCACGCGGCGGTGATTCGCGCCGTGCCAGGATTGCGACTCGCGGCGATTCTGCAGCGCAACGGCAACGAAGCCGCTGCACAATATCCCGATGTGCGCACTGTTCGCACGCTCGACGAACTGCTCGCCATCAAAGAAATTCGGCTCGTGGTCATTGCTACGCCAAACGACACGCATTACGGGTTTGCGCATCAGTGTCTGGCCGCCGGACGCGATGTGCTGGTTGACAAGCCGTTTACGACAACTCTCGATGAGGCGAATGCGCTAGTCGAGTTTGCAAAGCAGCAGAGCAGGCTGCTCACCGTGTATCAGAATCGCCGGTACGACGGCGATTTTCAGGCCATCGTGCAACTTGTTGCGTGCGGCGCGCTGGGGCGCATCGTTCGTTTTGAATCGAACTATGATCGCTTTCGTCCGCAACTTCGGCCCGGTGCGTGGCGCGAGCGCTCCGGCCCCGGGACTGGCATCTTTTTTGATATCGGACCGCACCTAATCGATCACGCACTGCTGCTCTTCGGCTTGCCCGAAGCGCTTACGGCCGACATTCGTATCGAGCGACAAGGTGCCGTCGCCGATGATGCATTCGATGTGGCCTTCCACTATCCCCGCGCTCTACGCGTGGACTTGCGATCCTCCATTCTCGCCGCCGCTGCCCGTCCTCACCTCACTCTTCACGGAACGCTGGGCGCATTCGTCAAGCAGACCGTTGATCCGCAGGAGAATAACCTGCGGCATGGGCGCATCCAACCCGGAATGCCGTGGGGCGGCGAGCCGCAGGAGAATTGGGGCTTGTTGACCCTTTCTGAGAACGGTGTGCTCACGCAGCGGCGCATTCCCTCCGCGAATTCGGACTACCGCGACTTCTACGCCAATTTGCGCGACGCCATTCTTGGCAAGGCTAAGCTGGCGGTCACTCCGGAGTGGGCGCTCGACGTGATGCGCCTGCTCGAATTAGCCCGCCAGAGCAGTAACGAGCGGCGAACTGTTTCCGTGTCTGGCACAAGTTGAACTCCGGTCTCGAGAAGCCGCCGGGAACCGCTGTAGATGGCCGTTTTTCTAATGTATCTCGCAGTCCTCGCGTATACTCTAATTTCGTGTGAGAGGGAAGGAGAGCTGCTTTGGCCACGGTCATTGATCTAGCACCCTCGATATTGTCCGCAAACTTCGCGCAATTGGGTGCGGACGCTAAAGCTGCGCTCGAAGGTGGCGGCACCGTTTTGCATCTCGACGTGATGGACGGTCACTTCGTGCCGAACCTCACGATTGGGCCGCCTGTCGTGGCTTCGCTTCGCAAAACCATTCCGGATGTTGCGTTCGACTGCCACTTGATGATTGAAAATGCCGACGAATTCATTCCGGCGTTTGCCGAAGCTGGCGCGAACTGGATTTCCGTGCATCAGGAGGCGTGCGTCCATCTGGACCGCACCCTTCATCTAATAGAGTCGCATGGTTGCAAGCCGGGCGTGGTGATTAATCCGGCGACTCCGGTGCACATGCTCGACGACGTTTTGGAAATTGTGCATCACGTTCTGGTTATGTCCGTGAATCCTGGATTTGGCGCGCAGCATTTCATTCCCAACTCGCTCAAAAAAGTGGAGACTCTCGCGCGCATCCGCGAATCACGGGGTCTGGAATTTCGCATCGAAATCGATGGCGGCGTTGCGCTCGATACCGTCGGCGACATCGTGCGCGCCGGGGCGGAAATTCTTGTGGCGGGCAACGCCGTGTTCTCCCACGGCGACATTCGCGAAAACGCCAGAAAATTATTGCAGGCCGCGCGTTCGGCTGCGGCCGCCGCTGCGAAGGCGTCGCCGCGCTTACGGCGAACGACTACTGCTCCTCGTAGTTCCAAGTCAGACCGCCATCGACAACAAACGTAGTTCCCGTGACGTAGCTGGATTCTTCGGAAGCCAGAAAAGCGGCGATGGACGCGACGTCTCCTGGTTTTCCCAACCTGCGTAGCGGAATATTTTCTAACAGACTTTTCAACTTGATTGGATCGTTCAGCAGGCTTTTGTTGATGGGCGTTTCGATCGCTCCGGGTGCAATGTTGTTGATGGTGATGTTAGATGGAGCAAGCTCGATAGAGAGGTTGCGCGTGAGCATTTTTAGCGCGCCCTTGCTCGCGCAGTAAGAAGAAAAATGCGGGAAGGGAAGTTCTTCGTGGACGGAGCTGATGTTGATGATTTTTCCAGGACGCTCGGCCTGCATCAGATAACGAACCATGGCCTGCGTCACGAAGAACAGCCCCTTCAGATTTACATTCAACACAAAATCGTAATCGGCTTCGGTCACCTCCCAGAAATTAGCGCGCTTTTCGACCCCGGCGTTGTTCACCAAAATATCCAGTTCGCCGAGCTGCGAAACTGTCTCAGAGATGAAGCGCTGCCCATCGGCAAGTTTCGAGACGTCGGCTTGCATGGCCGCGGCTTTTCCGCCGGCGGCGCGCAGGCTTTCGACGACGCGCTCCGCGCCTTCCTTGTCCGAGCGGTAGCAGATCGCAACAGCCGCGCCTTCCTGGACGAACCGCTGGGCGATTCCCAAACCGATTCCCTGGTTTCCACCAGTGATGGCAGCTACTTTACCTTCCAAGCGTTTCGACACGGTCACGCCTCCATTCCCATAAGAGCGTTCCTAAAAGGGAACGCCGACAAGGGTAACACTTGGATGTTGCGGCCTGTTTTCTGGCGCAGTGAAAATGGGCGGACTCGGGCCCGCCTCCCTCGCCCCGGTTTTTTCGTAAGTGCGGATTCTAAAGGACAAGCCCATAACACCGAATAAACTCGAGGGCCATGAGCGGGATGCGTTCGCCAGGGTTGCGCGCCGCATGGAGGAGTTGCGCAGCCTCTTCCCGGCTCAGAATCGTCGGCAAGTGACGTGTCTTTTTCGGATAGGGAGTGTCAGCAAGGCTCCAGGCTCGGCGGAGCGTCTTGATGTAGAAAAAGCGCAGCGCCGCCAGATGTTGTCCTACGGAATTTGCCGACAACTTGCGCTTCTGGAATAACTCGGCTTGATATTCCCGAATCTGTCGAGGGCCTAAGCGATCTGGAGAACACCGAAATCGTCGAGCGAAATCTTCGACTGTTCGGATGTAGTGGCGTATGGTATTTTGTGCATAATTACGAAGCTGGAGTTCTTCCAGCATCATTTTTTTAGACGGGTCACAGGAACACCTCCTGTGACCCACATTTACATCAAGCCACCGAGCAACCAATGCTGCGTACCTCACGCGCAGCGTCCGCCGCCGGGCGGCTACGTCCTAACGCGGTAACCGGTAAAGTTAAATACTGGGAGCCAAGTTACCGGTAACGCGACAAATCAGGAGTTAGTCCGAATCCCCCTAAAGATGTCACGGGAGGGCAATGTGTTAGTCTGCTTCGCTGACCCAGACCACGTTGAAATACACCTGTCCGGGTTCGACAATATCCCACTGGCTAAACACTTGAAGAAAGGCGCGAGTTTCAGCGGCTGCACGGGCAACGAAAGAACCCCACGCCTCCTCGCTTTCACGGTTCACCGTATTGCCGTGTACCTCCCGCATTCCGCTGACTCCAATCGGTAGGGTTTGTATATTCGCGCCTCCCAAAACCCAAAGCTCAGTTCCGAGTACCGCGTATCCATGCCTGCTGAACCACTCAACTGCCGCCGCGGCGAGCATAGACGGCCACGCCGCTTCGTCGCCTGCTCTAAAAGCCGCGACAGCCAATTCGGACGGAAAGCCGGGAGGGAATAACTCAGAAGGCACTGTCTCATCCCCTATTAGAACTTTATCCCGATGTGGCGCGGAGTTCCAGAGTCGGTAGAAATTCAAGAATGTGCGTGGGACTTTAGCTAGGATTCGCTCAACTCTGATTAACGCTAACCGTCCATATGGATTTCAAGTTTTCAAGTTTCCGATTACGCGACTAATCAGGCACGGCATGCCTTGCACCCACCTAGAATTAGCTTTTGCCTTCCTTGAGCGATAGATGAGCGTACGATAGGCGGCATGAGAGGAAAAGCCGGTGAAGGTATCCTTCCGACAGAAATGGACGTTCTGGCAACGTTTCAGGCGTGAGGCCGTTTTTTTCGGCATCCCGATGGTGTGCCTCGAATTGGTTGGATTGCCCCTGCTCGGGTGGGGAACTGCCCTGGCCTTAGTGGTTCCGGCCACGTTGTTAGGTCTGCTCGCATACACGTCGATTGAGCACTTATTGATTTCTGCTCTCGCAGCCGGAAATAAATCTCAGTGAGAACAAAACGGCCAGACTGATTTGGGTACTAGGAGCAACTTTACCGGTAACGTAACTTCCCGGGCACTAAGTCGTGAAATCGTGTAAATTCCTACTTGCGTGGACCGACTTGCGACATTCCTTTGGTTGGCTCTGGGTGCGGCGGCGATAGTCGCCTCGTTTGCAGGTAGGACCATCACATACCGGTTCAGTACGAAGCCGTTTCCGAACCAACGTTTGGCGCGAATCGGTTTTTTGGTGATCGGGATCGGATTCCTCCTAGGTGGACTTATCAGCCTGTGGATCGATTGGTATTTTCGCAGGTGACTGTGTACACCCGAACTATGAGCCACTTCTCCGGTAACGCGACTACACGTCCAAGTAGATTCGCAGGTTGTTAGTTTTTGTGTATGGCCTGCGTAAGCAACCCGACACAGGAGGAAAAAAAATCAAGATATGGGCGTTGCCTCCATACCTCTAAACTGACTTGCAAGGAGCCATCTGTGCAGATCCGATTCGAAATCACACCAAGGGACCACTTGGAGATGTTAAGAGAAAAAGTTGGCTTTTCTGCCAGACCTATCAGAACGCTGCTCGGCATAGCTGGGATTCTCCTCGGACTCTTTGCCTATTATTTCCATTTGCTCGGTGACATGTGGATTGTCGTGACAGCAGCCTTCGGCGGGTTGACGATTGCAGAGCTATTCCTACCGAACATTGCCCATCAAAGGATTTATTATCGGAATCCAATTCTCTTTGAAGAGCGGACATTGACTATTACTGAAGAAGGGATAAGGTCAGAGAAGGCGAGTGGTAGCGTGGAAGTAAAATGGAACAGTTTCGAGACGTTCAAAGAGACGAAACATCTTTTCTTGACTTACCAGGGCAAAGACGTGGTCGGGATTGTGCCGAAGAGAGCATTTCCAAAGCCCGAGGCCATCGCGCAATTCAGGAACCTTCTTGCATCGAAGATATCCGGCCAGGGCATCGGATAAGGCCCTTCGCCAGTTCGATCCCATCGCGGATGGACTGTTTGCGCGGCACAGTGCCTGGTAAACGCTAGTGCTTAATCGGACGCGCGTTTTCGCGAATACGTGAAACCAGGCACGGCTCTCTGCGCGCGTTCGATTAAGCCGTTTGAACGTGGCCGCCCGGTTTGCGGCGGACGCGGGCCCT
>Ga0137360_10000550_pt1 | contig 21727 bp, 25 predicted proteins | sample Mad1_60_16metaG_FD_104924 | JGI IMG/M metagenome (GOLD analysis project Ga0137360, IMG submission 104924) | Vadose zone soil microbial communities from Angelo Coast Range Reserve, California, USA - Mad1_60_16 metaG | ecosystem: Environmental > Terrestrial > Soil > Vadose zone | place: USA... | reverse complement strand
GGCATACAGCCGCCCGGCGCCTCCTGGGGTAGCATGATCAACGCGGGTCGAGGCTATCTCCAGCAGGCGCCCTGGATAGTCTTCTGGCCGGGCGCGGCCTTGTTCGTCACGGTGGTGGGATTGAACTTCGTGGGCGACGCCGTGCGGGAAGCCCTCGACCCGCGACTTCGAAAGTGAGGAATTCATGATCAGTGTCTACGCCATGTGCGGTGGCCTCATCGATCTGGACCTGAGCGGCTTCTTCTGTGACAGGGCGCCCGGCTCGCGCGCCACTGTGCCCGTGATCTGTTTTCTCATCGCCCACCCGCAAGGCCATGTCCTCGTGGACACCGGCGTCCATCGCCAGGCCCTCACGGATCCCGTGGGCCGGCTGGGAGAGGGACGCGCCGCCCGCTTCACCCTGCGGTCGTCGCCCAGCGACGAGGTGGTGAGCCAGCTCGCGCTGCTCGGGCTCACCCCCGAGCACGTCCGTTACGTCGTCAACTCGCACTTCCACTTCGACCATTGCGGCGGCAACGAGTTCTTCCCGCGCTCCGCCTTCCTCGTCCAGCGGCCGGAGATGGACGCGGCCCGCCAGGTGCAGGCCGGCGTCACCATGCGCTACAGTCCGAGCCCGATCGACTTCGATCATCCGCTCGACTATCAGCTCCTCGATGGCGAGCGCGACATCTTCGGCGACGGCCAGGTCGTGCTCATGCCCACCTACGGACACACGCCGGGCCACCAGTCGGTGCGGGTGCGCGCGGGCAAGGGCACGGATCTCGTCCTCGCCGCGGACGCCTGCTACACCCGCGAGAACATGGACCGCGACGTGCTCCCCAATACGCTCTGGGACCCCGCGGAGATGTCGCGGTCGCTGGGAAAGCTGCGGGGACTCAGGGACAGGCAGGGAGCGATGATGATCTACGGCCACGACGTCGCCCAGTGGCAGGAGCTGCGCCGGGCACCCACCCCGCTCGTGTAGCGTCGACTACGCGCGGGGCGCAGCCTTTCGCGATCCTTCCTTCAAGTGCTTCTCGAGGGCGTCGACGAGCAGCCCCAGGGCTTCCTTCTCGGTGCGGCCCGTGACCGTGACGGCCGGGTAGGCGACGGCGGTGGCACGGTAGAGGCCCTCTTCCTGCACCAGATCGACTTCGATGCGCATCGGCTCTCCACTCCTGGACACGGGGAATCGGCTTCCACGCGGCACGCTAGCAGCCGCCTCCGGCTCCGTCAAGACTATCGCGTGGCGCTGATGCCGCCGTCCACCCCCAAGGTCACGCCGCTGAGCCACTTGGCCTCGTCGGAGGCGAGGTATACGGTGGCGTAGGCCACGTCGTCCGGCTCGCCGAGCCGGCCCAGGAGGTGCATCTTCACCAGCGCCTCGTACTCGCCCGTCTTCTTGAGGCCGTCGAGCATGTCGCGATTGAGATCCGTTTCGATGTAGGCGGGGCAGACCGCGTTGACCCGCACGCCCTGCGGAGCATAGTCCACGGCCATGTCCTTGGTGAGAATGACCATGGCGCCCTTGCCCGCGCCGTAGGCGGCATTGTTCGGCGCGCCGCGCAGCCCCGCCAGGGACGCGATGTTGACGATATTGCCCTTCGTCCGGATCAGCTCGGGCAAGGCCTGCCTGGAGCAGAGGAAGGCGCTCGTGACATTGATGTCGAGCGTCTTCCTGAAGCCGTCCTCGCTGAGGGCGAGCACGGGACCGCGCTGGGCTATGCCGCCCGCATTGTTCACCAGGATGTCGAGCCGGCCGAAGGTCTTGAGCGTCGTGTCGACCATGCGCGCGACGTCCGCCGCCTTGAGCATGTCGCCGGCGCAGACGACCGCGGTGCCCGCGGCCTGCCGGATGTCGGCCGCCGCCTTCTCGAGCGGCTCCGGGCGCCGGCCGGCCAGAGCGACCTTCGCGCCTTCCCTCCCGAACATGAGCGCGATGGCCCGGCCGAGACCCGTGCCCGCGCCGGTCACGATGGCTACTTTGTCTTTCAGACGCATGTCATCCCCCTTGTGGAGGCAAATCGTAGCAGAGGCGCCCCACCGCTGCTTGACTTGACGCGACGCCGAACCTAGACTTCCGAGCGAGATGAGAGTCCGCAGCGCGTGGCGATGAAGCTCGGAACGCTGACAATCGCGGCGTCCCTGCTCGTGATGTGTCTCGGGCGCGCGGGTGCTGCCGCGCCGGACACCGTGCTCCTCGAAGACCTGACGTGGACGGAGTTCCGCGATCTCACCGCGTCCAAAAGCATCATCATCGTCGTGCCCGCGGGGGGCACGGAGCAGAGCGGCCCGCATATGACGCTCGGCAAGCACAACGTGCGGGTGAAGGCGCTGTCGGAGAAGATCGCGCGCGCCCTCGGCAACGCCCTGGTCGCTCCCGTGATCGCCTATGTGCCGGAGGGGCGGCTCAGCCCCGCCACCGGCCACATGCGCTTCCCCGGGACGATCACCGTACCCAGCGAGACCTTCCAGAAGGTGCTCGAGTACGCGGCGCGGAGCTTCCAGGTCCACGGCGTCAAGGACATCGTCTTGCTCGGCGACCACGGATCGACGCAAGGGGATCAGCGGGCGGTGGCGAGCCGGCTGAATCGCGAGTGGGCGGGCACGCCGACCAGAGTCCACGCCATCGACGAGTACTATCGCGCCGCCGATGTGGAGTTTCCGCGCCTCTTGAAGGCGCGCGGCTACCGGGACGACGAGCTGGGTAGCCACGCCGGGCTTGCCGATACCTCGCTCATGCTCGCGGTGGATCAGCGCATGGTGCGGTCCGGCGCGCCGCGCCCCGGCCCGACCGAGGCCAGCGGCGTGTCCGGGGATCCGAGCCGGGCCAGCGCCGAGCTTGGTCAGATCGGAGTGGACCTGATCGTGTCGAGGACCGTCGAGGCGATCAAGCAGTCGGTCGCTCGTCGCTGAGCGGCTGTCGTAGCCTGCCGTATGCTCATAGCCACACCAATCAAGGGGGTGTCATTGCTGATCTCGAATCCTGTTGTGCGTCGCGCGACCAAGGGCGGAACTCTGGGGCTCCTACTCTCGTTGGCGGCATGGCTGTGGGCGTGGCCGGCCGTAGGACAGCAGGCCCCCCGCGCCGTTGAGACCGTGCCGGGCATGCCTGCGGTGGTGGATCCCGCCAATCTCTACAGCGAGACGCTGCCCGACAAGGTGAGCCCCACCGTGGCCAAGGCGCTCCCGCGCGTCTACGTGCCCAATCTCAGGTCCAATGACGTCTACGTCATCGATCCGGCCACCTTCAAGGTCGTCGACAAGTTCAAGGTGGGAGTCAACCCGCAACACATCGTGCCCTCGTGGGACCTCAAGACGCTCTGGGTCACGAACAATGCGGAGGGGCGCACCGACGGGAGCCTCACCCCCATCGATCCGACCACGGGCAAGCCGGGCAAGGCCGTGGCCGTCGACGACCCCTATAACATGTACTTCTCGCCCGACGGCCGCTCGGCCATCGTGGTCGCGGAGGCGCTCAAGCGGCTCGATTTCCGCGACCCGCAGACCATGGCTCTCCAGAGCTCGATTCCCGTGCCGCAGTGCGCGGGGATCAACCACGCCGACTTCTCCATCGACGGGAAGTTCGCCATCTTCACCTGCGAGTTCCAGGGAAGCCTCGCCAAGATCGACCTGGTGGGCGGCAAGGTGCTGGGCTACCTCAAGCTGTCGAAGGGCGGGATGCCGCAGGACATCCGCGTGTCACCCGACGGGAAGATCTTCTACGTGGCCGACATGAAGGCCGACGGCATCTTCGTCGTCGACGGCGACAGCTTCAAGGAGATCGGCTTCATCCAGACAGGAAAGGGGACGCACGGCCTCTACCCGAGCCGTGACGGGAGCAAGCTGTACGTGGCCAATCGTGGCTCGAATCACATCCACGGCAAGCCCCACGGGAAGGGGAGCGTGTCCGTGGTGGACTTCGCCACGCGCCGCATCGTGGCCAACTGGCCCATCCCCGACGGGGGCAGCCCGGACATGGGCAACGTGAGCGCGGACGGAAAGACTCTGTGGCTCTCCGGCCGCTACGACAATGTCGTCTACACCTTCGACACCACGTCCGGCGAAGTCCGCAAGATCCCCGTGGGCAAGGAGCCCCACGGCCTCACCGTATGGCCGCAGCCCGGCCGCTACTCACTCGGCCATACCGGTAACATGCGTTGAGACGTTTGCCGGCCTTCTTCTGCTTTCAGATTTGCCCTTCGTGATCTCGTCACACTAGGGTTCGTGTGACCGTACCAAGTAACACGCAGGTAGATCGACTTGGCGAACGGTTGAGAACCGGGACCCTAGAAGAACCCGACCTCACCTTGCTCGATGACTATCGGCGCTCTTTCGCTCCAGCCTATGAAGGCGTCGTGAATACTCTGCGCAAGCTAGGAGTGCAGCCCACGGGGAGGCCTGCGAAAAGCACTTCTTCCCTCATTGCCAAGATGAAGCGCGAGACCATCCGACTTTCCCAGGTCCAGGACATCGCGGGATGTCGGGTGCTTGATGTCGGGTGCTAGTAGCCGACCTTGAAGAGCAGGATCGATTGGTGGCTGCGCTCAGTAGAACCTTTCCGAAGATTACCGTAGTCGACCGACGTACAAAGCCGACCCACGGCTATCGCGCTGTCCACATCATCGTAGAGCTATTTGAGCGAGCGGTGGAAATCCAAGTCCGTACCGAGTCGCAACCCATGTGGGCGGAGCTTTCTGAGAAACTGTCCGACCTGGTTGATGCCTCGATCAAGTATGGCGGCGGTCCAACCGACGTGAAAGATCGGCTCTTGAATAGCTCTTTAGCCTTGGGAGCGGCCGAGCAGTCGGAGAGACTTTTTGCCGAGGCTAGTAGAATCATGGAGGAAGAGCGGGAGACCGAGGAAACACGTCGACAAGTAGAGGCGGCGCAAGAGCAACTGACTGATCTCAAAGCGGCCTTGGTCGCTGCTCTCAAAGCGGCGGCCGACACATGGATTAGTGATACAAAGGACAGAACATGATCTTCCTGATCGAATATGAGCGCCCTACCGGCCGTATTGTTTCAACGCGAGAGTTCTCCGATGCTTGCCGAGGGGATGCGGAGAAGGCCCGGCTCGACCTCGAGCTTGATCTGAGTCGGCTGGGATTAGTGCGGGAAGTTGTCCTGCTGCAGGCGGCAGACGAAGAGGCATTGCGACGCACGCATCGACGTTACTTCGAGACACCGCGACAGCTGAGTACGGGCTAGGCAGTGACAGGCACTAGCGCGCTCTAAGGCTGCCGTCAGGATTCGAGGAAGCAAGCGCAAGCTATATTGGGATATCTCCTCACTAGCCGACGATCTTCTTGTCCCGCAGCGCCTTGACGTCCGTCGCAGAGAGGCCGAGCTCACGGAGGACGGCGTCAGTGTGCTCGCCGGCGTGGGGCGCCGCGGTGCGCACGGTGCCAGGCGTTCCCGACAGTTTGATGGGGATGCCGAATTCCTTGATGGTGCCCAGGGTCGGGTGCTTCACCTCGACCACCATGTCGCGGGCCTGCACCTGCGGGTCGGCGACCATCTCCTCCGGATCGTAGACCTTGCCCACGCACACATCGGCCTTCACGAGGATCTCGTACCATTCGTCGCGGTTCTTGGTGCGGATGATGGCCTCGATTTCGTCGCGCGCCTTGACCTCCTCGGGATTGGCGGCGCGCACGAACTGGTCGTGCTTCCGGGCGAAGCGCACGAGATCGGGCCGCCCGATGGCCTTGCAGAAGTTCTCCCAAAGCCAGGGCTCCGTGCAGCCGATGGTCAGGAGCTTGCCGTCCTTGGTGTCGTAGATCGCGTAGTAAGGATAGGAGCCGCCGAGGAAGCCTTCGCCCCGCTTGGGAGCCAGCCCATCGCTGAAGAAGAAGCGCATGTTGGGGGTGGCCGCGAGCAGCGCCACCGAGGTGTCGAGGTAGGACACGTCCACGAGCTGCCCCTTGCCCGTGCGCTCACGCGCGAAGAGCGCGAACATGATGCCGAGCGCTCCGTGCATGCTCGCGCCTGCGTAGTCGGCCACGAGGTTGAGGGGGATGGCGGGCTTGCGATCGGGCTCGCCGATCAAGCCGAGCACGCCGGCCAGGGAGAGGTAGTTCATGTCGTGCGCCGGGTAGTCGCGGTAGGGGCCGTTCTGGCCGAAGCCCGAGAGGGAGCAGTACACGAGGCGCGGGTTGGTCGCGCGCAGCGTCTCGTAGTCCGCGCCGAGCCGCTTCATCACGCCGGGGCGGAAGCCCTCGATGATCACGTCGGCCCCCGCCGCGAGCTTCTTGAAGAGCCCCTGGCCCTCGGGCGCCTTCATGTTCAGGGCGAGCGAGCGCTTGTTGCGATTGACGTAGACGAAGGCCGAGCGGCGCTGCCAGTCGGGATCTTCCTGGGTGTCCGACGGCGTCTCGATCTTGAGGACATCGGCGCCCATGTCCGCGAGCATCATGCCCGGCATCTCTGCCGGGGGCACGCGGGCCAGCTCCAGAATCTTGATGCCGTCGAGGACTCCCATCGGACTCTCCTCCGTGGTTAGCGGTATGCGTCGGGCGCCTGGATGACGGACGCCCAGAACACCGGGTCGTGGCTGGGGAAAATGCGGCCGTCCATGAGCCGCGCGATCGTCTTGAGGCGCTTGATGGAATGCATGGCCCGCGTCGGGTCCCACACCACGCCGGGAGGGGTTTCCTTGTCGATGGACTCCTGCCAGTAGCAGCAGTCCCCCGCCAGGATGACCGGACCCGTTTCGGGCAGCTCCACGAGCAGCGACTGATGACCCGGGGTGTGGCCGTCGCTCCGGAGCACGGTCACCCCCGGCACGATCTCCGCGTCGCCGTCGAGGAGCCGCCAGCGATAGTCGGGCAGGTCGAAGTTCTTCTTGTAGTAGAAGCCGGCGAAGAAGCCCGCGGGGTAGTTGGCATACGCGTACTCGTCCTGCTGTACCGCCAGCTCGGAGCCCCGGAACAGGAATGCCCCGCCCGCGTGATCGTAGTGCAGGTGGGAGAGTACGACCACGTCCACGTCACCGGGCTCGATGCCGATCGAGTCCAGACGGTGCACGAGGAGATCGGCGTCGGTGAAGCTCGCCAGAGGATCGGAGCGGAGGAGACCGGGCACGGCGCGCGGGGAAAGGCCCGTGTCGAAGAGGACCGTCGTGTCGCCCGTGCGTACGAGATAGCACGAGACGGGGATACGGGCCTTCTCCGCCGAGCGCTCCCCGAAGAAGAGGCCCGACTTCTCGAAACCCATGAAGCCGTTCTGGAGCGCGTACAGCCCCTTGACGGCCATCTATCCGGCGACTTTGCGCGCGGGGCGGACGCGGCCCGTCCGGCGCGCGGGTGCCAGCTGCTGCGGGTCGTAGACCCAGATCTTGTGGGAGGCGGCCAGCCCCATGGTGACGCTCCGCTCGTTCAGGAGCACGGTGATGGTGCCGGCATACGGCGCCACCTCGGTGACCGTGAGCTTGATGCCGGGCCGCACTCCGCTTTCCCAGAGGAAGTGGAGGAGCTGGCGGTCCGACTCGGCCTCTTCCGTGATGCGCTCCACTACCAGCGCCTGTCCTTTCGTGGCCTGGGACAGAGGGATGGGATTGTGCGCCTCGGGCTGGGGCATGCCGGGAATGGGATTGCCGTGCGGGCAGGTCGAGGGCATGCCCAGCATCTCGGCCAGCCGCTCCTCGACCACCGGGGAGAGCGCGTGCTCGAGCCGGTGCGCCTCGTCGTGAGCGCGCGACCAGTCCAGACCCAGGACGTCGGTGAGCCAGCGCTCGAGCAGGCGGTGGCGACGCGCCATGGTTTTCGCGATGTCGAGACCCTTGGTGGTGAGGCGGATCTGCTTCTTGCCCGCCACCTTCACGTAGCCCTCGCGCTGCATGCGACGGAGCGCCTCGGTGATAGACGGCGCGGAGAGGTGCATGTGGCGGGCGAGCCGCGCGCCGATCACGGGCTGATCGGTGCCCGCGAGATCGAAGATGGCGCCGAGGTAATCCTGGATGGCGGGGGTCGTTTCCATGCCCCAGAGGATACCCCTGGCCCTCCCGCGCGAGCAAGTCCGTGCTATTCTTCCCCATCCGGATCGGGAGGAGGCCCACCATGGACTTCGCGCTTACCGAGCAACAGGAGCTCATCCGCAAGGAAGTTGCCGCCCTGTCGCGGAACTTCTCCCTCGACTACTGGCTCGAGAAGGACAGGAAGCACGAGTATCCGATCGAGTTCATCAAGGCCTTCGCCGAGGGAGGCTGGCTCGGCCTCATGATTCCCGAAGCCTATGGCGGGGCCGGCCTCGGCGTGACCGAAGCGGCCATCATGCTCCACGAGATCTGCGCCTCCGGCGCGGGCACCTCGGGCGCCTCGCCCATTCACTTCTACTGCTTTCCTCCCGAACCGGTCGTTCGCTACGGCACGGAGGAGCTCAAGCGGCGGGAGCTGCCGGGAATCGTGACGGGCGAGACCATCATGTCGTTCGGGGTGACCGAGCCGAACTCGGGCACGGACACGTCGCGCATCCACACGCGGGCCGAGAAGCAGGGGGACCGCTGGATCGTCAACGGCCGAAAGGTCTGGACCACCAATGCCCAGCACGCCAACCGCATTCTCCTCCTCACGCGCACGAGCGACCGCGACCCCGCCAGGCCCCTCAAGGGCATGACGCTGTTCTTTACCGGGTTCGACCGCAAGGCCATAACCGTCCGCGAGATCGAGAAGCTGGGGCGGGCGGCCGTGGACTCGAACGAGATCTTCATCGACAACCTGGAGGTCCCGGAGGGCGACGTGGTCGGCACGGTCGGTGACGGCTTCTACCACCTGATCGACTCCCTCAATCCCGAGCGCATCGTGGTGGGGATCGAGGCGGTGGGGATCGGCCGCGCAGCCCTCGAGCGTGCCACCCAGTATGCCAAGGATCGCGTGGTCTTCGACCGCCCCATCGGGAAGAACCAGGCGATCGCCCATCCGCTCGCCCTCGCCCTGGCCCAGCTCGATGCGGCGGAGCTGATGTGTCTCAAGGCCGCGTGGCTCTTCGATACCGGGCGCCCGTGCGGCCGCGAGGCCAATGCGGCCAAGCTCCTCGCCGCCGAAGCGGGCTTCCAGGCCTGCGACGCGGCGCTGCAGACCTTCGGCGGCTTCGGCTACGCCAAGGAGTTCTACGTCGAGCGCCTGTGGCGCGAGGTCCGGCTCTACAAGATCGCGCCCATCTCCCAGCAGATGGCGCTGAACTATCTCAGCGAGCACGTGCTGGGCCTGCCTCGCTCGTATTGATGCCCCTCACCCTCAACACGCTCGATCACGCCTACGACGAGCCGGACGCCACCACCGTGGCCAAGACGCTGGCCGATCTCGACGGCCGGCGCAATCTGGTGGCCACCCTGGCGCGGGGCGAGGCGACCTACCTGCAGGCCACGGGCAGTGCCGCCGCCGGGCTCGTCCTCCTGTATCAGGAGGGGTCCGTTCAGCATCGTTACCGCACCATGGAGAAGCTTCCGCTCGCCCGCGTGACGGAGGCATTCCAGCAATATCTTCGCGGCGACGGCGCGTGGCGGGAGGGCATCCGGTGGGAAGAAGACGAGGAGAAGCTCGAAGTCAGCACCTGGTACGAGAGCTGGTGGTTCTACATCGGCGCTCTGCTCGCGGTGATCGGAGCCTTCGTCTGGTGGCGCGGCTGGTACTAGGAGGCCTCGAGGGCGCTAGCTTCGCGGGGTGATTTGAAGCAGTGCGGGTGCCTGGGTTTCGATCTGTATGGTGGTGTGGTCGATGCCGAAGCGCGCGTGGAGGATCAGGTGCAAGTCGTCGAGTATCCGGGCGGGCGGCGTGCCCCGCTCCACCTCGACGTGGGCGCTCATGGCCTCGCGCCCGGAGGTGAGCGTCCAGACGTGCAGGTCGTGGACGCGCTTCACTCCCGCCGCCCCGCAGAGGGCCACCTCGATCTCGCCGAGGTCGAGATGTGGCGGCACCCCTTCGAGGAGCACATTGACCGCCTGTTTGAGCAGGGCATAGGTGCGCGGCAGGATCATCAAGCCGATGGCCGCGCTGGCCAGCGCGTCGGCGAGGGTCCAGCCAGTCGTGAGGATCACGATGGCCGCCGCGATGACCGCGGCCGACGACAGCGCATCGCCCAGCACCTCGAGGTAGGCGCTCCGGACGTTCAGGCTCTCGCCCGCTCCCGCGTGGAGGAGCCAGGCCGCGAGGAGGTTGACGCCCAGCCCCACCACCGCGACGAGGAGCACAGGTCCCGCCGCCACCTCGTGTCGCCCGCCCAGGCGCTCCCACGCTTCGAAGAGGATGACGAGGGCGAGCACGCAGAGCACCACGCCGTTGACGAGGGCGGCGAGGATCTCGACGCGGTAATAGCCGTAGGTCTTCTCCGCGGTGGCCGGCCGCTCGGCGAACCAGACGGCAAGGAGCGAGAGCCCGACCGCCGCCGTGTCCACGAAGAGATGGGCCGCATCCGCGAGGAGGGCTAGGGAGTTCGTCCACCAACCCACTACGACCTGCACCACCATGAAGGACGCGCTGAGCCCGAAGACAGCCCACAGGCGGTGCTTGTGGCGCGACGAGTGGGTAGGGCGGTGATGCACGGCGCTCAGCGGGGCACGGGCACCGTGAGCCGTGCCTCGCCCTGCTTGATGCCCTGGCTCTCGTAGAAGCCGGCCCGCGCCTCGAGGGCGAAGCGGAAATTACCCATGGGGCCGTAGAGGGCGGTGGGGCTCGGCTCCATCTTGAGAATGGAGAAGATGCTGCCGTCGCCCTTGATGAAGGCGATGTCGAGGGCCGCCGGCACATGGTTCATGTGGAACTGACTGTAGATCTCGCGCCCGAAGTCGAAGAGGATCAGCGTTTTCTGTATCTCCTGGGGCGTCGAGCACTGGAAACCGGCGGCCGCCTGCTCCGACGTCTCCGCTACCTTGACCCTGATGGCCATGGTCTTGGCCCCGGCCTGAACGGTGACCATGCGCACGGGCATGGCCGCGAAAGCCTCGCGCCAGCGCTTGCACTCGTCGCCCTGTGCCGAGGCGCCCGCCGCGACCGACACGCAGAGCAGCACGAGGGCGGCCAGCCGCGCGCGCGGGCCCCACGGGATGCGCCGGAGCACGGCCACGCCGGCAAAGATCAGGAGCGCGGTCAGGACCACCGCCCCTCCCGCGGCCAGGCTCAGGTAGTAGGCCGCGGTGAGGCCGAGGCCCACCGCGGCGAGCGCCACCACGATGGCCACGATGGTGGCGCGCCGAAAGTTTCGGCCGAGGCTGAAGCCGGTCAGGGTCGGGATCACGATCATGGCGCTCACCAGGAGCACGCCGACCATGCGCATGGCCACCACGGTGGTGAGCGCGGTCAGCAGCGTCAGCATGAGGTTCAGGGCGGTGACGGGAACACCGCTGGTCCGCGCCAGATCTTCGTGCAGCGTGATGACGAAGAGCCGGCGATAGGAGAGCAGGATGGTCGCCACGACCACGGCGCCCAGGGCCGAGATCAGCCAGACATCGGCGGGGCTGACGGTGAGGATGCTCCCGAAGAGGATGGCGAAGAGATCGGCATTGAATCCGCTCGCCAGGCTGATCAGGACCACGGCCAGGGCGAAGCCACCGGAGAGGAACACGGCCAGCGCGGCGTCGCCTTGGAGGGCTCCGTGCGAGCGGAGCCGCTCGATGCCGAACGCTCCTACCACAGTGACGATGAGCGCGCCCACGATCGGCGAAGCTCCCATGAGGAGCCCGATGGCCACGCCGGCCAGCGCGACGTGGGCCAGCGTGTCGGCGATGAGGGAGAGCCGGCGCGGCACCAGGAAGACGCCGATGAGCGGACAAACGATGGCCATGATTGCTCCGGCGGCGAACGCCCGCTGCATAAAGCCAAATTGGAGGAATTCAGGCATAATTAGTGGTCGTGACTGACTATTCTGACTGCTGGACCATAGAGGGCTGTCAGCGCGGCATCGCTCAGGAAGTCTCCCGGCCGGCCGTGGAAGATGAGACGCCGGTTGAGGCAGGCGAGCTTGTTCACTTCCTTGGCCACCACGCCGATGTCGTGGCTGACGAGGATCAGGGTGACCTCCCGCTCACGACTCAAGTGCTGGAGCATTGCGTAGAAGGACGTTTGCGCCTCGGGATCCACGCCCCCCGTGGGCTCGTCGAGAATGATCAGCTCCGGATCGGAGACGAGAGCCCGGGCGATGAGAACCCGTTGCTGCTGTCCTGTGGACAGCGCTCCGATGCGCGCTCGCGCATGCGCCTCCATGCCCACGCGGGCGAGAGCCTCCTTCACGCGGGCGCGCTCCCGGCTCCCGATGCGCTGGAAGATGCCGAGGCTCGCCACGAGCCCGGTGGCGACGACCTCGCCCACCGTCACGGGCAGCGCAGGATCGAGCGCCGCGCGTTGCGGCACGTAGCCCAGCCGGCGCCACTCGCGAAACGCGGCGGGCGGCTGACCAAAGAGCCGCACCGACCCCTCCTGCGGCTCGAGGAGACCCAGCATCACGCGAAGCAGGGTGGTCTTGCCCGAGCCGTTCGGCCCGATGATGCCGAGGAAATCCCCCGGCTCGACGGTGAGGTTGATGCCGTCGAGCACACGCACTTCGCCGTAGGACACGCCCACGCCTTCGAGCTCGACGAACGGGCGCATCAGACGAGGCTCCGCCGGGCGTCCCACCAGGCGCCGAAGGCCGCGCACGAGGAGCCGAGGAGGAGGCCGCCGAGGACATCCGACGGCCAGTGCGCGTGCAGCACGAGGCGGGCGAGGCCGACGAGGAAGACCATGGCCAGCACTACGACGGTCAGCGCCATTCGCGTGGCACGGTTCCAGCGCTCCTTGATGCCGAAGTAGATGGCGATGACCGCGAAGGAGGCGGCGCCCGTCATGTGGCCGCTCGGAAATCCGAAGGCCTTGCCCCGCGGGCGAGGCCGTCCCACCAGATGCTTGGCGGTCTGCTCGATGATCGGCGCGGCCAGGAGCACGATCACCACCAGCCACCAGCGCTTTCGCGCCTCGGGCGAGATGACAAAGAGCAGGAGCGCGGCGGGGAGGAGACCTTTCCAGGAGCCGAAGATGTTGACCCAGGTAAAGAACGTGATGATGTCTGGCGTCCGATGCGCCATGACCTCGTCGTAGAGCGAGGAGTCACCCGGCAGGACGCCGACGGCGAGGACGAGAACGCCCAGCCCCACGAAGAGAACGGCGCCCCCTATGGAAAGCCCCCGCCAGCGGTGCGCATGCGCTCTCATGACCTCCAGATTGTACTCGATGGCGCACGGGGACTGGCCATGCCGCTACCTGCATCCCAGCCCCTCACGGAGGCTCTCGAGGTTTCGCATCATGAGCTCGATATAGCCCGTGCCCTCGGCGGCTTCTTTCTTCGTGACCCCTTCGACGGGGTCGAGAGTGAGCAGGCGCACGCCCAGCTCGCGTGCCAGCATCTCCGCGAGCTTCGGGCTGACGAGGGGCTCGAGGAAGATAGCGGTGACCTTGCGCTCTCTGGCCGTCCGCACGATGGCGGCCAGGGCGGCGGGGCTCGGCTCGGCCTGCGGGGCGAGGCCGGTCACGGCGACCTGCTCGAGCCGATAACGTCGGGTGAGATAGCCGAAGGCAGCATGCGACACCACGACCTCGCGGCGCGTGCAGTCGCGCAGCCCGGTATCGAAGCGCGAGTCCAGGGCCGAGAGCTTGGCGCCATAGGCCGCGGCATTGGCCTCGTAGGTGGATTTCCCCTGGGGGTCGCCGCGCTCGAGCGCGGCCCGTATCGCGTCGACCTCGCCCTTGGCGAGCACGGGATCAAGCCAGACATGCGGATCCAACTCACCGTCCCCGCCCGGGCGGGTAATCGTAAGCCCCGCGCTGGCCGCCACCACCACCGTCGATGGCCCGGCGGCTTCCTTGATGAGCTTGTCGGCCCAGGGCTCGAACCCGGCTCCGTTGTACACGAAGAGGCGCGCGCGTCGCACCTGGGCCACGTCCTGCGGCGAGGGCTCCCAATCGTGCCCGTGCACGCCGGGCGGCACCAGGGAGATCACCTGCGCGCGCTCGGCGGCCACCCGCCGCGCGAAGTCGTATATGGGAAAGAAGCTGGCGACGACCAGCGGCTTGCCGTCCGGAGCGGGCGACTGCTGGCAGCCCGCCACCGCCAGGACGCAGAGGACGAGCCCGAGGGTGGCGGCCGGCGTCACGCCGGAACGCTTCTGCCCGTCGCCCGCGTGATGATCGACAGGGCGAGCAGGATGAGCCCGAAGGCGCAGACGACAGTCGCCCCGGTCGGCGTATCGAAGACGGCCGAGGCGCCCATGGCGAGCACGCTGACGAGGGTGCCGAAGCTCCAGGCGATGGCGAGCCGTTTCGGAATGGAGCCGCCCAGGAGGTTCGCCGCCAATGTCGGCACGATCAGGTACGAGAAGACCAGCAGCACGCCGGCGATGCGCACGGAGCTTGTCACCACCACGCCGAAAGAGGCATAGAAGAGGAAGTCCCACCAGCGCACCCGCCAGCCCTCCCGGTAGGCGCGGTCCGGGTCGGTCGAGATGAGCAGGAAGGGGTGCCGGCACAGCCAGTGGAAGAGTCCGACGAGCGCGTACAGGCCCGCGACCTTGACCACCTCTCTGCCCCCCACGGCCAGGATGCTGCCCACCAGCATGTTTCTGAGATGCTCGGCCCCGTGCGGCGTGCGGTCGGCGACCAGGACGGCCGCCGCAGAGGAGACGGCATAGACCACACCGATGATGGCTTCTTGGGATACACGGCGCTCACGAGTGCGGGTGAGCGCGAATACGGAGGCGCCGAGAAGGGTGAAGCTCAGGCCGAAGGCGTAGGAGCCCCACGATTCGAGATCGTAACCCCACAGGAAGGCCGCGGTAGCGCCGAGCGAGGCGATCTGAGCCAGCGCGATGTCGACGAACACGACTTCCCGAGCGATGACGTGAAGACCGAGGTACGCATGAATGCCTGTGAGCACCAGGCACATGAGGAACGGCACCCACATCAGCGCGAGGAGGTCGTTGGCCACGTGCCCTATTTAAGCATCTGGGCGAGAGTCTGCACGTTGAAATCGACGGCCTCGATAAAAGTGTCCGTTCCCTTCACGGAGCCGACCGTGGCTGCCAGGATGGCGGCGCTGGCCCCGGCCTCCTGGGCGATTCGTTGGACGAGCTTGAAGTCGCTCCACGGCTCAGCGATGACCGCTTTCACCCGGTCCTCCTTCATGAGATTGACGAGTTTGACGATGTGAGTCGCGGTTGCCGGAATGCCGGGCCGCTCCTCGACGGTGCCGACCTGGACGATGCCGAAGCGCGTGAGCAGGTAGATCCACAGCGCGTGGTTCACGACGACGGGAGAGCCCTTGTAGGGCTCGAGCATCTTGGTCCAGCGGCCCACGGCTTCGTCGACTCGGGCGAGGAACTGCTGCCGGTTACGCTCGAAAGCGGCGCGGTGCTGGGGCGCGATGCGTGCGAGCCCCTCGAGGATGTTTTGCGTGACGATGGAAGCCATGCCCGGGTCGAGTGTGTAGTGCGGGTTGCCGACCGGGTGGACGTCGCCCATGGAGCGGTCTACACGGGTCTTGGGAACCTCGAGGACAGGGATGCCGCGCGAAGCATCGATGCGGCCTGGCGCACCCGGGATCACGTTCGGATTGTTCGCGCCCTGGGCGACGACGTCGGCCCAGTCATCGAGCTCGAGACCGTTGACGATCATGGCGTCGGCTCGACGGACCTTGACCATGAGGCTGGGGCGGACCTCGAGATCGTGCGGGTTCTGGGTGGGCCGCGCCATGGCGTCCACTTCGGCGAGATCGCCGGTGACCACCTCGGTCAGCGCCTTGAGATCGGTGGTGCTGGTGATGACGCGGAGCTTCTGGGCGTCGGCCGCGGCCGCGCTGAACGTGATCCAGGCGGTCGCGAGAGAGATCGTCAAAGTGATCAGTCGTCGCATAGCTCCATGTCTCCTTGGCATCAGAACGGATGCGCCGGGTGGGCGCCCAGGATGAAGGTCGCCTGGAGGAAATACTCGCTCACCTGTTTGGCACTCCCGCCATTGTCCTGGAAGTCCAGGTAGCTGCAACACTGGCTCCGGGTCGTCTGCTTGTACCCAAGCCTGAAGCGCAGAAACTCCGAAGGATAATACGCGAGGAAGGGCTGGACTGCCCACTCCGTTCCCGAAGCGGCCGGGTACTGCGTCCGGTCGTAGCGGAAGCCCAGGAGCCACTTCGACAGCTCCCCATGATTGAATGGCTGGAGCCCGCCGTACACGTAAAATCCCTGGCTGTTGCGCGTGCGCGTCTGGTCTCTCCCGTCCGGATCAGTGACGACGACGTCCCGGAAGGACAGGAGGTACTCGCCCAGAAGGGTGAAGGCCGCGCGTTGCCAGCCAGGCGGCGTGTACTTGTACTTGGCGTCGAAGCCGACGATCGTGCTGTTCCTCTGCTCGGGTGTCTGCCCGGCCGCGATCGAAGAGCCGAGCTGGACGGCGCCCCACTCGTCGAGGTCGAGGAAGGTCCGCAGCCGGCCCGTCACCAGCGGGTTCGAGATCTGGTCGCGGCCGAAGGCAACGTCGTTCTCGCCGTTGAAGACGCCGCCCAGCAACTCGAGGTAGAAGGGCAGTGGGGGAACCCAGGTTGCTTCGAAGCCCGACTCGACCAGGCCCTCTTTGCCGAAGAACTGCTGGAGGACGTTTGGATTATCGATGAAGGGCCAATCGTGGGCGTGGATCTGGTTGAGGTAGCCGAACCGGTTGCGCATCTTGCCCAGCTTGAGCTGCGTGCCGTAGGGAAGGGCCATCAAGGTCAGGTTTGCCTCCGCCAGGTTGACCGTGAGCTCTCCGCTGCGCGAGTCCTGGCCGGCCTCGACCCGCACCTCGGCACGGGCGTACGGGTCGATCTGGCCGAAGAAGGAGACCTCGACCTCGCGCGGGAAGAAGAGATTCTCGAGCCCCGGGAAGCTGCCGCCTTGGTTCTTCTGGACATTGTGCTGGGTCAGGTTGCCAATGAAGTCGCCGGTGACGCCCATGTCGAACAGGAGCTGTCCCGGGCCGCGTCGCTCGTAGAGCGCGAAGGGCTGGCGGGGTTTGATCAGATCGAGAGGAGAAGGGTCGCTGCCGGGCGGTCGCTGAGCGACAAGGTCCGTCACGGGCGGTGCCCCTTGCGCCGGCTGCATCGGAGCCGGCGGAGCCGCCGGCGTCGCCGGAACCGCGACCGGGGGCTGCGGCCGGGCCTCCACGCGCTCGAGGCGCTCGGTCATCATGTCCATGGCCTTCTTGTACTGCTCCTGCATGGCTTCGAACTGCTTGCGCATCTGCTCCATCTCGCGGCGCAGCGCCTCCGCGTCTTGGGCGGGGGCGGGCGCGGCCTGCGCGAGCAAGCCCAGAGCGAAAGCGAGCGCGACTATGACTCGCATGGTGTCCTCCCTTGGTGGGGCAAGTGAACGGGCCTGGGCACGGATACAGATCCGCGCGCGGGTCGACAGCTAGGGGACCAGGAAGACGAAGCTAGGCGAGGGGGGGAGCGCGGGAATCGGTGAGGCTTACCGACGGGCTCGGAGCCGAACCGGATGACGTGACGGCCGCCGGCACGTCGAGCTGCTTCGGAGAGCCGATGGCGGGCAACTCAGGTACCCAGCCGTCGGTGTGGATAGCCGCGAGCTGGGACAGGGGACACTCGGCGTTGTAGAGACCGAGCCGGCCAGTTTCATGGGTATGGCCCGGTAGGCTGCCTTCGACGGCGAAGGCGACGCTCAGGAGAGCGAGCAGGAAAACAACGGCGGCGCGATGACTCTTCTTCATGGCCGGGCTATTTGTATACGCGAGGCCGGGGAAATTTGCAAGAAACGACCGCTCCAGATGGTCACGGGATCCTGCTTGCCCGAGGGGGCGAGGGCAAGCGGAGAAAAGTTTGCCCGCCCTTGTGCAGGAGATCGTAGGTCGGCACCGAGTCGGTAAAGCCGGGTGGGCCCAAGCCCGTGCAGGGGTCGAACTGATAGCCGTGCCAGGGGCATTCGAGATAGCCGTCGCGCATGATGCCCTCGCCGAGGGGGCCGTTCTGATGCGGGCAGACATTGGAGATGGCGTAGAGCGCACCGTCCTTGCGGACGACTGCCACGCGCTCGCCGTTGACGTGCACCGTGACGGCGCGCCCTTCGGGAAGATCCGCGAAGGCGCCGAGGAAGACGAGACCGTCCGGGCCCGCAGGCGCCGGCCTGTCGCCGCGGGCTTCCTTGATCGCCGACGCCAGATGCAGTCCCACGACGGCGAGCGCCACCAGCCAGAGCAAGCCAAGAAAGCGCCACTTCACCGGCGGCTCGCCCACGAAGCGCGCCGTGAAGTGGAAGACGATCAGGGCATACGCCCCATACACCGCCATATGGAGACGTTTCCAGGTCCGCGGCGTCCACGCGTGAAGGAAATAGTCCCACGACGTGAGGGCCATCACGGTGAGGATGGCCAGCGTCCCCACGCCGAAGAGGGTGAAGGGGATGCCCGCGACTTTCTGGCCCGGCAACACTTCGAGGACGTTCGCGGGCTTCCAGCTATTGCCGTAGTGCATGACCACGCCCGCGTGGAAGACGGCGAGGGCCCAGGTGGCCACGCCGAGGTGGCGCCGGTTGTAGATGAAACGGGTCGCGGGAGGCCAGAGGCGAGAGAGCGGCCCCACGCTGATGGCCGCGGAGAGAAAGAGAAAGGTGAGGACGGCGGTGGCCTGGACGAGGAATACGTCCAGATCGATGTCCCGGTAGAGGGCGCGACCGCCGATGAACCACGCCGCCACGATCGCGGCGAGCACCGCGTCGAACTTCCACTTCGCGGTAAAGGTCACGGCTCCATGAAGACGATGAAGGTCACCACCGTGGCGACCACGAGCACCCACGCCATCCAGATGTGCCGGTGCAGCCGTCTGAGCTCGCCGATCATGCGCTCAGAATACGCTAGGACTGGCCTTCGGTGGCGAGGGCGGTGATCTGCACGTCCGGGGGCACGCCGGTGAGGGTGAAGCGCACCACGTCACCGACGCGGGCCCGTTCGAGCAGCTTCGCGTCCTTGACCTTGAAGCCCATGGTCATGCCTGCGGACATGAAGCCCGGGATCTCGTCGTGGGTCAGCACGATCACCTGGATCTCGGGGATCACCGCCCGGACCACGCCCTTGATCACCCACGTCTGCTCGCCGCCGATGACGACGAGGCGCTGGTTCTGGCTGAGTCGGCCTTCGAGCCGCGAGACCTCTCGCCCCCAGGCGAGCCAGCCGAGGAGCACGCCCACGGCCACGGCGAGGTTGAGGAGGAGCACGACGCGCCAGAGCTTCATCAGTGCACGTGCTCGTCCGGCGGCGCCGCGGGCGCCCGCTCCTGGTTGAGGGCCTGGATCTCCGCCACCAGCGTCTTCACATCCGACCAGCCCGGACCGGTGCCTCCTGGTATCCACCGCGCGCGGAGATAGCCCGAGCGGTCGATCAGGAATTCCATGTGGGTGGGCATGGGTGGATCGGGCCGGGCTCCCTCCGGCGCGAGGGTGCGCCGGAAGAGGCGGTAGGTGGAGACGATGTCGGCGGCGCCTTCCGTGGTCACGGGGAACAGGATGCGGGGCGAGGCCCCGATGCGCGTCAGAATCTTTTCCTCTCCGTCCATGGGCACGCCGATGATGGCCGCATTGAAGCTCCTGAGCTCGCCGAACGCATCGGCGAGCTGGACGAGCCGCGGGCGCGACGAGGGCAAGGTGAAGAGCACGAGGAGCACCGGCTGGCGCCCGCGGTAGTCTTTGAGACTCGCGCGGGCCGGCCCCGTGGCAAAGGTGAAATCCGGGGCGACCAGACGCGGGCGCTCGGGCTCATCGAGGTAGCTGAGACGACGCGCGGACTCTCCCGCGGACAGCGCGCGAAGAAAGTTGATCACGTCCCAGCGGTCGTCCTCGGAGAGGGCGGCGCCGAAAGCCGGCATGGCCTGCTTCACGCCGTGGGTAAGCCACCAGAACATGTCGCCCGCCGTGTGATCGTTGGTATGCGGTGCGGTCAGGTCTGCGGGCCGCGAAGTCAGGCCGGCGCCGGCGGGGCCGTCACCCCTTCCGCCGACGCCGTGGCAGGAAGCGCAGTGCGCCCGGTAGAGCTCCGCACCATGAGCGATGGAGCCGGCGGCGTAGGGAACCGACGAGCGCAGGTAGGTCGTGGGATACGCATCCACGGCGAGGGGCGGCAGGGTCTGCTGCGCTCCGGCCACGAGCAAGACCGCGGCGCCGGCCAGCCACAGCGAGCGCCCGCGGCGCATGAGACAGCCGGCGGCGAGGGCGAGGAGGCCGACGAGGACGATCTGGCTGCCGATCAGGACCTGGGTCTTGACGCCCGGGAAGTTCCACGTCACATCCGGAGCCAGACGGAAGCTGAAAGGCCAGAGAGGCGTCTCATGACGACCGGGGGGCGTGACCGCGAGCACCGCGGCCACCACCACGAGCGCCAATCCCACGACGGTCTCGATGGCCACGAAGCCCGCGAGGCGTCGCATGGCCGGCCGGCCCATCGTCGACCCGTCTCCGCTCAGTCGAGGGAGCAGGCTCTGGCGGTTCCATCCCGCCAGGGCCAGCACGGGGATGAGCAGCGCCACTTTGAGCAAGACCAGCCGGCCGTAATCGGTGCCCACGAGGCCGGGTACGCCGCCGACCTCGTTCCAGGCATTCCACACGCCGGTCACCACGATGAGCACCATGACGGCGAACGCCCAGGAGGAAAAGCGCCGTGTGGCGATGACGGCGAAGGGCCTCGAGTCGGCGCCTTCCTCGCGAGAGGCGGCGCGAAGGAGCAGCGCGAGCGCGGGCAAGGCGCCGAGCCACCCTCCCACTCCGATCAGGTGCGCCGCGTTCACGAGTACGGGGAGCGCCCGGCCGGGGTCGACGCTGACCGCATGGCCGGCCCAGGCCGCGAGGCCTATACCGAGAGCGGCGAGGATGGCCGCTTCTATCCTCCACGCCAGCCAGTCGGCACGCGAGTCCTCGCTCTCCCGGAGTAGTACGAGCGCGGCCAGGAGGAGCAGCACGGCGTGCCGGAGCAGCCAGACGGTCCCATACTGGGTAGCTCCGAGGAGGCGGAGCCATGCTTCGCCGCGGGCGATGTTGTCCGCTCGCCCAGTCACCACGGTCACCTGCCAGCCCAGGGCGGCCACGCCCGAGAGCAGCAGGAGCGCGGCGAGCCAGCGTGTGGATGCCGCGAGCCGTCGCTGCCACGCGCGCGCCGTCGGCTTGTCCGACGGGCCGGCGAGGAGGCTCATGACGAGCACGCCCACGATGAGGAGCCCGGCGCCGGTGGAAAGCGCGCGGATCGCGATACCGAGCGCGCTCATCGAGCTCGGGCCTTGACCGTGAACGTATACCTCGACTCGACGACATGGCCGTCCACGGAGAGGACGCGGAAGCGCACGGTGTAGCGTCCAGGGCTGAGATTGGGCGTGCTCACGGACAGGAGGACGGGATCGTCCGGATCGACCTTCGCGTCGCCGCCGTCCACCTGCTTGCCCGCCTCGTTCCAGACCGACGCCGTGGCGTAGGCGGGCTCGAGCCGCTCGCTGAACCACATCTGCACGCGCTCGGGCGGGCGGGTGACGGTGGCCCGCTGTCCGGGCTGCGACCGCACGAGCAGTGAATGCGAATAGGAAGAGCCCGGCAGCGCCAGGAGCGCGCCGAGCGCGGCCATCACCAGCGTACGGCGTACGGTCATTCGGGATCGCGCCCGGATCCGGTCATGACGCGCCCGACGAGGGCGAGGAGCAGCCCGGCGACGAAGGCGTCGCGGCCGGCCATGAGCGCGGCCGCGCGGGCGGCCAGGGGCGCCGAGGCCCG
>Ga0137360_10000549_pt1 | contig 21735 bp, 15 predicted proteins | sample Mad1_60_16metaG_FD_104924 | JGI IMG/M metagenome (GOLD analysis project Ga0137360, IMG submission 104924) | Vadose zone soil microbial communities from Angelo Coast Range Reserve, California, USA - Mad1_60_16 metaG | ecosystem: Environmental > Terrestrial > Soil > Vadose zone | place: USA... | reverse complement strand
GAGCAACACGCCCCGCTCGGCCGCATGCTCGAGCTCGCGCACATTCCGTGGCCAGGGATGGTCAGTGAGAAGCGGCGCCGCGCCGGGATCGAAACCCGAGATGCTTTTGCGATAGCGCTGCGCATAACCGCGGAGGAAATGATGCGCCAACAGTGGAATGTCCTCGCGGCGTTCACGGAGTGGTGGAAGATGAATTTCGATGGTATTCAGCCGAAAAAGCAGGTCCTGGCGAAAACGTCCTGCGGCCGCTTCGGAATTCACATCCGCATTTGTGGCTGCCAAAACGCGGACGTTTACGCGCCGTGTCGAGGAAGATCCCACACGTTCGAGTTCGCCGGTTTCCAGCACTCGCAAAAGCTTGGCCTGCAGATTCAGCGGCACATTGGCAATCTCGTCCAGAAAAAGTGTGCTGCCCTCGGCAAGTTCAAAACGCCCCACGCGATCGCTGCGCGCGTCGGTGAAGGCGCCTTTCACGTGCCCGAACAGCTCGCTCTCGAAAAGTCCTTCGGAAAGGCCGCCCGCATTCACCGTGACCATCGGCTTTCCGACGCGCGGCGAAAGCGCGTGCAGCGTCTGCGCGACAACTTCTTTGCCTGTGCCGTGCTCACCAGTAATCAGCACGCTGGCATCCGAAGGACCTACGCGCGAGATCAGATCAAGCACCGGCTGCATCACTGCGGCTTCGGCGATGAGTGTGGGGCGCGATTCCGCGCGAAGCAGGCGATTCTCAGCTTCCAGCCGCGATGCCTGCCGCAACGCGTTGCGCAGATCGATCTGCGTGCGCAGGATGGTCAGCAGCCGCGCATTGTCCCACGGTTTTTGAATGAAATCGCGGCCGCCTCGCCGCATGGCCTCCACGGCGACTTCTACGCTGCTCCACGCGGTCATCACGATCACAGGCAGCGTCGAATCTGCTGCCTGGATGCGGCTGAGCAAATCAAGCCCTTCCTGGCCGGAAGTCGTGTCCCTAGCGTAGTTTAGATCCATGAGCACGGCGTCAAACTCGCGCGACTCAATCGCTGCGAGAGCCTCCGCGGGCGAGGCCGCGGATTGTGTCTCATAGTTTTCCCGCTTGAGCAACAGACGCAAAGCGTCGCGGATATCCGCCTGATCGTCGGCCACAAGGACGCGATAGGGATGGATCGTAGGGTTTTTCATGCGTGTCGGAAGAAATCGCAACCTAAACTCTAGGGGCTCATATTTAACCACCTAGTTAAATATGTGGGCACTTCTATTTGCCGTGAGCCGCTATGTAAACCCTCTTTGAAGCAATTAAATCAATAGCTTGGCAGTAATGATTCGTTCTAGCCTGTACTCGAAGTCGAGTCCGACGATAAACGCCTAGCCGACTCTGGGCACCTCTTAGCCGACGCGTGCGGCATTGCTGGTTTCGCTGACCACCCAGCCGTCCTTGAGCTGGATGACCCGATGGCTGTAGGCGGCGTTCCTCTCCGAGTGCGTCACCTGAATGATGCTGGTGCCGGCTTCGTTCAGTTTACGGAAAAGCTCCATGATTTCTTCACCTTGGGCGGAATGCAGGTTGCCGGTGGGCTCGTCGGCGAGGATGAGCTTGGGGCTTTGAATCACGGCGCGGGCTACGCCAACAAGCTGTTGCTGTCCGCCCGAGAGCTGATTGGGGAACAGATCCTTTTTGCCGACGATGTTAAAGCGGTCAAGGATGTCGCAAACGAGGCTGACGCGCTCTTTGTGGGGGACATTTTTGTAGGAGAGGGGAATCTCGAGGTTCTCAAAGACCGTCAGGTTGTCGATGAGGTGGTAGCTTTGAAAAACGAAGCCAATATTGGCTTTGTGAAGCTCGTTGCGCTTCTTTACATTGAGGCGGTGGACCGGCTCGCCGTTGAAGTAGTACTCGCCCGTCCAGGAGCCATCGAGCATCCCGATGATGCTCAGGAGTGTTGACTTCCCAGCTCCCGAGGGGCCCATAAAAGTGACAAACTCGCCCGGCTGGATTTCCAATGACACGCGGCGCAGAACATAAAACTTGCTGCCGCCCGCTTCGTAAACTTTCTCCAGGTTTCGTAACTGAATCAGAGGTTCCACGCTCGCTCCTTGGCCGTTACTAAGATAACGCCCGAATACCTATTCCGTTTCGAGACTATCATACTTAAATCCAGACGGCAGACGGACCCCTGCCACAGGGGATCAACCAGGCCTAGCCAGCTCGCGGGCACACACCACGCCACGGCAGCCGCGACTTCCGCCAGCCGGCCTGTCTTCATTCGTAGCGCAGTGCGGTGAGTGGATCCAGGCGCACAGCGCGCCGCGCGGGGAGGTAGCAGGCGACTGTTGCGACTCCAGCCAGAAGCAAGGGCAGCCCCACAAAGGCAAATGGATCGGCCACTTTTACGCCGAACAGGAGGCTCGAAAGCGCATAGGCAAGCCCCAAAGCCAGCGGGAGACCGATGGCCATGCCGACCATGGTCAGGACCATACCGTTTCCCAGAATAAGTTTCTGAACGTCATTCGACGACGCGCCCATAGCCATACGAACACCGATTTCATGCGTGCGCTCGCCGACGGAATAGGACATCACGCCGTATATGCCGACCGAGGCGAGGACCAGCGCGATAAGCCCAAGGACGGCCATCATGGCGGCGACGTAGGCGATGCCCACAATGGAATCCGCGATGACCTTGTCAAAGGGCAGCACGTCGAAGAGTGGCAGGTTGGGATCGACCGAAGCCATCTGACTGCGCACATCCGGAATGAACGATATCGGCTCGCCTTCGGTCCGCAAAATCACGGAGGTGTAGAAGGAAGGTGACTGACGATAACTTCGATAGATCGTCGGCAATTCTTGCTTGTTGATCCAGCCATAGTGGACGTCGTCCACGATTCCTACAATCGTCATCCACGGACTGTCAGAGTCGTTTTTGCCGATCTTGATTTTCTTCCCGATGGGATTTTCTCCGGGGAAGTAGCGTGTCGCCAAGTACCGGCTGATGTCCACCACGCGAAGCGTGGCATCGGCATCCGAATCCTGCAATTCGCGACCATCGCGCAAGCCGATATTCATCAAGTGAAAATAGTTCGGGCTCACCGTTTCAACGATAGAGCCGGTAACTTCGCCTCGCTCCTCCGGCACGCGCCCCGCGATGCTGAAGGGCTGCATGGCCGCGCCACCCCCGTTGGCATACGGGACATAGGTAGCAAGAGCGGCCGATTGGATGTGAGGAATTGCCGCGAGCCGCTGCAAGACCTGCTCGTGGAACGCCACACGCCCGGGTTTTTGCTGGTACTGATCTTCGGGCAAGCTCAGCCTGAGCGTCAGGACCGATTCTGGACGATAGTTGTCGTGCACGACGATGAGTGCACGAACGCCCTTCACGAGAAGGCCAGCACCGACCAAAAGAATGAGGGCAAGCGCAATCTCCGCGACAACAAGAACGCTGCGCAAATGGTGGCGCGATGGACCGGTGCTTGCTCCCCGTCCACTTTCTTTTAGCGTCTCACTGATCTGTGTGTGCGAATGCAGCCACGCCGGGGCAATCCCGGAAAGAATGCCGCTGGCAACGGCAATGGCCAGCGTAAAGAAAAATGCGTTGGCATCGAGGCCTATGGTATTCCAGCCGGCGATAAATCTCGCAACTTCCGGGGGCATATGATTGACGATCAAATACACCCACCACTGCGCGACAACGAGCCCCAGCGCAGCGCCCGCAAGGGCAAGCAAGACGCTCTCTGTCAGCAATTGGCGGATGATGCGGCTGCGGCTCGCGCCCATGGCGGTGCGCACAGCAAGTTCCTTCTGCCGACCTGTCACTCGGGCAAACTGCACGTTGGCCACGTCCGCGCAAGCAATCAGGAGAACGAACCCCACCGCGCCCAACAGGAGGAACGTGTATTGCCGCGTAAGGTCGCCCGTCGAGAAATCACCAATGGTCATGACGCGAAGATTCCAGCCTTTGTAGGTATCCGGAAAGGCTTCGGCCTGCCGCGCCGTGATGGTGCGCATCTCGGCGGCGGCTTGTGCGACAGAGATTTGCGGTTTGAGGCTCGCCAGCACCCACAAATACCGCTCATCGCGTGCCGCGCGGCTCTTGATATCAAAGGACAACGGCACCCACGCTTCCGCCGGCTTGGGATAGTCAAATCCTTTGCCCATCACACCAACAATCTCAAAGGTCCTGCCATCGACCTTAAGTTTTTTGCCAAGAATGTTCGGGTCGGAGGCGTACCGCCGCTCCCAAAGGCCGCGGCTCAGGATGATTTCCTGATCTTTTCCAACCTGCTCTTGCTCGGGCAAGAAGACACGGCCTAACTGTGGATGGACCTTGAGCAGATCAAAAAAATTCGCGCTGACCGCGAACCCTTGGACTTTCTCAGGTTCACGGTCGCCAGTCAGATTGATGGAGTTCCAGGTATACGCTCCCACCTGTTCGAAGGAGCGCGCCTGGTCCCGCCATTCAAAATAGGTCGCGGGCGCGACCGAATTCATGTCGACGTTTTGCGCGGGCCGCGAATCCACCAAGGCAACAAAGCGGCCCGCATTTTCGAAGGGAACGGGATGGAGCAGGAATGCTTCGGCGACGCTGAACATCGCCGTGTTCGCGCCGATGCCCAGCGCCAGCGCGGCAATGCAGACTAATGTCGTAAGCCGATACTTAACGAGCATCCGCACACCATAGCGGATGTCCTGCCAAATCGTTTCCATGGAGCGCACTCTTTCGCCGGACGCTCTTAAGCGGTCACTCCGGCTTCCTTGGTTTCTTCGACAATGCGGCCGTCAAACAGGTGGATGGTGCGTTCAGCGAAGTTCGCATAGCGCTGGTCGTGGGTCACCATGCAGACCGTTGCGCCGTTGCGGTGCAAATCGCGCAACAGTTCCATGACGGCTTCGCCATTTTTCGAGTCCAAGTTACCGGTCGGCTCGTCAGCCATCAGGATGAGAGGATCACCGACCAGTGCGCGAGCCACGGCCACACGCTGCTGCTGACCGCCAGAGAGTTGCGAGGGGTAGTGACGGAGGCGATGCGCCATGCCTACGCGCTCGAGCGCGTTCTGGACTTTCTGCTTGCGCTCGGCTGCGCTTGTGCCGCGGTAAGTCAAGGGCAGCTCGACGTTTTCGTACACGGTGAGGTCGCCGATCAGGTTGAATGCCTGGAAGATGAAACCGATTTCGCGATTGCGGATGCGCGTGCGCTCACTGATGGTGAGCTTGCCGACCGGCTGCCCGTTCAGCATGTAGATTCCATCGGTCGGCGAATCGAGCAGCCCCAGGATCGAGAGCAAAGTCGACTTGCCGCAGCCCGAAGGACCTGCAATGGAGATGTACTGCCCTTTCTTGATCTCGAGATGGATCTCAGAGAGAGCGTGAGTCTCCACTTCGTCTGTATAGAAGACTTTCTTTACGCCTTCCATTTTGATGAGTGTGCTGTTTGCGTCTGACATTTCTTCTCCTTAATCGATATTTGTCTTGAAGCTTAACTTGCAAAACTCTTTGCCGTGCTCCCCGACTGATGTTCTACCTGCCAAAAATCTGTCCGGTCATTGATAGCGCAGCGCCACCAACGGATCGACGCGAGTGGCACGCCTCGCTGGAATGAAGCATGCCGCAAGCGCGATAAGCGCGATCAATCCCAAGCCAAGGGCGTAGACCGCGGGATCGCCCGCGCGTACGCCATACAGCAGCGATTCGCTAAACCGTGCCAAGCCGTAGGCAAGCGGAACGCCAACTCCCACGCCTATGAGGACCATCGATCCAACTTCCTTGACGATCAACAAGCGCACTTGCCCGGCCATAGCGCCCAGGGCCATTCGAATGCCGATCTCGCGCGTGCGCTGAACCACTAGGTATGCGAGCACGCCATAGATCCCAAGAGCTGCCAGTAGCGCCGCCAGAGCAGCGAAGCTCGCCGAAAGCACGGCAACCATTCGCGCAGAAAACAAATCTTCTTCTACTACGCGTTCCATCGTCTTCAAATCATAAACGGGGAGATTCGCGTCCATCTGCCGGACTTCGCCCTGCAACGCTGATCCCAGCAGCAGCGGATCCTGCGTCGACCGAACATAGAAAGTCATGCCTGTTAGCTTGGGCCTTTGCGCATAAGGAATATACACGTAAGGCTGGATTGGGCTGCTCACGTGCTCCTGCTTTACGTCCTTGACCACTCCCACAATCTCGATGTCCGGCTTCACCTTGTTGCCGCCGCCGAAGGCAAAGTGGGCCCCGAGAGGATTTCGTCCGGGGAAAAACCGTTTGACCATTGCTTCGCTCGCGACGGCAACTTTGGGCGATGTCGCTCCATCGCCTTCGGTAAATTCGCGCCCAGAAAGCAGTGGAATGCCCAGGGTAGAGAAGTAGCCCGGACTCACCGAGTCGTAGTCCACATCCTGCAATTCTTCGGCGAGCTGCGGGCCGCCTTCCGCGGTGATGTTGCTGCCTGCATCGTCGCCGGAGAGCGTCGGAACATCTCCCGTGCCGACAGACCTGACGCCAGGCAGAGCAGCCAATCGCGCGCGGAGTTGATCAAACAGCGCTATCGCACGCGGAGTGTCATATCCGTTGAGAGAAGGCTGGATGGAGAAAGCAATTACGTTGTCGGTCTTCAACCCCAGGTCTTGATTTCGCAGGTTCCATAGCGAACGCATAAAGAGTCCGGAGCCGGCGAGAAGAAGCATCGTGAAGGCAACTTGCCCGGCAACCAAAACCTTGCGGAAGCCCACATGGGACACGCTGGCGGAGGAAGTCGAGCCTTGGTCCTTGATAACGTCTGAGACTCCCATGCGTGTCACGCGCCAAGCGGGAATCAAACCGAAGAATATTCCGGAGAGCAATGTTGCAGCGATCGCAAACGTCAAAACGCTCGGATCGAGCTTTTCCGTCAAGCCTTGGATGCCGGCGTTCGCGACCACGATGGGAGTCAGGATTTTCATCAGCCATGTGCCCAGCAAAATGCCCAGCGCGCCGCCACCAAACGCGCAGAGCAAGCTTTCGATGAACAACTGACGAATCATCCTGCTGCGGGTCGCTCCCAAGGCCGTCCTGATCGCGAATTCCCGTTGCCGTCCAGCGCCTCGCGCCAGCAGCAAATTCGCCACATTCGTGCACGCAATTAGTAGCACCAGTCCTACCATCACGAAAAGTGTGACAATCTGCGCTCCGGAATTTCTTTGCAAAACCGTTCGTCCGTGGGCCCCGGCCGAAAGAACAATTCTCTTGTCCAGAAATCGCTTGCGCTTCTCTTCGTTCCATGTGGATTTGATCTGCGGCAATTGCTCTTCCAGCAGCGGCTTGTACGCAGCATTGATCCCTGCTTCAGCCTGCTTCTCAGAGACTCCTGGCTTGCGCCTTGCCAGGAGGGTCATCCAATAATCGTTCCACTGGTCGAGCGTTTCGCCATACTGTGTCATCTGCCGGGTCATCATCATGGGCACAAAGAGATCCGGCGTTTTGCCCAGCTGCACGCCAGTAAAGCCCGATTGCGATACGCCCACAACGGTCATTTCCATATTGTTGATCAGCAAGACCTTGTTGAGCACGCTCTGGTCGCCACCAAATCGCCGCGTCCAGTACGAGTGGCTTAGCACCACGACGGGCTGAGCGCCGGGCAGGCGGTCGTCATCCTGACTGAACATGCGTCCGATTGCCGGGTGCACACCGAGAACCTCAAAGTAGTTGCCGGACACGACTTCCCCGGAGGCTCGGTCTGTCTGGCCATGACTTGCGACGCTGGCGGAAAAGCCATACCGCGCCAGTATTCCCGAGAAAGCGGAATTCGTATCACGCAGCCCTTTGTACATCGGGTAGGAAAATGATTCCGTGGAATCGCCGTCGGTCGAAACATGACCCGTTTGCGGCCCGGGCGAGCGCAAAATCTCAAGTTCATTCGGGCTCTTGATCGGTAATTGAGCCAGCAAGATTTGGTTCATTAACGAAAAAATTGCCGTATTCGCGCCGATTCCCAGTGCAAGGGTAATCACGGCAATGGCCGTAAATCCCGGACTCTTCGCCAGCATTCGCAGGCCGAACCGGACGTCTTTCCGCAAGCCCTGCATTACTCGCTCACCCTCTCTGTTACATAACTGAATCGTTGCAAATATGCCTTGAATGCTCCAAGAGACACACTGATCTGCTTGGCGGCCGAGTACTGGTACTGCAGGGGCCCGCGTGCGAACGGCCGCTTCTCACTCACCATTGGAATCAGGGACATGGCAACCTGCAACACCCCACGTATTTGACGTACAAAGGCGCGATAGGTCAGGCGCGCCAGCCCGATACGCGCATTTGCTCGCGATTTCTTTCCTCCTGCCGCATGCCCGGGAACCACCTTCATCTCGACCCCAGCTTCCTGCGAACGCAGAATCTCTGTTGTCGCGATAGACTCATGCCTTGGTAACAGGGAATACGCAACAGGCTGTCCAATGGTTCCCCCAAATATTCCCCAAAAGTCATTCGTACCTCAAAGCGACCATGGGATCGACGCGCGTGGCTCGCCGCGCGGGGATGTAGCACGCTGCCAGCCCGACAATTGTCAGCAGGGCGCACACTCCGAAAAATGTAATCGGATCGCTCGGCTGGACTCCGTAAAGAAGGCTGCCCAACGAACGCGTCACGCCCATCGCAGCAACGATTCCGAAAACTATTCCGAGAGCAACCAGCGCCAGCGCTTGTGTTCCCACCAGCCGGAGGACGTCTCGGTTTTGCGCGCCAAGGGCTGCACGGATTCCAATCTCGCGCGTGCGCCGCGCTACTTCATAAGACAACAAGCCATACAGCCCGATGCACGCAAGCGCCAGAGCCAGCAATCCAAACAGGCTCGCAAGGCGCGCCAGCAACCGTTCGTTGAAGAGCAATCGTTCGATTCGTTCCGTTTGTGTTCTAACGTCGAACAGAGGGAGATTATTGTCGAGATCGCTCACGACCTTGCGTACACCAGGAAGCAGGGCCCGGGGATTTATCGCCGCCCTCAATGCGAAGTGTGCTGCGTCCTCCTTCAGGGGAATATAGGCAGTGGGCGCGATCTCATCGCGCAAGCCGGCGTACTTTGTGTCTCCCACTACTCCAACGATTTCGTACTGTGCGCTCTTTGGGTCGTCGCCGCCAAAATGCAGTCCCAGCGGCGCGCGATTCTCTAGAAATTTCTTAACAAACGACCGGCTCACAACCGCTACATTTCGCTTCGACTCCGAATCCTCGCGAGTCAACGTCCGGCCGGTCATCACTGGAATTCTCATTGTTGAGAAAAATTCCGGCCCAACCGCTAGCATTTGCGTCTCGACCGTAGACTTATCAATTCGCCCTTCAATCTTGATGTCTTCCGTCCACAACCCCCCGTCAAGCAGCGTATCCGACGAATAGCTCACGGAAGTTACTCCGGGCAGAGCGCTGAGCCTGCTCTGCAGTTCACGATATAGCGGCTCAACTTGATCGCTCTTGTAGTAGCCAGTGAGAGTTGGGTTGACTGCGAACTGCAGCACGTTCTGCGTGTCGAACCCCGGATCAATCGCTTTCAGATTTGTCAGCGAACGGACAACTAACCCCGCGCCTGCCAGGACAATTAAAGAAAGCGCCACCTGTGCAACCACAAGCCCGCTACCCAGTCCCAAAAGACGTTTTCCGCCGAAGCTTGTTCCCGACATGCTTCCAGAGTTCTCTTTGAGGGTCGGCGCCACATTGACGCGCGTGCCTCGAAACGCGGGCGCAAGTCCAAACAGAATCCCTGTAAGGGCTGCCGCGGCTACCGTGAACGCAAGCACGCGCACGTCCGGATCTGCATTGAGTTGAAAATTCGAATACCGGTTCGAGGAGGCAAATGCCGCCAAGGCGCTCGCTCCCCAGTACGCCAGCAGCACGCCGAGTGCTGCTCCAGCAAAGGAGAGCAACACGCTTTCCGTCAAGAGCTGTCGGATTACGCGCCCTCGGCCGGCACCCAGCGCCAGCCGCACGGCGATCTCTTTTTGTCTCGCCGTGGCGCGCGACAACATCAGGCCCGCGACGTTCGCGCAAGAAATCAGCAGCACAATTCCGACCGCTGCCATCAAAATATAGAGTGGCTGCTCAAGCTGTCCGCGAATCCCAGAAAGTCCCTTTTGCGCTGGCGTTAGTGTAACTTGCGGGTTGTCTTCGGCCTTAAGCTGCTTTTCCTGGATAACTTCATTGCGGAAGAGCAGACTCACGCCGGACTCAGCTTGTCCCAAGGGCATTCCCGGTTTCAGCCGCGCTACGAGAGTTAGCCACCACGTTCTTTCCTTCTCTGGTCCGCCGCCCCATTGCAGCCGCAGCGGAACAATCTGCGAAAGCGGCAACCACATATCTTGCGAGTGTCCGGGCGTCAGCCGCGTGAAGCGAGGGTCCGCCACTCCAACGATGGTGAACGGCACACCGTTGAGCTTGATGGATTTTCCGATTGCGCTTTGGGCGCCGCCAAAGCCGCCTTGCCAGTAGGCGTAACTGAGGATGGCTACGGCTTCCGCGCCGGGCCGCTCGTCGCTGGGTTCAATCGTTCGTCCCGCGGCGGCAGCAACGCCGAGCGTTTGGAAGTAATCGCCCGATACAATTTCACAGCGCGCTATGCTGGCCGTTCCGTTTCCAGTCAGGTCCAGTTGTGCAGGCCCGGCGAATGCTGCAACACTGGAAAAGGCGTTCGTGTGCTCGCGAATTTTCTTGAACATTGGAAAGGAGAAGGAGCAACTACCGGAAACCTTATCCGTCCACTTCGTCCACTGGCAATCACCAAAGCTGCTTGAGCCCGCGTTTTGAGGATGCGAGCGCGCCGACCAGCGCAGTACGACCAGTTGCTGTGGATTTCGAACCGGGATGGATTGCAGCATCACGGCATTCACAAGACTAAATATCGCGGTATTTGCGCCGATGCCGAGGGCCAGCGTAGCGACGGCAACTGCCGTGAAGCCCGGATTCTTCGCCAGCATTCGCAACCCGTAACGAATGTCGTGCCACAGTGAAGACATTAATCTTTCCCCAATCGCATTCCTTCGTCGCAAAATCCTGAAGCTACTCGTACCTGAGCGCCACCATGGGATCCACTCGAGTGGCTCTGCGCGCCGGAACATAACAGGCGGGCAACGCCACTAGCGCCAGCGTGAATACCACTCCTACTAGAGTAAGCGGGTCGGTCGCGCTAACTCCAAAAAGCTGGCTCTTCAGAATGCTTGATACCGCCAGCGTACCGACTAAGCCAATCCCAACTCCCACAATCGTGATTCCCATACCTTCTTTCAGGATCAGCTGCAAAATGTCCGCCTTGGCCGCGCCAACAGCCACTCGCACGCCGATCTCGTGCGTCCGTTGCGCCACGCTATAGGACATGACACCGAATAGCCCAACAATCGCCAGAAGCAGTCCCGCTCCGGCAAAAATCGAGCACAGCAAGCCCGTAAATCGCCGCTGCGCAACGGACGCGGCGACATATTCTTCCATGCGTTGCGCCTTATAAATGGGAAGTTCCGGATCCAGCGCCAGCACTTGTGCCCGCACAGCCGGCAGCAAAGCCGTCGGATCCCCATCCGCTCTCACGACGATGTTCATGCCTCCGATCGGATTCTGATCGTAGGGAACGTAGGACTCGGGATTAGGCGGATCCCAAAGATTTCTGTGTTTCACATCGCCGACGACCCCAATAATCTCGCACATAGAGTCAGACTTACCGCCAGACATTCCCGGTTTGATGTGCTTCCCGATGGCGTTCTCATTCGGAAAGAATTTCCGCGCCAGGGTCTGATTAATGATGACTACGTGCGGAGCATGCCGGTCGTCGCGCGCGCTGAATTCGCGCCCCGCCATTAACGGTATCCGCATGGCCTGGAAATAATCCAATCCCACCGCTCGAATATTTGTCCGCGGCAGGTCGCTCTTTGCCATCGGCTTTCCTTCTATTTCAAACGATGTTCGTAGCGTGTCACCGGATAGAGGCAGGGGCATCACGCCGCTCGCGTTTTTTACGCCGGGGACTGTTCGTATTCGTCCAAGTAATTCACGGAAAAAATCCGCCGACTGCTCCGGTTTGCCATAGCGCGAGTCCGGCAAATCGAGATTGAACGCCATTACTCCTCGCGGATCGAACCCTGGCGATTCATGCAGCAGATGGAATACGCTCTCGATCAGAAGACTTGCGCCAATCAGCAGGACCACGGCGAGCGACACTTGCGAAATCACCAATAGCCCGCGTATCCGCGAGTGAGCTGCTCCCGCGGTCGCCGTGCGGCCTCCTTCCTTCAAAGAGCGAAACAAGTTAAAGCGGGAAGCGTGCAGAGCGGGCGCGAGTCCGAATAGCAGTCCTGTCAACAGAGAGACAATCAGCGTGAACGCGAGGGCTCGCAGGTCCACCCCTGCCGACGCCAGCCGGGGAATCCCAAGCGATGGAACATTCGCAAGAGCAGCCGTTGCCCAAACGGCCAGCAAGAGCCCCAGCGCTCCGCCAGCCAGGGAAAGCATTACGCTTTCGGTCAAGAGCTGCCCGAGGATTCGGCTCTTTCCAGCGCCCAGCGAAGCGCGAATGGCCATTTCACGCTGTCGTACCGCGGCGCGAGCCAGCAGGAGGTTCGCGGCGTTCGCGCACGCAATCAGCAGCAAAAAACCGACGGCGCCCAGGACCATCAGCAGCGCGGGACGCACGTTTCCTACTAGCTCTTGCGTCTCGGGCTGCAAAACCATTCCCCAATGGCCATTCGTATCTTGATACTGCTTTTCGAGGCGAGCGCTAATCTCTGCCGTTTCTGCGTTCGCGGCTGTGAGCGCTGCTCCGCTGCTTAGTCTTCCAATAATTCTTAGGGAATGCGAACCGCGTTCCTTTAGGCTGTCCCCCTCGACCGCAATCGTTGTCCAGAGATCAATAGGTTGCGAGTCCAAGGGAAATTGAAACTCCGCCGGCATGACTCCCGCCACCACGTAAGGCTTCTCATCCAGTACGATTTGCTTGTCCGTCACTTTTGGATCGCCGGCAAACCTTGTCTTCCACAAGCGGTAACTCAGCATCACCACATGCGTTCCAGGTTTGTCGTCCGCAGCGGCGAATTCGCGGCCAACTATCGGCGGAACACGCAGCACGTTGAGCAAGTCCGCCGAAAAAATTCCCATCGTTAGATGAGCGGGATCCCCCATTCCTGTCATTGTTACGGACCCCTCATCATAAGCCGCTGCAGCTTCGAGCGACTTGCTCTGCGCGCGCAGGTCCACGAAGTCCGGATAACTCTGGGCTCTTCCGATCTCTCCAGACTGCAGGTTTACGTGCAGTATGGCCACCAAACGATCGGGCTGCGGGAAGGGAAGCGGCTCAAGCAAAACAGCGCTGACGACGCTAAAAATCGCCGTGTTTGCTCCAATTCCCAGCGCCAGTGTAAGGATAACCACGGCAGAAAAGCCAGGGCTCTTCGCCAGCATTCGCAACCCGTAGCGAATGTCTTGTATCAGGATTTGCATCAGCTCCTCTTACTCCTACGAAAGAAGCCGTCTATCTCATTGAAAAGATTGAGAAGACGTCCAACGGCTACTTTCATCCTTCGTTGTGGGCCCCTGGGGACCATGATTTACTCATAACGCAGCGCCACCATCGGATCGACGCGCATCGCTCGCCGCGCAGGAATCCATCCAGCTAGGGCGGCGACGGCAAAGAGAACGGCCGCGGCAGCCGCCAGTGTCGCAGGATCCTGCGCGGAGACTCCGTACAGCATGTTGACGATGACCTGCGAAGCGGCGAGCGCGCATGCAAGACCCAGGGCAACACCGAGGCCAGTCACTCCAAGCGTCTCGCGCAAAATCATCGAGAGCACATTGTTTCGGGCCGCTCCCAGCGCGATACGCACGCCGATTTCCTGCGTGCGGCGGCTGACGTTGTAAGCCATCAAGCCATACAAACCAATACCAGCCAATAGCAGCGCCAGCGCGCCGAAAAAGGCGGAGAGAATCGCAAATACACGCTCCCGCAAAAGGGAGCGGTCGATGGTTTCCACGACCAAATGTGTTTTGGCTACGTACTCGTGGCCGAGAGAATCTACCGCTTGCCGCACGCCATTCGCCATGGAGCTGGGCGCCACGTTGGTCCGCAGCATCAACTGCGACCACCCCATGTATTCACCATATTGCGTGGACGGCAAGTACAAGGTGGGCGGCGCCTGTTCCCGAATGTCATACAGGCTTGCGTCGGAAACTATTCCCACGATTTCGACTTTCTGCCAGTTCGGCTCCGAGGTGATCTCCAGGTGCTGTCCCAGGGCTTCGCGCCGGGCAAAGAGCTTCCTTGCGAGGCTCGCGCTCACTATGGCAACGCGCGGGACGTGATCGTCATCGCGCCAGCTAAAGGTTCGGCCTCTTTCCGGATAAATCCCGACGGTATTAAAAAATCCAGGCATTACCAGCGCGAAGTCCACTTTCACGCCTGCATTGCTGACGTCGCTCGTTCGAACATCTTCCTTCCATGCCCTCCACCCGAGCGACATCTTTGCGATCCCTGCGGACTCGACTCCAGGAAGGCGAGAGACGCGCGCTGTTAATTCCTGGTAGTAGTTCACCCAATCGAGTTTCTTGTAGCCTCCCGGCTTAGGGTAAAGAGACGCATCCAGCACACCGCTTGCTTGATAACCCGGCTCGATGGTGCGCAATTTTTCCAAAGTGCGGATAAAAAGCCCTGCAGCAGCCAGCAAGACCAGCGAAAGCGCCACTTGCGTCACGATCAGGCTCTTGCCCAGCCGCCCGGTGCTTCGAGAGAACTTCTGTGCATTCCGTTGCAGAACAAAATTGGGATCTTCGCGAGTCGCGCGCCATGCGGGCGCCACGCCGAACAACACTCCGGTCAGAATGGCAGCCGTTGCTGCGGAGAGCAGCACGCGTGTGTCAGGTGTCAGGTTCAACTGAGCGGGCGCATTGAAGAATTGACCCAGGATGAAATCAGCCAGGGTGCCGCTCCACCAATAGGCCAGGAAGAATCCCGCGAGCGTGCCTGCCACGGATAGCATGATGCTCTCGGTGAGCGTCTGCCGAATTAGCCGCACACGGCTTGCGCCCACCGCGATGCGAACGGCTATCTCGTGGCTCCGTGCGGCGGCGCGCGAAAGCATCAGCGTCGCCAGATTCACACAGGCCACCAGCAGCGCCAAGCCCGAAATCGCTAGCAAGACGTAGAGCGGCTTTGTGAACTCTTTGCGCAAAACGGAAGCGCCTTTTTCCCCCGGTTCTACTTTCATGTGCAGGCCAAGGAACCTCGACCGCTGCGTGGCGGAGAGATTTGGAGGAGCTAGGTCGTCGCGAATGGCGGGCCAAATGGATTCGAGTTGCGTTTGCGCCTCGTCAAATCGTACGCCGGGCCTAAGCCGGCCCGCCGCTTCGAGCAAAAAGAAATCCGAGCGTCGCAAAAGTTTCTGCACATCGCTATCGCCGGCGAGAAACGGAATGGAGGTGAGCGGGATGGTTATTTCCGGCAGACGATCAGCGCTAATTCCAGTGAATCCCGAGCGGGTCACGCCGATGACGGTGAAACCCACACCTTCGATCTTCAGCACCTTCCCGATTACGTTGGGATCCCCGGAGTAATGGCGTTGCCAAAAATTGTAGGCGAGCACTGCTACGGGCGTGGGCGAACCTGCCCTTAAGTCATCGTCTTCGGTCCCTATGAGGCGGCCCAACTCCGGGGTCGCACCCAGCTCTGAATAGAACGTCGCCGTGACGCCCCAGATGTCGTTGCGCGATAGCGCGCCATTGATCTCTACGGTCGAGAGTCTATCGCCCAACCATCCGAAGGTCGAAGAGAACACCTTCTGGCCCGCACTGATCTTCTCGAACAGCGGCAATGACAAACCCACGAAAGATTCGTTGCCGCTTTGTGCGCCGAAACGAACTAGTTGTTGCGGCTGTGGCACAGGCAAGTCTCGAAGCGCCAATCCGTTGAGCAGAGAGAATATCGCGGTATTTGCGCCGATGCCGAGGGCCAGCGTGGCAACGGCTACTGCTGTGAAGCCTGGATTCTTCGACAGCATTCGCAACCCATAGCGAATGTCTTGCCAGAGAGTCTGCACTGGGCCTCCGCAAGAAAGCCACCACAACAATCTACGGAATGATAGAAATCAATTGACCGGACTCGTTTCCGTGCCGCCCACCAGCGGCCAAGGAGCGGCTCTACTTCAGCCGGATGCGGTCGAAATTATCCCAGGCCGACATATCCGACAAAATCACCTTATCGCCCACTTTCAAGCCATCGATGATTTCGATGGTATTGACGGAACTCCGCCCCAACTTCACGTTCACTCGCGTCGCCTCCGAGCCATCCTCTGTCAGCTTGAAGAGTCCAATGGTGCTGTCGGACTGCCCATGCACCGGCCTGCCGACAAACAGAACATTCTTCAGATTTTCGAGGGTGATTGTACCGTCCACGCTCAGATCCGGCCTCGCCCCTGGGGGGAGGGGGTCATCAATCGTCACGTCAACAGTGACGGTGCCGTTTATCACCGAAGGGTCGACTCGCGAAACGTGTCCGTTCACGATTCCATTGCGCGTGTCGATCGAGGCCTTCTGCCCAGGCACCACGTCTTTCGCTTGTGTCTCGGCAATTTTCACTTCCGCTCTAAGCCTTTTCGGATCCGCCACACGCGCCAGGTTCATTCCAGGTGTCACGTGTTGCCCGACATCCACCGGAAGAAGCTGCAGCACTCCGTCAATGCCTGCGCGCACATGGAGCGCTTCCATCTGGCTCCTCTTCAATCCGTAGAGCGCCTTCATTTGTTCGACTTTTGCCTGCTGCGCCGCAAGTCTTGCGTTCGCCGAATCCGTCGCGATTTTCGTCCGCTCGGCTTCCAGTTGCAGGCGAATCTCAAGCTGGCTCGCCTTGACGCGCGATTGCTGTTCAATTAGCTGTGACGTGAGTCCTTCCTTCACGAGCTTTTCATCGGTATCGTGCTGAATTTTCGCCTGCTCGTAGTCGCTCCGCACGGACGCTTCCGTTGACTTCTGGCTCATCAAGTCACTGTTGACCTGTACTCTCAGGTTCTGGTAGTCCGCTTCCGCTCCCTTGAGCTGGTATTCCGCGTCGACTGCATCCTTCTGCACGGTCGGGTCGCTTAGTTCCATGATGACGGAATCTGGCTTGACAACGGCAGGCGGCCGCAAAACCCATTTATCCACGTGCGCATCTGTCTGCGCCGCGACCCAGCGAATGTCCACGGGAACGAGCGTCCCGAGCCCGCGCACTTCGCGCAGCATCGGCCCGCGTTTCACGGTGTCCGACCAGACCGTCCCTGCGTCCACCGAGGGCGCGGCGGGCTTCAGCTTCGACAGTGCATAGGTCACACCGACCAGCAGAATCAGTGCGATCGTGCCGTAGGCGATCCGGCGGATTTTCTTGGCTCTTGCGTTAGATGGTCTTTGGATGTCCATAGTAGTTATCGCCTTTCCTAGGCGCAAATCCCTTGCCCAACAGAATTCGCCTAAAGGCTCGCTTTGTCAATGGCTTACGGAGGCTTGTGCAGGCCTTAATGCGGTTTGCTTGGCCGAATATGGGAATGCCTGTCCCACGACCGGACACTTCCGACCCGCTCTAGTCCACGCCGCTTCTTGCTTTGATGCCGCCTTATGACACATATAGGATACGTCCGATTTGCCACATAGTTCGATCTCATCCGTGCGGCTGCGTCGTCAATACTTCTCGTTCAAACACGGTTACGCCCCTTCCGCATTGATGGGGGCAGATGCGGAAAGGGCGTGCCGTCTTCAGGAGAGAAGCTCGTGCTCAGTTGTCCGGCGGAGCTGAAGGAACATTCATCAGAAACTTCTCTTTGTGGCCTTGCTCGATGGTGTAATCCGAAGGGACCGCGAACAACGACGCCGAAGGCTCGGTCCGCTGAATATTCGTAAGTGTGTAGGTCGTATCGCCGAACCGGGGATCTGAATGCGTGCTCTTGATGTCCATCTGCAAGTCGGCCGAATACCAGCGCTCGGACACGATCGTGATGGGCTTCTCATTCCCAATCTCTCCAGCCGCAATCGTTCGCGTGGTGCGCGTTCCTTCCGCATTCACTCCGGCGACCGTTTGCGTGCCGAGGGATTCGCTTGTGGCATTTGCCTTGGCCGACGCCTTGAAGTTGCGATAGACGACATCACCGGGGCCACCAGGACCGACTACCGCGCCGTTGGTACGGACTCCCATCCCCATGCGTCCTGGCATCTGCCGCGCCACTTTTTGATCGGGTTCGAGAAGGTACGCTGTGCCAGCTATTGGATCGTTGATTTCGACGAAAGAGTGAGGCTGTCCGGAGGCCGCCAGGGGACCGATCGCCGACAACGTCACCTCTTTGCGAAAACGCCCTTGGCTGTCCCGATACAGATTCGTTTGCGTCGTCCGCGTGATGTGATTGCCATCGGAAAGTGTTTGCGTCGTCTCCGAAACGGCCACCGCGCTGAACGGCGCTCCTTTCACCACCTTTCCTCCGTGCAGGCCGCCGCCGAAGCCGAGCAGTTCGACGCGGCCCTCGAAGAAGGCGTCGCCACCGACCATAGCCCCTCCCTGGATCGAAACCACCGGGGGAACAGGTGGTGCTTCTTGTGTCTCCTGCGCCCGCGCCGCTCCGGCACAAACAAGCAGGGCGCCGGCAAACATCGCGCTTATCCATCTCGGTTCACACTTCATTTTTTCCTCTCTTCTTCTCTCCCATACCGCTCTGAGATTCCCAATGCGGCAAACTCTCTGCGCGTTTCTCATCGCGCCAGACGCACTGCCTGCGGCCGTCCGTCATTTCCAACGAGCAAATCCACTTGGATCCATTCGTTCGCCCGTTCCACGTTCACCGGCAAGCCCAGCGCGCCAAGCGCCCCACGCTGCAAGCGCACACGCACAACGGCGGCTTCGTCGGTCTCAGCCGGCAAGCTGCCGGGAAGCAGAGTAAATTTGCCCGCATCGTCAGCGCCAGCCGCGGCACGACGCACGTTCTTAAAGGACTTCTTTCGCGGTGCCGGTGGTTCGTTTTCTTTCGCCGACGCCGAAACATTTTCGCTCGCAGGTGCAGGAGTCCGCGCCGCTGCGCTCGGCACTGCCACCTCTTGCTTCGTCGCGACATCGTGACGTGCCCGTTGCCAATTCCATGTACTTATCGCACCCACAAGAATTGCTGCCGCAGCTAAAGCCCATGCCGCCACGACGGCGGCGCGCCGCGCCACCATCGTGCGGTGCCGCGTGCGAAACTCCTGCCGCAACCTCATCTCCACGCGGGCAGGCGCCCGCGCTTCAAGTGTTTCTTCGCTCAGCGCCCGCAACTCTTCTCTCGCCGCTTGCCAGGACTCCTGCAACGCCGCGCATCGCGGGCAGTGGCTCAGATGGGCAGCGGCGGCAGCCCGTTCGAGCGAGTCCGCGGCTCCATCCCGGTCCCGGTCCAGTACAATCGCTTCCACTTGTTCGCAGTTCATTGCATTTTTTCCAAACGATTCCACGATTCGTTCACCTTGCCGCTCTCATGCGCCGAGGCACGTCGCGCAGCATCTCCAGCTTCGCCAGCAACAGAGCGCGCCCACGGTGCAGCCGCGAACGTATCGTGCCAATGGGGCAGCCTGTCATCTGCGCTGCTTCCTCATAACTCATCTCTTCCAATTCGCACATCACAACGGCCTCGCGAAATTCTGTCGGCAAATCCAGTACGGCCGCTCTCACGTGATGCATGCGCTCCCGTTTTTCCATCCACATCGCCGGTGTAAAACCGTCTTGCAATATGATTCCAGCACCGGTGCCGTCCTCGTTTTTTTCTTCAAGCGGAACCTCTCGCGGGATGCGCTCGAGATGTTTCATCACGCGGTTGCGCGCAATTCCGAAGAGCAGCGCGCCTACCGATCCACGCTCCGGGTCGTACTTCTTCGGCTCGCGGATCAGCGTCATGAAAACATCCTGCACAATCTCTTCGGCTCCCCAGGCGCTTCCCGTCATGCGCAAAGCGAACCGGTACAGTCCACCCTGATGCCGCCGGTAGAGAAGCGCAAAGGACTCCTCGTCACCCTTGGCGGCACGCCGCAACAGCAGATCGTCTCTCTCTTGCGCTGCGATCCTGGTCTCCCCTGTTGCGACTTTTCGGCCTGTTCGAGGTGCGTCTTCTGCCTTCTCCCGTATTTCCCGGACTAGACGCAAAAAGTTCCCATAGCGGCTTTGGCGGCCCTGGAGCCTTTGGAAATTGACCGCCGGGCTCTGTGCGTCAGGAGGTTTCGGTCTCATGGTGGATTGGACGTGTGGGGCAGCTGTTGCGTGTCGGCAAAGAGCAGTCTCAAACGAAGCCTGGCTCAATCGGTTGGCGCGTGCGAAAAGTTCGCGATTGCGGGGAGGGTTCGACAGAATCAGGAGTTCTTTTGAGGTCTGAACATGCGCGCTGCAACGCGCGCTACAAAGCGACGGGAAACCAGTCTTTGTCCGAGCACACCTAGATAATTTCCCAGGCCAGAAATAACATAACTCTTGCCAGCTGCGAGTGCGCGCAATCCAGTTCGCGCCACTTTCTCCGCGGTCTCGCGATTCGCTCGCGTCGCGGCGATATGCGTTTGGCCGGCGACTTCCGCGAATTCCGACTCCGTCGATCCGGGGCACAGTGCGCAGACCCGCACGCCGTAAGGCTTCATCTCCTCGGCCAGTCCTTCGGCGAAAAGCAGGTCGAAGGCTTTTGTGGCGGCGTAGGTCGAAATGTACGGCACGCTTTGAAACGAAGCGGTCGATGCAACGATCAGCACGCAGCCGTGGCGCCGCGACATCATTTCCGGGAGATAGAGCCGCGTCAGATGAACGACGGCGGCGCAATTCACCTGGACCATGTCCGTGAGCCTGCGTGTCTCGACTGTAGGAAATTCGCCATAGACGCCAAAACCAGCGTTATTGATCAGGAGCTCGATTTCAATTCCTTGTTCTTTTGTGAACTGAAGCATTTGTTCCGGCGCGTCCGGTTCCGCTAAGTCGGCCGCGAATATTTTTGTCTGGATTTTGTGGGCGGCTGAAAGTCTGTGCGCCAACTCTTCCAATCGCTCGCGCCGCCGCGCGGTCAGCACCAGATTCGTCCCGCCGCGAGCCAATTCCGCGGCAAGCGCTGCGCCAATTCCCGCGCTCGCACCTGTCACAAGCGCCCATTTCCCGGACCACGGTGTCATTGCGTGCCTCGTTGGAAGAGACGTTCAGCGTACCACGGAGTTGTGGAAGAATTATTCTTGCGAGAAAATTCTGACCAGACTTTATTTAGCAGCGCGTGCGCTTTGCGGCAATCCCGCGTCTTCCGCGGCCACGCGGCCGATGACGGACCAATCCTTATCCTGATTTCCTCGCGCCATCGCAGTGATGAAGCGGTCGCGCACCACACTTGCAATGGGCATCGGCACGTTGGCAGCTTCCGCCGCTTGAAGGACGAGGCGCACATCTTTCAGTCCGAGCGGCAGCAAAAATCCTGCCGGTTCATGCTTGCCCTGCACGATTAATTCGCCGTAGGTCTTGTAGACGGGCCCGTTAAACAGGGTGGCAGTCAAGAATTCCATGAGCGCGCCCGCATCCACGCCGGACTTTCGCGCAAACACCAGAGCTTCCGAGAGAGCTTCCAGCACCGAAGCGATTAGAAAATTTCCCGAGAGCTTTACGACGTTGGCCGACGATGGACTCTCGCCAACCACGAACAATTTCGGCCCCATGGCTTGAAAGAGCGGCTTGCATTTTTGAACGAGCGCTTCCGCGCCGCCAACCACCACGGCAAGTCGCCCCGCTTCTGCCGCATCGGGTCGTCCGAACACTGGCGCCGCCAAAAAGCCTTGTCCGGCCTTGGCAT
>Ga0137360_10000545_pt1 | contig 21857 bp, 12 predicted proteins | sample Mad1_60_16metaG_FD_104924 | JGI IMG/M metagenome (GOLD analysis project Ga0137360, IMG submission 104924) | Vadose zone soil microbial communities from Angelo Coast Range Reserve, California, USA - Mad1_60_16 metaG | ecosystem: Environmental > Terrestrial > Soil > Vadose zone | place: USA... | reverse complement strand
AGGCGTCGCTAGCTTCCGGCCGTGCGCGTCGTAGGCGGCGGGATTACCGTCGGCAATCAACACGCCACCCTGCTCGACGAACGCGCGCATCGCGCGCGCCTCGGCCTCCCCAAGCGCACTCGCGCGGGGCAGGATCAGGACACGGTATCCGTTCCGCGTCAGGTCTCCGCGTTCGACCTGCTCGCCCGTCACGAAGCGACATGAACGCCCAAGATCTTCGAGGAGGCGGCAGTACGATTCGCGCAGCCATCGCATGGGGCCGTCTTCATCAGAGCTGGCCGATCGTTTTCCCCACGCCTCGCCTTTCGGCTTCTGCTCCAGCATCCATTCCGTCCGCAGGCTGGCCGGCGAGTAGAGAATGGCGATGGGGTCCGTCGGCCTCTCGCTGTTGATCAGGGCGGCGCCGATTCCTCTCCTGATCTCCCTGAAATAGGGCTCGGCGTCGCGGCCGCGCGGACCTATGGTGCCGTTCGGCTGGACGAACTCGGACTTAGGATCCCACAGAATCAGGCCGCGGCTTCCGTGGAGCGGCTCGTACCAGACGCGGTGCTTTTCCCAAGCGCCCGACGTGCCGGAGGTGGTCAGCACCACCATCTTGGGATTGAGCGAACGGATGAGCTCGACATTGCCGCCGATGTTGTAGGGCTCGATGGCGTCGAGCACTTGGGTGAGACGCGAGTAGTCATAGCCGCCCCAGCCCGGCTGCTGGGCGCCCTCGATGGCCACGTACGCCGCCGGATCGACGGATTTGACAGCATCGGTGCCGGCTTTCAGGGCGCGGGCGAAGGCCACGTCCATCCATTCCTTGAAATCGGACCACGAGGAAAAGTTCCGATCCGTACGCCTCATGGCCTCGTTCGTCGTCTCGGGCACGACGGCATCCCAGCTGGGAAACGCGCTTCCCCACTGCTGGTTCAGGGCGGCCAGCGTCCTGTAGCGCTCTGCCAGCCAGGAGCGGAAGCCCGTGAGCGAGTGATGGGAATAGTCGAAATCCCAGAAGGCCGCAAGGTCGGCGATGCCAGGTTCGTCGGCGAGGTTGTAGAAGAGCGGACGGTAGGGTGCGTTCGCCCGCACCGTCGCAACCAGGCGATCCTGGACGATCTTGAGCCATTCTGGATCGCTCAGGCTCGGGTTCCGACAGAAGGAGTCCCTGCTCGAGGAATCCTGAGTGTAGAGGCGCTTCGCTTCGAGGAACATCCAGTTCTTCGGTCGGTCCGGGAGGAGTCGGTGATACGCCGCGTAAAAGTCCGTGGCGATATTCTCCACGTACCATCGCAGATCGTTTCGGAGGAGGTCCTCCGGCGGCGCCTGAGCGTTCCCCCTGTAGACCTCCGCTCCTGCCGTGATGCCAAGTCGCTTGAGAATGGTATACTGCTCCTCGGTCTGCTTCTGCCACATGATGATCTGGTAGTCCCACCATGTGCGATCTGGCGGGCTGGCGATGAACGTGGCCTCTGCGCGTTCCACACGACGGTCCGGCTCCCCTCGCTTGTTGATCCCGACGAAGGAAAAGTGGACCGTCAGCGTGTTCCGCATCGCGACAGCTCGTCGAAGGTCCAGCGTGAAGGGAACATCCGTACTGTCTCGGAGCGCAAACGCAATCTTCTTTTGTGCGATGAGGCGATCGTGGACGTCCGTCCAGGAGACAGTCAGCTGTCCCTTGCCTGTTGCCGCCGATGCCGCTCGGTACAAGAACCGAACGTGGGCGTCACGATCGAGGACTTTGGCGGGCAGGATGATCTCGTCGCTCCACGCGGGAGATGGCGGCAGGACCAATCCTGACCATAGGAAGAGCCCGAGCACGGCGAATGTGAACAGCATACCGATTGGATTTGAGTGGATCGGAGGTAGCGACTTCGAACCCGCCACTAGGGAGCGCGACGGCCCGCCGAGTCGTTGCCTAGCGGGAAGACGGACTCGCCGCCTTGAGAGGACCGATGGGCGCGTCCTTGGCGAGGACCATCTGGTCGAGCCAGATATCGCTGTCGTGACAATTGCCGAGACTCCCTCCCTTGTAGACGTTGAGCCAGGCCGTCCGGACGTGGAGATTGTGGTGAGCGGGAAGGCGGAAGATCATGTTGGTCTTCTCGTAAGCCAGCTTTCCATCGACCCAGCCGCGGATGACGCCGTCCGCCTTGCCCGGCGTGTTCATCTTGATGAAGTGCTCGAGGGAATACCAGCGCTCGGGGGCGAGTACCCCGAGGTTCTTACCGACGCTGCAAGAGAGGTTTGTCGGCTCAGTTGAGCATTTCCCTCCGCGTCCGATTGATTGGCCCCAGGGGTCGTTGTCCCACATACCAGGGTTTCCCGTGTCGCCTTCTTGTTGATAGAAGTACATGTAACCGTAGAAGCGAGTGATGGCCCGGGGGACTGACTCGCAGACGCGATTGCTATAGCTCCCGCCCCAGCACGTGCGGAAGCCAGTGCGGTGCGACCAGCAGTTGATGCCATCGCCCGGCTCGCCGCCAAAGCCGCACTGACCGGTCGGATCGTTCTCGCCGCGGGTATCGGCGAGGCCGGGGAATTTCCCGCCTTGGCCTTCGATGACCGGTTTGCCGTCCTGGTTGCGGCATTGCTCGTTGTGCCACGTCGGTCCGAGCTTGAGGTAATAGCGCATGTAGAGCTGTTCGGGCTGGAGGCCAGCATTGCGGAGCGGCCAGAGAACGCCAAGGGCGGTGGTGGCAAACTGCTTCATCGTGACCTTCAAACACTTGCCGGATACGCATCCGTTGGCCTCGATGGACGTGAAGCGGACGTCATTTGGAGTCGCCGCAGACGGGTTCGTCACTTTGATGCTATTGATGTAGCCCTTCTGATACCAATTGGGCGTCTCCCAGGGTTCGCAGAACACGATGTCCGTACGTCCTGTGAGTTCGGATTCAGAGGAACAGTCGCCGAGAGGTAGACCCGAGGCCGTGTCGGCGGGGGTGGGAACCACAGCCGAGAAGACCACAACAAGCACGGACAGTATGATGGTCTTCACGTTCGCCTCCGTCGGTCGACGTTGTCACACCCGTCGGTAGACACCTAACAGACAGTTTTCAGGATACCTCAGCCCTAGCAAATGTAGACCACGCCACAGGCAGAGCTCCAGAAACAACAGTGCCCGGAAGGCCGCAAAGGTTCGGCAGTCATCCAGATAGCCGAACTCGGTCTCCTGGAAGCCGTGCCTTCCGAACACCTGTCCCAGCCCGCCTCGAGTATTCATACGGTACGCAACGGGGAAGGTATCCTTCTCCTCTGAGTTCCAGAGCAGGCGCTTTGGTAAATGATGGAAGCGGAACGGAACGAGGTACGTGACGATCGGGACAGGGGACCACCGGTTTATCGTATAGACAATTACGTGACCTCCGGGCTTTGTCAGTCGCGCAAGCGCGGTAACGACTCTCTCCGGATCGACCAGATGCTCGGCTACCATTCGCAGTGTGACCACATCGAAGCTGCGCTCAGACCGATAGTCCTCGATGCCCACTCTGACCCGTTCATGTACGAGATCGTTTTCGTCCAGTGTGCTGTCGGGATCAAGTCCAACCAAGAGAGAAGAACGCTGAGCTAGTGATTGCGCGAGCCTGCGATTGCTCGGGAAGACATTTCGACCGGATCCGACATCGAGCCAGGCGCACCCAGGGGTCACGAATCTGGAAACGGTGGCCTCATAGTAGTCGTCCGGAGTAAAGTAGCCGAAGCGACTGCGAGTTCTCGGGCCCCACCCCATGCGGGCCGCATCGAAGCCATACTTGTTCTGGAAGACCTCCTCCAGATCTTTCCTCGTAAGATTGAGCGAAGGAGAGCGCATGCTTCCGTCAACTACGGGAGTTGGCGGGGAAGTCTCGAAGTTTCGGCGGCGTCAATGTTCATTCAGTATAGACCCTCAAGTGCGCCCAGGCTGCGAGTTAAGCTGCTGTGAGCTCAGAATTCCGTACGCGATCCAAAGCGCGCCGTCGAATGGGCTGAGAGTAGGAAGCCCCGAGGAGGGTTAGTGGCCAGATATGCTGTTTTCGGTCGAACCGTGCTAACTTGAAAGATCCCACCTCACAGTGAGACTTGGCACTCAGCGTTAGGTCAGACAGGCCGGGGTGGGGGACAGTTCAATGCGGAGCCGCGTTAGCGTGACGAATTCCTTAGCCGGCCGGGTCGTCTTCCTCGGTGTGATTCTGCTCGCTGCGTGGCTGGGTACAGCGTCCGGGGAGGATCTCGAGTGGATCGATACCATGCGAGCAGCGCAGAAGGCGCTGAACGAGTCGCGCTACGCCGACGCTGAGCAATTTCTGCGCACTGCGGTCCATGAGGCAGAAAAGTTCCCGCCAGGGGATCGTCGGTTCGACTTGAGCTTCAACGGCCTCGCAAAGGTCCTCTACTCCCAGGGCAAATACGACGAAGCCGAACGCTCTTACCTCCAGGCAGTGGCAGTTCTGGAAAAGAAACTGGGACCCGGGCACCTCCGCGTGGCCCAAAGCCTCAACGGCCTTGCCCTGATCTATCAGATGCAGGGAAAGTACAAGGAGGCCGAGCCACTCTTTGGCCGGTCATTGACGATCTCAGAGAAGGTTCTTGGGCCAGAGCATCCGGATGTGGCCGACAGCCTCAACAACCTTGGCAGCGTATACAATTCCCAGAGCAGATTCACTGAAGCTGAGAGCGCGTACCTTCGCGCGCTGGCCATCCTGGAGAAGGTCTACGGGCCCCACCACGTCAATGTGGCCAGCACGCTCAACAATCTGGGAGTCGTTTACAACTCGGAAGGCAAGCCGGTCGAGGCCGAGCAGCTCCTGCAGCGAGCCCTGAGGATTCGTGAGGCTGCCCTGGGTTCGAAGCATGCTGACGTCGCGGCGAGCCTCGACAATCTCGGAGCGGTCTACAACGTACAGGGCAAGCCGGTCGAGGCCGAGCGACTCCTGAAACGTGCCTTGGCGATCCAGGAGGGCATTCGGGGGCCGGCGCATCCAGAGGTCGCGATCACCCTCGGCCTTCTGGGTGCCTCGTACGAGGCCCAGGGCAGACTCAACGAGGCTACGGGGGTGATCGAGCGGGGGCTGGCGATCTGGGAGCGATTCCTCGGGCCGAATGACATCCGGGTTGCCGCAACACTGAGCCGTCTCGCGAGGATATATGGGGCGGAGGGCAAGTACGGAGCGGCTGAGAGTCTTCTGAAGCGCTCGCTGGTCCTGCAGGAGTCTCGCGGGTCAAACTCGCCCGAGCTGCTGATGGATCTCGAGAGCTATGCCACGCTGTTGCGGAAGATGGATCGAGGCCTGGAGGCGATTGACATCGAAGCGCGCGCCGAAGCGATCAGGGCCGAGCACCCGACCGCTAGCGTCCCCAAGCGCGCCGCCGGGCCTCAATAGAAGATCGAGCCATGCGTTTTTCCCTTCTTTGCGGCCGGCTCTGTCGGCCAAGAGGTGCACCGTGAAGCGAGATAGCAAGATAGTCTGGCGCTTAGGCATCCTGCTGATGGCGGGACTCTTCCTCATAGCGAACGGCGCCTGCGGGCAGAGCCCTGAGACGAAGAAGCAGAAAGCCCTGGAGCGCGGAGAGCAGTACTTGAAGGACGGGAAGCTCAACGAGGCCATTATCGAGTTCAGGACCGCGTTGCAGGTGGACCAGAACTTCGTCCCGGCCGCCCAGGGTCTTGGCCGTGCCTATGCCGCAAAGTCCTGGAATGGCGATGCCGTCCGAGAGCTCCAGCGCGCTCAGAAGCTCTCCCCTGACTCTCTGTCGCTCGCCATTGACCTAGGCCGCGTCCTGATCCAGATCGGAGCGTCGAAAGACGCGGAGGCGCAGGCGGCGCTGATCCTGGGGAAGGAACCGAGGAACCGCGATGGGCTCTATATCCGCGCCACCGCACTGCTCGGCGAGGGCAATGCCAAGGAAGCTTTGGCGGTTCTCGAGACGGTCCCTTCGGGCGAAGGTTCCCCCGACCTCGGTCGAACCATGGCGGCTGCTCTCTTGAGACTGGGCAAGGTGTCAGAAGCCGAGCAGGCATTCCGTTCCATCCTCGCCAACAATGCCCGGGACGCGATGAGTCTGGTGGGACTTGGCGCGATCGAGCTCAGCCGGAATCACCCCGCCGAGGCTCTCAAGCTTTACGAGCAGGCGAAGGCCGTCCAACCGGCCAACCCGCGCGTCCGTCAGGGTCTGGCCGTTGCGCAGGCTCGGTTGGGTCATCTGCCGGAGGCGATCAAGGAATTGGAGGACGTCGATCCCCGAGCTTGGTCTCCTGACACCGTCATGGCGCTCGGCTCTTTCTACCTTCAGGCGAATCGCCCTGCTGATGCGCTGCGCCTGCTGGCACCAGTAGTCGAGCGTTCGCCGCGGTTCACTGGCGCGCGGTATCAGCTGGCTTTGGCCTATCTGGCCAGCAACCAGCCAACGTCGGCAATCGCTCAGCTCGAGCAGCTTCAGCAGCAGGTTCCCGAAAACGCTCAGATCAGATTTCGCTTGGCCGTCGCCTATTCTCGAGCTGGACGCGCGCGCGAAGCCTTGGCACAACTGGATCCTCTGGACAAGTCCTTGGGAGGGGCCTTGGAGTATCAGCTCGAACGGGGGCAAGCTCTCCTTCTCGCGGGGCGGTTCGACGAGGCCCTTGCTGCGGCCAAAGCTGCCCAGCGCCTGGCCTCCCAATCTCCCCAACCCTATCTTCTCATCGGACAGATCCAGACTCGACGCCGCGATGCCAAAGCTGCGCGCGAAATGTTCGCCAAGGCAGCGGAGCTCGACGCCACGTACGTGCCCGCGCGGCTCGCGCTTGGTGGGCTGGATCTCGCCGAGAAGAATACGGACGGCGCAATCAAGGAATTTGATGCCGCCATTCAGGCCAATCCGAAATCTCTTCCGGCCGTCCACGCCAAGGTGACCGCTCTGCTGGCTGAGAAGCGCATCAAGGAGGCGATCCAGGTGGCCGAGGCCGCCGTCAAGGCAAACGAGCAGGATGCTGGTTTCCACACGCTCCTGGGCGGTCTCTACTTGGCCGATGGCCAGAACGACAAGGCGACGGCGTCGCTGCGCCGGGCACTCGACCTCGATCCAAAGTCGGCCGGCGCCCGGCTCGGGCTTGCGCGATTGGCGATCATCCAGAAGCGAGATGACGAGGCGATCGGCCACCTGCAGGCCGTGCTGAAGGACCGGCCCGAGCAGCCCACCGCAGTTCTGTTTCTCGTGGCGCTCTACGAGAAGATCGGTCAGTACGATCAAGCCATACCGATCCTGGAAGCGGCCCTCAAGGTGTCGCCGCGCCAGCCTGCGTTCGGGCTGCAGCTCGGGGAGCTGTACCTCAGAAAGGGCCGGTACGACGACGCCATTGCCCTCATGTCTGATCTCCTCTCACAGTCACCGGACCTCGCCGAGGCCCGGCTGATTCGGGCTCAGGCGTACCTGAACGAAGGCAAGAGAGACGCGGCACTCCAGGAGCTCCTCGCGGTCGTAAGGGCGAACCCCAAAGCCCCGGCTGCTCATTACTACCTGGCCCGTACGTATGCGAGCCTGGGGCGCGTTCCGGAAGCGCGGGCGGCATACCAAGAAGCGCTGCGACTCAACCCGCAGTTCGAGGTTGCCAAGGGCGAGCTGGCTGCTCTCTCCGGCCAGAAGCCCGATGAAACCAAGCAGATCGAGCAGATGCAGACAGCTCTGCAAAATGATCCCAAGAACGTGGGGGTTCGCGAGGCGCTCGCCCGGGCCTTGCTCCGCAAGGGCCAGGCCAAGGAAGCTGAGACGGAGCTCAAGAAGCTGCTGGATGTGAACCCGGCTCACGCCGATGCCAACTACTTGATGGCCCAAATCCTTTCCCAGCAGGGGAACGCGGAGGAGGCGGCCAAGTATCTCCGCGCCACCCTGAGAGCCAACCCATCCCATATTGGAGCCCACACGCTGCTGGCGGCCTATCTCGTCCAGAAAGGTCAGCCCGAGCAGGCCTTGAGCGAATACGAGGCCGCGTTGCGCGTGAATCCGAACTTGCCCGATGTGAAATTCCAGGCTGGCGTTCTCCTTACCAGGATTGGCCGATTCCCAGATGCCCTGCGCGTGGTGCGGGAGCTCGAGCAGAGCGAGCCAAAGAACCCGGCTCCCCTGTCGCTGAAGGGTGTCGTGCTGCTTGCCCAAAATAATCCCCAAGGTGCAATTGACGCGTTTAGCGCGGCCCTGAAACTCAAGTCTGACCTGCTCGACGCCCATCGCGGGCTTGGCCAGGCCTATCAACAACTGGGTCAGATCGATCGAGCCGAGGCGAGCTATCGCCGGGCCTTGGCGCTCAACGATGCGGACGTGACGTCGCTGAATAACCTTGCCTGGATCCTTGCCGAGTTGCGCAAGAAGCCGGACGAAGCCCTGCCCCTCGCGACCAAGGCTGAGCAGCTCGCTCCCGGAAGTCCGGAAGTACTGGATACGCTCGGATGGATCCAGTACCGGCGGAGCGCCTTTGCCGATGCGGAAAAGTCGCTATCGCGGGCCGCGGAGAAGGCTCCGAACAATGGCACGATTCGCTACCATCTCGGCATGGCCTATACCCAACTTGGCCGAAAGGCCGATGCCGTCTCGGCCCTGCGTCGCGCCGCTCAGCTCGACCCCAAGCTGGCACAGAGCGAGAAGATCGACGAGCTGATCAAGCAGCTCGGCGGATAGAGGACAGGCTCGTCATAGGACAAGTCTTGGTTCACCTATGCCTGAGAGGTTCGAAATGAAGTTAGTTTCCGTGGTCATACCTACCTTTAATCGCAGTGCGTTCATAGATCGTGCCATCGACAGTGTACTCGCGCAAACGTATCCCGATATCGAGGTGATCGTCGTAGACGACGCGTCCAGTGACGACACAGTGGCGCGGGTCCGCGCGCGGTCGAAGAGCAATCCACGAGTGCGTTTGATCGTCCAGGGGCAGCAAGCAGGAGCACAGGCGGCGCGCAATGCCGGCATCCGCGCCGCGAACGGCGCATGGGTCGCGTTCCTGGACTCGGATGATGAGTTTCTTCCGGAGAGTATCGAGCTGCGCATCGAGGCGTTGAACCAAAGCGGATGCGCGGTCGTCCATTCCGAATGTTATTGGATTAAGCCGGGCGAAGATGAGCGACGATTGTTCCAAGTCCCGCCCCTGACGGGCTGGATCTTTCGCACATTGCTCCAAGGGCATGGGCCTGTGTTCCCAGGCATCATCGCTTCCAAGGGTGCTCTAGAGCGGATCTCATACCTGGACGAGAGCATACTGTCGTGGCAGGAATGGGACACAGCCATTCGCCTGGCCCAGATCTACGCGTTCGCCTTCGTAAGCCAGCCAACTTTCGTTTACGATTGCCGTCATCAGGGAACGATTTCCAAGAATCCGCTACGGACAGCCCGAGGTTACGAACAGATCGTCGCCAAACATAGGCGCCAAATGCTGAAGCACCTGGGAGCAGCTGGCTTGTCCCGCCAGTATCAACGTGCTGCGAATTTCTACCGTGAAGCAAGTTCGCCGTGGAATGCCTGGCGTTGCTCCATGGTGGCCGGGATGTGGCGTACCTGCGACGTCAAGGGACTTGTGAGCCGCTATGGGGGCCGAGTCCGTTCTAGATTGCGCCGGTGGGGCTACTTGCGCTGAAATGGGGAACGTCGAGGGCAATCGAGTGGCGCTTGCTCCGGGATTGCGAGTCTTCACTGTCGTGGGCCGGCGTCAACGGCAAGTAGTCTGCGGCAAAACTCCGTAATTCCCGGCACAGGGTTCAGTCGCTCGTCAAAGAACCTCCGCGATTCCTTGCTGTAGAGGTCATAGCTACCGTCCATTTCCTCAAGAAGGCGCCCTGTCTCAGACGAGAGCTGGTAGGTCTTCCCGCAGCGGTAAACGGCAAATTCACGATCATAAACGGGCAGGGCCCGAGCCAAAATCGGAAGACCACACAAAGCGTAGTATGACACCTTGCCGGAAGCGAGCCCCAGGTGGTACAAGTTCTTTCCCGTAAGCCACCCTTCGGGCGTGGGCTTGTAGGGGGCCAGTCCGAAATCGGCGGATGCAACGAAATCTGGCATCTCCTGCCGGGTAATCAATTCCGACGATACAAAGATCTTGCCGGTGTTCCGCAGGCCGTCAAGAAACTTCTGAAGCCTTGTCCCAACTTTGTCCCATGAGTGGATGACCAGGCAATATCGCTCCGGCCAATAGGAGACCATGTCCACAAGCTCATCGCGTGACGACCAAGCCTGGATGTTGCCACAATAAAGCACGATTCTCTTGCTGAGCGGAATGCCCAGACGGGCCCGAAGGGCGTCTGTCCTCTGCACCTGACGAGGGGGAGGGGCAACCGGGGCTGTAACAATCCGATTCGAGTCGATAACGTGTTCCTGACAGAAAGCTGTCTTGCGTTCCTCGTCCTGAAGAAGGATCAATCGTGCTTCACTCGCAGCCTGTTGTTCGACCGCCAGCAGGGAGTTCTCAACCGATCCCTCCAACTCGTCGCGAAACATCAATTCAAAAGATATGTAAGCAATGGGAATCCGAGCCCAGGTATTCAAACGGTCGACGACGCTGATACCACCCGGGTCAACACCAATCGCTAACTCATAGTTCCGCATCCGGCGAAGGGCAAACCATATTAAGTCCCCATCCTCGCGCCGGCGGGCAAGCAGTGGAGCAAGAGCCTTCTTGAGCAGCCCCTTGATGGCTGCCTTTCGGCTGGGCCGGTAGCGCCGAAAAGAGAAGGCCCCACCGTCCCATCGCTCGAGCTCGACGTTCGAGCCAAAGCGGGCGGGCGTCAGGACGGCATCGCCCTTGGCGAAGAGCACATGCACCTTGGCGCCGAGGGAATCCAAGGTCTCGAGCAGCAATGCCATTGTAGGGTTGCTCTCGATATTAGGATAAGGGTAGACGATGAGAATCCTTGGTGTTGGCATGTGTGGGTCCCCCGGGGCAGGCACGTTGATCTGGTCGCGGCGCGCCAATCCCGTATACGAGAAAGCTCCCTCGAGCGCCCTGGCCCGCCTTTGCTCGTGAGAATCCACGCTCAGCAGGGTGCCCGCCTGTTCCTGCACCCAGGTTCATATCACAAATCCCGGTTTAGAGCCGGTCCCCTGATCGACCTCGACAGCAGAGGCTCTGATCCGGCATGCTCAGTACTTCGTCCTGCGGCTGGCCGAGAGCCACTTGACACACCGGCTGTTTAGACTGATTCTCGGGCGCATCTACCGACTCACGTGGCTTCCTCTTTGGCCGTGACACAGTTCAACCATAACAGCGGGGCCTCGGTGTGCGCCGCTGACGCCATGATTCTCAAGAACCGAGAGAGCAGAGCAAGGAGCTAGTATGGCAATGGCGCCGCACGATGCCAAGGGATTCTCGGCTGCACAGCAGCCTATCGAACGTATCAACCAGGGGGATCAGTGCCTGGCGATCATCATCCGAACCAACTTTGTCCCGCAGAAGACCACATTCCTGACGCCAAGCGATTACAAGCAGCAGATTGGCTTTATTGTCTACCCGGCCGGCGGCGAAGTGCCACGGCACGTGCACCGACCATTGCCGCGTCAACTGGTCGGAACCTCGGAAGTCCTGCTCGTCCGCCAGGGCCACTGCGTGGCCGATATCTACAACGACGAGCGGGAACTGATCGCCAGCCGGGAGCTATGCGAAGGGGACGTGATTTTGCTCGTGGCCGGCGGACATGGCTTTCGCATGCTGGCAGACACGGTGTTGCTGGAGGTCAAGCAAGGACCATACACCGGCATCGAAGAAAAGGAGCGGTTTTGACACGCATCCCAGTGAATGAGCCGCTGCTCGGCCCACGGGAAAGCGAATATGTCATGGAATGTCTACGGACAGGCTGGATCTCGTCTGCTGGACATTTCATCGAGCAGTTCGAGGAGCAGTGGAGCCACTATTGCAAGCGCCGCTACGGCGTTTCTGTCAGCAACGGCACGACTGCGCTCCAGGTTGCGGTGCGGGTTCTTGACCTGGGGGCGGGGGACGAGGTGATCATGCCCAGCTTCACGATCATTTCCTGTGCCCTTGCCGTGATGGCCGTCGGTGCCAAGCCGGTACTGGTCGACAGCGACCCCGATACGTGGTGTATGGATGTGCGCCAAGTAGAAGAGCGGCTGACCTCTCGCACGCGGGCGATCATGCCCGTCCATATTTATGGCCATCCTGTGGATATGGAGTCCTTGCTGGATATCGCCGAACGGCACGGCCTATATATCATCGAGGATGCTGCTGAGGCCCACGGGGCGGAGTGCCAGCTTGATCGAGCATCCACCGCAGGGGTGTGGCGTCGGTGCGGCAGTTTCGGCACGGTCAGTTGCTTCAGCTTCTACGCCAACAAGTTGATCACGACCGGCGAAGGGGGCATGGTGCTGACCGATGACCCGCAGTTGGCCGAGCGGCTGCGGATGCTCCGCAATTTATGCTTCCTGCCCGGGAGGCGATTCTATCATGAGGAACTCGGTTACAACTTCCGCCTCACCAACCTGCAGGCCGCCATGGGCTTGGCCCAACTCGAACGGATTGACGAGATCGTGGCTCGTAAACGGGCCATGGGCAAGCGATACAATGAATTGTTGGATGGCATCCCCGGCTTGCAGTTGCCGAGCGAGCAACCGTGGGCGCGGAGCGTCTACTGGATGTACGGGGTTGTGCTGGACGAACAGACTGGCCTGGATGCCGACAAATTCTCTCGGCGTTTGCAGGAATACGAGGTTGAGACCCGCCCCTTCTTCTTGGGCATGCATGAACAGCCGGTGTTGCGCCAAGAAGGATTGTTTGTCGGCGAGCACTACCCCGTCGCGGAACGACTGGCCCGGCAGGGGCTGTACGTACCGTCAGGCTTGGGGTTGACCGATGAGCAGCTGGAGCGAGTGTGCACCGCGATACGGAAAGTATTGAAGTGAGCAGTATGTTTGGCCCTGTGTACGCACACGTGTATGACACGCTCTACCGCGACAAGGACTATACGGGGGAGTCGGCTCTGATTCAGCGTCTCTTTCACCAGTATCACAAGGGCGATCTCCGCACGGTGCTGGATCTTGGGTGCGGCACCGGCAACCACGCATTGCCACTCTGCGGTGCCGGTTACGAGGTGGTGGGAGTCGATCTGTCGGAAGATATGTTGGCGGAGGCACGGCGCAAAGCGGCTGCGGCAGGTAGCCGCGAGGCGGTGTTTCATCACGCGGACATCCGCCGCCTAGAGCTGAAGCAGATGTTTGACGTCGCACTAATGATGTTCGCCGTGCTGGGCTATCAACTGGAAAATGCCGATGTGCTGGCGGCCTTGAAGTCTGCACGCGGCCACCTGCGCAGTGATGGCTTGCTGCTGTTCGACGTCTGGTATGGTCCCGCCGTGCTGACCGAGCGTCCTTCGCAACGGATCAAGGTGATCCCCACGGCTGAAGGCCAGGTGCTGCGTGTCGCCTCCGGCCAGATAAACGGACGTCGCCACGTTTGTACGGTGCAGTATCAACTGTGGGAACTCAGGCAGGGTCAGCTGGTGTCAACCATCGAAGAAACGCATCGGATGCGATACTTCTTCCCTTTGGAACTCGAGTTTTTTCTGGAATGTGCGGGATTCCGTCTGCGCGAACTTAGGGGCTTTCCTGATTTTGATAGGCACGCCGATGAGACGACGTGGAACGTGATGTGCGTTGCCAGCGCCGTATGAATCTAAGCCGGGGTCTTGAGGGCCGCGAGGGCGCCGCCTGGAGTTGTGTGGCGCAGGAAGCCCGGGCTCGAAGGTGTCGGAATCCCTTCCGGAACGGTTTCCAGAGTCTGAGAGCAAAATCTCAAGTACGTGATTTGAAAGGCATTTGCTTCTTTGGCTAGAGACTTGCTCCGAGTTGGTCAGAACAATCAGCCGCGGCAAAGGTGATCGAGGTTGGTTCCGGGGCCGCAGGCGAAAACTACTGGAGGGGGAAAACGTCATGGGGAAGGTACTTAGGAGCTGCAGGCTGATCAGGCTCGCCGCGTTGGCGACCCTAGTTCTCGGGTTGGCCGTGGCAGGCCCAGCCTACGCTGTCACCCAGGACGTTATCTGGGACCTTGGCTGTGCTACGCAGCCGTTGTGTCAGAACACGAGTTATGCAAGCCCGCACACATTTACGAGTCTTCCCCCCGCTCCGACCTATCCACTTGATGCATATGGGTTCAACGCAAATAACACTGCCCATAACCTCTTCTCAAAATTTACCCTTGGTGATCCCTCGGAAACTGGATTGGGGTTGCAGCAGCCTCCCGAAAACGAAATTGGTCCCAGCGGCCAGTACGTCGATCTGATAGTGCCGAAGACCGCCGCACCGGGCTTTGCGCTTACGAATATCTTTCATCTGGTCGTATCCAGCGTCCAGAACCCTGAGCAGTTCAATATTTTCGTTAGCAATAGTGGGCCGGGTGCAGGGAGCGTCGCCGGGGTGCCGCTATTCTTGAATCAGACCAACACCAGCCCCGGTTGTTCAAATGTCACCAACATTTGTACGTACGACATCGACATGACAGGGTTCACGACGCTCGCGATCCAAGGGAACATCGACGATGTGTTGGTCGAGACATTTACGACCCAGCAGATTTCACGGACACCGGAGCCCGCAACGCTGCTCCTCCTGGGTCTGGGTCTGTTCGCGACCGGGTTTGCGCGACGCAGAAAAGTGTAAGCTGAAGCGACAATCATCAACAGAAACCCCCGCTTCGGCGGGGGTTTCTGCTTCTCTGGACTAAAGCGTAGAATCGCTCACACTCTCCCTCAAAAGCGTAAGCTTTCTCGATTATTCAGATACTCGGCGAACCAGTCCCAATGTATGCCGGGTTTTAGTGTTTCTCATCAGCATCCGATTTAGCGGAGCGGCGGCCGGCGGCTCCCGTCTGGTCAGCACAATGTCGTCGAAGGCCACGCTCGCCGAGCTGGCAATGTAGACTTGGTCAACCAGTTCGAATCCAAAGAAGCGGAGGGTCGACCACGGCAGGCGGGTATCACTGCCAACAGCGATCCGTACCGGGAGAGGCACGAACTGGGCACTGATAAAGCTCCGCGGATCGAACGATCGGGCGACGAACACGCTCACGTTGAAATTGCTGAAGCCCTCGATGCTGAGTGGCTTGGCCGGCATCTGCCGATTGCGCGTGACCCGGTAGCGCGGGCTCTTCAAACCGAATCTCTTCCTGTCAATGGATCGGACGTAGATCCCGTAGAGCTCGTTCGGATTGCCGAGATGCTGGGCCTCGAACCCGGAGGTGAGATCCGGGGGGTGGAAATGGGCTCACTTGAAGAAGGCCCCTGCTTGAAGTATCTGCCGTGTCAGCCGGATCCCGCCTCGAGGAGAGCGATCGCAGCTGGGGAACGGGTCAGAAGCGACCGGTGAACGCCAGGCCCCAGCTATAGAGTTGGATCTGATCGTCTCCGGACAGGCCCAGCTGGCTCTTGTTGGCCTGGGTGGCGCCCACGAGAGGCCCGGTGCCATTGAACCTCGGCACATCCGGCCGGCTCATATTCCAAAGCCCGTCGAACTTGAAGAAGAGGCCGATGCTCCAGCCCTCCACGATGTCCACCGCCGCGCCCAGGGAGACTTCCGCCCGCGGCACGAAGTGGTTCTGCGAGGCATACTGGTTCAGCCGGAAACTCTGCGTGCAGGGACCGCCGTCATAGCAGATGTTCGTGGCGTTCTGGGTGGAGTTCAGATTGGACAAGCGCTGGTAGAGATCGGTCATGACCGTCCCGAACACGCGTAGGCCCCCGCCAAAGCCGTGGTTCCCGCGCACACCCAGGCGACCCCCCACGAGATTGTCGGTGACGTTGATGTCGGTGCTGAGTCTCGCCGGTGTCCCGTCGGCCGCCTCGCAGCACACGGACACGTTGAAGGTCTGATACACGTTGGCGTAGGCCACGCCGCCGACCAGCTCGAGCGCCGTCCGCTTGTCCGGCGACTCCCAGACGCGGAACCGCGCGTCGAGATGCGAGTCGAGGAACCGCTGGCTGTACCCGAACCGCTCCTGGAACTGCTGGCCGGTGACTTCGATGCAGTCGAAGTTGATCATGCCGCTGGCTGCCGTCTGGCCCTTGATGACGGGCTGGAGGCCCGAGGAGGTCGAACAGTTCTGCTGGTCCGAGAGGCTCTGCTGTGTCCCCGAGACGCTCAGCTCGAGCCCGAGAGTCTGCGTGAGCCAGTAGCCCACCGCGCCGCTTCCCCCTCCTCCCCAGCCGTTCAGGTTGAAGGAGAATTCCTTGATGGTCGGGAAGCCTGACGGGGTGGCAGGGCCTTGCTCGGTGCCGAAGATGAAGTTCTTGCGGCCCGAGAGGTACGAGCCCTGGCCGGACAGGTCGAAGTACCAGCGTTCCGGCATGGCGGCTTGGGGCTTGTCCATCGTTGCGCCGCCCAGCTGGGCGATGAGGGGAGCTTGCGTCTCCCGCTGTACCTCCAGGGGACGTGCGGCGGGATCGTTTGCGGGGGGCAACTGGGCTTCGACAGACGTGGCGAGCAGGGCGACGATGAATGCGCTCGCAAATATACCGACCCGCATCAGCACCTCCTCCAGACGACGTGGGCACCGAGAGCAGTCGCGATGCCCTGGCGCCGAACTCGCCGTTTCAGGAGACGCCGCGAGCACCGAGCTCTTATGAAGCATTGCACGGAGCACGGAACACACCAAGAATTCCGTTCAGAGCTGGCCTCGCCCGGCGCCCGGGTGAATTGATCGCGGAGATTCTTGGTGACTGCGTTGGCGGATCCTGTCCTCGGCCGCCGGGCGGGGACGACACGTCACGGGCCGGACACCAGGTGTCAATGTGACGGCATCACGAACCTCCTGAGGCCTTTCAGCTCGGACGGCGGGCTCGAAAAGACCTCGAGGAACTGTTTGTTTTTTCAACCCTAACGAGCGAGGACCCTCCTGCGGTGCAGAGTGGGCGCAGTTCTCGCATAGAGGATTCACAGCACGGAGACTCCTTCCCGACAAGAGCAAACCCGCCGTGAGGTGGGGACGCAAAGCCACGGATCAGGCGATGGCCTGATGGCCGGGCTACCGAAGGAAGGCGAACTGACTCGCCTGGGAACTGGTGGTCTTCCGTCACGAAAGGGAGATCATCATCTTGGTCCCATACAGGTTTCTGCTGCCCTGCTTTCCATGGCCTCGAGTCAGTCACTCTCGCCGCGCGCTTGTCAGCCTGCTCTCGCTCGGGTTCGCCTTCGGCGCGCTGCTCGCGGCGCCGGCCCCGTCTGAGGGTCAAGCGTGGACCGCGACGTGGACCCGGAAGGCTGACGCCGCGCCGGGCCCAAGAGCGTGGGTCGACATGGCCTTTGATCCTGCCCAGGGCCGAGCCGTTCTCTTCGGAGGAACTGCCTCTCAGCCTCTCAACGACGTGTGGCAGTACGACACGGCCGCGGATCGATGGCTGCAGCTCGAGCCGGCTCAGGCATGCCCCTCAAATCCATCTCAGCCCACGGGGCGTGCCGGATACGCGCTTGAATATGATCCGCTTAACCAATTCGTATGGATCTTTGGCGGCACAGGGGTTGGCTGCACGGGTGCCGCCCGCACTGCAGGCAAGGGCACCAACCCGAACGCCATCGTGGACCAATCGTTGGCTGGTACGACCGTTGACTTCTACAAGGGCTGGACCGTTACCGTCGGCGACGCGAGCACGTATGTCTCAGCCTACGACCCTACGATGAAGAAGCTGAGCCTCGCGACGCCGCTCGCGGGTGCCCACTGGTGGAATCCCTACTTCCTCTATCCTCCACCCGGCAGCGCAACGGCCAGCTACTCGTCGGGCACCAAGACTTGGGGCACCTCGACAGGCTCCGAACCGGTCAATCGAGCGAGCCCTGCCATGGCATACTCGACCCGCGGCGGGGCCATCGTGATGTTCGGAGGACAGGGCCTGAGCGACACGTGGGCGCTCGATGTTAGGGCCAAGAGCTGGAGGCAGTTGATTCCCATCCAGGGGTCTGCCTCGCCGCCAGGGCTGGCCGAGGTCACGAATTCGATGGCCTATGACAGCGACAACGACGTCTTCGTCCTCTTCGGCGGCTGCCTCTGCACGGGCGGGGGGGGGGCCTCATCAGGCGACACGTGGGCATACCGGCTCTCCACGAATAGCTGGACCAGAATGACGCCGACAGTGAGCCCGCCGCCGCGGCAGGGTCACAACCTCGTCTACGACAGCGGGAATAAGCGGGTGGTGCTCTTCGGCGGCTTCGATGCGACGAGCGGCACGTACTTCAATGATCTGTGGATCTACAGTTTCACTACCAACACATGGACGATGGTATTTCCGCTCACGTCGCCACCCGCCCGGCGTGTCGCCGCCATGGTGTACGATCCGGTTCAGCAGCGCACGACCCTCTATGGGGGCAAGGGTCCCGAATCGCTCACCGATGTGTGGTCGCTCGAGCTCACCCCACCCGCCTCGGGAACCTCGGCGCCGGTCTTGACGTCGCTCTCCCCGAGCAGCGCCATTGTCGGGAGCCCCAATTCCACCCTCACTGTCACCGGCGCGAATTTCGCTTCATCCTCTGTGGTCCGGTGGAATGGCGTACCCCGCTCGACCACCTTCATGAGGGGCACCCAGCTCCAGGCCATCATCGGTGCCTCTGACCTGGCGAGCCCGACGACCGCCCAGGTGAGTGTTGCCACCCCTCCCTCAGCAGGTGGCGGCACCTCCGGCTCACTGGCATTCGCCGTGGTCGCGCCCCCGGCGGCTCCCTCTCTGTCAAGCATCAGCCCGGCTACCGCGTCCGCTGGAGGCGCCACCTTCACGCTGTCGGCCACTGGCACCAACTTCGCCAGCAACTCCGTCGTGCGGGTCAATGCAGCCAACCGTGCGACGACCTTCGTGTCCGCGACCCAGCTGACCGCGACGATTCCTGCCGCCGACATTGCCTCGGCTGGCTCACGCGACATTACGGTCTTGACTCCCGCCCCGGGCGGGGGTACATCGTCACCAGCCACGTTGAACATCAACAATCCGGCACCCGTCCTGGGCTCGATTGCGCCTGCTTCGCTGAAGGCGTGGGGACTCGCCTTCGCGCTGACCGTCACCGGCTCAAACTTCGTGTCCGCATCGACCGTGCAGGTCAATGGCGCCGTCCGGGCCACCACCTATGTGAGTCCGACCCAGCTCACCGCCACCATCCCGGCAAGTGATCTCGCCACCAGTTCGTCGAATCTCGCCATCACTGTGACCTCACCATCGCCCGGCGGCGGCACCTCGAGCGTGGCCTCTCTTGCCGTGGCCCAGCCTGCCCTGTCCGTGACCGCGACAAGTCTGACCCCGAACGCTTCCGTCACGGCCACGCTGACGAATTCCCCGGGGAATGCCTCCGACACGATCGCGCTGGCCCTTGTTGGCTCGTCCGTCACGAGCTCGATCCAGAGCGTTGCCGTCTCTTCGCTACCCGGGACGACGTCGAAGACGTGGGCGGTGACGATGCCTGCCACTCCGGGCCAGTACGAATTTCGATTCCTTCCGAGCAATGGCTCTGTGGTTGCCGCCACGAGCCCGGCAATGGCCGTTGTCGCTGCGGCTGACCCGACGCCGTCCGCCAGTAGCTCGAGTATTCGGCAACCTGTGCTCGCCTTCACCGATCTGATCGCTGGACCCAGGTCTGGGAATACGGATACCTCGCAGGGTCAAACGTCTGGGACTGACGGCGCACTCGTCACGGTCTGGGGCTACAACCTCGGTTCCTCACAGGGATCGTCCACCATCACGGTGGGAGGCACTCCTGCCCGGGCCGTGTACTACTGGGGCAACGCGACTCCGCCGAATTGTGGCGCAGCCAACCTCTACAACAACTATCAGAAGCTGCAGTGCATCGTCTTCCAGATCGCGGGGTCCACCCCCACTGGATCTCAGAATGTGGTGGTCACCGTGGGAGACGTAGCGAGCAGCGCCCTGACGTTCACGGTCACGACCACGGGCAGGATCTTTTACGTGGCAACCAGTGGGCGCAATGATGCGGCGGGCACCTTCAGCTCTCCGTGGGCCACCACCCAGTTCGCGCTCGACGCGATGGCCTCAGGCGATATTACCTACGTCAGAACCGGGGTCAGTGAACCCGGTGGCGCGTCGCCCGGCACGAACAGCCAAGCGCCCACGGGGCCGATCGCTCTCGTCGCGTATCCGGGGGCCGTCGTCGCCGTCGGGGACGCAACGCACGACGCCTTTGGCCTGAGCCATTCCGGGTCGGGGCACTACATGATCTACGCCAAGCTCGGCATCACGGGCGCGGCCCAAGCGGTCACCCTCGCCTCGAATGCGCGTCTCGTCGGGTCGAACATCCAGGCGCCGCGGGGGGTGGGCTCTCTCGGGACGGTGGGAATGAGCCCGTACATCGACGGGTTCAACGTGGTCATCCTCGGCAATGAGTTCACTAACTGTGGAGATCCGAACAACATCGATAGCCTATACCACGTCGTCTACCTCTCGGGGATGCGCGGGGCGGGCGCGCCGACCTTAGAGACCGACCGCGAGGTGGGGTGGAACTATTTCCACGATAACTCCGCGACCCGAGCCATCAACATCTACAACGGAGAAGTTAATTCTAACCCCATTAGCAGGCATCGAGTCCACGACAACGTCATCGTCAACCAACTCTCCGACGGCATCCTGCTCAGCAAGGGCGTGGTGGGCGAAAACTGGGTCTACAACAACCTCATCATCACCGCCGGACAGGCACCGGCGGGCTGGAGCAATTCGGGAATCTACCTGCACGCTGGCTGGGCCGGCCTTGGGTGGTCCACCATGCCCGATTCGACCTTTCCCAAGAGTAGCGTGATCCTCCACATCTACAACAACACGATCATCAATGCCGGGTTCTCCGGGAGTGCCAGCGGCGGCTGGTTGATCACCACGACGGCAGAGTGGACCCCGGACATTCACAACAATCTGACCTATCAGACAAATGGGCAGCCCTATGTTGCCTCGGGGTCCGACGGCCAATCGGCCAATAGCGCCCAGTGGAGTAACAATCTCTGGTATGGCGCGGGTCCGGCACCAAGATTTGACAGCAGTGCCGTCGCGGTTGATCCACTGCTCGTGTCCGCGACGGGCACTCTCGACCTCCATCTCCAGTCAGGCTCCCCGGCTCGTGGAGCCGGGATCGTCGTCACCAGCCCGAGTCTCGACTTCGATGGGGTGAGCAGGCCGTCCTCTGGGACCTGGGATATTGGCGCGTATCAATCGGCAGGGGGGAGTGGGAGTACCGTGACCGTGCCCTTGTCGCAGACGATTGCGCCCCCGCCGCCATCTACGCCCACCGTGGCGTTAGTCGTGGCGGGTGACCCGGCGGCGGGGCCGTACGCCGTGGAAGCGCAAACGACAGCCCCGGGGCCACTCACCGTCAAGTTCTTCGTGGACGGCACCCCCTTTGGGCAGGAGAGCATTCCGAAGTACTGCATCTTTGGGGGCGATGCGACCTGTGCAGTGGGGATCCTTGGTGCAGGCACTCACGTCATCAAAGCCCAGGTCTTCCAGCAGGGGGGCACCGTGGTCTTGGGTGAGACGCAGACCACGCTAACCGAGAGTTCGTCACTACTATCAGCGGCTTCTTTATCTACAAGTTCTTTGGCGACCGCGGCATCGGCGCCTAGTATCGCGCCCCCGCCGCCTTCTACGCCCACCGTGGCGTTAGTTGTGGCGGGTGACCCGGCGGCGGGGCCGTATGCCGTGGAAGCACAAACGACAGCCCCGGGGCCACTCACGGTCAAGTTCCTCGTGGACGGCACCTTCTTTGGGCAGGAGTCCGTTCCGAAGTACTGCATCTTCGGGGGCGATGCGACCTGTACAGTGGGGATCCTTGGTCCAGGCACTCACGCTGTCAAGGCCCAGCTCTTTCAGCAGGGGGGCACGGTGGTCTTGGCTGAGGCGCAGATCACGCTCACCGAGAGTTCGTCACTACTATCAGCGGCTTCTTTACCTTCAAGT
>Ga0137360_10000540_pt1 | contig 21875 bp, 18 predicted proteins | sample Mad1_60_16metaG_FD_104924 | JGI IMG/M metagenome (GOLD analysis project Ga0137360, IMG submission 104924) | Vadose zone soil microbial communities from Angelo Coast Range Reserve, California, USA - Mad1_60_16 metaG | ecosystem: Environmental > Terrestrial > Soil > Vadose zone | place: USA... | reverse complement strand
CGCCTTTGTGGGCGTGGTGCTGCTGCGCGCACGGCACGAACTGCGGCAAGCGCTGGAAGGCAATGCGGCGCTGGCGGCGGGAGGGGCTTCATGAGCGAAGAGCAGAAAGAGAATAGGAAGCATCTGGATGAAATGACGCTCCTGCTGTACGTCGAGCGGCAACTGGACCGCGCGCGGGGCCTCGAAGTTTCCGCGCACACGCAGGAATGCGACGCTTGCCGGACGTTGTTGCGGGCGCTGGAGCGCGAATCGCGCCTTTTGACCCGCGCGATGCTGGAAGAAGACGAACCGCTGCCTTCGCGGCTAGCGCAGTTTCAGGAACGGGCCCGCAAATCCATGCAATGGATTTGGGGAATGGTTTTCGGACTGGCGGCGACGGGAGTCTACGCGCTTTATACGGGATATATCCAGCCCTGGCAGCAGCAACTGGAGCAGGCGGGATTCGGCGGCTCGAACCTGCTGGGGCTGCTGATTTTCCAGGGCACCATGTGGAAAGGATGGCAATCCATGTTCACATTCCTCGAAGTGCTGGCGATGGTGACGCTGGCGGGACTGGGAGCCATGTTCTTCCGGCGACGGATCCGGCGCGGTTCAGCGCTGGCGATGGTCTTCGCGGGGTTCTGCACGGTGCTGGCGATGCCAACGGGCGCTTCGGCGACGGAGATGCGCCACGAGGAGCGGTTGACGATCGCGAAAGACGAGGTCATCCATAGCGACCTGTACGCTGCCGGAGGACGAATCCGAGTGGAAGGCACCGTCGAAGGTGATTTGGTGGTGGCGGGCGGCGACATCGAAATTTCCGGTCATGTACTGGGCGACGTGCTTTCGTCCTCGGGAAACTTGCGCGTTATTGGCAAAGTGGACGGAAGTGTTCGCAGTTATGCGGGAAACCTATTGGTGAAAGGAACGGTCGGCCGCAACGTGATGATAGCCGGCGGCGATGTGAACATTGACCGGGACGCCAAAATCGGAGGGAGCCTCACCTCCTTTGCCGGACATGAGTCCATCGATGGGCACGTGGGGCGGGATATATTGGCCATGGGCGGGCAGGTCACTATCACCGGCGATATTCAGGGATCGGCGAAGATCCGGAGCGGGGAGTTGATTATTGATTCGACGGCGCGCATCGGCGGCCCGATTGATTTTAAGAGTGACAATCCGCCGCAAGTTTCCCCCGAGGCCAAGCTGGCCTCGCCCGTTCATTACGAAAAGCTGAGGCACAGGGACGATTACCGCACGGTGCACTACTACATCTGGCAGGTGATCTGGGCCGCGGCGTATATCTTGTTTGGACTGGTGTTGTTCGCGTTGATGCCGAAATTCTCCGAGGACGCGGTGAAAGCGGCGGAACGATATGGCGCTGCGGCGGGATTGGGCGTCCTGGTAGGTTTTGGCGTGCCAATCGCAGCGTGCATTGCGTGCGTCACAGTGGTGGGATTGTTTGTCGGGCTGGCAACGCTGTCTCTTTGGTACGGCGCCTTATATTACGGAGCGGTGATCATCGGAGCTGTGATTGGACAGTGGCTAATGGGTCGGACAAGCGAGCTTTGGCCGCTGATTGGGCGAATGACCGTGGGGCTGGTGATCTTGCGGCTGTGTACGATCATTCCGCACGTGGGCCCTTGGGTGAAATACGGCGCGGCGTTCTGGGGCATCGGCGCGATTTCCCTGGTGGTCTACCGGCGGCTCCAGCCGATGATTGCGCCAAGCATGCCGTCCACGCCGTACTCGGCGCCGATGCCGCCGAATACGACAGTGGGCGGGCCGCTGCCGGCGTAAAGGCAATTATCAGTCCCTAGTTTTTAATTGGTCGACAACAGTTGAGGCCTCGCGGAATTATAGTTTCGTCGTGAGGAAGAACACGGGCCGGTCTGAGAATTTCAGGCCGGCCCGTTGCCTTTTGCGGAGGCGGAGGAAAGACAGATCAAGGCTGGCGTATTTTGGCGGCGAAGAAGGCCGGATTTGCCGTATTGCCAGCGTTCTGGAAATAGAGCACGCGAAGTCCCACGGGCCGACTCACGGTTAAACCGGATGTGTTATTGGCCACACCATCCAGATTGGTAACACCATCGGTACCGAGAGCACCGCCGAAGAAGGCCTGGACGACCTCTTGAGAGGAGGTAGAAAATCCGAAATAAGATGGAAGTGTATTGATATTGATGCTGGCAGAAGTGGTGGACAAGACATTGGCGCGGAGGCGTGTCCAGCGCAGGATGATTATGTCTGCAGTGGCCGAAGCGAGGGTGCTCCCGCTTGCGGCAGTGAAGGCGGACACATGGACGGCCACAGTCTGCCCTGGGAAGATAGCGGATGTGGTGGTTTGATTTGCAAAGAGGCCATAGCTGCTGAACGAGATCACATTAAGGCCTTTGGTGTCGACGAAGAAGGGGTGGGCAATGGGGTTTGTGGAGATATTTACAGTGAGGCGATCGCCGGTGTTGAGTCCGCCGATAAGGGAGTTGGTGGCAAGCTGAACTTTATCGTTGACGGCGATGGTAAATTGCGCGGGAGTGTTGACAGCGTAGACGATACCTTCGACGAAGTCCTGCTGGGTTTGATTCAGGGGCTCGAATTCCTTGAGGTCGATCGTTCCATCCGATTTGAGGAAGGCGTCGACGCTGGCGACCTGGCCGTTGGCGACGCAATTATTGAAGGTGGCCGGAGTCTGGCAATGTGCGCCATCGGGGCTTTGGTCGAAGAACGAGGCCGAGGTGCTGGTGGCGGTGAGCACACCGCGAGTGGGCGAAGTAATTTTTACGACGCTGCCATTGATGCTGACTACGCCGGTGAAGTCCCGATGAGTTCGAGCTGATTCGTACCGAGATTGGCATTGGTACGGGGCAGCGTGAAGGCCGTTAAGACGCCCGGGCTAGGAGCTGCGGGATTGAAATTGACGGACAGAGTCCCATTCGAGAGCGAAATCGCATTCTTCAGGTCGAAGTCGAGCTCGATGCCCTGCTGACCGCTGGAAGTTGCGTTAAACGTGAAAGAGCTGATCGTGGGCGTAGCAGCTGCCGTGAGAGAGACCGTACAGACAGCATTGATCTGACACTGCGCGCCGTTTGCGGTGATGACTGAACCCGTGTCGTTCAGGAAGGTGATCTCGGGGCTGGAAAGCGAAACCTGAACTGTGTAAGTTCCTGGCGGCACAGTGGTGAGGGCGCCGAGGAAGGCCGTATCGGATTGCAGCCGCATCAGATCCACCACAGCTGTAGCAGGCGTCAAAGTCTGGGCGGGGCCAGTGGTGGGAGTAAGCACAATCCCGAGAAATGAGACTTTAAAAGAAAGGATCGATGGATTCGCCGGTAGCGTATCGGCGACGAGGGTGAAACTTACCGTGGCGTTGCCATTAACGACGCAGTTGACGGTGCACTGGTTTTTGGGTCCGCTACAAGCAGCCAGGGACAAAACGTTGAGCAGAAGAATGGGAAGAAACGAAAGAGTTTTACTGCGGTTCATGTGGCCCCCACGACAGATTAGTATGCGCTTGCCTTCCCTGGAAAGGAAAACGCTCACAGATCCCACTGTGGAATGTATCGCGATGTGGGAGCGGAAGGCTGCAGCAAAAGCTGCTTACGTGCCCAACTCCTAAATGTCTCGAAACAAGAAACATTAAGAAAGATTAGGATGCCAAGCCGCGTGCGGGCGCACCGCTAACAGGGCGAAGCGAGAGGTTATGTTATCGTAACTGGACTCTTTATTTCGACGGGCGAGAGCAAAGGCGGATTTCTGGCCAAGCGAACATCCAATTCGGCAGAAGATCACCAGGTGGCGAAGGTCAAGCGTCCGGCGAGGGCTGCCGTGCGCGAGTATGTGCCCCTTGAAGATGATCCAACGGTAGCCGGAAGCGCCTCGGAAGACGCCGCCGATGTGCCGGCTCAGGAATCGGCGAAACCTTCGATGCGTGACGTGTTTGGCCCCGGAGGATTTCTCGAAAAGTGCATGAAGGGCGGATTTGACCCAACCACGGTCAGCTCCGACTACGAACACCGGCCCGGACAATTGGAGATGGCGGAGATGGTGCACGAGGCGTTCGAATCGCATCATCACGCCATCGTGGAAGCGGGCACGGGGACAGGGAAGACGCTGGCGTATCTCTTGCCCGCGATTTGCAGCGGACGACGCGTGGTGATTTCCACGGCCACGAAGTCACTCCAGGAACAGCTCTACCAGAAGGACATTCCCTTTCTGCAGAAACATTTCGCGCCAAACCTGAAGGTCGCGGTGATGAAGGGGCGGTCGAATTTTCTGTGCATTGCCAAGATTAACCAAATGGCGGACCAGGCGCTGCTTAAGGGAATGGATGAGCTGGACGCGTTCCGCCAGATCAAGGATTGGGCGAAAGTGACGGAGACCGGCGACCGGGCGGAGCTGACATTTCTGCCAGATGACTCTGATTTGTGGACCAGGCTGGACGCGCGGCGCGACACCTGCACGGGCAAGAATTGCCCGTCGTTTAGTCCATGTTTCGTCACCGGCATGCACCAGCGCGCGCAGGAAGCCGACCTAATCATCGTGAATCATCATTTGTTTTTTGCGGACCTGGCGTTGAAGCAGGACGATTTCGGGAGCATCTTGCCGGAATATTCGGCGGTGGTTTTTGACGAAGCCCATGAGATGGAAGATGTAGCCAGCGATTACTTCGGGCGGCAGATTTCAAATTTCCGGTTCGAGGAGCTGTCGCGTGATGCTGACCAAACGCTGCGTTTACTGCATCTGGGCACGCCATCGCTGCTGCGCAAGACGCAGCGAATCCGGGAACGCAGCCGAGGCTTTTTCGAGTTGTTTCCGCCGCGGGACGGGCGATTCTCGTTTCTGAGGAGCGAGCGGGAAGCGTTCCTGGAGCAGAACCGCGAAGCGTACGATGCGCTGGTGTCTTCGCTGAAAAGCATGGAGACGGAATTTGCGGCGCTTACGGCGAAGCCGGAGGAGCTGACGCGCATCGCGCGGCGAAGCTTCGAGCTTCGCCAGGAGCTGTCCTTCCTGTTCGAATCGAACGAACGCAATTTCGTTTATTGGTACGAGCGGAGAAACAAGGGCGTTTTTCTGACCGCCACGCCCATCGACGTCAGCCAGATCCTGCGCGAGCGGCTGTTCGAAAAATTCGACACGGTCATCCTGACTTCCGCGACACTGACTGTCGGAGGGCGGTTCGATTACATTCGCCAGCGCTTGGGAATCGATCACGCCAAGGATCGCGCGCTGCCGCCGGAGTTCGATTATCCCAAGCAGGCGCTGCTCTACCTGCCACGCAAGATGCCGGACGTTCGCGACGGCGGTTTCCAGGCGAAAGCCGCCGACGAAATCGTACAGTTGCTGAAGCTGAGCCAAGGGCGGGCGTTTTGCCTATTCACGAGCTATTCGCAGATGAATGATTTGTTCGAACGCGTGCGTTCGCGCGTGTCTTTTCCTGTGTTGCTGCAAGGAACGGCGCCGCGCTCCGCGCTTCTGGAGCGATTCAAAAATACCGAGGCGGCGGTGCTGTTCGCCACGGCAAGCTTCTGGCAGGGCGTGGACGTGCCCGGCGAGCAGCTATCTTGCGTTATCGTGGACAGGCTGCCGTTTGCAGTGCCGAGCGACCCGATCGTGGCGGCGCGAGTGCGCGCTCTTCAGGAAGATGGGCGCAATCCGTTTGCGGAATTTCAGGTGCCGCAGGCAGTGCTATCGTTGAAGCAGGGATTTGGGCGTTTGATTCGCACGAAGACGGACCGCGGGGTGCTCGCGCTGCTGGACACGCGGCTCCAGCGCATGCCCTATGGTAAAATTTTTCTGGAGTCGCTGCCGCGATACGGAGTGACGTACGAGCTGGCAGATGTTGCCCGCTTTCTCGGAGCGAACGGCGCTTCCGGGCGGCTAGAGGCCCATTCGGCAAGTCCCTCCTGAAGGGCCACGATCCAGGAGTTCCGCAACAGCCGTCTAGGGCGGTTGGGAGAGAAATGTTTCAAGTCAGCGTAGAAGAGACATTTTCGGCAGGGCACGCTCTGCGCGGTTACCGCGGCAAGTGCGAGAACGTGCACGGTCATAATTATAGAGTGCGCGTGACACTCGAAGGGCCGAAACTCGACTCGATCGGACTCTTGGTGGACTTCACGCAGCTCAAGCAGGTGGTCCGCGAAATCATGGGCAGGCTGGACCACCAGTTCATGAACGAGCTCGAACCGTTCAAGACCGTGAATCCTTCGGCGGAAAACGTGGCGAAGTACTTTTATGATGAGATCACGCGGCAATTGAAGGGGTTGCCGCCGGGGGCTCGGGTTACCGACGTCATTTTATGGGAGACGGATACCAGCCGCGCGCAATACCGGCCTGGAGCCTAGTTGGTTTGAAAACTGGTGAAGCGATGAATCGGGCGTTCTTCATTATCATGACCCCCGCGTTGCTCGTGGCGGCGGGCTACGTTGTTGTTCTGCGGTACATGGGAATTGCACCGGGGTATCCCCGGCTGATCGTCGCCATGATTCTTTTTTTGGGGATGGTTTACTGGCTGTCGCGGCGGAGCGGGCGCCGGGAAAATCCTGACCGGACGTAATCATGGTTATCACGGAAATTTTCAAATCCATCCAGGGAGAAGGCACACGTGCGGGCCTACCGTGCATCTTCGTGCGTTTGACAGGCTGTAATCTGCGGTGCACCTGGTGCGACACTGCGTACGCGTTTCACGGCGGGAAGAAAATGACCGTCGAGGAGATTTTGGTGCGCGTGGATGAACTGGCGGGACGCGTCGAGGGAATGCCTGGCTCACAAGCTTCCGTTCCGCTGGTCGAGCTAACGGGCGGAGAACCTTTGCTGCAGGAAGAAATTTATCCGCTTGCGGAGAAGCTCCTCGCAGCAAAGTACGCTGTCATGATCGAGACCAGCGGCGAGCGATTCATCGGAGCGTTGCCGCGGGAAGTCATTAAGATTGTGGATGTAAAGTGCCCCGATTCAGGCGAGCCGGATACCTTCGAGATACGCAACCTGGAGGCGCTGTCGGAAAACGATGAAGTGAAGTTTGTGCTTTCCACGCGACGCGATTATGAATTTGCGCGCGATTTTACGTATCAGCACGGCCTGGCGCGACGCGTGAAACAGGTCTTATTCTCGCCTGTGTTTGAAGATCCGCAGGGGAAGTGGCCGGGCCTCGAGCCGCGCATGCTTGTGGAATGGATTCTGGCGGACGGCCTGCCCGTGCGGCTGGGATTGCAACTGCACAAATTCATTTGGGACCCGGCGGCCAAGGGCGTTTGAACCCGGGTGAGAAAAGCCCAATTAAGCGCAGAGACGCAGAGGGCGCAGAGAAGAAGAGGAAAATCCAGAAAGAAGCGGATACGAAATGGAACAGGATCGGAGAAAAGCGGTGGTGCTCTTGAGTGGCGGGATGGACTCCTGCGTGAGCACGGCGATTGCACGCGAACGCCACGGCTCGTCAAACATTGCCGTGCTCCATGCCAGCTACGGCCAGCGCACTCAGGAGCGCGAACGTCGCGCGTTCGAGGACATTGCGAATTTTTACGGCGTGCACGAACGGCTGGCCGTGCAACTCGATCACTTTCGCGCGATTGGCGGATCCGCGCTCACGGACAAAAGCATTTCCGTCCCGGAAAATGAGTTGGGCGCGCCGGGCGCGCATGGCAGCGCGATTCCCGTAACCTACGTTCCCTTTCGAAACGCGCATTTTCTTTCCGTGGCGGTGAGCTGGGCGGAAGCGATTGGAGCCGGGGCGATTTACATAGGCGCAGTAGCAGAAGACAGCTCCGGCTATCCGGATTGCCGGCCGGAGTACTACCGCGTGTTCCAGGAGTTGATCCGCGTGGGCACGCGGCCGGAAACGCAGATCGAAATCGTAACGCCGGTCATCACTTTGAAGAAAAGCGAGATCATCCGGCGGGGCATCGAACTGCGCGCGCCGCTGCATCTAACCTGGTCGTGCTACCAAAACGAAGATACTGCCTGCGGCGCCTGCGATAGCTGCCTGCTGCGGTTACGCGCCTTCGTGGAAGCCGGCGCGCCAGATCCCATCCCCTATCGTCGAACCGTATCCGCCGGGCGCTGAGCTTGGAATCGGCGCGCTTGAGAGAGATAATGGGGCGCACATAGCCTGGACACTCCGGGCTGGGCTCCCCGTGAAAAAGGAGAATGGAGCATGAAGCGATTTCTTAAGTCGTGGACGCTTGCCGCCATCCTGATGGCCGCGCTGGCAAGCGTGCTTGCACCGCGTGCTGCGGCCCAGACCGGCTCGATTAGCGGCACAATCCTGGATGTGAGTGGGAAGCCCTGGGCCGAGGTTGGCATTCGCTCTGTAAGCGACCAGGGCGCAAAGCAGGAGACCAAGACGGATAGCGCCGGCAAATTCAGCGTGCCCAACTTGCGCGCCGGCATTTACACCGTATTCATTATTTTCCCGCCGCCGAATGACAAACAAGCGCCGTACGAGGTCAAGTGCAGAGTGCAAAGCGGCGAGGACGCGAAAGTCGATGTCAATTTCCAGGAGGTCGTTGCCAAGCAGGGCGCCGCGGCTCAAGAGCAGGTGAAAAAGGCCGAGGAGGCTAAGAGCAAACTCGAAGGGCTGAAGACGCACTTCACTGCGGGCAACGCGCTCATTGACCAGGAGAAACAAGCAAAGGTCGATCTGCAGAAAGCGCCTCCGGACCAGCGCGAGGCGGCCAAGCAGAAGTTGGCAGACCTGGGGGATCAGGCAGTCAAGGAATTCCAGGAAGCCGCGAAGAGCCTGGGCGAGAAGGACCCCAACGCGCATCTAGTGTGGTTCAAGTTGGGAGAAGCATACGACACCGCGGGCCGCAATGACGACGCTGCTCAGGCCTACCAGCAGGCTATCGCCGCCAAGCCGGACGTTCCTGGCTATTACAACAACATGGGCAACGTTCTGGCACGCTCGGGAAAGATCGAGGAAGCCAAGGCTGCGTATACGAAGAGCGCGGAACTTGATCCTCCAAACGCCGCAACCGCGTGGCGCAATTTTGGCATCAGCCTGTACAACGCAAACCGGCTGGCGGACGCGATCGAGCCGCTGCGAAAAGCCACGGAGCTCGACCCAAAAAGCGCGCAAGCCTGGTACCTGCTGGGCGCCTCCCTCCTAATGAAGATGACGACGAAGAAGGTCGGTGATAGAGAGGAAGTTCAGCTTGCACCGGGCACCGTGGAAGCGTATCAAAAGGCGGAAGAACTCGATCCAAACGGGCCGTGGGGTCAGCAGGCAAAGCAGGGCCTGACGGACTTGAAAGCGCTGGGCGCCGGCATCGAGACGAAAGTAAACGTGAAGAAAAAGAAGTCTTAAGCGAGTTTGGGCCCGCCCGGCGCGTTGGAATGCCGGGCCGGGAATTCCCTTGAGGAGCCGTGCCGATGGTTTCATTCACGGACCGGGCCGCCGTGCCGGCCAGCGTTTTGGTCCGCATCCTGGATCGAGAATCAGTCCTGCTGAATATCGAGACCGAGCAATACTTTGGGTTGGACGAGACCGGCACGCGCATGTGGCAGCTTGTAACCGCTTCGCCCAACATCGACTCGGCTTACCAAGAGCTTCTCGCGGAATTCGATGTCGATCCGGAATTGCTGCGCTCCAACATGATGGAACTTCTGAACCGGCTCGTGGATAGCGGGCTGCTCCAAGTACTCCCTGCTGATGTGGGAACGGTTCCGGCGATTTAGCGCCCTGGAGCGCCCGGCGCAGGGATTTTTTCTGCGCGCGGTGGTTGTGTTGCCGCTGGTCGCGCTGAGTTTGCGATGGCGTGGTTTCCGAGCCACGCAGTCGAGCCTGAAGCTGCTCCTTTCGGATTCCCATCCGGAACACAAGCCGTCGCGGGTGAGCAAAGACGCGGCGGTGGCCGCACACATGGTCAATGCCGCGGACCTGCACGGACTGGTCCATCCTTCCTGCCTGGCAAAATCATTGACTCTTTGGTGGCTGCTCGCGCGGCAGGGAATACCCTCGCACTTGCGCATCGGCATTCGAAAGAATAACGAAAAGATGGAAGCTCACGCTTGGGTGGAACGCGATGGGATTGCACTGAACGAGCCGGACGAACACCACTATCACTATTCTGCTTTTGATGCGGCGTTCTCCTCATTGCCGCAGGAAGAACGCTAAGAAATACTCGCAGTAACAAGCAAAGATAAGAAAAGGCCCCCGGTGTGCGCGGGGGCCTTCACGAGTCAGACTGCGCCGTTTAGATGCTGGTGCGACGAGAGATGAGCCGCTTGGTGCGCGCGGCGGGCGCCGGCAACTCCACGTTGAGCGATATCTCACTCTTGTTGCGTAACACGCCCAGCTTCACTGTGCGATCTTTGTCATCACGCTTTGCCGAAAGTTTCTCGCGAAGCTCACCCACCGTGCGGATGCGCTCGCCGTTCAGCGAAGTGATCACGTCGCCTGCCTTCACGCCGGCTTTTTCCGCGGGCGAACCGGAGTTGACGTCGCGAACGAGTATCCCCTCGCCATCGGGAGCTCCGAAAAACGCGCCAAGCTGCCCGCTGATGTCTTCGGCATCAATGCCGAGACGGGGCTGCCCGCCGAGGAGCATGCTGCCGTTCCATTCCATCGAGGGGATTTGCGGCATCTCCGGCATCCGAAAAGCGAAAGTTCCGGGCGTCGGCGTCATCATCTTCATGGCGTGACGGCCCTGTTCGGATTTGCCGAGTGTTGCGCTAATCGTCTGAGTGCGGCCGTCGCGCCACACCGTCAATTGAATAGTGCGGCCCGCGGGAATCTCGTGAATCATACGGCGAAATTGTGCCGCTCCTTCGACGCGCTGTCCGTTGACTTCCGTCACCACGTCGTTTTCCTTCAGGCCGGCTTTGGCTGCAGGGCTGTCCGGAACGATCTTCCCCAGCACTACGCCGCGTTCTGCGGAAAGCTTCAGTTCCTTGGCCTTTTCAGCCGTCACTTCATGCGTTTCGACGCCGAGCCAGCTTGAACCGTCGTCGCCGATCACGATATTCAAATCATCTGTTTCGATCTTCGGCAGTACTTCGATCTGCTTGCCGTCTTGATTTTCCAGGTCGAGAACCTGCGCGGACCCCTCAAGTTCATCCGCGTCCGCAAGCACCGCCTCTTCATCCTGCTGGCGCGCAATCTGCGCTTGTAATTTTGCCTCCAGCTCATCGATCCTTTGCTGCAAGCGTGCGATCGCAGACTCGACGGGCTTCTGCGGGCTCGCGGAGCTGGCAGGCAGAGCCGCCAGCGCAAGCCCGAGAGCCGCGGCTCCTCCAATCGCAAGTAAATTTCGTTTGTTCATTGTCGTCCCATCCTCCTCAGCGGTTAGACGCAGCAGAAGAAAAAGCGTCAGACAGTTGACCGCAGAATGACCACTCGAATTCCCCCGTTGACCGTGCGCAAATGAATCGGAGCGCCGCCGCGGCCCAATTTGCCGTGCATTTCCCGGGGACGCTGGTTGCTCTCCATCGTGATGGGAAGCTCGGATGAAAAGTTTCCATTCAGGCAGCGAGCTTCGATGTCCGCCTGCATGTCGGATGGCACTGCCAGAACGAGAGAACCATTCGTAGTTTCGGCGGAGGCACCGGTCTTTTCTGGAAGGCGCGCCAGTTCCAGGTGCACATTGCCGTTGGTGGTGTGCGCGTGGACCGTTCCGCCGCCCTCGAAGACTTCGATATTGCCGTTCACTGTGTGTAGATCTTCCACGGACTCGACTCCGGCAATTCGCAGCGTCCCGTTCACCGTGCCGATATGCTCGACGCGCGCGCTGTGCGGGACGTGGATGGTGTAATCCACCGCCACTTCCACACCCTCGTTTTGCGGATAGCGCGTGGCAATAGAAACGGCGTCCGGCTTGGCGTCCACTTCAATGGAGACGCGCTCGAGATCAGACTCCTTGTGTTTCGCGGTTTTTACCGCATGGACCTCAACTTCATTGCGGTCCCATCCCTGCACGTCAACGGTCCCGTTGACGTTCTGCAATTCCAGGGAACCGCCAGGTTGCAGCGGATAGGATTGATTGAAGTCCTTACTGATCGCGAAGCCCGGAGCGGCCCAAATAACGGCTGACAGTAACAGGGATACTGCAGTGGCGCGGAGAGCTGGACGAAGCATAACGTTCTACCCCCTTCGAGTTCGTATCACTAACGAAAACCAAGGCCCCGAACGAAATTCGCGTGCGCCGAGACGACTCCTGCTCAGTGCAACTGAAAATTAAATGTCACGGTCGAGATCACTTCGACCGGCTGTCCGTTAATCGATGCCGGCTTTGCCCGCCACTGTTTCACGGCGGTGATAGCAGCATCCGCGAGCGCGGGCTCGCCTTCGAGAAGTTTCTGCACTTCGACGCTTCCGTCTTTCTTCACTCGCACTTGGAGCTTCACGAAACCCTGCAAGCCTGCGCGCTGCGCGAGTGCCGGATACGAAGGCTTCGGAGAATTCACCAGCCGCCTCTGGAAATCGTCAGGGTTCTCGCTGATTCCGCCCCGTAATACCCGTTCAAAGCGATCGAGCCACGCTTCCAGCCAGTCTGTCTTGGTATCGGGTGAAGGCGGCACGTCGGCCAGGACCGGCGTGGTGGGTTCTGCTCCCAGGGAAAAAGGCGCCGGGACGAATCCATTTTCAGCCAGTCTTCGATTGAGACGATCTACCTGCTCGCTGACCAGCATTTGGTGAAGAGCGACATCCGAATCCAGGAACTTAAGACGAATTCTTCCACTCGTAGTTTTTAATTTGAGCGGTGCGCCGCCACCATGCAAGACGGCCGTCCCATGGACGGAACCGGAACCATTGGCGGACGCCAGCATCGTCATGTGCAACTCTGGATCCGCCTCGATGCGGCGCTCGCCCCCGTTGGCCACGATGGCCTCGATGTTTGCGGTGAGATTCCGCGGCAGAAATACGATGATGTCGCCGTTTCCGGAAGAAAGCTGCGAAGCGCCCGCGAGCCGCACATTTCCGCCACCGGAAGGCGGATCCGGATTGATCCAGGCCGTAATCGTGCCACCGGACGTGGCCGCCTGCAGTGCGCCCGCCACCCGCGTAAGGCAGATGCTGCCGCTGCTCGATTCCAACTCCATCGGGCCGGAGACGTACATGACGCGAATGCCGCCACCGCCCGTCTGCGCGTGCACTGAGCCGCGTACTTCGCCAAAATCGATCTGCCCGCCGCCGGTCTTTACGCTGACGAAACTCCCGGCGTGGGCGACGGTGATGTTGCCGCCGGCGGTCTCCAGTTCAGCGCGGCCTCCAATCTGGCCTGCGCGGATGTGGCCGCCCCCGGTACGCAGCGAAGCATCTCCCGCGATGTTGCCCACGTTGATGTGGCCGCCTCCGGTAAAGGCCGTGAGGTCACCTGCGACATCGAGAACCTGAATGTGTCCGCCTTCGGTCTCCACTTTGGCGGCAAAGCGTCCCCACGAGGCGTCCCGGATTCCTGAAGAGCCGATGCGCCCCGTCTTGATGTTTCCGCCTTGCGTGTGAAGAGACGCCGTGCCACCGATGTCTCCGGTCGTGATGTCGCCCGCGTCGGTGTTCACTTCCACGCTGTAGCCGCGCGGCACGGCGATCTCAAACTGCACCCAGAACTGGGCATCCGCTGAGCGCGTCGCTTGTGGCGGAAGCGTGCCGGTGATTTCCACTCCCGCAGCGGTTGACTTTGCCTTGAGGGAATACGAATCAAGGAGTTGCTGCGCGGCGGGGCCGCGTGCGTCGGTTTCGATGTGCACGTTATAGCGCACGACGGGCGCGGCGCCCGCTTCGAGTTGCACGATGTTGACGGGTCCAAAATCCGTCGTCAGCCGCAGCGTCAGGCCATCTCTGGTGCTCAATGCGCCAGTGCGAACAGCGGAGGCATGCTGTGAACCCGGCTCGGAAGGCTGCGGGTGTTCGATGGGCGCCGGTTCTTTGGCATTGGCCGCGAAAACCGGCGGCGCGAGCCGTACTCCAGAAAAGAGGAGCGCCAGTAGTGGAAGCCGCGCGGCACGGCGCGTGTTGGGAAAAAACCTGTGATGGAAATGCATGTTCATCGTAGAACGAAATTTCTTGCCACCTGGCCGGTTACTGCACTTCGCGCGGGCCAATCTGCCGCAAGGCAGCGGCGCTGCGCAACCGTACATAGCGGCTAGGATCACGGTGTTGCAACTGCTGCAGCACGCTTACAACGCGTTCCAACGACTGGTCATCTTCGGGACGCCCTGGTTTTATCGGCGGCGTGGCAGTGGGCGGTTCCGGCGCCAACTCATCGGTGCCGCCGCGATGCAAAGAACCCACAAGCACGTTCACGGCTTCCACGCGCACGCCCGGATTGCTGTCATGCTCCAGGGCATCGAGCAGAGCCTGCCGGACGTCATCATCCGACGCCGAATCCCGAAGCGACTCCAGCGCCTTCATGCGCACCGCGGGATTCTGATCCTTGCGGCCCGCGACGATCAGCGCCTTGCGCACTTGTTGATCCCGGGCCGCCGTCTTCAGCGCTTCGAGGCAATCGAGGCGGACGCCGGCGTCAAACCGCTCGCCATTCACCACCACGTAGGTGAGTACCCGGCGCATATCGCTGTCCTGAACGTTGCCCGAGAGAACCAGTGGCTGCTCGGCACTAAGCTGAACTTGTACGTCAGGGGAGCCAGAGTCCGCGGAAGGCGAAAAATTGATCCCGCCGACAACCATCTTCGAAAGTTGGTCATCCGTGAGGGGCGGCTTCGCCATAACGTTCATGGCCTGGCCGTTGCCGCTGGCGTTATTGCCGTTCCGCATCCACGGCAGAATCTGAGTTCCCATCAGGATCCCGAAGAGGACCAAAAGCGCGCCGCTCCAGGCCGGTCGCAACGCCATCCATCGGCGCAGCCAGCCAAAGGGACGCCAGTGTTCCTGGATAGGAGGCGCGGAAAGATCGTCGAGGGCTTCGGCAAGCTCGCTTCGACACTGCGAAAGAAGAATCCCGGAGGAATCGAGTTCATCGGCGGGCTGCGGAGCAGCAAGCATCGCTTCCTGGAGATGCTTCTCTTCCCCAAGCAGGGCGGCGCACGCTTCGCAATTCGCGACGTGGCCCTCAATCTGTTTGCGTTCCTTGTCGGTCACTTCGTCGCAGGCGTAGAAAATCAGAAGCGGCGCAACGTCTTTGCAGCCCACGCTCTTTTCAAAGACGCTCATCGCAGGCCCCCCAACTCGTGGCGGAGTTTGCGCGTGGCGCGGAAAAGCGAATTCTTCACGGTTTCCTCGGTGGTGCCCAGGGCGTCGCCGATCGCACGGAGCTTCAGCCCCTGGTAGTGTTTCATCTCGAACACGATGCGTTCGCGTGGCGACAGGCGCTCCATTGCCGTGGCGATGCGCGCTTTGATTTCTTTTCCAATAAAGCTGCGTTCGGGGTCCAGCGTCGGGCGATGTTCCCGCTGGCGCTCGAAGAAATCGGTGATGCCTTCCTCATGCGCACCGGAGTTCAGCTCAGGAGACTGGTCTTCGGGGCGCGCTTGGCGTCGGCGCAGATGGTCCAGGCAAACGTTGGTGACGATGCGGTAGAGCCAAGTATAGAAGCTGCACTCGAAGCGGAACCGGTGGAGATTGCGGTATACCTTGAGGAAGGCTTCCTGATACACGTCCCGGGCATCCTCGGGGCGCTTCATGAGGTTCAGCGCCAGGCGCAGGACGTCCCGGTCGAAGCGGCGTACCAATTCCTCGAAAGCCACGCGGCTACCCGCTTGTGCTTCCGCGACCAGGGCCCGCTCGTCGACGTGGGACAATGAGATCACCGAGGCCAGGGCGGCGTCCGTGCTACCCGAGCGACCGTTGTCATCGGCCAAAGCCAAAGCCCATCTGGGAAGCGGCATATTTCGCTTTCTTTTCGCGTGCGCCAGCGTCTCCTGCTTGTAAAACAAGAGCTTAGCCCCAATTCCGGCATTGGGCCAACGCCGCGCACCACACGACCACCCAATTTGGACGCACTACCGCCCCCTTGGGTGAGCACCGCTACCCCACTATATCAACGGTGAACCTGTGGATTTTGTTTCAGAGATTACCATCAAACCTGGCCCGCGGGACCGGTTTGAATCCTTAGTTGATCGACGACGAGGCGGAGCCGGCAGTTCCAGCAACCTTTGCCGAATCCCCCATGCGCCACGCCAAAAACGGCCAGGCAAAAAGGAGGGCCAGCGCCACCAAGACGCCATACCCATCCGCGCGATAGAATGAATCCGGCTGTGACAGCAGTTCGGACGCCCCACCAAGCAAAGAAGTGGCCGCAACCACCAGGAAGCAGCCGAGTATGTTAAAGCCCACGATGTAGCGAACTCCCAGCGCCACAATACTCAATACGATGAACTGCGCTAGAAGGCGCTGCACGAAATCGGCCGGGCTGCCCCAGCTCCCGCCGACCAAAGAAAGCGAACCAGCAAGCAGCAGCACAATGCGCAGAATTGGGTTGTGAACTTTCGCCGCGACAAAGGATGCAACCGCGACGACTAACCCTGTCATGAGCAGGCTGTGAAGAAGTGACCAGCCAAGGATTGAGCCGGCCGGCAAAATCGTGTCATAGTCCTGGCCGAAAGCTGCGCCAATCGAGCGATGAACGGTCGGCCAGTGCGCCGAAGCTGCGCTCAGAACACGCTCCAGCCCTATCAATCCGGCTGCGCCGCCAAGGCCAATGCAGAGCGCGTCGCGATAATAAGCCGTCGGCAACTTGAACCAGCTGGGCAGCCGGCTCTCTCCAAAAGCCCGGCTCCCGTAATACCAGGCCAGGCCAAAGAGCAGTGCAATCCCGCCAAGAGTAAAAGGAGCGAAAAGCAATTCGACGAGGGCCGATGTACCCAGCCAAACTTTCAAAGAGATGGCCGTCTTATAACCGCTCAAAATGTTCGGGTAGGCATTGCCCAATGCGATCTCCAGGGCGTAGGCCGCCAGTCCCACCAGACACCAACGCGCGATCCGCTTCCATGGGATGCTGCGCGCGGCCTCCGAGCGCAGATTCTTCAAGAACAGAATGAGCGCGGTGAGGCCCAGACCTCCAAAGAAGACCAAGCGCACGCCGTAACTGAAAATCGTCCGGAACAGGGAGCCTTCCTCCTGTTTGCGGCGCCAGTGGTCTGGAATCTTCACGTACGTTCGGTAGTTGGTAACTTCATCGCCCAATACCTGAACCTCGGCGCGCGCATAGGCGTGCTGCTCCTTCCTCGCTAAAGAAGATGCAGCGTCAAGTGGCTCGTTCTGCTGCCAGGTCAAAGTGTGATCGATGCGATGCGGCCGCTTATCCGAATTGGAATCGACCAGCTCCCAATTCGTCAGATCGAGTTTCTTTTCGTCGCGGAGGAATTTCTCCGCCCGCGCGACAGCTTCTTCTTTTTTCAGCGACGGGCCAGGCGTTTCTTCCGCAAGCGTATGTCGCACCGCGTGAAGCGTTCCGTCGGGCCTCAAGACCACAGCATATTCTTCCGGCTGACTGTCCCGGAAATAGCGCACGCGCCACAACGCCGCCGGAACGCGCTCCGAATAGATGGCGTTGACTCCAGCAATGCCAACGCGCTGCCGCAAGAATTCATTCACAATCGGATCGCTGATGTCCACGAAAACGGCGGCATGATAATACGAATTTGGCTCCAGACCCCGCTGCCGCATGATCCCGTCCGCGCGCACGCCCGCCGTTCGTGCGTTCACAGACAGCTCCAAGTATTCGCCGATGTACTGCGGCTTCAATCGCCACGCCAGCATGCCTCCAACCACCAGGCAAATGCCAAGGAGGGCAATAATGCGCGGTGCCAGCGCGCTGTATCCGCTCGATTTGACTTCTGAAGTTGCAGCTTCGGGTTCGCTCGTCACCCCCGATTCTGGCACTTGCTCTGCCCGATTAAGCAGGTCTTCATCGGCTTCGAAAGCCCCGCGTGTCAGGTAGGAGATGCACGCAAATCCCAAGGGCGCCACAGCCGCTGCGGCAACGACCATCCCCGAAATCTTGAAGTACAGGCTATTCGAACGAATCAACAGCAATCCCACCAGCGACGCATCCACGGTGTAATGCCAGATCAGCGTCGCCGCGATGCCCCAACGCAACATCACCAGGCCGGCAACGACTCCCACAACTCCGATTTCAATGCCGCGAATGTACGCCGGCTCCTGCGGATAATTGCTGTGCAGAAAACTCCAAAGAAAAGCCGGCACAATCACCGCCACCCATCGAGAGCGCGTGAGCCGCATGAAATACGGAATCGCGAACAACCGGAACGTGAACTCCTCGTTCATCGAAGCCAGCAAGCCGATCGCGATCCCGGAAATCCACGGGAATGCCGTATTCACGCTATCTGAATAATTCAACTCCTGCGGCGCCCACGCTCCCAGCCGCGTTGCAACCATGTAGAACGCCACCACGAATCCGATGTGCGCCGCTGCCAGGCACAGCCCCACGAGCGACGAAGAGAAAAACTCCTTCGAACGCAGCCCGCGCAGCGTGAAGATTCGTCTCAGGCTGAGCTGGTTTGGTTGAGAATTGCGATAGAGCGGCTCCGCTGCCGGAAGCACCAGCGTGATGGTTAGCGCCGTCGCCATCGCCACCAGCAGCGCCCGCCCGATCTGCGCAAGAATAAAGCTCGAGTAGGGATCTCTTGTATCGTAGCTCGCTCCCCACAGCGGCCAGTCGTTGAGCGACTGCAGGAACAGCGTCAATGCCGCCAGCGCCCCCAGCTTGATCGCCGCGCCCCAAGAAGTTTCTCCGCTCTTCGTCCACTGAATTCCCAGCCACACTGCGGTTCCCAGCAGCAACAGATACGGAACAGTAAAAACAAAGGCGAGCGTGTCGTTTCCGGAGCGAAGTCTTTGATAGCTGCGTTCCCACGCCTCGGGGACTTGCAGAAACTCTTTGCTGCCGCCAATGCGGTCGCCTTGCAAAGTGACTTGCAGGCGGTAAGGCGCGTCCTTCGCGCGAAAGCCGTGCTTCTCCCAGGTATAAGCCCAATCAAGGCGGTTCGGCCGCTTATTCGAATTGGCTTCCTCCGGCAAAAGGTCCCAGCCCTGCAGATCGACTCCCACTTTCCCGCTGAGATAATTTTGCACGGCGGTCTGTGCCGCGGCCCTGTCGAGCGAAGCTCCCGCGCGCGACTCCTCGATCTTGTGATCGTAGCCGGCGATCTTTCCCCCCGGGCTCACGCGAACGCGAAACTCCTCCACTTGCTGCGGCTTGAAGAAGCGCACGTCCCAAAACCAGATGTTCAGCTCCGAAGACATCAGCCGGTTTGCTTCTTGCAGCCCGAGTTCCCGCTCGAGATACACCTTGGCGTTGTCGTCCAAGTCGAAAACGATTGCGGATTGGTAGCCGCTGACGTTCTCACCGAGGCCGGTGACGAAATTTCGCGCTCTTGCTAGGGCTTCTTCGCGGGAAACTTGAAAATTGACGGACGCTTCCGGGAACGCCCGGAAGAAGTATCTCTGCGCAAAGAGGATACCGATGATCCCCGCGGCAACCCACAACAGCAGCGCGCGCTTGTCGGAACCTGTCAGACGGTCTCCCGCCACATGAACCTCCCCGCTTGAGACAAGGAACACTCACTCTATCGGTACGCATGCCAGGCGCGCAAGTTTCGCTCTTCCTGTCTGTTCTCGGCGGGAATGATATAAAGAGGATGCCCGTCGCCCGCTTTGCGGGCGCACATATCTATGACGATGAACCTCAGCACCGAAGTCCGCATGATCAAAGGCGTCGGCCCGCAGCGCGCCGAACTCCTTGCGCAGCGCGGCATCCACACTCTTGAGGATCTCCTCGGCTACTTGCCATTCCGCTACGAAGACCGCATCCATTTTTCCAAAGTGAAAGACATCCAGCCCAACGGCGTCTACACCATTCGCGCCCGCGTCATGAGCGGCCAGGCCATCCGCAGCATGCGCGGCGGTCGTGACGCCATCTATCATCTCCTCGTCCAGGACGACGCCGGCGGCTTGCTCCCCTGCAAATTTTTTCACGGCGGCTATCTCGAAGGCCGCTTGAAACCCGGCCAGCAACTCATTCTCCACGGCAAAGCGGAAATCGACAAGCTCCGCCCCGCGCGCCTCGAAATGATCAATCCGCAGATCGAAGTCCTCAGCAGCGAGGAACTCGACTCCACTGAAGTCGGCCGCATCGTCCCCATCTACGAAGCCATCGGCACCTTCGGCTCCAAGCAGATTCGCCGCGCCATGTACGCCGCCGTCCAGCTCATCGATCAGCGCATGCCCGACGTCTTGCCCGATGCCTTGCGCGTTCGCCTCGGCTTTCCCACGCACGCCGAAGCCGTCATCCACACGCACTTCCCCGAACCTGGCGAATCTCTCGACGCGCTGAACACCTTTCGCTCGCCCTCTCAGCAGCGCCTCATCTTCGAGGAATTTTTCCTCTACCAGCTCAGCCTCGCCCTCGACCGCAAGGCGTCCCGCAAGGAAAACGCCATCGCCTTCCGCCTCCGCGAAGACGCCATCCGCGAAGCCCTCAAGCGCATCCTCCCCTTCAAGCCCACCGCCGCGCAAAAACGCGTTCTTGCCGAAATCGCCGCCGACCTCGAAAAGCCCTCCCCGATGAATCGTCTCCTTCAGGGCGACGTCGGCAGCGGCAAAACCATCATCGCCCTCCAAGCCGCCGTCATCACCATCGAAAACGGCGCGCAAGCTGCTCTCATGGCGCCCACCGAAATCCTTGCCGTGCAGCATTTTCTTTCCGCCCGCCGCATTCTCGCCAAAGCCGGCTATCGCGTCGAGCTCCTCATCAGCGGCCTGAAAGCCGCGGAAAAATCCGCCGCCCTCGATCGCATCCGTTCCGGCGAAGCCCAGCTCGTCATCGGCACGCATGCCCTCATCGAAGACAACGTCGCCTTCGCCCGCCTCGGCTTCGTTGCCATTGACGAGCAGCATCGCTTCGGCGTCCTGCAGCGCAAGCGCCTCATGGACAAAGCCGCCGCCCGCGGCCACGCCCCGCACGTCCTCGTGCTCACCGCCACGCCCATCCCGCGCACGCTGTCGCTCACTCTCTATGGCGACCTCGACGTTTCCGTTCTCGACGAGCTTCCGCCTGGCCGCACTCCCATCGCCACGCGCATGACCACGGAGCAGCATCTCCCCGGCGTCTGGGAATCTCTCCGCCGTGAAGTCGCCGCCGGGCATCAGGCCTACATCGTCTATCCCGTCATCGAGGAATCGAAGCTCGAGCTGAAAGCCGCCATGGAAGAGTACGAGCGCCTCTCGCGCGACGTTTTTCCCAAGCTAAAACTCGGCCTCTTGCACGGCCGCCTCTCCAGCGACAAAAAAGAAGAAGTCATGCAGCGCTTCCGCAAAAACGAAGCGCAGATCCTCGTCGCCACCACGGTCGTCGAAGTCGGCGTCGACGTCCCCAACGCCACCGTCATGGTCATCGAGCACGCCGAGCGCTTCGGCCTCGCCCAGCTCCACCAGCTTCGCGGGCGCATCGGCCGCAGCGCGCAAAAATCCCATTGCATCCTCGTCGCCCCTTTTCGCATGACAGTCGGCCGCTCAGCGGCCGCCAAAGACGTCGCCCGCTCAGCGGGCGCAAAGGACGATGTCGCCCGCGCCCGCCTCGAAACCATGGTGCGCACCTCCAACGGCTTCGAAATCGCCGAAACCGATCTCCTCCTCCGCGGCCCCGGCGAGTTTTTCGGCACCCGCCAGTCCGGCGACCTCGGCTTCCACATCGCCAACCCGTTGCGCGATAAAGAACTCCTCGAACTCGCCCGCCGCGAAGCCTTCGCCCTAGCTGCCGACTCCGCCCAGCACGACGCCATGCAGCGCCTCCTCCGCCAGCTCCCCCCCGAATGGCAGCGCCGCTACCACCTTGCCCGCATCGGCTAACGCGTCAGCGTCATCTCACTTGATTTCATAACAATGTCGGCTCCCTCGACCCGAGTAGACTGTGGTTGATTGACGACCAAAGGCTCGGGAGGAAGGAGCCGAACATGATGATTATAGGCATAGATTATCACCCGAGCTT
>Ga0137360_10000533_pt1 | contig 22024 bp, 21 predicted proteins | sample Mad1_60_16metaG_FD_104924 | JGI IMG/M metagenome (GOLD analysis project Ga0137360, IMG submission 104924) | Vadose zone soil microbial communities from Angelo Coast Range Reserve, California, USA - Mad1_60_16 metaG | ecosystem: Environmental > Terrestrial > Soil > Vadose zone | place: USA... | reverse complement strand
TTCGATCGAACCTGCTGCAAACCAACTGTACCCATCAGCAGACGGCTGAGAACGCTGCCTTCAACATACAACGCGTTTTCTGGCATCTCGTTTAGGTCGGAGGCGTTGACTACATTGGGGTGAGTAATGAGCGTGTCACAGGCCGCACCGATCAACCGCGCTACAGGCGCGGCGTCACCCGCGTGACCTCCGATCTCAGCGCCAATTCCGGTGGGGACCGTGAGAACGACATTGAATTGTTGCGCGTTCTCGGTTGGCCTTCGATGGAACTCGAAGATCGAATCCAAACGTTCGAGGATGGCTTCCGACAGACCGCCGACGGCACCAAGCTCACAGTGATAATGCGAGAGCGTCGTCGAAATCACGGCAATCCTTACTGGGAACGATTGCTCCATCAAAAACGGTGCGCAGGCCCGCTCAAAGTATGACAATAATCCTTGATTGACTTGGGCAGCCGTGACCTTGAACTCTTGTTCATGCAGCGTTATCGCCATGTCGCTTGGCATCCTCTCTCCTCGTTTAGCGTCGAATTACAACGTTGGCATTCCAATCTTTTGAGTTGAACCATTCAGCAGTAAAGTTAGCTGCCTCGTCTGTGTCAAACTGCTTGCATGAGAAAATGTTTACATAGACAGCGTCCATCAGATCGAGTGTGTGGATCACGATAGTGCTAGTCAAGATGAATTGCACCGCGCTAGTTCCCTTGGTCTTTGGATCTGTCTGTTGTTCCTCTTCAGGCACACCCGCGTCGTCCCAGAAATGAAGATCGCAACGCTCCATGTCGATTAACTCGCATAACTCCATGCAGAATCGCTCGATTTCCGCACGCGTGAATTTGTCGGCATCACACTCGCGTAAATCCAAAAGAACTTCTTGACCGTACATTGTATCTTCCAAGAACGGCGACCTCTACTTTCCCCTAACACTGATTTAATATAGCTCTAAGAAATGGGTGTAAATTGTTGATAGCCACAAAAGCGGCGGCAGAATATGCCCTTTCACCTGACCTAATCGCGGAGAGTTCCAGACGTTTACCATCAGCCTTGTCACTCTTTTCGAGCAGTGCCGAAATCAAAGACAAAAGCCTATCTCCCACTGATTCGTAGGTCCTCTTCCTTTCGTCCACCAAAGCTTCTCGCGTATTAAGACCCAATGCTTTGATAGTTTCTTCTCCTTCGGCCGTCAGCGGGATGAAAACTCCTGTGTCATCGATTCCAAGATGATTACTCGGATCCTCTGTGAGCGGGTTAATAAGAAGGGGTTCTTCCTTTGTTTCTTCGCCAGGATTGATCGCTCGGAATCCCCGAACGGGAAAGTAATTGCCTTTTCCTATCCTCTCTCCAGTCTTCAGTTTGGTAACTCTGTTGCAAAGCGAACAGGAAGGAAGAAGGTTACGCCAATCATATGCCAGCCAATAGTAGCCCGGATGCTCCTTGGCTGTGCCGTCCTCTTCGTCAATCATAATCGCCTTACCTGCACGATCTGTCACAGACTTCTTTGGCCGAAAATGCTCGGTGTCACCGGGTTGATTCGCGTCCATTAAGCTTTCGCAATAAGCGCATTTGCCGTGGAATACTCCGTCAAGGTCCATATAGACGGTATTCTGCTCTTTATAGATCGCATCCTTGATGACAATGGCTTTGCCTTCTTCAACATCGGCAACAAGCGTCGTTGTTGCTATAGCGCAAACCTTACGCCAGGTCTTCCAAGCCTCAGTGGTGGGTTCGGTAAAATCAATCCTTATCATTGGTGGGAGTAAGATCGAAAAGCCCTTTAAGCTGTCGCCTAACCTCAAAATCGAGGGCTGCCGGGTCAGTGTTAGACAAACCAAGCTCTTCGGGGAGTTTCTCTAGCGTTCTCTTTACAGCGGTTTCGACCAACCTCTGAAGTTTAGTCTCCTCTGACCCGAGATCTCTGTCGAGGCGGGAGTGTAAGTCAATCAACTCTTGTTGTTCAACGGTACTGAGCCCCTTCTTGGCCTTGAGGTTGGCATACCTGTTGATGTCGCGCGCTACACCAGAGCTTCTGGTGCTATCAAGACCAAACAAATAAGAGGTCAACACCTGATCCGCTCGCATCCGTCGCGGCGGCTTTTGTTCGTCTAGCCCTTCAACATGATCTCCCGCCTGCCTCAGTAAGACTAACTCGCACTCCTTATCTGTCAGTTCAGATGTGCCAATAGCACATAGTGGTGAGTGAGTAGAGGCCAGGAATTGAATCTTTGGAAATTGTTCGTGAAGCAATTTAATGATTGATTGTTGCCATTTCGGATGCAAATGCTGTTCGAGTTCGTCCACCAAAACGATTCCCTCGAGATCCCTGTTGAACAAGTCTTCCTCTTGGAGCAACGCCCACCAACCAATCAGGTCAATCACCCAGGCCAACGTTGCATCGTAACCATCTCCTAGAGACCCGGACGGCTTAAAAGATCCCCAAGGCCCGTTAATCGTGATGGTTCGTGTTAACTTTGTAGATCCGGGCGGCAACATCAGGATTTTATCTATCCACAAGAGTATTTCTTCTTGGGTTATGTTGTGGTACTGCTGGAGGCGACGTAGAACCAGTTCAGGGTTTTGCAGAGCGCTGCCCGTGTAGTTAAAGAGAGAATATACTGCCTCGACGGCCGAATATTCGTCCTGATCGTTCATCCCAAAAACACCGCGATCTGCACCATACGCGCAAACGAAAATATCTTGCCAAGGTAAATCGTCAGACGAGATCTGTTCTACGACCACATCTCCTGAAGATGGATTTCTAGAAAGAGTGGTTTCTATGGAATATTCTTTACTAGATGTTAAATCGGCGGTGAGTTCTATTCGAATCTGCGCGCTCTTTTCCTGATCGCGAATCATGTCCCCGGGGATGTCTTTCAACAACGCTGAGGCACTCGTCTTATCACAGAGACCCATAGCAATGGAGCGCAACACTGTAGTCTTTCCTACACCATTGTCGCCAAGGATCAAAGCCCATTGACTCAAATCCAATTCTGAACGCAAATCGATTGTTAGTTCCTTGAAAGCACGAATGTTTTCAAGGTAAATCTTCGTGATATACAATGCTGGTCCCCTTATACCGCCATAGTTTCAACAAGCTCTCCGACAATTTCCGCCGAGACTAGTCCAAATCGGCCTTCCCCTTCTAATTGCTCACAGGCAGCACCGCGTACGCAAACGACATCAACGTCAGTTTGCCAAAGACTAGACAGTTGATTCTTGGATATGCTTCCTGCAATCCAAGCTTCCTTGCCTAGGTTGTGAATATTCTGAACGAACGTCGCAATCTGATCAAGCGAGTAATATTCCAGAAGGCCTTTGCCGATCGACTTGTTGTAAGTGTCGATCAAGAGGCCGTCACAATCGATAGCTTCGACGAGTGTCGGCCCATCTTTGAGTGGATCAAATGAGAGCGCATATTCCTCGTCAGGAAAAACTGCCGGATAGATTTTCTTTTCCGGCCACCACTCGCGCACGGTCCTAACTAGACTCTCACCTAGATACGCTGCGCCTTTCGGATCAAGTCCAGCTAGCCCGCACTTAACGAAATTAGCACCCGCCGTCGCAACTCCCAGCGCCGCTTGGCAAGCAGTACTACGAACGGGCTGATCTTCACCAATGTTCGTCGATATAGAAATATGCTGGTAACCATTTTCGTCAAGACGCTCGCGAACAGCTTTGATGTTCAGCGGATACGGAGTGCCGAGTGCCGATCCAGGGTACTCGACATCAGCAATGTGGGCGCCGCCTTTAGCCGCAGCTACGGCTTCATTTGGACCTCTCACACTTATCAGTAAACGCGCCATTCTATTTGATGAGTACTATTCAGCTTCCGAACTTTGGACTCCGAAAACCGGCACACTACCCGGACAATAGGGAAGCTTCAGTCAGCTTGGATTGTAGAGGGTGATGAAAGTATTACTTTTCGAAGCAAAATTCAATCCATGGGGTGGCGATCTATTAGCGTCTTATTCTTTCTCCTGCAGATAGTAACTCGCTTGTTCTTGTATTGGCTTCCACAACTGCTTCGAAGAGGCCAGGTAGTCAACTTGCCAATCTTCACCCATAGTAATTGCAGAACATGATTCGAGGCACTTTTTTGCGAGCTCCGAAAAGATAAAAGCAGGTGCGTATGGAAAATCAAGATTGGTCTTTTCAAACATACAATTATAAGAGTTGGTGACGTGAGCGCCGCCAATACTGAAAGCCTCAACTTGCCCATCAACCAGCGCAACCACGCCCGTAAGAGGTAATCGGTCCTTTAGCGCGTCTTCGCATGCTTTGGATTCGATAAGGAGTTTTTCTCCGTCCTCGGCGGAAACTACCTTGGACTTTTGCTCGATCCATTTGTCCAACAAGTGCAAGCAATCAGGGATGAGTTTTTCAGAGTATTCAATCACAACTGGCTCATTGGCTGTTTGAAATCGCACGTAATCTTTACGCTTCTTTTTGTAATCTGGGCCGGCGAGAGCTGCAATGCGGGAGGTATCAAAAACATATTCGGTACCCTCCCTAACAACAACAAATTCACCACTCTCGACCAATTCCTTCCATAACGGATAGCTGTCCCACAAATAAGCAATAACAGGTGCGGGATCTTCCGGATCAAGCTGGCGCAGGAGTTCGAACGCTCTTCGGATGTGATTCATTGAAACCCATTCGCCAACTGGAGGTCCCCATAACATTGGCCCACCTTCCCAGTTTGCAATCATGTAAAGGACTTCGTCCTCTATCAAGAAATGCAAGTCGAGTACCCTTCGCCAGGCGACCATCATAAGAGCGTTCAGGTCAGCTAACGGTTCATCAAGACGAGTATAGAACCTGGTGAGCGTGTCGAGATCCGATGGGGAAACTGGTCTGAACCCCGCTGCCAAGGCACGTGAGCACATGAGTGGAGCCGCAACTCCAGCGATCGGAATTCCACTCTCAACTATCGGTTGTCCTGTTTTTTCGAGCGCCATTTTATTAAAAGGAAACACCGCACTATATTAGTCGTTTGGGGAAAGCGCATCAACATGCCGGGTCGATCAGGCACGAATGACGGGCCTAGGAACTTGGTTTAGATTTAGTTGCTCACCCTCGATTTTCAATGTGCGTCAAGCCATGGTTTCGTGATCGTGAGGCGGGTCACGAATCGTTCGATGTTATGGAAGCGCATGGCGTATATCGGTGAATCGTGAACCGGCGAAGGCCCACCCTAAGCGAGGCTGCTCGCGTGGGAACCTCGGGTAGCTCGCGACCACTTTGGTAATAAGCGACTTTGTTGTTGATGGCCCAGTTCGCTAACGCCCACTCTCACAGTCGGCTACTTCCGAGATCGAGATTTTTTGAGGCCTTGGTCTTTGACGTTGCCGGGAAGGTTCGATGGTAAGTCAAGATCATCATCAATCAGAGCCGCAAGATCTACACTTGCCAAACGTGCGTATTCCAGCAGGATTGTTGCTGAAGGAACGCGGTCGCCCCGTTCATATTGAGAAATGTTGCTACGGAATAAGTGTTCGCTGAATCCTATGCGATCTAGGAGCTCGGTCTGCGAAAGCCTCAATTCCGAGCGGATTTTTTTCAGCTTTTTCGCTAGACGGGTTGACTTAGTCGGGGAAGCCTTCTTCACAGGGAGACTCCTCCCAGCGAAGATGTGACCTTGACATTTCGGTCTCTGCTAGATACGATGGTATCTAGTTTGCAATTGCGATTAGAATTCGCCGTGAGTTGGAACCGTCCAAGCTCAACGGCGATGCTCATCACTCGCTTACTTGGGAGGTTGAGCTACGCATTGGCCGTTGTCGATTTTCAAAGACTCGATCGCCGCAGAGCATAACAGAAGCCGCTAAGGTACTGAAGTACTGAGTGCTAAGGTACTGAAGTACTGAGTGCTAAGGTACTGAGTACTGAGTACTGAGTACTGAGTACTGAGTGCTGAGTGCTGAGTGCTGAGTACTGAGTGCTGAGTACTGAGTACTGAGTGCTGAGTATTGAGCCGCTGACTTAACCTATCACCCTCCGCATCCCGTCATAACGAAGCCGCTGACTTTGATCACCCTCTTTCCTGAAGGAGGTTCCCGGTCTATGTTGGCTTCTGCGCATGCACAGTCTACGAAATCAAAGTTTCGGCTCTTGTATCTCGGCAGCGATCTGACATTAATAGCCGCGTTAAGGAAAGAGCTGGCGGAACCCGATTACCGGCTGGTGGCTTGTTCGGATCGTGGCAGCGCCATCATGTTTCTCAAGAGTGAGATTCCGTATGACTTGTTGCTGATCGATCTTGAATGGCGAGGGGCGGAAGGCTTGAAACTGGCGCGGCTCACGCGCTCGCTGCCGCAGCGCGAGGGAATGCCAATCGTTCTGGTTGGCGTTGAACTGAGCAAGCACACAATGAAATTGGCGAGTCGTGCAGGTATCAACCAGTGCGTGATGAAGACGTCAGATATGAGCGCGGTCAGCAAAGTTATCCGGCAGTTGACCGTGGCCAAAACGGCATCCGCAGATTAATTGCCCACCGACGATTTTCAACGAGACTCAAACCGTGATCTTAAGGCCGGTTGAATCCTTCGCTGTTATGTGTGAAGCCGATGCCGTACGCCGTAACAGGTATAAGCGCGCGGTACCGTCTCATGAGGTCAGTACCACCTCGCGGTAGCGGGTGGGTTCTGGATGCGAAAGAGAGATCCAACAGTTCAATTCGTTTGACCCAGCGATATCGTTGTCCTCCTGCGAACCCACCCGCTACCGCGAGGTGGTACTGATGACCTCATGCCACAAAGGTGAACTATCTGGTAATCGCTGCCTACTGGAAGTCGATGCCTACCAGAAGACACTCACAAGCCCAACACACAAATGCAGTACAAACCACTGCCGCAACTCTTAGCGCGCCTTACTTGCCTGTGGTAAAAGAGGCTCATGGACTCTTCCACTGTTGTTAGCAGCACGCTGCTACGAAACTCTATTCGACTTGCATTGCTGCTCGGGGGGTTTTCGGTCGCCATTCTTGCTGTGGAACCAGTCAAGGCCACGCAAACTAACAGTTTGCTTTACGGTGCGCGGTCGACGCCGACTTATGCTTCGCCCCGTCTTACAGTAGAGCCAGTCAAGGCCACGCAAACTAACAGTTTGCGTTACGGCGTTGCGTTTCAACAAACAGATGTTTGGGCGTTGATCAAAACAGACGACGGCATGCTCTTCGTTTGGAACATTCATGACCTTCACTTCACACTCGCCGTCAAAGGCAAAGAAATTAAGCAGGTGAACGTCCCGGACCGTATATTCCTCGCCGTTGATGGCAAGACACTACAAATTCAAGCGGCGGAGATCCGAGGCTTTGCGCCGGAAGCGAAAGAGAAGAAGCTTGATGACAAGGCAGTGATGGCTGCGCATCGCGATTGGGAGTCGAAATATATTGGAGAGCTCCTTAAGAGCAAGCTGACGTTGAAATCGTTTAGCGTGAACATGAGCGCCCTGGGCCCGGCGTCGCTGTGGGAATTCGATATGCCGGAGGGAATGGATACTGAGGTGAAAACGCAAGTGTATGTGACGGTGGTCCGCGGCGACTATGTGGTGATGCTCAATTGCGAAGCGACCAATAAGACCCCGGGGGTTGAGGTGCGCAAGTTTCTCATGGATACGATAGCGACGTTGAAGACCAGTGATATGCCGATTGATGTTCAGAAGCTGTCGGAGTCGATCCGCGCTGGACGGAAACCCTAGAGGTCGGAGGTCAGAGATCAGAGGTCAGAGGTCGGAGATCAGAAGTCAGAGGTCAGAAGGAATACGACGCGTATACCAGGACACTACCAACCTCGTCAGCCTGATTGGCTATCGTCTGTAACCGTTAGTATCTCGCAAAGCGTCGCGAAGTCTATATTCCCGCCCGAGACAATACATACAACTTTACCGCCACCGGCTTTGCCCGCTAACGCGCATGCAAGCGCACACGCCCCGGCACCCTCGGCGATAATGCGGTTGCGTTCAGCCATGAGTAGTAGTGCAGATTTAACTTCGTTCAGTTCGGCAACGAGCGAGCCATCAATCAACCGTTGTGCGCGCTCGAGCATTTGCGGAAATACAACCCGGGCGCCAATGCCATCCACGAAGGATGGTTGATAATCCACAGCTTGAGGAGTTCCAGCCGCAAGCGAAACAACGAGAGGCGCTGCCGTTGCCACTTCGGCTGCATATATCTTGCACTTCGAATTCAGCGCACGCATGGCGGCAGCAATACCGCAGGTAAGCCCGCCACCTCCCCAGGGAATCACAACTGCATCAACCTCCGGGCAGTCTTCCATGATCTCAAGAGCAATTGTGCCGTTGCCGGCCAGCACATTCAGATCGTCAAACGCATGGATGAAAGTTGCTTCGACACCTGGAAAGGTGCGCGTTTCGAACGCCCGCCACCACTCTTCAAATGGAACCTTTATGACACGTCCGCCAAGCCGTTCAATTGCTTTGATCTTCGTATCCGGCGCGGTCTCCGGCGCGACCACCGTGCAGGGAATACCAAGCTCACGCGCACGCCAGGCGACACCCTGGGCCATGTTTCCTGCCGATGCAGTCAATACTCCGCGCGACAACGTCTCCGGCGTCAAATGGCCCATGGCATTCGTCGCACCACGGATTTTGAACGAGCCGATCGGCTGAAGATTTTCGAGCTTAAGGTAAATCTCGGCCGGTGCTTCGCGGGCGTTAAGCCGAACGAGCGGAGTGCGTAGAGCGGAACCAGCAATCAGTTGGCGGGCGGCGTTGATGTCTGCGAGGGACGGTAGCATCGAGTAAGCAGTAAGCAGTAAGCAGTAAGCAGTAAGCGGTGGGCAGTAAGCAAGCAATCAGCAGTCAGTAGTCAGCAGTTCGTAGCCAGCGTTGAAGCGCTCGCCGCTTACTGCTCGCCGCTTACTGCTCACCGCTCACTGCTCACCGCTCACTGCTCACTAAAACTCAACCCACGAGCCAATCTTCGCTGCCCTTGCTTTCCGGTACAGGTACTCCGCCGCGAAAAGATCCTCAACAGCGAGGCCCAGAGATTTGAACAACGTAATCTCATCCGGCGATGTCCGGCCCGGTTTTTCTCCTATTAGAACTTCGCCAATTTCGGCGCGAATATGGTCGGGGCCAATTACTCCCTCACGCGCTGCCAAGAGGTAGTCCCCGGCTTCGTTAAGAGTTGATTCCCGTCGGTCCACAAACAGGCTCGCTGCCGCCATTGTCTCGCTGTCTACCTCGCGCGTGTTTGGCGTGCTCGACCCTACGAGATTCAAGTGAGCGCCGGCTGAGATCCACTCGCGCCTTACGATTGGCTCGACGGCAGTGGTCGTCGTGACAATCAAGTCCGCGCCCTCTAAAGCTTCCGCGACGGTCTCAGCCGGTTCCAACGCGAATGGGAAGTCCGGCCTCATCTCTTCACAAAAGTTTTGTGCGTGTTCAAGGTTGCGGCTCGCTATGCGGCCACGCTTAATGGAACGAACCTCAGACATCGCGACCAAATGCGAGCGTGCTTGCACACCGGAACCGATCAGCGCGAGATTGCAAGCATCTACTCGCGCGAGCAGATCCGTAGCCACACCTGAGACCGCTGCGGTGCGAATGGCCGTGATCGCTGAAGCATTCATCATGGCCAGCAACTCGCCGGTCTCCGCGCTAAACAACAACACGCCTCCCTGATGCGAATCCAGACCCTTAGCTGGATTTCCCGGGAATACGCAGATTGCTTTCAACCCAAAGGCAGCGCGATCACCGGAGGCGTAGGCTGGCATCAACCCCATTACACCCTTCGCGTCAGGCGGCCGGATGATTGTTCTTAACGGCTGATGAGCCTTACCGGCGGCGAGCGCGATCAGAGCTTCACGCATGACAGCGATGCATTCTTTCATCGGCAGGAGTTCTAAAACTTCCGCATGACTCAGAACCAGAATTTTCATAGCGTTCCTGGTAGGACTTGCCCAGCTCTATTAACCCATCGTTGGCAGGTGAGTAAATAGGCCGACAAATATTCGCTCCGTACGAGCGACATGTTTTATAGCATTCACAGCGTAGGGATTTGCACAAAGAGTACCTAAAGCGTATTGAACGCAACGGGCAGGAGCGATTAGGTTGCGGCTTGCCGCCGCACAGTGCGGAATGCCTACGGCTTTCCGCTTAGTTCTTCTTACTGACTTTTTCCTGAGGCTCAGCCTCAGGAAAAGAATTGAGAGATCGCATCCGGAAAGGCCGAGCCTTTCCGCACTGTGCGGCGGCAAGCCGCAATCGGCGTCGCTCAGGTTCTTGCTGGCTCGGTCTTGTGAGGAGGTCAGGCAGAGCCTAACTTGATCGAAGGAGTGCTTTTCCCCAACACTGAAACCGCAATCTCCTGGATTACCGTTCGCGACCTGATGATGGGTGAGATCCCCCTACTGTTTGTCGTATACCGCCTTGTTGTTGAACCTCTTGCCCTTAGCATCAGTTCCGCTCGTGGTCACGGTGCGAGTTTTGCCGTTGGCTGAAACGACTATGCGACCGGTTAGAGTTACCTTGCTGCCTTTCTTGCCGGTTAACGCTAATGTATGGTTGTTTATCTTCCGGTACGACCGCGTGTCTGAAGTAGGGTCGCCGGTTACGGGGTAGAATTTACCGTCGAACTTACCGGTCCACTCGCTATGAACCGGATTGCCCGCGCCATCGACACCATCCACCGTAACCTTCACGCTGTCGCCCGCTTCTTCGTATACCACCGTGTTGTTCTTTGTGGCCCCCGGGCTGAATTTCGATTTTGCCTCATTCAGCTTCCAGGTGCCCATCTGCGGGTTAGCGGCTAAGCACACGGTCGCGCCAACAAACAATGCCGCCAAGGTAAGTAGGATCACTCTTCCTTTCATATCTCCTCCTCATTGAGTTGCAGAATGATAAAACTGATTGGTGCGGGCGATTCTAGTGCCAGCTGGCCTATATAGGCAACTCGATTCCACTCAGCCAATTAGAATTTGAACGGGTCAGTTGATCTACTGCAAATTGCTCGGCGGGCTCTACGGCAATTGGAGCGTTTTGGAGCAACGGAGAAGCGTGAGAATTTGCGAAATCTGCGATTTTGCTGGATAAAAATGGTAGGCGCGTGGGGATTTGAACCCCAGACCCCTACCGTGTCAATACGCGGCCCCACCGCCACGTAAAGCGCGTAATCCGCTTCTTCAGCGTAGAAACTAATATCGCGGCCAGAGAAGGCACTTTAGACCGCATAAACCGTATAACTCGCAGGAGAGCCGTGGCAAAATCGTGGCAGAATATTCTGGCCCCTTTTCCTTTGTCGCGGTCTTCCGCGGGCAACGGCAAGAAGTGAGCAACTTTTGTTAAACGCGAAGCTACTGCACCCACGCCGGACGATATCCAGTTACGATCCAGCGCTGGTTGGAACCATCGGCATCAAAAGTCGTTATACCGCTACATGCGAAACGCTTGCCATCCAAAGACCAGGACATCCCGAAAAGCTGCGGAGCGCTATCTACGAAGGGCGCTATTAGTTTGACTCTGCTTGAACCATCAACCGCTACTAAGTCGATGTAGGATGGAGTGATCGAATTCATGGCCATGCCATGGACCAGGTCACCCACAGCAATTCGTCGGCTATCCGGAGTCCAGCCGAGCAGCCAGGGTGCGATGCCAAAAAATTCAAAGGCGGCGGACGGTTTCTTAACGTCGATGACCCGGATCCCGCCAGGCCGTCCGCTTGTTGCTGAGGTTGCAAACTTTGTCGCGTCTGGAGACCATGCGATTGAGATGCTACTTTGGTTCGCGTCGTTTCTTACGTGTTTCGGTAACCATCGAGAGACGTCGGCGATGAGATGCGTGCGCTTACTTTGGATGTCAGTGATATAGACACCAAAAGTATTTCCGCGATCCGAAACAAAGACGATGCTCTTGCCATCTGGCAGCCAGGCGGGGGCAAAATTCCAGGCTGGCTCGTTAACAATCGTCTGTTCACCTAAGCCGTCCGCATTTGCCACTTGAATCTGTAAGTTTCCAGGGCGGCATCCCTTACAGTTCGTCATCTCCTTAAAGAAAGCAATTTTGCTCCCATCGGCAGACCACGCGAACCACCCGGATTGTATTCTCGCAACGGGAAGTTTCCGCAGATTGGATCCGTCGGGATTTATGGAGTAGACGCCCGAATTTGAAGTTCCGTCGTTTGTCTTTGTGTTAGCGACAAACGCGATGACTTTACCGTTAGGTGGGCAAGAAATGTCAGAAACATCCATCCCCTCATCTGTAAGCCGCTTGATATAGCGCGGCTCGATTTGGGTTACGTATAGATCAAGATCGAGAGAGTCGGGGTTTCTCCGCAACCCAAGAGTGTTATACACGAACAGGTGATTTCCATCCGGTAACCAGAGTGGACGGCCAAAGCCTGAAGTATGAAATAGAATCCTCGCTTTTTCTGTGCTTAAGTCAAAAATGCTGACGATGTCTTCTCCATAAGCGATATGTTTACAGTCAGGTGACCATGCAAATGGTGCTTCGACTCCAGCGAAGAATCGTAAGCGCTTTCCCGAAGCCTCGCGAGTGGACCAAACGTAGAGACCGCGATTCCCTTCAAAGTTCGCGACAAACGAAAGAAACTCGCAGTCCGGTGACCACTCCAGACGCCAATAGAGAGTTCGGTTTTCGATCACGATTTGCTTCTGCCTACCGTCGGGTGCAACGACAAAAACATCGTACCTGGATTCGGAGGTAGTCTCGGCACGCGACTCGATGACAGCAAGTCTCTTTCCGTCCGGAGACCAAGTACATTCCACAGCGCGGCCGCCCGTAGAAACGTCGTGCAGATTGGTGCCGTCTATATTGACCACACGAACGTATCTGGCCTGCTTTTCCGGAACATACGTTGTTAAGGCAAGTTGATGCCCATCAGGGGACCATGCCAACTGATCCCCGTCGGCAACAAAATGAAAGTCTGAGCCGTCCAATTTCATTGCATAGATTTTCGAAAGGTTTTCTTCGCTAATCACGAAGGCTACACGATCGCCAGTGCGTGAGTAGGACGCTGAAAACGGACTCCGGATAACCCCCTTCCAATCCATTAGTTTTCGCGCGCCGGACCCGTCAGTGTTGGCTATCCACAGGGCTGGCTCCTTACCGAATTTTGACGAGCCCACGAACATGACCTGCTTTCTATCGGGAGAAAACACCAGGTCTTGGCGCGGGATTCGTACTCCCTCGATATGTAACTTACCGAAGAGCTGCGTATCTGAATGATCGGGATTTACGACGTAGAGTGATTGACCACCTCCGATATCGGAAATAAACGCTATCTTGCTAGGAGCAGTAGCAGCTTCCGATCCTGTTTGCTCTGATGGAGGAAGCCTGGTTGTCTGCGACTGTTGTGCGAGAACGCTTGCCGTTTGCATTGTCTGCAAGAGGAGACTGAGAAAAGTGAGAATGAGTTTGGTCCTCATAAGTGTACCTATCTTTCGTTGGAGTAACACGTTGCCGCTTTGTCTGATGAGGTATCCTGGGGCGTAAACTCCGCTCATTGTCAGTTGCTGGATATCGCTCTGAGGATGCACGAGCGCTTAGACACCAACGATTGAAACGAAAGGTGACAATTTACGCCTCACGAATGGATCGTTTTGGATCAACGAACAATCAGGTTGGACGCCTTAACTTATTGAAAACATTGGTAGGCGCGTGGGGATTTGAACCCCAGACCCCTACCGTGTCAAAAATTCCGGCGAATACGCTGGACCCTAACAGGCAACACTCAACAGCCACGAAAAAATCGCTAGCGATCTGATTCCTAATGCTAACTAATCAATTTCCAAATTCCTGTCGATACTTTTCCCATTGAGCCTTCTCATCGGACATGAACTGAACGAATTCCGGCGCTTTTCTGATGCGATCTAAATAAGGATCGCGCGCGAAAAGCGGGTAGTTAGGAAAGCCTGTCGCGGCAGTTTCTTTTAACCATTTGACGGCCTCGTCACTCTTCCCAGCGAGTGCGTAGATGCAGGCGGCGTCATACGTCGCATGATGACGGGACTGGTCACTCAACTGAATCGTCGCCAAAATTTCCGGGACTCTTGATTCTGCTCGCTGAAGCTCTCCTTTCAGGGCAAAGAGCAGAGCTTGCTTCATCAAAAGATCGTAGTCGTGAGGAGCGTTCCGCAAGCGTTCGTCGAGTACTTTTTGAGCGTCATCAAGTCGGCCCTTTCGCAGATAGTAAAAGGGGCCAGCATATAAGAGTCCGGGCTCGAGCTTTTGACGAGCGGCAAGAAGCTCATCCGCATCCGCACGCAAGTAAGGCAGAATTATTGTCAAATTCTTAAGGCTCTGGCTCGTCGGATTGATTTCCATTGCGCGTTTTAGCTCTTGCGCGGCGAGATCATCGAGCCCAACGTGACCATAAAGCGCCGGTAAATCGGGACTGCTACTGTTCGGATTGAGTTGTTTGGCGATACGCAGCTCCCGAATGGCTTCCGCGTTTTGATAGCCCTCGTATGAGCTCCACAGCAACAAAGCGTGAGCGATATGAGTTTCCGCAAGATTAGGATCGAGCTCAGTTGACTCTTTGATTTCTGCTCGCGCAAGATCCACCCACTTTGCATCCGCCGGTGTGATGAATAGCGCCGTCCACACGTAAGCAAATGCCAACTGAGCGTGAGCCAGCGCGTATTTAGGATCAACCTCGATCGCTTTCTTGAAAAAGTTGATCGTGTCGTTCATCTGCGACATGTACTCTTCGCCATCGCCGCGCTCATCAAGACTGGCGACTCCTCTGATGTAAGACTCATAGGCTCTCGGGTCGGTCGGGTACTTTTCGTTCAACCGCGCCTGCTGCGCCGAATCAAGGCGAAGCTCTAATCGCATGGCAACCTGCTGTGCTACCTTGTCCTGAATTACGAAGATGTCAGTCGCGGGCATGTCAAAACTATCGGCCCAAAGCGATGCGCCGTCACTAGTTCGCAAAAGATTGACACTCACCCGCAGACGATCGCCTGCACGTTGCACACTCCCCTCAAGCACCGCGTCTGCATTTAATTGGCGCGCAGCTGCTAAGCTATCGGTGTCCTCTTTAACATATTTAAGAACGGCGCTCGTCGGTCTCACTGTCAACTGACCTGTTTGACTGATTCTTCTAATAACGGCATCGGCTATTCCCGCTCCCAGATATTTTTCGCCCTCATCTAACGACTTGAGTGGCAAGACGGCAAGGGACTTGATTACCGGTTGACTGGATGCGAGGGTCTGTGGCAAGCGCCGCTCGTAAATGAACGTGCCCGCCAGGATGACCAGCACCAGCGCGGCCATCGTCATAACTGCGCTGTGCTTGTGGCTCTTGACCTGGTTGAAAATGTATTCAGCGCTGGAGGTGGGTCGAGTCCCGCTGCCTGCTGTTGCGTCCGCATGGGCTGTGCTCGCGCCAATGGCCACTGAATTACCAGCACCAGTTTCATTTTGCTGGCTCGTCTTCGCCTCCGGTGCGCCACTCGGCTCAAGGCGCGCTTTGACTTCCAGCGAATCCTTCAGGCGCTTGAGATCAGTCAACAGATCTTTGCTCGTCTGGTAACGCTCGTCGCGATTCTTGGCGAGCGCCTTCTCTAAGATCTCTTCCAGTCTCTCCGGCACGCCACGTGTGTAACGCGCCAGCGGGGAAGGTGGCTCTTTTGAAAGAATCGCGGAGATTATTTCATTTGAAGTGGCGGCTACAAATGGCGAACAGCCAGCAACCATCTCGAACAACACCACCCCCAGGCTCCAAATATCCGTACGCTCATCGACCACATCGGCGCGCGCCTGCTCCGGTGACATGTAGGCCGCCGTACCCATGACCACGCCTGGCCCAGTGTTCGCGATTAGCGCCGTGGCGATCCTGGAATCTACTGGCACGCCGCCTTTAATGCGCGGAGATACTTTTGCCAGGCCAAAATCGAGCACCTTTACCAGCCCGTCATCTCTGCGAATCATGATGTTTTCGGGCTTGAGGTCGCGGTGGACGATGTCCACTCGATGCGCCGCCACCAGCGCCGACGCCACCTGAATGGCGATGTCGAGCGCGTCATCGACCTTCAAGTCAGAACGCAGGCGCTCGCGCAGTGTCTGGCCCTCGATGAATTCAGTCGCGATGAAACGCCGGCCGTCCCCCTCACTTATCTCGTGAATCGTAAGAATGTTCGGATGGTTAAGTGCGGAAATGGCGCGTGCTTCCTGCTCAAAGCGGTGCAGACGTTGACTGTCCCTGGTGAAACTGCTCGAGAGGAATTTGAGCGATACTTTCCGATGTAGTTTTGTGTCCTGGGCCAGATAGACTGAGCCCATGCCCCCTTCACCGAGCAGCCCAAGAATCTGGTAATGGGCCACGGTCTGACCTGAGCTAAGGGCCACGCCATCAACTAACATCTCGGCCGCAGCCTGATACGCGGGCGTGTCCACAAAGTTAGCTGTTTCTTCGTGAGACTTGATTAGGGATTCGACCGAATGGCGCAACGTTAGATCGCCGTCGCAAGCGCGATCGAGATACAAGGCGCGTTCCTGCGGCGCCAGTGCAACTGCGGCGTGAAAAATTTCTTTGAGGTTTTCCCAGTGCGGGTCACGCATAACGTTGAAGTGCGGCAGCAAGCGCAGCGCGATGCCGCTTTGGATTGATCAGCCGCAGAGACACAGAGACACAGAGGATTATAGAAGGAATAATACCGCTCATTTATGAAGATCAATCCTTGTTTTTCTGGCTTTTCTCTGCGCTTCTGCGCCGCTGTGGCAAATTCTCTTCATGCGCCGTTCATCTCGTTTCTTAGCCAGGCGCGCGCGAAAGTCCAATCGCGCATCACAGTGCCCGGCGAGACTTTCAATACGCCGGCGGTTTCTTCAATGCTCAATCCCCCGAAGAAACGCAACTCGACGATCTCACTCTGGCGTAAGTCGATTGCTTCCAGACTCCTTAAGGCGTCATCCAAAGCGACTACGTTGGCGGCCTGCTCTTGCGCCACGCTCGTAGCCTCATCAAGCGAAACTTGAATCGTGGCGCCGCCGCGCTTTGCCGAGTCTCGCTTCCGTGCCTCGTCAACCAGGATCCGCCGCATCAGCCGGGCCGCGATTCCGAAAAAGTGCGCGCGATTCTGCCAATGAACTCGTGGCTCATCCACCAGACGCAGATACGCTTCGTTGATCAGCGCGGAAGTTTGCAGGACATTTCCCGGCTTTTCCCGCCGCATGTGCTGATGAGCCAGCCGGTGCAGTTCGTCGTACACCAACGGCATCAACTGCTCCAACGCGGTCCGGTCCCCGTCACTCCATTCCTTCAAAAGCGTCGTGACCTGATGCGGTCCAGGTGGCATTAGAGTTTTCGGGGGCGATTTGCGCATTAGTAAGTAGAGCAAAGAATAACAGCAGTCGCAGCGTGTGCGCCAGATTTGGCCGAGCGCGCGGCCGCCGATTGATCACGAAGGAGCAAGAGATGTGTGTCACTTGAACAGTTTCTTTGCCTCGATGCGACGCAATTCCTTGCCGCTGGTTTACGAAAACCCCAGGTTTGAAAGAAGACGAATACCGACCAGCCAGATCCCTCGCAGTGCAATGGAGATATGCGGATCGAAGTTACGAAACCAAATTTCGCTTAGAAGGAGAAACGATCATGTACAAATTCAGGAATTCGCTCATCGCTTTCGCAAGTTTGATGGCGATGCTTGGCATTACCGGAATGACCCAGGCCGCTCTGGCTGGTACGGAGAGGAGCGGCAGCGCGCGTCTGACCGCTTATAGCGCGCCTGCCCTGGCCGTTGCCGCAAACGACCTGTCGGCCGCCACGCTGAAACAACTGGCGCGAGCCTCAGTATCCTCCTATTCGGCTCCCGAACCCACACCGGTTACCATCACTGCTGTATTTGATTTCTCGACATTTCCCGATGTAGCGGGAACCTTTACTACAAGCGGGGCCCTTGCAATTTCAGGGGTTGCCACAATGCACGTTGGCTTTAATGCTGATGGTACGAGAGCTCATTGCGTGGTTACGTTGATAGCATCAGATGGAACTGGAACCATCATTATTCATCAGGAATGTCAATTTGCCACTGACCCAGCTAAGGGAAGGTGGGAGATTGTAGGTGGCACCGGTGATTATGCGAACCTGAGAGGGAACGGGTCACTTCTGATGCCGCCTAATGAAGAAGCGATGACAGGGGTTATTTACTAAAAGGTTAATGCCGAGACGGCTGTTGCGTCCGAGCTCGATGGCTTCATCGCGCGGACCTTCCATCCGTGTTACGAAACCATCTCGACGTAGTTGCTTCCGTCAACAGCTACAACCCAGCCGCAGGCGTCGCCGCTGATTTGAGAGGTCCGATCGGCCCCATGGCGCCGGTGCTCGAGCGACTCGATCCGCTGCTTGCCAATCCAATTTATCTGACGGATGAAGAGTTCCGGCAGTTGGTGGATTTTGTGAGAAACGGTCTGCTCGATCCGCGCGCCAAGCCGGAGAATCTCCGGAAGCTGGTGCCGAAGAGCGTCCCCAGCGCGGTTCTTATCTTCGAATTCCAACACTAGGCTTCTTGCTGTTTTCCCCACTCGTGGTTCACCAAATCACAAATTCGTAAATGCGGCGGCGAAAGATCCGTCGCGAAGGAGGATGGCATGAACTGGCGGAAGATAGCGGGCAAGAAAGGGAGCATCAGGATATTGAGAACGATCCACAACATCGCGGGCGTGAGGGTTGCTGCCTTGTCGGTGCTGGTGGTCGCATTCAGCGCGACCGCAATGGCATCCTGCGGTGATTCGCTCAGCGCAATGTCGGCAGCTGCGACTTCTGTCCGAAGCCAATCGCAGGTATCACGGTTATCGGTCCAGAACGGGTCTGCCACCGCGAGTGATAACGCGGTCAATACGTCCATCGTTGGACTTTGGCATATCCGTTTCCAGGTTGGAGATCAGACTATCCAGGAGGCGTTCCAGATCTGGAATGCTGGCGGCACCGAAGTTCACAACCCAAACGTCGATCCAAGGAGCGGAAACATCTGCCTCGGGGTGTGGAAGGAGGCGGCGCCACGGATTTTCAAGCTCACTCACCTAGTATGGTCGTACGATGTAAGTGGAAATTTCTTGGGAACGATCAACTTGAGCGAAACGCCTGTCCTTGGCGATAAGGGCAACACCCACAGCGGTTCGTTCACGCTGGATTTTTATGATCCGTCCGGCAATTTCATGTTTGAAGTTCCGGGCAACGCAATCGGAGAGCGCATTTCCGTCAATTAAACCTTGAGAAGGCGCGGGGCGACAACTAGCCCCGCGCTGGGTTCATTCATCTCCGACGCATCTGGCGTAGGATTCGTTGGCAATAAGCTTTACGCGCTTCTTGCAAGTGCTGGATGCTCGCATGGCGTGCCAAGCATTCCGAAGAGTAGTTCGCGTGAATTCCGACGGCAGACTTAGAACTCAGCCCCCGCCTGTCCTGATTGCAAATTCCCAGCATCGACAACGACGGTTTGTCCCAGGTTCAGGCTGGATTTAATCTCCAACCAAACTGTTCCACGGCATCCGGTCGTGACAGTTTTCTCCTGAGTCGCAGCATCCTCTCCAGTCTCGATATGCCGTTTCGCACTCGACCTTGTCGCCTTTCACTGACATCGTGTTCTCCTGGGTTACTGGTTCACCGACGGCGGACGATTTGTTCACGGGATCCGGAGTGCTGCGCCCATTCATTTTGAAATACGCCGACTCGAGACCGCCGCGATGAATTTGCCCTTAGCATAAGCCGCACAGTACAAGTAACTCTGCTGGTCCGTTCCCAGATCATTGCCGGCAATACAATCCAAGTGCGTCGCACGTTTTGAAATCCTTCTGATTTATTGTGGTGCGCGCCAGCCCGCGGGTGATTTCACTGGCGGGTGCCGGTGCCACACTTCAGGTTACGACTTCCTGATTGAATTGCTGACAGAGAATGATAAGACTGTTTTTGCGAGCCTTCACAGCTTTGACTTTTTGTTTCATCTGTCACGTCCTCGGCGGTGCTAATCGCGTTTTGTAGTCCTTGTTCCGCGTCCGCAGCCACCCTCGCGTTAGAGCGGCAGATGTTTAAGGACATTCTCCCATTCATCCTTATCGCTGCACGAAACGATGATTTCAAGATCATTAATCACTTGGCTCACGGGCAGCGCCGGGAAACAATGATGACACCGGCAACACTTTCGCCTTTGGCGATCCGGGCTCCCGCGCGTAGGGCATGGTGCTGCGATCGTGTGTCACAACAACGCGCGTATGCTCCGCTGCCCAAGCCAGTAGGTCCGGATCAGACGCATCACTGAGATCCACTTGATGAGCGGTTAAAACATCTAAGTTCGGAACGCGAAGTAACAGCCGCGAAGGATGACTTGATCGAGATCTTGATCAATGAGCAACCGCAGCATGGCAGCGCAGTCTACCCCATAGGCGTTGCATCGCCGTTCTCTTGAGCCGCGATCCACCGGCCCAAGATACGAGAGCGTAGTTCGGCGATCTCGGCTTGGTAGTCAGGATTAGACTCCAGTTGCTCTTGAAGAGCATCGGCTGCTGTTTCCTGCTCCTTCAAATACTCTTCAATTTCTTGGCGATGCGTGAGGTAGTAAGCAATACTTGAGTAAACGTCGCAGAGACTGAGAGAAGGAAAGCTCTGCACAATTTGCTCGGCTGTCGCTCCCAGTTTGAAATGATGGATAATTGAATCCAGACTAACTCTCGAGCCTTTGATCCGAATGGTCCCCTGCTCGGTGACAACAAGCGGCATGCTGATGGTTTCTTCCAAGCCCACCATAATGGGTTTGATTATACCTGACGGATGCGGCTGATTCGAATATGAACTTACGACAATAATGTAGAGCGCCGACAACCGTCTTTTGTGGTCTCTTTTTTCGGGGGTTGATTCATGGGCAACGACGAGATTCTGAAGGCTGAGCTCGAAAAGGCGATCGCAGAATGCGAGCGTTTGCGCGAAGAAAACGCCCGGCTCAGGGCTCGAAAAAAGAGACCACAAAAGCCGGTTGTCGGCTCTCTACGCGGTGCAGCTCGGTGAAGACATTGGGTAGTCCATGTCTTTCAGAAGAAATCTACACGGGACATCAAGACACCCAAAGCTGAAATCGATCTGGTCAAGGACCGTATGAACAGACTGAAGGAGATGTTGCGATGAAAAGCGAAAACCTGGAGGTAGTGAAAGGAAGCGGAAATGTTTTTCGCGACTTGGGTCACAAGAATGCCGATGCCGATCAGTTCAAGGCAATTCTGGCCGCCGAGATCATCAAAGCGCTCGACCGTGACGGGCTTAGCGTTCGCGGCGCGCAGGGCCGCACTGGGATTGCGGCAGCGGACTTCTCGCGTATCCGCAACGCCGATCTTGGGCGGTTCACTGTCGATCGCCTGATGTCGATTATCAACCGGCTCGGGTCACGAGTCGAGGTGAAGATCAAAGTGCGACGGGCTGAAGCGATCGAACACGGCATGCGTGCTTAGAGGGCTAATTAGCGTCCCATGCGAAACAGTTTTGGCAGACTTTTGGCAGACTCTCAAAAAAGTGAGGAGAATTTGTGAGTCTTCGGTAGTCCTTTTCCAGCTAACTAGCTGACTTTCCTTACCTGATCCATTTTCGGCACACTTCCAGACACGGCGAAGCTAATCTGCTTGAGGGGTAGAGGCTGCTCAAGAGTTGCAACTGCCGCCACCATCGTGTCCCAAGTAGCATGAGCGTAACCGGGTGTCATGCGTGACGCCGCGCCAAATCCCGTCATTGGCGTCGCATGTCCGAGCAAGGCGGAAATCACAAAGTGATGAACCCCTCGTTCGAGTAAGCGAGTCGCGAATGTGTGACGCAGATCATATGGCCGCAGATTTTCGATGCCGGCCCTCGCACAAGCGGCTGCAAAGCCTTTCTTGATCGCCTTAATCGGCTCATCTTTGCGATTGGTAAACAGCCACTCGCCGGTAGTTGCGTCCTCAAGCAAGATCCTGAAGACCTTCTGTGCAGTCTGGTTCAACGGCAAAACGCGAGGCTTGCCATCCTTTCCCTTGGCAATCAAAACCGCATAGGGTGGAACGAGCACATCTCCTTGCTCTACTCTGCA
>Ga0137360_10000530_pt1 | contig 22103 bp, 17 predicted proteins | sample Mad1_60_16metaG_FD_104924 | JGI IMG/M metagenome (GOLD analysis project Ga0137360, IMG submission 104924) | Vadose zone soil microbial communities from Angelo Coast Range Reserve, California, USA - Mad1_60_16 metaG | ecosystem: Environmental > Terrestrial > Soil > Vadose zone | place: USA... | reverse complement strand
CGGCCCTCGAGGCAGTGCGGTTCCAAACGGCCAGAGAATAACCGGCTTTCAAGAGATTCAGACCCATCGGCCGGCCCATCAGCCCGAGACCGATTAGTCCAACTTTTGAGCCGGGACCGATGTTTCGGGTGCGGCTGACATTCGCGCCGGGGCCAATTTTCACACCGGGGCCGATGGTGGTCTTGGAGCGGTCATCGGGGGTCACAAAAAGCCTCCTGCGCGCGGCCGGACATGAAACCGGGCCGTCGCGGCTACTCTACAGGGTCTACAGCGCGTCGATTGTAACCGAATCGCGGAGCAAGAGTCGCGTTCCGGATAAGGGGAAGGGGAGCGTCAGGCCGTCTTGGGGCGGTTTTGCAGAGGGAGTATTCCGGGAGCGCCGCCTCCGGAGCTTACCGAGCTGGCAGAGTTACGCATCTTAGGATCAACCGAGGGAGGCGAAGCTTCCGCACTTGGAGCGGTTGCAGGCGCTGGGTCGCCAGAACTACTCGCAGAATCCGGCGGGGGCTCAATTTTCTCCTCCAGGCGAACAATGTACTGGTAAGGGATCTCCCAGCGGAAATGCCTCTGCGAGCCACGCTGCTCGAAACTCTGCTCGAGAAAGATGGAGCGGCCCGAATCCGCTACAAACGTGCCGGACGCAGGCAAAAGGATGTCTCCGGCGCGGTATTGCACCTCAACCTTGCGCCCAAGGAAAGCAGAATAGCGAGCCATACTGTACTAAGTGTCCGAACTGGCTAGTAACATCGTCAATGGTACGGAAGGACTCCCCCGGGAAGTTTGTGGAAAAGTCGCAGAATGCTGCCGATCAACTCCATCTCGCAGAGGGTCAGCGGCGAAAGATCTTTACGGAGGCGTGGCTAAAATCCGGCAGCGCGTCGGATTGAAGATAATTTTTTGCCGTGGGCTTGGCCTTCAAGTAAGCATCCCAGAACGCGAGTGAAGCGGCGTTCGTATAACCGAGAATCGCGTCGCTCTGCGCCGCGCGCCCGGGCAAGGTCGTCTTTGCGTTAATAAAGGACATATGATTCGCGCCACTGATAAAAACGTGATACTTCGCTCCAGGCTGGCTACGCTCAAACGGGATCTTTTTCCATTCGGGACCCTGATTACCTGCCCCCAAATCGAGCGATCCAGTCATGCTCAAAAGTGGAAGCGTGACGTGGTCCCAGGAATGGTCAGTTAAGCCAAATTCGCCGGGGCCCTGAGGCGAGAGGAGGAGAACAGCTTTTACGCGAGGATCGTTAAAGTTCGTGGCGGGATGACCGGGAAGATCAACGAGGGCTCCGGCGATAGCGTCTGCGGTAAATGCGCCCATGGAATGGCCGCCGACGCCGATATGTTCCGCATCTATTTTGCCGCCGAGCGCGGGGACGCGCTTTTGCAAGGCCGCCAACGAATCCAGAACAAAGGAGATGTCCTGTGGGCGGCTTTGCCAGAGCGCGGGCTTTTTCAGTGCGTCACGTACGGCCTTCAGGAAGTTGATGTCTTCTTCCCCGGCATTGCGGCGCTGCACCGTGGAATCATCATGCGTGGGCTGCAGCGTGACGTAACCGTAGGTGGCCCAGTGCCGAGTCAGGGTTTCGCAGCAGGATTGCGAACCGCCCGCACCATGTGAAAAGGCGATGACGGGATAGAGACCTGCCTCATTCGGATAGAAAATGCGGATGTGGAGTACTTTGCCGCGCTTGGCGTCATGGAGAACAATGTCCGGCACCTCTGTGACGATGTGCGGGCCATCGGCTAGTTTGTAAGCGCCGCTGATCGCTGAGTTTGGAATGGAGTTCGCCTCGGAGCTCGCCGCAGGGCGATTCGCGGACGGTGGCGTGATGTCATGCACGAAGGATGCGGGATTTGTTGGCTCGGAAAGAGACACCCTTCGTGCGGACTTTGGAAGAAAAAAGCCGGAACCGCCAGTCGGGCGAGCGATGAAGTAGGCCGCCACGCCGCTCAACAGCGGAATGAGAATAGCGTTGGAAATGCGACGACGCAGGCGGCGACGGCGGATGTAATCTCGCGGCAGAGAGGGAAAGGTCCGGTGACGGCGCGCCGTGGCGGACATTTGATGAGTCTGATTTCCATCAGTTCGAGCGGATGCTTGCCCAAACCCTGCTTCGCGAAGTAAGTTGCTTATCCACTGCCTGGGGGACGGGAGAAATCCAAGACGAGAGAGTCTGTGAGCCGCGTGCCGCGAACGAGACATGGAACACCTACTAAGTACTGCTGGGACGGCGCCTTCCAGAACCATGGGCTACGGAGTTCCCGGAACAAGGGCTAGGTAATACTTCCTGACGGAAGCGGCAACTCTACTCTAGCAAAAAAGGCTGTCTTGTTCCACGTCGCGGCCGTCTACCGCTCCCAGGAAGGCATCGAGAGCGTCATGTCGGACGGCATGGCCGCCGTGTTCGTGGCGATAGAGGTGTTTGCGGTGATTTAGTCGATGCTCCACCGCGGCGGTTCCGGCATGTCGGAAGGCGCGCGCTTCGGTGCGCTGATTGGCGTCTTCGCGATTTGTTCCTTGGTAATCCACAACTATGTCAATCTGAACATCGGCCTGAAACTGACTCTGCAACAATGCGTAGCCCACTTCATCGAATGGCTCGTCGGCGGCGGCGTCATCGGCCTAATCTACAAGCCCGTCGTCGCGGCTGCGCGATGAATGCTATGGCGCGGACCGTCGTCACCAAGGTTCCTACTGCTTGGGCTGCGTTGGCAGCGGTGGTGGTCGCCGCTCCATCTCCGTAGGCGCGGCAATCGACCGCGCCCCATTCTTCCCCACCGACCGCACCGCAAAAAAATGATTGTCGGTCGAAACGCCCTTTAGAACCGACTCGCCAGCCGCCGTCGCGAAATCATAGACCTGCCAGCGCGGCTCGCTCGTCTCCCGCCAAAGAATCTCGAATCCCGCGCGTTCGGGATCGTCTTCGGCGGACCACGACACTTTCGCATCCGGCGTGACGGCGCCCGTGAGTTTTGCGCCCGCGGGCGCCGCCGGAGCCAGCGCCAACTGCCGCAGTGCCTCCGCATTGTCCCGCGCCACGTCTCCCGTAAACATAAAGTTCAAATATTTCTCGAAATCTCCGTACTGGACTCCGTTTTCCGTTCGCGGCGTCTGATGTTGATGGTTGTAATCCTCGAGCGGTTCCGTGAACCGCACTCCCGGCAGCCCCGCTTTGTAAAATGGATAGTGATCGCCGCCGCGCCCGTAGCGGTCCACGCGGAAAATCAGCCTTATCGCCGCGCGCCCGTCGATTTCTTCCACTGCGCGCGCAAGTTCCCGCGACGGCGAGTCCGCATCGTCAATCTCGCCGTTACCGGAGAAAAGCCGTGCGCGATGCGGCCCGCCCGGCGCCGTGTCCGCGCCAACAATGTCGTCGTCCAGCATTCCGCCGACTGTGTAACCCTGCTGCTTCACCCAGTCCACAAGGTGAGTGCTGCCGAGCAGCCCCTGCTCTTCGCCGGAAACCGCTGCAAACAATATCGTGGCGCGATATTTCCCGCGCCCGTTCGCCCCAGCTTTGCTAAGCAATCGCGCGCACTCCACGCTCACTGCTACGCCAGAGGCATCGTCATCCGCACCGGGAGCGTCCGCCTCCGGATCCATCACGTCCGATGGCCGCGAATCAAAGTGCCCGGAAACGATGAAGATAGTTTTCGCGAGCTTTTCGTCGGAACCAGGCAAGATGGCGTACACATTTTCGAGCGGAATCGGCTTCCCTGAAGTCCGCGCGGACGTCGATTCGAACTTGTCCACCACCACTCGCAATTTCCCTCCGGAATCCTTCCGAATCTCGTTGAATCGCGCGGCGATTTTGTCGCGTCCGCATCCGGCGCCTCGCTTCGGGTCCGTCCACGAAGAGAGCGTCAGCCGCGTCCCGCAGCTCACCAGCTCATGGATCAACGCGCTCATGGACTTTTCATCCACCGATGCACGCGCGATTGCACCCGCCGGCCGCGCGAGAATCTTCGGCTGAGGCTTGCCCTGCGCAGGCTCGGCCGGATCATGCGAAAAGCTCTGACTCTTAGCTGGAGCGCTCTGCTGCGCAAAAGAAGTGCCGGCCCAGAAGCCGAACGCCAGAAGGAACAGGAGCACACTGTCGACAGCGTGCTTGCGGAATTGTTGCATCCAATTAGTCATGGCCTACGCTTTCAAAGATGAATTTACGTTCAGCGAACGGGCATTCTAACGCTGTCGCGCCTACTTTGCGATGCCATTGCCTATTCCACTGGACGCGCTCGGTATGGGCCAGAGGTACAGCTCAGGTTTTGCCGATCACCGAGGTTGTGCTAACGTTTTTCGTTTATGAAGAAGCGCATAGGGGTGCTGTTGAGCGGCCGCGGTTCGAACTTCGAAGCGCTAGCGGACGGCATTGCATCCGGGCGAATTCCGAACGCCGAAATCGCGCTCGTGATCAGCAGCCGCGAAGGCGCACCCGGCCTTGAGCGTGCTAAGTCTCGCGGCATCGCCACTCGCGTGATTCCATCGAAGGGGTTGGAGCGCGAAACGTATGACCGCCAGGTCGTCGCTGTCCTGAACGAACACAAAGTCGACTTGGTCTGCCTGGCCGGCTACATGCGGCTGCTATCGCCCTATTTTGTTGCCGCGTTTCCAAGTCGCATACTGAACATTCACCCGTCGCTGTTGCCCTCTTTCCCGGGCCTTGAGTCGCAGCGGCAAGCTCTCGAATACGGCGTAAAATTTGCCGGCTGCACGGTGCATTTTGTGGACGAAAATCTCGACGCCGGGCCAATCGTTCTGCAATCCGCCGTGCCCGTAAAAGATGACGACACCGAAGACACGCTCTCTGCGCGAATTTTGCAGGAAGAACACAGAATTTATTCCGAAGCTGTTCGAATCGTGCTCGAAGGCCGTTACAAAATCGAAGGCCGCCGCGTAATTCACGCGGATTGAAAAAAATGCCCGATACAAAATTCAGACCCGTCGAAGAACAGCTCGCCTACCTAAAAAAAGGCGCGGCTGAAATCGTTCCCGAGGCGGAGCTGAAAGCGAAGCTCGAAAAATCGTTTCGCACAGGCAAGCCACTGCGTGTGTATCTAGGCGTGGATCCCACCGCCCCCGATATTCATCTCGGCCACACCGTCGTGCTGCGCAAGCTCAAGCATTTTCAGGACCTCGGCCACACCGCCATTTTCCTGATCGGCGATTTTTCCGCCATGATTGGTGACCCCACGGGCCGTTCTGAAACGCGCCCGCCGCTTTCGCGCGAAGAAGTAGACGCCAACGCCAAAACCTATCTCGCCCAAGTCTTCAAGCTGCTCGACAAGGAAAAGACCGAAGTGCGGCGCAATAGCGATTGGCTTGACAAACTTTCGAGTTACGACATCGTGCGCCTCGGTGCCAAGTATCCTCTTGCCCGGATGTTGGAAAGAGAGGATTTCCGAGCGCGTCTATCGGGTGGCTGGAAGGGAGAGCTGTTTCGGCCTTCCGAGGAAACGCTCCCCTCTGGTGGCAAGGCCTCACCCGTTAAGCCTCCTCCATCGCTCGCCATCCACGAAATTCTTTATCCGTTGCTGACTGCACTCGACGCAGTCGAGCTCAAATCCGATGTCGAGCTCGGCGCGACCGAGCAGAAGTTCAATATTTTGGTGCATCGCGATATCCAGCGCGAATACGGCCTGGAAGGCGAAGTGGCCTTCACCATGCCCATCCTCGTCGGCCTCGACGGCCAGCGCAAAATGTCCAAAAGCCTCGGCAACTACGTCGGCATCACTGAAGACTCTTACGAGATGTTCAAGAAAATCATGTCTATCCCAGACCCCTTAATATGGTCCTATTTCGAACTGCTCACGGACAGAACCCCAAACGTTATCAAAGAACTGCGACAGAACGTGGAGGCAGGTACGACTCATCCCAAACAGGTCAAGATGTCACTCGCGAGCGAAATTGTTAGGGACTTTTACGACGACGAGGCCGCGCTCAGAGCTGCTGCGAGCTGGGAGAGCCAATTCTCTCGCCGCGAAATTCCAGAGGATGCGCCGGTGAAACACCTGCCAAGCGACAACTATATCGGTTCGAAGCCTGGGAAGATGAAACTTTCAAGAGCTTTATTGCGGCTCGATGCAGCTCCCTCTCGTGCTGAAGCGGAGCGCTTGATTAAACAAGGGGCAGTGGAACTCGACGACGTTGTGATCGCTGATCCGACCTATGAAATTGATCTCAACACGACCCGAAAATATTTGCTGAGAGTTGGGAAAAAGAAGGTTTTCTATTTTATCGTTCAATAGCTGCTCATCGGTCGTCGACTGCTTCAATCGAATGTTTCCGCGACAAGCTGCGCGACATGCTCCGCGATCGAAATCGCGGCCGTCAACCCCGGCGACTCAATCCCTACAAGCTGAATCGCCTGCGGCACCGCCGGATCCCGCGTAATCACAAAATCCGCAATCCCCTTTCCTTCCGGCGGCACGAGTTTCGGACGCAGTCCCGAATACCCAAGCTGCAAATCCTTCTCCTCGATCTCCGGCAACAGGGTTTTCGCACTCTCCGCAAAATCCGCAATCGGCAAGCGCTCCCGCTCGTAATTGTCTTTTCCGTCGACGTAAGTCGCCGTCGGCCCCACCAAAACTGTCCCCCAAAGCGTCTTCGTAAAATGCACGCCCAGACTGAGCCCATGTGCATGCGGCAGCGGATAAACAAGGTCGTTAATCAAAGAAGCCCGCGCCCCGCGAATTTCGCAATACTCCCCGCGCACCGGGTAAATCTTCCACGAATTATTTCTCAGCAAAGCCGCCACTTCATCCGCGTAAAGACCAGCCGCATTGATCACACAGCGAGCCTCAATCGTTTCATCCTGTATATCCTCCTCATCGCCGATACGCAGCCCAACGCGAATCGCGCCCGCCTCCGGTTCCAGCGAGACAACGCGGGCGCGCGTGACGATCTCCGCGCCTTGTCCCGTAGCAATGCGCGCGTACGCGTGTACCAATTCCTCCGCGGAAACAATGCCCGTGGAAGGAACTTCCATCGCCGCCGATCCAGCGATGTGCGGCTCGCGCTTGTGAATCTCTGCCGCACCAATCAGCCGCAGCCCTTCGACGCCGTTGTCTTCCCCTTTTTTCTTCAGCGCGACAAGTTCCTCTTCTTCATGCGTATTGGCCGCAACGACCAACTTTCCCGTATGGCGAAACGGCACATTGTGTTTTTTGCAGAATTCATAGGTCAGCCGGTTGCCTTCAATGCAATGCCGCGCTTTCAGCGAGTTCTTCGGATAGTAGATCCCGGAGTGAATGACACCGCTGTTCCGCGAGCTGGTCGCCATCCCAAGCTTGGGATTCTGCTCGACAAGAAAAACATCCTGCCACCGTGCAGAAACAGCGCGCGCAATCGCGCACCCCACGACGCCACCGCCAATAATCAAAATGTTTGCTTGGTCCATGAGTCCATTTTATCCGTGGACGCTATCCATGCGCATTGATTTCGTCGAAGAATGGTTTGCATTCGGCAAGCCGTGCCTGCGTCCCGTCGTGAACCGCATACACCGAGTGCTCCTTCGCCTCGTAATGATTGCGCCACAAAGACGCCGCTCCGTGCACCCCGTCTTTATTCAGCGCATAAAAGAAAATATGAAAAGTCGAGAGTTTCTTCTTATCGTTGTTGTAATTCCGCGCGATCCGCGCCAGCGCTTCGAGACAAGCCTCTTCGGGTGACTTCCCGCGCCTCATCATTTCAATAATCGTGTGGCCGCCCGCAATTTTAATATTTTCCTCTCCCTTTCCGGTCGACCCGGCCGCGCCAACCTCGTTATCCACGAAGCAGCCCGCTCCGATAATCGGCGAATCGCCTACGCGCCCAGGAATTTTCCATGCCAAGCCGGATGTCGTGGTTGTCGCCGAAATGTCTCCTCTTTCATTCACCGCAATGCACGGAATCGTGCCCGTCGGCGGATGCGTGATGACGCGCTCGGCGTAAGCGATTTTCGCTTCATCATGATCGAAAATCTGCGCAACGTGTTCTTTCCATTCTGGGCTGTCAATCCCAGGCCTCCAGTTCATCGAGGACGACGCCTTCCACGCCAGCCAGATCTTGCGCGAATGTTCGGTGAGCAGATTCATGTCCTCAAAACCTTCGGCCACCGCGAATCGCCGCGCCCCATCGCCCACCATCATCACGTGATTCGTCTTCTCCATCACCGTCTGCGCCAGCCGCGCAACATTCTTGATGCGCCGCACAGAAGCAACAGACCCCGCGCGATGCGTGGGCCCATGCATCACGCTCGCGTCCAGCTCCACTTCGCCCTCTTCGTCAGGCAATCCGCCGTAGCCCACGGAATCGTCGTTAGGATCGTCTTCCACAACGGTAACTGCCGCGACCACGGCATCCAGCGTGTCTCCGCCTTTTTTCAAAATTTCCATGCCCTTATCGAGCGCATGAAGTCCGTTGGCGCTAGAAATAATAATCGGGCGCGTCCCTTGCGCAGGCGGCGGTACCAGCGCAGCCGTTCCTGACGGAAGCGATCGTCCAAAAAGCCTGCTGACGCCCGCAGCAAAGCTGCTTGCAAGTGACGCCAGAAAAAATTTGCGCCGTGACCACGATTCCATAACAATGCCTCCTCAATATGCGCGTGCAATATACAAGCAGAAGCAAGAGATTGGAAGTTGTAGGGCCCGCCTTTTTACCCTGAGTTCAGCCAAACGGCCGAGGCGGACCGCTGTTCCTATTGGCAAAACGAGGAACGAAGCACTCATTCATGCCGTACGCGAATCCCAGCCACTCCCATTCAGAAAGAGTTAGCCACCTGATTTTTCTGCCACATGCGAAATCCCCCAAGAAATGCATTTTCGTTCTTCCCGAGCTGTGCCCCGGAAGGCAGCTCCTTCAATTTCTTGGAATTTCCCCCGCCCAGCACCACATAGTCCGCATCGAGAGCGATTTTCAATCTCTTTGTAATTTTGGCCACGTACCGCCGCCATTTTTTCTTACCCATTCGTTCGAGCCCGCGCAATCCAAGATAATCTTCGTAGGATTTGCCATTCTTATAAGCAAGGTGCGCCAGCTCCATCGGTTGCAGGATTCCTTCGACGATCATCGCCGATCCCAGCCCCGTCCCTAATCCGAGAAACAACATGCGTCGCCCCTTGTAGCTGCCCAGCGCCTGCATCGCAGCATCGTTCAGTATCTTCACAGGACAGCCAAATGCCCCTTGAAAGTTGAATCCCACCCATCCGCGCCCCAGGTTGTGTGGCTCGCGAAGCGGATGCCCATTGATGATCGGCCCGGGATAACCCAGCGAAATACAGTCGTACTTCCAATCAGCCACTGCCTTCTTCACCAACTGAACCATCTTGCGAGGCGTCATCGTCGGACCCGACGGATATTTCCGCGCCTCTTTCTGCCCCGTCGCCAGCAACTTGACATTCGTGCCGCCCACGTCAATCACCAGAACTCTCGGAGATTTTGCCGTTTGTTCCGATTTCATGGCCGCTCCTCGGCGAATCACTCGATGCGATGCTCAGTCTCTTTCCGCGCCTTGAGGATTCTAGAGGGAAGCGGCAATTCGGCGAAGAAAATTCGCAGCTTTATTTGTGCCGGTCGATAGACTGGGGAACCTTTTCCGCGTAAGGATTACTCCTCGTCAGGGAGCGCAATCTTACCTGACCTTGTGTGCAGGGGCAGTGCGAAACGGACAAGGGAACTAGTGGGGCGAGAGAGTCGTGGAAAAGCTGTCGTGGGCAGCTGTGTCGTAGAGATGGAGAAGATCCGCGGCGCGCTTGAGCAAATCGGCGGGCAGATCGCCGGGTTGATAGTCCACCCAGCCCGTAGTGAGGTTTAGAGGAATTTTTTGCCCGGACGAACTCACTTCCACAGCGCCAAGCCGGGTCAAAACCTGCTTCACCTCGTTCACGCCGCATTCCGGAAGCAACAAAAGAAAGTCATCGTCGCTGAGCCTCGCGGCAATGTCCGATCCACGGCTGGCCTTTTTCAGGCCCCGGGCTAGCTCTTTGAGCGCGGCGTCTACCGCCGGCTTGCCGTATCGCGCAGTAAGATGGGCGAACTCGTCCACATGAACGGTGGCCAAGCTCAGCGCCTTGTTTTGCCGCCGCGCGCGAGCGATTTCTTTTCCGAGATGCTGATCGAGAGCAGATCGTGTGTACAAGCCCGTCACCGGATCAAGGCCGACCGATTCCAATATCTGTTGGGGAGCAGCTGGCGAATCGATCGGCATCCCTGTGGATTGCCTGCGCAAACGGCGGAACGACCACTGGCGATAGACCAGCCGGGCATTAAAAAGGAGAACCAAACAGAGCGTGGCCCAGCGCGCCTGATCGGAGCGGATTTCGTAGAAATAATCCGCGTGCTGAAAGAACGAATGAATCGAGGACAGCACGAAGGCCACAGCCGAGAGTACGGTGACCAGTAAAGCCGAGAACCACAGCCACCACTCGTGCCGCGAAATTTTCTGTGGATTGAATTCGTCCGCCTGGACGCGGAAATCCCCGGAGCCTTCAAGAGGCGAGGGTTTTGGCTTGCGTGCGGAAAAACCAAAAATTGATTTCATTTTTCGAAACTGAGAACCAGCCCACAACTACTCTAGGCGGACGCTCGGAAAGTAGGCAACAACGAAAACGTACAGGCTCGTACGATTCAAGAACCTGTCCATCCGGGCAGGCGCCAGGGAGCACGACGCATTTTGCGAAGTGGCCGGTCACGCCCAGAGAAATCTCTCCTCTCCTTCCAGTGCGCGCAACGGCCGTAGGAAACTACAGCACCGTGCCGCTCGGCAGAGCGCCCGCGGGAGATTTTGCAGCAGGCAGCGGCGCGTGTTCGAGCACTCTGCGCGCATAGAGCGCGACGTTTTTCACTCCCGCAGCATAGGCCGGGTTGGGATTGCGAATGCCGCCGTTGTACGCGCCGATGGCTTGATCGACGTCGCCGTCGAAGCGATCCAGTAAATCGCGAAGAACAAGTCCAGCGTAAGTGGTGAGCACTTCGCTGTTGACCGAATTCACGTCAAGATCGCGCGAAGGACGCAGCCGCGGCGGCAACTCGTCGTAGTGCCGCCGGTCCTTTAAGTAGAGCTGATGCGCGGCGCGCAGAGTCTCGCGCGAGATTTGCCATGTCCCAATCGAGTAGTCGCTCACGAGAACGCGTTTGCGCCCGCGCTCGAGAACGATGTCGCCGCGCTCCGCGCGCTTTTTCCAGACGGCGTGCGTGAGATCACCGTTCACTTCCATGTAGTTGTTTTCCATCGCGCCCACGCCGAGAAAATAATCCAGCGGCAGATTGTAAAAGTGCGCGACGTCGAGAATGTCGGAAGCCAGCCGCAGCGCTTGGTGATGAGTGAGCGGCTGAGGCGCGCGGCTGCTTTGGCCGACCACGCGCCAGTCGGTTTGCGATTTGAAAACAAGAAATTCCGCAAGCGCGGGAAGAAGCTGAAAAGAAGGAAGCGTTTCCAGCTTTTGTTCGGTTGGAATGTTGTAGGTGTTCTCGAACATGCGGCTCTGCTGTTGCGCGAAAGCCAGGTCCTGCTGCGTCCACGCAACGAGTTCGTAGCGATTGATCAGACTGCGAGATTCCATTCGGTTGAGGCGAGGGACGGCGGTGAGCTGATCGTTTTCGACAAGGATAAAAATTCTGTAGGAGGAGCGTTTGCCGCTGTGGTCCGCAGTCAGGAAGATTTTCGATGCGTCGTCTGGATCACGCCCGCGGAGATATTCGTAACGAAGAAACGCCTCCAGTTGGTCGTCGAACGAAGCAATTTCCGCGCAAGCAATCTCGTTCGAGAACGGAACGGCAACACGCCGGCCCTGAACCTTCGGAGCGAGATGGCGATGATGCGCGGAGACGCGCATGTGGCGCGGCCAGAGGCGATCTGCAGTCCAGGAAGTTAGCGCGAGCGTGGCGAGCGCGATTACCGCGAGCGTTCTTCGAGAAAACAGTTTTGCGGCAGCTGGACGGCGGAAATTGCGGGTGTTTTTTTTGGCTGACATGGCTGCAGCCCTCGTTGCGTTCGCTGGTTTCACCTACTGGAACCTGAGGAGTGCATTCCAGCTGCCGGGAAAAGTACCGCCGAACCTTTCTGTAAGTTAAAGAAAATAGAGGTCTTAGAGGAGTCGCGTTAAATGAGTGCTGCCGCGATGTGGCTTGGGAGCGTGTCTGCGCGTCCAGAAATCCACAGGAGGTACCCAGCCCTGGAGGGGAGCTTCGGTTCCTGAAGCCCCCCGCTTCGAGGCTTTGAAGCTTCTGAATTGGTCCATGGCGGTTACTCGAAGCGCAGAGCGACCAGAGGGTCGATGCGTGTGGCTCGGCGCGCCGGGATATAGCAGGCCAACAGGGCCACGGCCATCAGGAGGAACGTGATCGATATGTAGGTGACGGGGTCCCAGACGCTGACGCCGTAGAGGAGAGTCGAGGCGAAGCGGGTGATCGGCAGAGCGATCGCTACACCCACGAGAACGCCGACTGCGGCGAGGAGCATGCCTTGCCTCAGTACCAGCTTCAGCACTTGTTGGGATTGCGCGCCGAGCGCCATGCGGATGCCGATTTCGCTGGTGCGTTGCGTGACGGAATAAGACAAAACGCCGTAGATTCCGATGGAGGCAAGGATGAGAGCGAGCAGGCCGAACAGACCTAGCAGAGCGGCACCCATGCGCGCGGCCCACAGGCCTTGAGCGAGTAGCTGTTCGACGGTTTGGCCGTTGGTCAGGGCGAGATTGCGGTCAAGCTGGTTGACTTGGGAGCGGAGCGCGCCCATCACTGCTTCGGGATCACCGGTGGTGCGAATAATGAGAGAGCCAAAGGGAGAGTATTGCTGGCGCAGCGGCAAATACGCTACAGGCTGGGGCTCTTCTCCGACCTGGCCGACAAGCGTTGTGCCGACGACGCCGACGACTTCGTATTGATGGGGGTCGACGACAATCGTGAAGCGTTTGCCGAGGGGCTCCTGGCCGGGCCAAACCAAATCGGCCATGGCCTTGTTGATGATGACCACGAATTTTGTGTTATCTCGGTCGAAGTCTGTGAAATCGCGGCCGCTGATGGTGGGAATGCGGGCGGCGGCGAAGTAGCCGGGCATCACGTCATCAAAACCGACGAGCGTGCCGCGGTTATTGGGGTCGGATTGCTCGCCCTCGCGGAAGATGGTTCCCTGGAAGCCGCCGCCAAAGATGCCATTGGAGGAAACGGTAGCGTCCGCAACGCCGGGAACGGACTTGGCGCGCTCGACGGCTTCGCGGAAGAATTGCTGGCCGTGCTCGGGTTCATAGCGCAGGGCTCCCAGATCAAAGTTGTACTGGAAGAGATTTTTCGACTCGAAGCCGGGATTGATTTCCTGCGCTTTCTGCATGCTGCGGAGAAAAAGACCGGCGCCGATGAGCGCGACGAGAGCTAGAGCGATTTCCGAGACTACCAGCAGGCTGCGCAGGCGGTTGTGAGCCCAGCCCATGGTTCCGCCGCGACCGCCGGCTTTCAAAACGTCGTTGAGATCGGTGTTGGACGCTTTGAGCGCGGGGATGATGCCGAAGACGAAACCGTTGAGAAGAGAAATCGCCAGAGTGAAGAAGAGGACGCGAGAGTCGAAGGAGAGATCAATCGAGCCATCCTGCAGAAACGGTGGCCGGAAAGACCAGAGAAGTTTCCGACCCCAGAAAGCGATGACCAGGCCCACCACACCGCCGACAAGCGAGAGCATTGTGCTTTCGGTCAGAAGTTGGCGGACCAAGCGGAAACGTCCAGCGCCAAGAGCCGCGCGAAGAGTGAGCTCTTTTTCGCGCTTGGCGGCTTGCGCGAGGAGCAGATTGGCGAGATTCACGCAGGCGATGAGCAAAACGAGGCCAACAACCCCCATGAGGACGCCTCCGGCGAGGGAGAATTGGCCACGCTGGTTGATGCCGAGCGCGGATTGGTTGAGCGGATAGAGCTCGCAGGTGCGGCCGGGGTTATCGCGCGGATATTCCTTCTCAAGGGCGGAGGCGATCGTTTTCATGGCGGAGCGGGCTTGGTCAACGGTGACGTTGGGCTTAAGGCGACCGACGATGGAGATCCAGCGCATGCGGCGGTGATTCTCGAGTTCCTTGAGCTGACCGGTGAGGACGTAGTCACGCATGCTGAGGGGAACCCATAGAACGTCCGGAGGAGCAAGGGAGACGATGCCTTTGAAATTGGGCGGTGCGACGCCGATGACGGTGTACGAGGTGGCGTTGAGAGAGATGGTTTGGCCGACGACGCTGGGGTCGGAGCCAAAACGGCGAACCCAGAGCGAGTAACTCAGGACTGCGAGCGGGTCGGCGCCGATCTTTTTGCCTTCGTCAGGGTAGAAGAAGCGGCCACGATAGGCTCTTACGCCAAGAACGTCGAAAAAATTCGGGCTGACCATCGAGGCCTGGAGCTGCTGAGGCTCAGCCTGGCCGACCCAATTGAGGGCAAGGGAAAAGGTCACCGCGGCAAGGCCGGTGAAGACGGTGTTTTGGTCGCGGTAGTCCTCATAGTTGGGGAGGGAGGTGGCAGTGAGCTGGAAGGCGGCGTTGGCGTTGACCGTTTTGGTGTCGCGGGTGAACATCTCGGCGAGCTGAGCGGGCTCTCGGACGGGTAGCGGATGGAGGAAGACGGCGTTGATGATGGTGAAGATGGCGGTGTTGGCGCCAATGCCAAGCGCGAGCGAGAGAATCGCCACGAAGGTGAAGCCCGGGCTTTTCTTCAACATGCGCACGCCGCTGCGCAGGTCCTGGCTAAGAGTTCCGGCCATCTAGGCACCTCCCGGGCAGACCTTCCCGCCCAACTGATGGGACAGCTGACAAGTATACTGACGCGCGAAGGTCCTGCCCGTTTCGCAACGCCGAGGACAGGGAAGTGGCGCCTCGCAGCTGGCGGTAAACGCGCATAGGTCCCGCTCCCCCGGTTTTTCTGTAAGTGCGGGTTCTAAAGCAGTTAGCTGTTAGAAGACGGTGAAAAATAGCCGAATGGGAGACGCCCAAGAAAAAAAACAGATCGCTCGCTGCGCTGCCATCAGCTTTCCGTCAGAGCAGGCGGGATGGCATCTGGAGGGAAGAGAGCTGAACACGAAAGCGCTGAGTACACGGGAAGAGGAGAAACCGGGTTTAGGCGAGGGCGATTGGCTCGGTTTGCGACGAGAACATGGGGGCTCGGACCCATATCGTCCTGCACTGACCGCAAAGTGCTGCGGCCCTCCGATGCCCACGCGTTGATTGCCAGCCACCTCCGTGCCTCCGCCCTTCGGAGCTTCTACTTCCCTGCTGATAGAAGTGAACAGGCCGCGGTAACTCTGTGTTATTTTGGAACTCTCTGGGCTACCTGCTTCCTTAGATCCGATGAAGTTCTCTAAAGGCCAAGTTCGTTTGAGCGCGTCAGACTTGAGCAATCATTTGGCGTGCCGGCATTTGACGACGCTCGACCTGCAAGTGGCGCAGGGTCTCGGGACAGAGCCGGATTGGGCGGCTCCGGACCTGAAGGTGATTCAGGAACTTGGTTTGCGGCATGAAGCGGCGTACCTCGCGCACCTCAGCAAAGAAGGTTTGACCGTCGAAAACCTCGGGCATATCGATCACAAACAAGAAGCAAGATTGCTAGCGGAGACGCTCGCGCTGATGGACCGTGGCGCGGACGTGATCGCACAAGGTGCATTGCGAGACGGGGAATGGTTTGGGCGGCCGGATGTGTTGCGGCGAGTCGAAAAGCCTGGCGCGAAGTGGGCGTGGTCGTATGAAGTGGCGGATACGAAATTGGCTCGGGAGACGAAGGCGACGACGATTCTGCAGTTGTCGCTGTACTCGGAGCTTCTGGGAAAGATTCAGGGAACGCTGCCGGAGTTTTTGTGGGTGGTGCCGCCGGGGGCGGGATTTGCGGGTCAGAAATACCGCGTGAGTGAATATGCGGCGTATTACCGGTATGTGCGAAAACGATTGCTCGAAGCGGTTGGAAAGGACGAGGGCGAGGAAACATATCCGGAGCCGGTGGAGCACTGCAATATTTGCCGGTGGTTTAAGGAGTGCGACAAGAAGAGGCGCGTGGACGATCATTTGTCGCTAGTGGCGGGGATTCGGCGGCGGCAGCGGGATCAATTTGCGGAGTGGAATGCGGAGACGATGGCCAAGCTGGCGGCGCTGCCGATTCCGCTGAAGGAGAGGCCGAAGCACGGAGCACGCGCGGGATACGAACGGGCACGGGAGCAGGCTCGTGTCCAGGTGCAGGGGCGCACGGAGAAGAAGCTGGTGCATGAGGCGCTTTTGCCGGTTGCGGCGGGAATGGGATTTTGCCGGTTGCCAGAGCCTTCGGTGGGCGACATGTTTTTGGATCTGGAAGGCGATCCATTTGTGGGCGAGCAGGGGCTGCAATATTTGTTCGGGTTAGCGTTTCAGAACGCGAACAACGAATGGAGTTATGAGAAAAAATGGGCATTGAATCGCGTGGAGGAGAAGAAAGGATTCGAGTGGCTGGTGGACGAAATCATGCGTCGGCGGGCGGCGAACCCCAAGATGCATGTGTTTCACTTCGGCGGATACGAGCCGGGTGCGCTGAAGCGGTTGATGGGCATGTATGCGACGCGGGAAGACGAGATCGACAGGATGTTGCGTGCGGGAGTGCTGGTGGATTTGCATCAGGCGTTCAAGCAGAGCACGCGCGCCAGCGTGGAAGAGTATTCGCTGAAGAAGATCGAGGCGTTCTACGGATTTGAGCGCGCGACGCCGCTGGATTTGTCGCGGGCGGCGATGCGCTATGTGGAACACCGGCTGGAGCTGGGACGGCTGGAAGAGGCAGAGGAGATTCCGGAGAAATATCGGGAGACGCTGGAGGGATATAACCGCGAAGATTGTGTTTCGACGGGGAGGCTGCGGGATTGGCTGGAGGAGCAGCGGAGGAAAGTGGTGGCGCGCGGAATTGAAGCTCCCCGACTGCCGGAGAAGAGCGGGGATCCTTCCGAGAAGCTGGAAGAAAAACTGGAGCGCACGGCTGCGCTGACGGAATTGCTTTCGGCGGGAATTCCGGTTGATCCGAATGCGCGAACAGAGGAAGAAGCCGCGCAATGGTTGTTGGCGCAGCTCTTGAGCTGGCACCGGCGCGAAGACAAGCGCGCGTGGCAAGACGGCTACAGGTACGCGGAGATGAATGACGAGGATTTGCTCGACGAACGAGTTGGGTTGACGAAGATGAGTTTCGTCGAGCGTGTGGAACAGGCGGGGCGCGGCAGACAGGTGCCAACAGATCGATACTCCTTCGAGCCGCAGCAGGCGAGCAACGTCCGTGCGGAGAAGGAAGTTTATTTTGGCAACGAGAAATTCGGCGAAGTGGTGAGAATCGACCACGTGAAGGGCGTGGTGGATATCAAAAAAACGAAAAAGACGGCGGAGGTGCATCCTCCGACGGTTTATATCTGGGATGCGCCGCTGAATTCGGATGCCCAGGCTGGTTCATTGTACCGGATTGGTGCGTGGGTGGCGGAGAGCGGAATTGATGCCGCGGGACGTTATCGCGCGGGGCGAGATCTATTGTTGCGCCGACCGCCACGGTTGACGGGCGGTGAGAAGTTCGAGCAACTTGCGAGCGAGACGGCTGTGAACACGGCTAGGCGGATCGCGGTGGCGCTGGACGACTCGGCTTTCGCGATTCAGGGGCCGCCGGGCTCCGGCAAGACATATACGGGCGCGCGGATGATCTGCGAGTTTGTGAAGCGCGGGATGAAGATTGGAGTGACGGCGCTGAGCCACAAAGTGATTCGCAAGTTGCTGGACGACGTGGTGGAGGCGGCGGAGGAAAAAGACATCGACGGAGTGCGCTGCCTGCATCGCGAGAATGAAGGCGAAGAGAGCGAAGGCGTGACGGTGGCGAGGGAAAAGAACGAGGAAGCTTGGGAAGCGCTGCAATCCGGTGCGGCGAATGTAGTGGGCGGGACGTCGTGGCTGTGGTCGCCGGAAAAGGCATTTGAAGTAGTGGATGTACTGTTTATCGATGAGGCCGGACAAATGTCGCTGGCGGATGTCCTGGCGGTTTCGCAGGCGGCGAAGAAGTTGGTTCTGCTGGGCGATCCGCAGCAATTGGAGCGGCCAACGAAAGGCAGTCATCCAGAGGGCGCGGAGAAATCGGCGCTGGAACACTTGCTGAATGGGCGGAAGACGATTGCGGAGGATATGGGATTTTTATTGCCGGAGACTTGGAGACTGCATCCGAAGATTTGCGAGTTTACATCAGGGTGTTTCTACGACGAGAAGCTGAGTTCGCACGCCACGGCGCGAAGCCGGGTTATTGAAGGGCATGCGTGGATTGCGGGAGCAGGCTTGTGGTTTGTTCCGACGGAGCATGAAGGAAACCGAAATTCATCAGCGGAGGAAGTGGAGCTAGTGGCGCGGATCGTCGAGAGCTTGCTTCGGCCCGGCGTTAAATATTTTTACAGTGCCGGAAACAGCCGAGCGCTGAAGGAAGGCGAGATTTTGATTGTGGCGCCGTACAACGCGCAGGTTGCTGATTTGAAGACGCGGCTGCCGAAGATGCGAATTGGGACGGTGGATAAGTTTCAGGGGCAGGAGGCGCCGGTGGTGATCTATTCGCTGACGACTTCGTCGCCGGAAGAGGCGCCTCGGGGAATGGAGTTTTTGTATAGCTTGAACCGGTTGAATGTGGCGACTTCGCGGGCGAAGACGGCGGTGATTGTGGTGGGGAGCCCGAGGTTGTTTGAGCCGGAATGTAGGACGCCGCGGCAGATGCAGCTGGCGAATGCGTTGTGCGCTTACCGAGAAATGGCGATTGAGGTTGCTCCACGGACGATTTAGGACATCCGGTAGCCGACAGAGAGTTTGAACGTTGCGGGCGGATAGCGGGCACGATGAATCGTGCCCCTAGAATGATATCAACTGGAGTTACAGAGAGACGGGGGAGAAGGACCGTGACGCAGCCCAACCAAGTTCGAGATTCCGTTTTGCAGGCGATTGGGAATACGCCGGTGGTACGGCTGAGGAAAATCGTATCGCCGTCGATGGGCGACGTTCTGGTAAAGCTGGAGTACTACAATCCGACGGGGTCCTACAAAGATCGCATGGCTCTGGCGATGGTTGAAGGGGCGGAGGCGCGCGGCGAGCTGCGCCCGGGGATGCGCGTGGTGGAGTGGACGGGAGGAAGCACGGGATCGTCGCTGGCGATGGTCTGCGCGATCAAGGGGTATCGGTTTACGCCGATTTCGTCGGACGGATTTTCTGAAGAGAAGCTGCGGACTATGCGTCTTTTCGGCGGGGACCTGGAGATTTTTCCGGCCGAGGACGGCAAGCTGGTGCCGGAGCTTTACCAGAGGATGAAGCGGCGCGCGGAAGAATTGGCGCAGCAGCCGGGAACGTTCTACACAAATCAATTCCATAACCAGGATGCGATTCGCGCGTACATGGGAATTGGCAGGGAGCTTGTGGAGCAAGCGGGAGACGGCCTGGCGGCGTTTTGCGGCGGTGTGGGCACGGCTGGAATGATTGTGGGCGTGTCGCGCGCGCTGAAGGAGGCCGCATGCAGAACGCGCATCGTGGCGCTGGAGCCGGCAGGTTCGCCGGTGCTCACAACGGGAAAAGGCGGTGCGCATCGCGTCGAGGGGATTGCCGCAGGCTTCCGGCCGCCGCACCTAAAGGAGGGCGACTACGATGAGGTGCGGACAGTGGAGGAAGGCGAAGCGCGCGAGATGGCGCGACGGTTGGCCAGGGAGGAAGGAATATTCGCGGGGACGTCGTCGGGGTTGAACGTTACCGCGGCTCTGCAACTGGCACAGGAGTTTGGGCGCGGGAGTACTGTCGCCACAGTGGCTGTGGATACGGGCTTCAAATATCTGGCGGGGGATTTGTATAGGCAGTAAGAGAATAGGCGGGAGCTTGGCACCGGCGTCAGCCGCACAATAGGTGGCGACGCGCGCACCTATCCGGCCAACGATCCTTCGTTGCGCTCGGGATGACAGATGATCCAGCGCCGCCAGGATGGGACGATGAATCGGCCCCCTACAGGGGATCAGGCAAAAGCGGATAAGGCAGAGGCGGAGGAGGGATTATTCGGAGGCGCCTAGGGGGAGGAAGTATTGGGTGCCTTTGACGGGGTCTTGGAGGCGGCGAAGGAGTTGTTGGAGGTCTTCGTTGCGCTCGACGAAGTCGATGGCGGAGGTGTTGATGACGAGAAGGTCGGAGGAGGCGTAGCGGAAGAAGAAGTGTTCGTAGGCGTGGGCGACTTCTTCGACGTATTCGGGAGAGATTTGGGATTCGTCGCGGGAGGCTTTTTTGGCGATGCGGGCGCGGAGGACTTCGGGCTTGGCTTGGAGGTATACGACTAGATCAGGGGCAGGGATGCCGGCGGTGAGGGAATCGTAGTAGCGGTCGTAGAGTTTGAGCTCTTCGTCGTCGAGATTGAGGTTGGCGAAGATGCGGTCTTTTTCGAGAAGGAAATCGGAAAGGACGGGGCCGGGAGCTTCGACGGCTAGCGCTTCACGGATGCGTTTTTGGCGTTCCATGAGGAAGTACATTTGGGCGCGGAAGGCGGCGCCGGCTTTTTCTTTGTAGAAATCGGCGAGGAAGGGATTGTCTTCGCAGTCGTAGATGCGGCGGGCGTGGAGACGCTCGGCTAGGATTTTGGCGAGGGTGGTTTTGCCGACGCGGAGAGGGCCTTCGATGACGATGAAGCGGGGGGATTGCGGGCCGCGCTCTGGTTGAGGAGCGCGCTTGGCTGCGGTGGAGTCGTTGGCCGCCATCGCTTAGTGGGACCTCAGGTGAAACCCCTCCAGCACTTCTAAAGCAAGCCCGGCGGAGCCGGGTTCCATGGACGGGATTATAGCAGAGTCGTTCTCACCTTTAGCGACAAGACGCGGCGTCTCGTGCGCGGGAAGCGAGCGGATGGTAGAAAGCGGTAGCCAGGCTCCCGCACTCCAAATGCAAGCGAAGGGCGGTACCGGGGTGCCGGAAAAGCGAAAATTTGTTCATGTTGACGGGCTAGTACGTGAGTTTCGAAAGTGGCAAACGGAGGTGCTAGAGGAGGGTACTAATAAGAATGTGACCGATGGGCCAGTGCGGACTGCCCTTTAGGACAGTATATTTTCGGTAGTTGAGAGTGGGGACCGAAGTGCACGGCTTTCAACTACTGAGGTGACAAATGCTGCTCGCAACGATCCTTTTGCTCTCTCCCTTTCCGCAAAGTGGAGATGCAATAAAGGCAGTCACAGAGCGCCCCGCAAGCGTTTCCGTGGATGCGGCCAAAGATTCCTCCTTCTCAAAGGCGCTGCCTTCGGTGCCAGATCCCAAGATTAAGACGGACGCGGAAGTTGCGGCGGATTCGAATGCTGCGGGTGTAACGCCAGGTCCGGCGGCGGAACCGATCCAGCCGGGGAGCACACCCCTGTCCTTTAGGCCAGGTAAGCCGGCTTTTAACCGCGAGGACGTTTCGGAGCGGCAGAAGAAGGTTTGGTATGCGCTGACGTTTGCCTCGTCGGGCGCGGCGGCGTTTGACGCGTGGTCGACGCGGCGCGCAATTTCGGGCGGGTATGGCACGGAATCCAATCCGATGCTGGCGCCGTTTTCGCATTCTGGAGCACTGTACGCGGCGACGCAAGTCAGCCCGCTGGTGATGGATTACATTGGGCGGAAGATGATGACGAGCCAATATCCCTTGCTGCGCAAGATGTGGTGGCTGCCGCAGTCGGCGGGGACGGGAATGTCGTTGTTCGCGGGAGTGCACAACGTAGGCGTGGTGCCGTCGCACTGACGCACTTCAGCTACAGAGAAAATCAAAAGCGTCCCGGTGAACGATTTCACCGGGACGCTTTTATTTTGTGCGGAGGTGGCGTGCGCTGGCCTGATGCGCACGAGTTTGCGCTGGTTATTTGCTGACGACTACGATGCCGAACGAGCCAGGCTTCATTTTGCCGCGGCGCTCTCCGGCGGCTGGGGCATCGAACTCCGCGTACGGGAGATAAATGTTGTGGGTTTTCAGGTCGAGGCCCATGGTGCGGGCGCTGCGCTTAGTGGGGACGTTTTCGACGACAGTATACTTGTCGGGGGAATCTTCATGGATGACCGTGAGATTGCCGTCGCCGCAGGAAGCGAACGCGTAGCCTGTAGCGGGATCGAAGCCGGCGGCATCGGGGCCGTCGCAGATGGCGGGCGACGCGACGACTTTGCCGGTG
>Ga0137360_10000521_pt1 | contig 22197 bp, 13 predicted proteins | sample Mad1_60_16metaG_FD_104924 | JGI IMG/M metagenome (GOLD analysis project Ga0137360, IMG submission 104924) | Vadose zone soil microbial communities from Angelo Coast Range Reserve, California, USA - Mad1_60_16 metaG | ecosystem: Environmental > Terrestrial > Soil > Vadose zone | place: USA... | reverse complement strand
CGCTTCTTCCGTCCCATCCTTCCATTGGTTGCACGGCGAGGCAATTCCCAATTTTGATGCCTTCACGCACGATTGGCTGCGCCAGCGGCGACTCTGTTCCGCGAAGGAGCTCTAGGTCGCATGGGATTGTTAAGCGCAGCGCATCCAGATGCTCCTTAAAGTGAGCGACATCCCGAACGCTGCCCAAACGCAAGACTCCGCTGGGGCTCATGCGACTCCTTCTCGCCGGAAAAACTTCCACGCTCGGCCGTGGACAGCTAGCGCACTGTACATTACTTCTTGACGGAATCGGAAGCGTTGCGATTCAGCGCGGGCGCTTCCGCGCGGAATTTGGCGGCTTCCTTGGGCTGTGTCGGCGCGTCGTACTCTCCGCCAAATACTCGCGCGCACTTCGTGAGCCAGCTTACCTTCAGATCCATATTGTTTTATCAGGATCTCACGGCCGGCGCGAGCTTCGGCTTCCGCTTCGGCGTAGCGATTCCGCGGAGAGCGATCGTGGAGCTTCCGTATCAGCTCCGTTTTTCTGGTCATGGTTTTCCTCGAGTGGCTGGTGCTTTTTCTTTTGAACCGAGAAGCCAACAAGTCGAGCATGCGGATAGGGTTCGGAAATGAGTGCTGCACTGGTGGCCGACAAGCGGGCAGCCTCGTATTTAACCGGTCGGTTAAATACGAGGCCCAAAAAAATTCCGTTTGAGCGTGGCCCGGGCATCCACCCAAAGTAGCGCGGAGGTTACCCCGGTTCCCCACAACTACTTCTATGCACAGGGCTTAGTAGCTGCGGACGGTATCCTTATATAGGCCCCGCATGCCCCTCTTAGGCCGCCCCCAAGGTTGCCCCGACATGGATAACCGACTATGCTGCTAGTGCCGCGCAGGCACCGCCGAGGGTGCGCTGCGCGGTCCCGAGCTCATGCAAAAACTCAAGAAGTTTTACGTTTGCCTGCTCTGCGTTTGCCTGCTGAACGCGTTTCCCTCCTCCGCAGGGACGCATTCGAAACCAGCGGATAGCTCTCTCGATCAAATCCGCGCTTACATTTCGACGGGTTGGGATTCGCTCACTCGTTCTCTTACGGATTGTGCCACTGTCGTGGACACAAAACTGACCTCGGCTTCCGTACTTTACCTTCCCGCCGATTTTGCGGTGCCCGCCTCGGTACAGCAGCTCCAGAAACAATGCAACGTGCAAGTCCAGCATTTGCCGGGGGTGATTCACCACATTGGTGAAATGGACCCTGGAAAGATCGATCCCGCCGGACTGCTCTACATGGAAAATCGCTATGTCGTGCCGGGCGGAAGATTCAACGAAATGTACGGCTGGGACAGCTACTTTATCATTCGTGGTTTGGTGCGCGACGGCAGGATCGATCTCGCAAAAGGCATGGTCGAGAATTTCTTCTTCGAAATCGAGCACTACGGCGGCGTGCTGAATGCAAACCGCACTTACTATCTGACGCGTTCGCAGCCGCCGTTTCTTACGTCCATGATTCTCGCCGTTTACGACGCGCAAAAAGCTGGCGGGCACGCAAACAAGGAATGGCTGGCGAAAGCATATGACTACGCCGTTAAAGATCACGAACTGTGGACGAGCGAACCACACCGCGCTGGCTCGACCGGCCTCTCGCGCTACTTTGATTTCGGCAACGGTCCCGCAGCGGAGAGTGTGAAGGACGAAACGGGCCACTACCGCCAGGTGGCGGCCTACTTTCTCGAACAACCTGATCTCGGCCGGAATTACGTGCTGGAGTCAAGCGCAGCGAAGCCGTCTTCGCTCGCGGCCGGGCCCTTGTTTAGGTTAGAGATTTGCGATGTCGCCAAAACCATGGCCCCGGCGGCTTGCGATCCTGCAGGAACAGTCGCGTTAAGCGCGGACTACTACAAAGGCGACCGCGCGATGCGCGAGTCCGGGTTCGACATCTCTTTTCGCTTCGGTCCCTACGGCGCCGCGACGCACCACTACGCTCCGGTGTGCCTCAACAGCCTGCTCTATAAGACCGAGAAGGACCTCGAACAAATGAGCGCGGCTCTCGGCCGGAAAGAAGAATCGGAAAAATGGCGGCAGCGCGCGGAACAACGAAAAGCCGAAGTTCAGAAATATCTCTGGGACAGCGAGCGCGGTCTCTTCTTCGACTACGATTTCGAGAAGCAGGCGCGTTCAACATACGAGTATGTAACCACGTTCTATCCGCTTTGGGCTGGTATTGCAACTCCTGAACAAGCGCGCACCGTGATGCAACACGTCGGCAAGTTCGAACAGCCCGGAGGCTTGGTGATGAGTCCCTACGAAACGGGCGGCCAGTGGGATTTTCCGTATGCATGGGCGCCGAATCAGTTGATGGCGATCGAGGGCATGCGCCGAAGCGGATTCAATGAGGATGCGGACCGGCTTTCCTACAAATTCCTTTCGATGGTCATGGAGAATTTCCGTCGCGACGGCACAATTCGGGAAAAGTATGATGCGGTGAAGCGCTCCTCGGAAACGCAGGTGACCGCCGGCTATCACATGAACATCGTCGGTTTTGGCTGGACGAATGGCGTGTTTTTGGCGCTGCTGCACGAACTGTCACAATCCGAGGTCGCGCGACTGGCTAAGGAACAGGGTCAAGCGCCCGTTACCGCGCACTAGAGTTGACCAGACCTCTCGCTTATTCGCTGGCTATACGGATTAGTTCGAGATGGGCCTCGTCGGGGGCGGGAGTGGCGCCTGTCTGGCTTGCAATCCACGCTCCCATTTGATTTGCCGCCTCGTTCATCGACGCAAGAGAATCACGCCGCAGATAGTGGTAAACCAGCGCGGCGGTAAACGCATCGCCAGAGCCTACCGTATCCGCCACATGCACCCGAATACCGGGATGCTCGTGTTTCGCATACTCGCTCACGAGCAAGCTCCCTCTCGCCCCGCGCGTGATGCACACCAGCTTGATGTGAAATGTGTGTAGAAGCCACTGCGCCGCGGACTCTTCGTCATGAAACGGAAAACCCAGCAGTTGCACTACCGTCGGCAACTCCTCGTGGTTCAACTTGATAATGTCCGCTTGTTTCGCGGAATCGGCAAGGATTTGCGCGGAATAGAAAGACTGGCGCAGATTGACGTCGAAGACGCGCGTGGTTTCCGGTCTGATCGTTTTCAGAAAGGAGTAGATGGTCTGGCGAGACTGCGTACACCTTTGCGCCAGAGAACCAAAGCATACTGCGTCGGCCCTCGTCGCAAGCGCTCGCCACGGCGGCGTCCATTCGAACGCATCCCAAGCAACCGGTTCTGCAATTTGAAATGCCGGCTGGCCTTTCACATCGACTTCGACTTGCACAACCCCCGTGCGGTAGGTTGGATCAAGCTGAATCGAGGAAGTACCGAGACCGAGGCCCTGCAGCCGGTGTTTGGCTTCTTCGCCAAGCTCATCGCTTCCCACCCGGCTTGCGACGATCCCCTCATCGCCCAGAAGACTCGTCATATACGCAAAATTCGCAGGTGCGCCGCCAAGCTGGCGGCCCTGCGGGAAAATATCCCAGAGTAATTCGCCAAGTCCAACCGTCGTGAACTTTCTCATGGACGACCAGCGTTCCCCTGGCAAGACGGCGCTTTGGCGCAGCGGTCCATCGCGCCCTTATCCGTCCATCTCAGCCAACGCCGTGGATCCGAAGTGCTAATGCCAGACTGAACCCAATTTCCAGACCGTGAGCGAAAGCAATTTTCCCTTTCCTGTATCCGAATACAACTCAATTCCGTCGCTTCCCGGTGAAGGATAGATGCGTTCCGTCAGGACCACCTCACCATCATTAACGAAAACTTCCAAGCTAGAACGGTCCAAGAAAACATGGAGCTTGACTCGCGAGCTGTGCCGCAAAGCCGCTTTGTGACGCCCTGGAAAATCCGGCGCAAAAGAGACTTGCCCGGATCGCGTGCGATCCACAAACACTTCTCTGCTTGCTGAGGTGATTCCCAAGACTGTTTCTTCTGCCCCGCCTTTGCGCAGGCGGAATCCTATCTCTTTCACGTCTCCGGGCGCGAGATCCGCTTCCATTTCCAGCGTTTCTCCGCGCAGACTTGCCATGCGCATTGCTTGATTCGCCATCAGAATGGAAACGCCTGAGAGTTGCAGCACCTCTCGTTCGCGCAGCCTCATGGTTTCGGCAATGGGCTTTTGTACCAGCCGGATTCCATCAGAGAATTGCGCCAGACTCAGCTCGCGAGGCAACGACTGTGCTCCGCGCCAGGCCGCAGTAGGCTCGCGGCTCGCGTACTGCCAATTACTGATCCAACCAATCCAAATTCTTCGCCCGTCCTCAAAAGGGAGATCGGAGAATGAATTGGTCGCGTAGAAATCTTTTCCATAGTCGGCCCAAAGTTCTTGCCCGGCTGGAGTTTCGTTGACAAAGTGCGTTCCATCGAAAGTGCCGACAAAATACCGCGTTCCAGTGCCGCCTGCCGGAGCGCCGGATTGCGATTCACAATCAACACCCACTTCTTGTTTTTCGGATCCCCGTTCACCGGCAATTCAAACAGATCAGGGCACTCCCACTGTCCCTTGTCGTTGCCCGCAATTTCAAATGAACTGCGGAAAACCCAATTCTTTAAGTCTTTAGAATCGAAGAAGACGGCCCTTCTCTCGTCCGCGAGCACCGCGACCATCACCCATTTCTGCTGGGCCTCATACCAAAATACTTTGGGGTCGCGAAAGTCCGGCTGCTTCAAGTCCGCAATCGGATTGCCCGCAAAATTTGCCCACGTGCGGCCGCGGTCGTTGCTGTAAGCGAGATGCTGTTTTTGCAAATTAGCTCCAGCCGCTGTATAGATCGCAATCAGACAAGAAGGGTTCCTTGAATCGGTGCTGGCACACAATCCGCTCACATTGTGCCAGTCCACAACCGCGCTGCCGGAATAAACCATGTATTTCCCCGGCTCCTCGGGAATCGCAACGGACAAATTCTTCCAATGCAGCATATCCGTGCTGACCGCGTGGCCCCAACTCATGTGACCCCACTCCGTTCCTTGCGGATTGTATTGGTAGAACAGATGGTATTCGCCTTCGTAGTAAACCAGTCCATTCGGATCATTCATGAAGTTCTTTGCCGGAGTAAAATGAAATTGCGGCCGCCACGGTTCGTTGTAGCTTTCTTGGGCAAGCAGCGCCGACGCGAATACTAGAAACAGCGGCGCCGCGAAAATCCCAAGCGCTCGAAATGGCCTATTGGAAATCTTCATGGACCAGGGTATCCCCTTCAAGGCTTCGAGTTCTTGCCTTGCTCCAATTGACCGGCCACCTTCAGCTCTCGGTCCGCCTCTTCGTTCTTTCCCAGGTCGCGGTAGGCCTGCCCCAAAAGGTGATGCGGAATGGGATTGTTGGGATCCATGGCAAGCGCTCGCTGCAGCGCGCGCACGGCCAGCTCCGTCTCCCCTTTCTTCTGTAAGACTTTGCCGAGAAGTATGTACGGTCCTGTGGAAGTCGACTCCAGCCAAATCGAGCGCTGCAAGAGCCGCTCCGCTTCATCGTATTTCTGCTGGCGGGAGTAACCATCCGCAAGTTTGTAGTAGGCCGCGGCGTTGCCGGGGTTGATCTCCAGTTCTTTGCGGAACTCCGTGATGGCCTCCTCTATCTGAGAATGATAGAGGTACAGCTCGCCGAGAAGTTGGTGCGCCAAGGGGAGCTTTGGATCGAGCGCCACGGCTTTATGCGCATACTCTTCCGCCACCGGTGCGAAATCCTGCCGCAGTAGCATACGCGCCGTGAACAAGTAGCTGGCCGCGGACTCCGCAGGCACATCGAACATCTTCGCAAATGCTTTGCGCGCGTTAGGATAATCCTTTGTCTGGATATAGCAAATCCCGAGGATATATGACGCATCGACATTCGCGCTGGCGTACCACGTCTGCATTTTTTCCAGCTTTGGAATCGCCTCCGCTGGCCGCTGCGACAGGTAATAGGAAAGGCCTAGAAGTTGCTCCGCCTCGGAGTCCGCTGGATTCTCTTCCAAGGCTTTTTTCAAGAATGCGATCGCAGTCGCATAATCGCCCATTTTGTAGTACGCCGCTCCCAGCTCATGGGAAAGGCCTTTCAAGCCCGGATGTGCCGATTCGAGCTGATGAAGGGCGCTGATCGCCTCGTTGTATTTGCCTTGCTGCGAGAGCCGTCTCGCCTCATCGAACTCGGCTCGGGGTGGCTGAGATTGCGCAGCGTGAGAGGAGTCGGGCGCGGAAGCCGACTGCGCCGCTTGTGGCATTTCGGCGGCATGAGCCGGCCAGCGCGCGATCAGACTCACCGCGAGAGCAATGCGAGAACAATGAACCTTAACCATGGGGTCCGATCCAATACCACAAAAGCGGATTAGAACATAAAAAACGGGGAGCCCGTGAGGGCTCCCCGTCGGTTTGGGGTGTTGTTTTTTCTCTTTGTTAGAATGTGAATCTGAAGCCGAACTGCAGTTGCCGCATGCCAATGGGGGCACCCGGCGCGGAATCGGCTTCGATATCGCTGATCTGGCCACCGTTTGCGCAATCTACGCAACCGTTGGGCAGAGCCAGCACTGGGTGGTTGAAAAGGTTATAAGCGTCGAAGCGGAACTGTGCTTTGTAGCGTTCAGTGATGTTGAAGGTCTTCGACAGGGCCATGTCGTCGTAGAAGGCATGTGGACCGCGGAAGGTATTGAAACCCGCATTGCCGATCTGCCCGCAAGCTGGAAGAGCGAATGAACCGGATGTCGGACGAGCCACCCCGCACCGGTCATCCGTGCCAGTAATGTTAACGGGAGAGATAAGATCCGCAGGGTTTTGGCTCAGAGCCGGAATCGGTGTGAACCAGAACGTACCGTTTGCATTCTTGGTGACTCCAGTCTGAATCCCCCTGTTTCCTACCAGGTTGGGGCGGCACGGTCCGGCATCGGAGATTTGACCGCAATTCGCGAGGCCCGCAGTCCACGGTAGCCCAGTGCCGTAAGTAACCGTATTGGTGATTTGCCAACCTCCAATTGCAAAATCCATGGCGCGGCCAGCGTCGCCCATGAACTTTTTGCCTTTACCGATCGGCAACTCGTAGATCACATTGGCCACAAATACCTGATTGCGGTTGAACGGGTTGGGTCCCCAAGCGATTGCCTTGTTTACGTCAAAGTAGTTCGCATCGTAGTCATACGCGTGTGAGAAGGTGTAGTGCGCAATGAACTGGAGTCCGTAGCTGGTGCGCTTTTCGGCCTTGATTTGCAGCGCGTTGTATTTGTTGTCGGCGTCGTTTCCGAAGTAACCCGTATCCACGGCGCAGCACGCAGGCGTTGGATGCACGATACCTTGCGCGTCTGTGAAGGTCGATCCCGGATAGGTGAACGCAGGAACGCCATTCAAGAAATACTTGCGGCGATTGTTAAACGGCACGGCGGCCTTGAACGACTTTGTGCATTTGAATCCGGGGCCGCTGGGGTTAGGCCCGCAGACCCAGGCGTCAGTTCCTGAAACGATCGCAGCCTCATTGTTGTTGTAAGAAGGCCCTTGGCCAGCGAATACGTGAGTCCCCTTGTTCCCGATGTAGCTGACCGTAAGGTTTATCGTCGGCGTGATTTGCCGTTGAATCGTGGCATTCCACTGATCGATAGTAGGCAGCCGCTGCACCGTCGGACGGATTCTGGGCGCAACGGTGCCGTCAGGCCCGAACAACGGCAAAGTGCCGGCAGGCGAAATCGCACTCAGAATGTTGGCAAAAGAGAAGGGCGTCGGCCCCTGGCTAAGAGTAAAGACGGGATACCGGTTGGCCGTCGTATTCGGGCCACAAGTCGGCTGCTGCGAGCAGTTTGAGTCCTGGAGCGATTGCTGCGCAAGGACCGGCAGGTTCTGCGTCACTACGTGGCCGAAGTTGGATCCAAATACACCGATGTCGAATCCGCGTCCATAACCGATGCGCATCACAGTTTTGGAATCAAACTGATACGCAAAGCTGAGACGTGGCGCGAACGCTTTGTAAGTATTGTTGATGTTGCCGTTCAAGCCGATAGGGCCATTGCCTGCGACGCGAATGACGCCTTGGTCTAAATTGGCGAAACCTCCGTTGTTCTTTCCATTGACGCTCTCGGGGAAATAGATCTCCCACCGCAGGCCGTAGGTCATCGTGAATTTTGGACTGATGCGCCAGGAGTCCTGTCCGTAGAAGAACCAGCGTTTCTGCCGCTCGGCGGCATTCAAGCTGGTGCTCACAAAGCGCTGAAATGAAGTGACGTCTCCCAGCGCGAAGGTGGCGATCGACAACCCGCCAGTGCCCCCATTAGAAGTTCCGCCGTTGTCAAAGTTCAAGAGTCCGGTCCGGCTGGCGTCGCTAGGAACGCGGAGGTTTTCGGCATAGCGAATATCCGCGCCAAACTTGATGGTGTGGTTACCCTGGCTTCGCGTCCAGTTGTTCACAAACTGGAACTGCTGTTCGCTTTCTGTCAACGGACAATTGCAGCGACCGACGTTCAGGCCATCCCCGAAGCCATTGGAGCCATTGGAGCCAGAGATGCTGCCTTGCCCCCCTCCGTTACCGCCCGTAGTGAAGATGAACCCTGAGAGGCCGCCGGTTGTCGGCGGGCCCGCGATTCCGGTCCCTGAATTGAGTCCCGGAATCCCGAATTTATCCATCGGCGATTGACTCGCGTCAGAATACGCGGTTTGCGGGTTGTACTTAAAGTACCCGAAGCGGAAGTCCGTCAGCCAATGCGTTCCGAGGGCTTTGGTAAACCCGGCAGCCAAGCTGTAGTTATGCACCGTCGAAGTTCCGTTCAACCCACCCGGACCAAAACCTGCGCCGCCGAGAGCACCCAGGCCGCCCGCGCCGGACAAGTTGAAGTAGTCAAGGCTGAAGCGCCCGAAGACCTGATAGTTGTGCGGGGCGCTGTAGTCAATGCGAGTGTCGAAAGAATACTGATTAAAGGGGCCGGAACCGGTTGAAACGAAGTTGTTCGCGACGCAGGCAGGGGTGGCCGTCGCACCACAAGCCACAGTCGGGGTCGGGAACGCAGCAAGTATGTTACCCACGTTTTGTTTAATGTCCGCTATTGGAATCATATTGTTCGCAAACGCGGTGCGGCCGGAACCATCGGCCGTGGTGCTGGATGTAGGGTCGAAGATCTGGGCGCTGGACCCGAGCGCGGTCAGATAGTCGCCAAAGTTGCAGAAGCCTGGAGTAGAACTCTGCGCGTTGGTGGCCGGATTGCAACTTTTGAGGACGTTCGCCGTTGGGATCGAATACAGGTTGGTGATGCCCTGAACCTGCTTGGTCTGTTGATAGTCGCCAAAGAAAAACAGCTTATCTTTAAAGATCGGACCGCCGACCGAACCGCCAAACTGTTTCCAAGTCGCGGGGGCCAGGGGAACGCCCGGCTTGTTGGTGAACGGGTCGCGAGCTTGCTGATCACTGTTGCGATAGTAATAGAAGCCACTGCCGTGGAATTCGTTCGATCCGGACTTGGTTTGCACTCTGACAATTCCAGAGGTGGCCTTGCCGGATTCTGCGTCGTAATCCTGAAGGGCAATCTTCGCTTCTCCGATGGCGTCAAGGTTCGGGTTTACAACGATAATGCCAAGGATAGGATCCTGGTTGTCGGTGCCGTCGAGTTCGAAGTTTGTTCCTGAGAAGTGCTGCCCGTTCACCTCAATCTGACCGCCGCCTTGAGGATTTTCCGTGGCCGCGTGGTTGAAACCAGGGAGCTTCTGAGTGCCCGGCGACAGCAATTCGAAACTGGTAAAGTTGCGGTTCAAGACTGGCAAATCTTGGACGTACTTCTGGCTGAACTGAACATCGATGTCCGCGCGGTCCGTCTGGAGCTGGGGAATGTCGCCCGTGACTTCGACGGTTTGCGTGACCTCGCCAACCTGCATGGGGGCATCAACGCTCGCGGCAGCGTCTGCGGAAACGGAGACGCTCGGCACGTCGTACGCTTTAAACCCAGTGGCCTCTATGTGAACCCTGTAGGTATCCGGAATTAAGTGCGTGACGGCGTAGTTTCCGCTTTCATTGGCGGTCGTATCATAGGTGAAGCTCTTGGTGGTCGAAGTGACAGTTACTTTGGCTCCGACCACTGCATTTCCCTGCGGATCCGTAACTGTTCCGATGATGCTTCCAAAAACCGCCTGCCCTGACGCTGTCGGCGTATTCAACAAAAACACGCAAAACAAAACCGCCAAACCTAGAACTACCAGTCGCTTTGCCATCCCACCCCTCCTAGCAGATCCGTTTCCCTTGTCTACAGAAAAGCACTTCAGGCCTAATCGTCGAATGGCTTGGCCGTCTATTGCACCGGCGACGAGCTTGCCAATCTTTCGTGCACTTCCGATTTGATTGAATTTTACTTAACTAAGGAAGGCTGAACCGAAACCCGCAAAGAACAAGTCAGGCTCAACCGCTAAAGGCACCCCCGCAACACACGTAAAGCGCCCTCGACCTGGGCCTCGCACTAAAGCACCCGGCCCAAATAAAACAGCCGCGAATCCGCCCCACACGCAATCTATGCGTCGGCACCAATGCACAGGCGGTCCATGCGGCAATATTGATGCGTACTATTCGTTTTTTGGCTGGCTGTTAGAAGTCTCAATGCGTCTGATACGGTTACATTGAATAACTCTCCGCCTTGCAGAGAGATGCGCGGCTTGTTACACTCCTGTTACTTCAACGTATCAAGGATTTTTGTGACCGAACGGGAGCATCTCCTGGAGCAGATTAACCGGCTCGTAAGCAGCCATGCCCTCCATGGCTCAGAATCTCTTTGCAAATTGCTACGCTACCTGGCAAAGCATGCCGTCGATCATCCAGGGACTCCCATCAAAGAATTCCAAATTGCCACCGAAGTCTTCGGCCGTTCCGCTGATTTCGATCCCCAACTCGATTCCATGGTCCGCGTGCAGGCCGGACGCCTTCGCTCGAAGCTCACCGAGTATTACAGCTCAGACGGGCTTGAAGACCCCATTGTCGTGGAACTCCCCAAGGGCACTTACGTGCTTTCGTTTCATCCTCGCAGCGCTCTAACGACAAAGGCTCCTCCCAGCACGCTGAACGGGGCCGTACGGACAGAGGCCCTCGAGAAGAGTCCCGAGCGCAGGTGGGGAACCGAGGTCATTTCACTTTCCATCTTTCTTGCGGCCGCAATCCTGGTGATTGTATGGCTTATGGCGACTCGAAATTCCGGCCCGGTGGGTCTTGCGAGCGAGGGCGACCCCGTGCCGGCCGCCTTCCGCGTCTTCTGGAAGGGCTTTACCACCGGGCCAGAAGAGCCCTGGGTTGTTTTTAGCAACGCAGCCTTTATCGGCCGTCCCGAAACGGGAATGCGTTACCGCGATGCAAAGCGTGACGCAGGGGCGCCCATTCTTGACCACTACACCGGCGTCGGCGAGGTCTTGGCCGTGCACGAACTCGATCGCGTGTTCTCCCTCCTCCGCCGCCGCATCCGCGTCAAACGCGGGAGCCTCTTTTCGCTCGACGACGCCAAGAACAACAATTTGATTTTTATCGGTTCGCCGGTGGAAAATCTCTCGTTGCTGGAAATTCCCGGCACTCAGGAATTCGTTTTCGAGCAGCTTATCTCCGGTCCTCGTAAAGGCGACCATGCCATTATCAACAGGCACCCACAACCCGACGAAGGCAAAGAGTTCTTCGCAACTCCTTCTGGTGTGCCTCTCACCGAGGACTATGCTGTCCTCGGCCTGGTGAAAGGGATTAATCCTGGTCAATCCGTGCTAATCCTCGCGGGAAACACTACGATCGGCACGCAAGCCGCTGTTGAGTACGTCTGCCGGCAGAGTTCTTTGGAAGAGCTGCTTTTGCGCCTCTCCGTTTCGCCAGATGGCGAGCTCAAACCCTTTGAAGCCGTCATTCGTGCGAAGGTCGCTCGCGGTGTGCCTGTGGAAACCGAGCTGGTGGCTATTCGCAAGACCACGTTCTAGCGCGGCACTTTCGTTCGCGTTCTGTGCCGTCTATTGGCCAGGTGCTTTCAAATTTGGATCCAGTTCAGCCGCTTTTTGAAATTCCTTTGACGCCTCATCCTTGGCACCCTTCCTCTCGAGCGCCACACCTAGCTGATAATGCGCCAGAGCATACGCGGGTAGCGACTGAATGGCCGTTCGGAATTGTGAAATCGCCCCATCAAGATCCCCCGCATTTAAAAGCCTGCGCCCTGAGTTTGTTGCAAACGCTGCTACCTGTTCGCTCGACTTTTGTTTCAAGAGCTCCATTCCCGCTCGGCTCTCAGTAGCAGCTTCGTCTGCGTCCCCGAGCTGCCGCAGAACGCCTCCTAGATTCGTGTGCGCTCCTGCAAAATCCGGCTGCAAACGAATAGCCTCCCGCAGCGCGTCGGCCGCCGGCTGCAAGTCGCCTTTCTGCTTCAGCACCGAGCCCAGTGTGTAGTAGGCCTCCGCATAATCAGGCTTTGCCTGAACCGCTGCGCGCAGTTCTTCTGCTGCTGCCGGCAAATCCCCCTGCTGCCACAGAGTCACGCCAAGAGTGTAGTGAGCATCTGCCAGCTCGGGATCCAGCTCTTCAGCTTTCTTGAATTCGGCAATCGCCTCTGGCAATCGATCTTTCATCTTGAGCGCCAGCCCCAAATCGTAATGAAACGTGGCGTCCTTTGGCGCGGCTTTCAAAGCGGCCTGAAAATGCGCTACCGCTGCGTCAAAATCGGTCTTCTGCAAATAAGCTATCCCCAAATTGCCTTCATAGCCGGCGTCGTTCGGTTTCAGCTTCAGCGCCTCGCCAAATTCCCTAATGCTCTTGTCCGCATCGCCGGTCTGCAACAAGGCCAGCCCAAGATCATTGTGGGCATCGGCACTCTCTGGCCGAATCTTCACCGCTTGCCGGAACGCGGCTAGCGCATCCTCTCCGTTTCCCGAACGCTCGAGCAAAATCCCCAAATGTTTTTGCGCGTCCGCATTCTGGGGATCTAGTTTTGCTGCAGACTGATATTCCTGGAGCGCGGCATCAGCCGCTCCCTTCGATTCGAGCGCCTGTCCAAGGTAGTAATGCGCCAGCGAATTTCCCGGCTCCAGGTTTGCTGCCATGCGCAATTCAGACTCCGCTCCCACAATATCCTTTTGCTCGAAACACAAGACGCCAAGATGCAAATGAGCCTGCGCAAATTGCGGCTGCAGCTTTAGCGCTTCAGAAAACTGAGCCGCTGCTTCCTCTATCTTCGATTGCTGAACCAAAACAGAACCGAGATCATCATGTAGCTCCGGCCGGTTCGGTTCGATCTCGATCGCGCTCTGCAATTCCGCGGCAGCTCCGCCTGCATCGCCGGAATTAGAGAGCGCCCTTCCCAGGATGTGGCGCGTCTCCGAATCCTTTGGAGCCAGGCGCACGGCTTCGCGAGCCTCGTGGATGGCGCCTTGCGTATCCCCTTTTTGCGTCAGCGCACTGGACAAATTCATGTGCGCTTGCGCAAAATCCGGCTTCAGTTTCACTGCCGCTTTGAACTCGGCAACGGCCGCGTCGGTTTCTCCCTGCACCAGCAAAACCCATCCGAGCGAATTGTGCGGTTCCGGGCTCCGCGGAGCCAACTTCACGGTCTTTTCAAAGGCCACCCGCGCGCCTGCTAAATCCCGCTGCTGCAGAGCGGCAATTCCCTGGCTGTAAATCGCATTGGCCGCCGCGGCCTCGGAGCCCGCTTTCGACTTCTCAGATTGCGCACGTGCTTCCGCGCAGTCGAGGAAAAGCGCAAGCGCAAGCGCGCCAATTCCGAGCCCAACCCTAAATCCGCGACGTAGTTTGAAAGAGTGCATGTCAGATGTCATTCCATTTTGCCGGAAAAAGTTCAGGTCGCGCCTTGACCCTACTTTAGCCGCACCTTAGTATGCCAAGAGTTCATGATTTCCGGTCCGACTCATCGTTCGTGGCTCCATTTCAGACTCTCTTGGATTTCGCTTGCTCTGCTTTTTCCTTTTTCTATTTCCTTCACCACGCAGCTCCCAAAAAGCAATCCGAAACCTCTCGCACATTTCACCGACATCGCCAAAAAAGCAGGTCTCACCGACTCGGTAGTTTTCGGCGGCGTAGACACCAAAAAATACATCATTGAAACCACCGGAACCGGCGTCGCCATTTTCGACTACGACAACGACGGTTGGCCCGACATTTTCATCGTCAACGGCACCAGCCTCAACGCGTCTCCCTCGGGAAGAGCTCCCACAAGCCATCTCTATCATAATAATCATGACGGAACTTTCACCGACGTCACCGAAAAAGCGGGCCTTACGCACACCGGATGGGGCCAGGGCGCCTGCGTCGGCGACTACGACAACGACGGCTGGGAAGATCTCTACGTCACGTACTACGGAAAAAACGTCCTCTATCACAACAACGGCGACGGCACATTCGCGGACGTAAGCCAAAAAGCAGGCGTCGCAGGTTCTGGCAAATCCTGGGGCAACGGCTGCGCCTTCGTCGATTACGACCGCGACGGCCATCTCGATCTCATGGTTGCCAGCTACGTCGATTTCGATCTTGCGACCGCGCCCGCTCCAGGCGATCGCTCAACGTGCATGTGGAAAGGCGCCCCCGTGATGTGTGGTCCGCAAGGACTCCCTGCTGCAAAAAACATTCTCTACCACAACAATGGCGACGGTACCTTTGAAGACGTCACGAAAAAAGCCCACATCGACCAAGCCGACGGCCATTATTCCTTGAGCGTCTCCACGCTCGACTACGACGACGATGGCTGGCCCGACATTTTTGTCGCCGACGACAGCACCGCCAGCATTCTCTATCACAACAATCGCGACGGCACTTTCACCGACGTCGCCATTACCGCCGGAGCCGCTTTCAACGAAGACGGTCGCGCGCAAGCCGGCATGGGCTCAACCGTCGCCGACTACAACGGCGACGGTAAACTTGACATCTTCAAAACCAATTTCTCCGACGACACCGCCACTCTCTATCGCAACAACGGCAATGGCAGTTTCGATGACGTCACCTATCCCGCAGGCCTCGGCCTCAACACAAAATATCTCGGCTGGGGAGCTATGTTCTTCGATTTCGACAATGACGGCTGGCCCGATCTTCTTCTCGTGAACGGCCATGTCTATCCCGAAGTCGATAGCCAGCATCTCGGCAGCACCTTCGAGGAACCAAGAATCCTCTATCACAACAACGGCAACGGCACTTTCCTAGACATCTCCGCCGACGCTGGCCCTGGAATCACCACGGCTAATTCTTCGCGCGGCTTGGCCATTGGTGATTTGTGGAACGACGGCCAACTCTCGGCGGTCGTCAGCAACATGAACGCGCCGCCCAGTCTAGTCGTCAACGATCGTCGCAACTCAAATCACTGGATTACGTTTCACCTGATCGGCTCTTCCTATAACTCAGCCTTGCAAAAATATCGTTCCCCGCGCGACGCCATCGGCGCTCGCATCACCATGAAGGCTGGCCCTCGCCTTTTCGTTGACGAAGTTCGCAGCGGATCGAGCTACGATTCGAACAACGACATGCGCGTCCACTTCGGACTCGGCTCCGCCACCAAGCTCGATTCCATCCACGTCCGCTGGCCCAGCGGCCTCCTCGAAAAATTCGACAACCTTGCCGTCGACAGAATTCACACTCTCAAAGAAGGCTCTGGCGCCTCGGTCCAAGAAGCCGCGAGGAAGAACTAACCGTTCAGTCGCTCGGCGACCCCGCCGCAACCACCACCCTCTCCGTGCGACACAAACTGGTGGCCACCTTCGCCCTCATCGTTTGGCCCTGTGCCTGGGTAAACAGTAGATGGCCTTTGCTTGCGTCGACCAAATCCCGCTCACTCCAATGCGGGCGCATGATGCCGGTATCCGAGTGCGCTTTCGTCCCTAGCAATAAATGCGCAATCTCGTGGGCCGCGACATGTCCCAGCAGTTTCCCGAGGTCCACGTGAAAGCGTTCGTGTAACTCCTCAGTAGGCACAACAAACACATCGCTGTAGCACCCGCTCCCGTCTTCTCCCAGGAAGGAAATACCAAGCACAGACTCGGTCAAATTCTTGGAACGCCGCGCAATCGACAGTTGCAGGTGTCTCGGAGACTCCGTGACATGGCAGGACGAAGCGATTTGCTCAGTACCGGCTGGTGGGTCACAATTCACCCAGTCCACGTCCACTCCTACCTGCTTGAAGATCGCGCTCGCTGTGCGCTCCGCTTGTGCCAAGGTGTTCGGGGAAACCTCTGCGTGGTTATGGACAGCCACCGTCACGGAACTCCACGGCGATCGCCCATCTTCCGCGCACACCGGAAATGTCCCAAAGCTCAAAACTAGCCCCAGCAATATACATCTTTTCCAAATCTCTCCTTGCACGGCTTCACCTCCTTGGTGAAGCCCAACCTGCGCCGGACGCGAAGGTAGCTCAATGCTTCGGGGATAGCGCCTGTCGCACCTCTGGATAACGAATTAAGTTCTTTGACGTCAAATAGATATGCGCCCAAGTGACCAACGGAACTTCAGAAACATCTTCTTAATTCGCCCGTATTACCTAAAGAGTGGTTCTCGAATAGGGGAATAGCCATGCCAGAGACAGAGCCAAACTGCATCGTCCATTTCGGCATTTTCGAGGTTGACCTGCGGGCCGGCGAACTCCGCCGAAACGGTTCAAAGGTGAAACTCCAGGACCAACCCTTCCAGGTTTTGGCTTTCCTCCTGGAACGCCCCGGCCAGATCGTCACTCGCGAGGAGCTACAAGCCCGCCTTTGGCCCGTCGACACGTTTGTAGACTTCGACCATGGCCTTAACGCTGCAATAAAACGACTTAGGAACGCTCTCGGCGACTCCGCCGAAAATCCCCGCTTTGTCGAAACTCTCGCGCGCCGAGGCTACCGCTTTCTTGCCCCGATCAACCGAACGCCGCAGGATAATTTGGCGGCGCCTCAACCACTCCGTCCTACGCAACAGGAGAATCGGGGGACGCATCGACTCGGCCGTCTTTGGCGGCTCCCGCTTGCCGTAGCTGCCATCCTGTTGGCCGGAATTAGCGCTGGCTGGCACGTGGGCCACCGCTCCGCCGCTTCGATTCGCTTCAGGGAACGCCGTCTGACCGGTAATCCGGAGAACGACCCCATCCTCGCCGCCGCCATCTCTCCCGATGGCAAATATTCGGCCTTTGCAGACCGCGCCGGTCTCTTTCTTCGCGTGGTGGGCACGGGCGAAACTCACCCCGTCGCTTTGCCGGACTCTTTTAAGGCAAGTTACCTGAATTGGTTCCCGGATGGCAGTCATGTTCTTGTAACGCGCACTTCTTCTCCGTCGGAGAAGCCCAGCCTTTGGAATGCTTCCGTCTTCGGCGGCTCGCCGCAGAAACTTGTAGACAACGGTGACCGCGGCACGGTCTCGCCGGATGGGTCCAAGATAGTCTTCCTTCGCGGCGAATTCGGCCGCGAGGAAATCTGGCAGATGGAGTCCGACGGCCAGCAAGCCCGCAAGGTTCTTGGTCAGGCCGGAGATAACATCCAGTCTGCCGTTTGGTCCCCTGACAACCGCCACATTGCCTTCCTACGGACGATATACATTCACGGGTGGGAAGATCCGGAAGCCTCTCTCGGCATTTGTGATCCCGTTACGAATAAGACCAGCTACATCCTCTCCAGTGCTCGCCTCAAGGGCCCCCTTGTCTGGGCACTCGACGGGCGCCTCATTTATTCTCTTGGCGAACCTCCGCCAAATCAGAACGATTCAAATCTATGGGCCATTAAGGTTGACGCAAGGGGTAATCAAACATGGGGCCAGCCGGAGCGCTTGACGAATGGCCCAGATGCAAAGGTGAGCGCCGGCATCTCTGCCGACGGGCGGCACTTGCTCTTTTTGCGTTGGGCCGGCGCTCCCGAAGTATATGTTGCGGAAGTCAAAGCAGACGGCGCCGGGCTGGGTACACCTCATCGCCTCAGCCTGGATGAGCGACGGAATATGCCCTTCGCTTGGACGCCGGACGGCAAGTCCGTCATTTTCACTTCGGATCGCGACGGCGCGTTGCACATTTTCAAACAGTCCATCGATCAGCCGGCTCCGGATCTGCTCGTTAGCGGCAATAAGAACGCCCAAGGAGCTCGCTTAGTTCCCGATGGTTCGGAGATTCTCTATCTTTTGAACCCCTCGCCGAGCGATGCTGACCGACGAACGCAGTTGATGCGCTTCCCACTTGCTGGGGGAACACCGAAATTGGTGCTGGCTGAGATGGGCATCAGTAATGTGCAATGTGCGCGCGCGCCTTCCGCGGTGTGCATCTTCAGCAAGGCCTCTTCGAATGGTATCGTTTTCATGACCTTCGACCCTGTCACAGGAAAGGAAAATGAATTCACCAGGATCGAAGATCCGGAGTGGTATTACCACAACTGGACGCTTTCGCCCGACGGTTCCACTCTGGCTATCTCCAAGAAGCACCGCACTCAGGAGCAGGCTTCCATTCGCTTGTTGCCGGTTGCCGGCGGGACAGAGCGCACCATCTCCTTTCAGCCGTGGTTCGGCGTCACCTACATCGATTGGGCCGCTGATGGCCGCAGTCTGTGGGTTCGCGCTTCCAGCCCGGCCGGCACGGAAACTCTCTTGAACGTTGACCTGCATGGAAAGGCCAAGCCCGTCCTCGAGGAATCCGAGATGGAACTCGGTTGGGCGATTCCCTCCCCCGATGGCCGCCATGTAGCCATCTGGGAGGCTAGCAGCAGCTCCAACGCTTGGCTGCTCGAAGACTTCCAATAACCTTCGATTTATTTTTTGTACTCGCGAAATCTCGCATTCGCGGTTTCGCAGACGGCGGCGGTCGAGTCACCAAAACAAGCGTCTCACGATTAGTGTAGTGTTGTGCCAATGAAACCGAAATCCCAGCCGGAACAAAAGCCTGGATCCAAGCAGGCTGGGAGATCGTTCCGCGCGACGCTGGAGCGTTTGCGATCGAACCTCGGCTGGGTCATCATTTGGATTCCGTTTAGCGTCCAGAAAGTCTGGGGAACGCGCGGGCGTTTGCGGGTGAGAGGCGAAATCAATGGCTTCGCCTTTCGCACGTCGCTTTTTCCCACCCGCAAGGGCGAACACTTTTTGCTCGTAAACAAAAAAATGCAGGCTGGCGGTCACGCAGCCGAGGGCACAACGGCGGACTTCTTCCTCGAACCCGACACCGAAGAACGCGTCGTTGTTGTGCCCTCCGAGCTGAAGCACATGCTCGCCGAAGACAAGACCTTTCGACGATGGTTTGACGCGTTGAGTTATTCCATTCGTAAGTGGATTTCCGACTGGGTCGTGCAGCCCAAGAGCGCCGCTTCACGCGTCCGCCGCGCTGAACAAGTCGCGGAACAACTCTTTTCAGCGATGGAAGCCGAGCGCGAACTACCTCCCGCGCTGAAATTGGCCTTCTCGCGCGATCCCCGCGCCTTCGAGGGATGGAGCCTCATGTCAGCTTCTCATCGCCGTGGACTGCTGATCGCCATCTTCTATTATCGCTCGCCCGATTCACGCGCTCGCCGCGTCGAGAAAGTAGTAGATGAAGCCATTGCCCTCGCGGAGAAGAAATCTGGCAAGTAGCTCGCCGGCATCGAAGCACGGCCTTACTTCAAAACATCCGCGCCCGCTTTCGCGCACTGCGCGTCTTGCGCGCTCGTCGCTCCAGACACTCCGATCGCTCCCACAATCTTCCCGTCCATGACGAGCGGAATTCCACCCTCTATTGCCACGACGCCCTTCAAAGTCAATATGCGTAGCCCATCTCCGCCAGCCGCCAGCGTATCTTGAAACGCTCTCGTCGGCCGCTTGAACAATGCGGCGGTGCGCGCCTTTTCGATCGCGACATTCGCACTGCCGATTTGCGTGTTGTCCATTTTTTCATAAAAAACCAGGTTCCCGCCCGTGTCGACGACCGCCACAGCTACATTCCAGCGATTTTTCTCCGCTTCCGCCAGCGCCGGCGCAGCTGCCTTCCTGGCGTTCTCCAGGGTAACCGGCCCGCCTAAGGGATTCGGCATCTGCGCCCGCGCCATCGCCAACCCACTCATCACAATCATCGCCGCAACCACTGACCTAACCACAATTTTGTTTGACATGCTCTCCGTCCTCCCGCCGTTCGGCCCACCCTACCATCGGCGCCCAAACAGCCGCCACACTATATCTAATTTTTTCTTTTTGCGATGCGAACTTCGGACTCGACCAACAGCCAATGACTGACCGTGCCTGGCTCGCGAAATCTGTCTGCTCACTCGTAACGCAGCGCAATGATCGGGTCCACTCGCAAAGCACGCCGCGCCGGAACGTAAGATGCGAGTATCGCCACCCCCACTAACCCAACCGCAACAACCGAGTATGTCAGCGGATCAGTGGGCTTAACTCCGTACAGAAACGTCGCTATAAAGCGCGTCAATCCGAACGCCAACGCGAGTCCGGCCGCCACTCCCAGCACTGCCAGCTTAAGGCCCAGCATCGCCACCAGCCTCAGTACATCGCCGCGACCCGCGCCCAGCGCCACTCGAATCCCGATCTCGCGCGTCCGCTGGCTCACAAAGTAGGACATCACTCCGTATATGCCAATCGCCGCCAGCAGTGCCGCAACTCCCGCAAATACTGTCAGCATTTGCATATACAGTCGGTAGTCGCCCATCGACTCCGACATGACATCCTCCATGCTCCTGACCGCGGTCACCGGCAGATCAGGGTCGATTCCGGCAATTGCTTTCTTCACGTCACCCGCGAGCCCGTTTCCTCGGCTGCCAATTCCGGAAGCCCTTCGGATCACCACAAAATGATGTAGGTGCGGTAGCGCTGTGCCCCCGGGGAAAACTGCCTGCTGCTGCAAGTACGACGCATACATAAATGGCGGAGCTTCTTCTCCAAGCCCGAAATGCTTTACGTCTCCCACGACTCCCACGATTAGCCGCGGCCGCTCTTCATCTACGGGATACGGGTCGTATCGCAGAAGAATCTGCTGCCCAATCGGGTCTTCGTTTGGAAAATACTTCCGCGCGAACGCCTCATTTACCACGACAACCCACGGCGCGGTTTGCGTGTCGTGCTCGTCCAAAAATCGCCCTTTTTTCAGGGGGATGCGAAACGTCTGAAATATGCTCGGGCTCACATCGTCGTAACCCGCCTGAGGTCTGCTCTCTGGCGCCGCAGCGGGATGTCCCAGTATGGAAAAGCTGAACATATACGCCCCGCGCATGGGCAGAAAACTCATGATCCCCGACGAGTCTACTCCCGGAAGCGCCGCAATTTTCTCCGTCAGCTGCTGGTTGAAGGCCGCTACCGTCGGCAAGGTTCTTTCCATGTCGCCGCCAGGTTCCCGCTTCAAATACTTCCCGCCTTCCGGCAGTTGCACCAGCATGGTCAATAAATTCTTCGCGTCGAACCCCGGATTTACTTGCTGCAGCCGCAGCATCGTATTGATCATCAATCCCGCGCCCACCAAAAGCACCATCGCGAGGGCAACTTCCGACACCGCCAGAACGTGCCGCGTGATTCCGCGCGACCCCGCCACCGTCCTCCCCTCGGCTTCCCTTAGCGCCGCGTTCAAGTCGGGATTCGAAGCTTGCAACGCTGGCGCCAGCCCGAAAATTCCCGCAGTCAGAACCGAGAGACCCAGCGTGAACAACAGCACGCGCCCATCAATACTGATGCTCTCGACATTCGGAAAATCTCCCAGCAGCTTCCGCAGAATCTGAATCCCCCAGTACGCAATCAGAATTCCCAGTCCGCCTCCCAGAAACGCCAGCAGGCCGCTCTCTGCAAACAACTGCTGCATCAACCGCCGCCGCCCCGCTCCCAGTGCTGCTCGCACCGAATACTCTTTTCGCCTCGTCTCCGTTCGCGACCGCATTAAATTCGCCACATTGACGCATGCGATCAGTAAAACGCAGCCCACCGCTCCCAAGAGGGGATACAGCGCCTGTCCCGCCCACCGGTAAAGGTCCTGGTGCAGCGGCCGCACAACCTTTCCAATTCCTTTATTCGTCTTCGGATACGCCAGCTCCAGCCGCTTGGCAATGACGCCCATCTCCACTTGCGCTTCGGCGACGGTTGCTTCCGGCTTCAGCCGTCCGATCGGCATCAACCAGTGGTCGATTCGCTCCGAATACCTCGCCGCTTCCGGATTCACCGGTATCCATACATCCAGCTTTCCGCCGTAGAATGGCGCAAACCCCGCTGGCATCACGCCCACAACAGTCGAAGGGACGCTATCCACTTGGAACGCCTTCCCCAGTACCTGTGGATCGTTGTTGAAGTGGTTCTTCCAAAAGGTGCTGCTGATTACCACGGCATAGGAGTG